>Ga0187893_10015307_pt1 | contig 10298 bp, 10 predicted proteins | sample MA1701074metaG_FD_139574 | JGI IMG/M metagenome (GOLD analysis project Ga0187893, IMG submission 139574) | White microbial mat communities from a basaltic lava cave in the Kipuka Kanohina Cave System on the Island of Hawaii, USA - MA170107-4 metaG ... | reverse complement strand
GGCCGCCTCGGCCATGGCCCGCAGCCGCCGCACCGTGTCGACGGCCTGGTCGGCCGCCTCGTCGGGGATCCGCCCGAGCCGGCTGACGACGTCGCCCAGGCGCAGCATCTCCTTCTCCCGCACCAGCGGGACGAAGGAGCCGTCGGGGCGCGCCTCGGCCACCAGGAGGTGGAACGAGTTGCTCCCCAGGTCGAAGGCGGCGATGCGCACCGGCGGCGAGCCTACGGCGGGCCGCCGGCACGGCCGGGCGCCGGCCGGGGACCGCCGGGTGTTCACTGCCTCAACACCCGGGCGCGGCCCCGCCGTCACGGGGGCGACACGCCCGTGCCGTACGGTCCGCCGCGCACCCCCCGCCGCGGGCTGCCCCACGATCGGCCCGCGGCGGCTGGGGTGAGGCCGCCGCCGGGGCGGCCGCCTCATCCGAAGCGGCCGGTGATGTAGTTCTCGGTGCGGGCGTCGCGGGGGTTCGAGTAGATCCTCTCGGTCCGGTCGTACTCCACCAGCACGCCGGTGCGCCGGTCGCCCTCGGCGTTGACCTCGGTGGTGAAGAAGGCCGTGCGATCGCTCACCCGGGCCGCCTGCTGCATGTTGTGGGTGACGATGATGATCGTGTACTCGGCCTTGATCTCCTGCATGAGGTCCTCGATGCGCGTGGTGGCGATGGGGTCGAGGGCCGAGCAGGGCTCGTCCATGAGCAGGATCTCGGGGTCGACGGCGATGGCCCGCGCGATGCACAGGCGCTGCTGCTGGCCGCCCGACAGGCCCGAGGCCGACGCCTTCAGCCGGTCCTTCACCTCGTCCCACAGCGCGGCCCGGCGCAGCGAGCGCTCCACGATCTCGTCCAGCTCGGCCCGCTGCCGGGTGCCGTTGACCCGGGGCCCGAAGGCCACGTTCTCGAAGACGCTCTTGGGGAACGGGTTGGGCTTCTGGAACACCATGCCCACCCGCCGGCGGACCTCGACGGCGTCGGCCTGCGGCCCGTAGAGGTCGATGCCGTGGTAGCGGATGGTGCCCTCCACGCGGGCGCCCGGGATGAGGTCGTTCATGCGGTTGAAGCACCGCAGCACGGTGGACTTGCCGCACCCCGAGGGCCCGATGAAGGCGGTGATCTCGCCCCGGTGGATGTCCAGCTCGACCTCCCGGACGGCCCGGAACGAGCCGTAGTAGACCGACAGCGCGTCCACGTCCAGCACCACGTCGGCGGGCGCCGCCGCCCGCTCGCCGGCGGCCCGCACCTCGGGCCGGGTGGTCGTCACCGGGGTGACGGTCATGTCGCTCACGTCTGGCTCCTCCACGGTCGAGGCCCCGGCGGGGCGGTCAGGCTCGGCGCTTCTGGAAGTGGTTGCGAACCAGGATGGCCGTGGTGTTCATGGTCAGGAGGATGGCGAGCAGCACGATGATGGCCGCCGCGGCCACCACGTGGAACTCCGCCTTGGCGTCGGAGGCGTACTTGAAGATCAGCAGCGGCAGCACCGTGTAGCCGCTGTCCAGCCCGTCGGGGTTGAAGGTGACGAACGTGAGCGCCCCCAGCAGCAGCAGGGGCGCCGACTCCCCGAGCGCGCGGGACACCGACAGGATGCTGCCGGTCGCGATGCCCGGAACGGCGGCCGGCAACACCTGGCGCCAGATGGTCTGCCACCGGGTGGCGCCCAGGGCCAGGGCGCCGTCGCGCAGCGAGGGCGGCACGGCCCGGATGGCCTCCCGGGAGGCCACGATCACCGTCGGCAGGACCAGGATCGTGAGCACCAGCGCGGCGCTGCCCACCGTGAAGCCCCATCCCAGCGGGCCCCGGGCCACGAAGGCCAGGCCGAGTATGCCGAACACGACCGACGGGACGCCGGCCAGGTTCTGGATGTTCAGCTCGATCAGCCGGATGTACCAGCGGTCGCGAGGCGCGAACTCCTCGAGGTAGACCGCCGAGCCCACCCCCAGCGGCAGCGAGAGCCCGCCGGCCAGGCCCACCACCCACAGCGAGCCCAGGATGGCCGACTGGAGGCCGGCCCGGGCCGGCCGGGCCGAGGGCATGTTCTGGAGGAGCTGCCCGTTGAGGCGGGGCCGGCCCTGGAGGAACGTGTCGACCAGCAGGGCCCCCAGGGTCACCAGCGCCACCAGGATGCTGGCCACCAGCGCGGCGCCGAACAGGGCGTCACGCACCCGGCGCCGGGCCGGCACCGAGCTCGCCAGCGAGGCGGCGACGACCCGGCTCGCCGCACTCACTCGTAGGCCTCCCGGAACCGCCGCACCACCCGCACGCTGATGAGGTTCAGCACGAACGTGATGACGAACAGCAGGGTGCCGACGGCGAAGATCGTCTTGTAGCCCGTCGATCCCGTCGGCTGGTCGCCGATGCCGGCGAAGCCGATGAACGACGCCATCGTCTGCACGCCCTCACCGGGGTTGAGCGTGAAGCGCGGGTTGCTGCCGGCGGCCAGCAGCACGATGGTGGTCTCGCCGATGGCCCGGGACACGGCCAGCACGGTGGCGGCCACGATCCCCGACAGCGCCGCCGGGAAGACCACCTTGGTGCACACCTCGCGCCGGGTGGCGCCCAGCGCCAGGGCGCCGTCGCGCAGGGCACCGGGCACCGCCGCCATCGCGTCCTCGGACAGCGAGGCCATGGTGGGCAGGATCATGATGCCCACGACCAGGCCGGCGGCCAGGGCCGAGAAGGTGCCGACCCCGCCGAAGGGCCAGAGCCGCTGCACGATCTGCGGGTTGACGAAGAACAGGGCGAAGAACCCGAACACGACCGTGGGGATGCCGGCCAGGATCTCCAGGACGGGCTTGACGACGGCCCTGGTGCGGGGCCGGGCGTACTCGTTGAGGTAGAAGGCGGCCCCCAGCCCGCAGGGCACCGCCACCGCCACCGCGATGGCCATGACCAGGAAGGTGCCCGTCACCAGCGGCCACACCCCGAACTGGGCGGGCCGGAACAGCGGCGCCCAGGTGGTGCCCGAGAAGAACTGGCCGACGGGGATGTCGGCGAAGAACTCGATGGTCGGCTCGAACAGGGACACGGCGATGGCCACGGTGGTGGCCACCGAGGCCAGGGCGGCCACGAACAGGGCGGCCTTCACGGCCTTCTCCACCCGGAGGCGGCGGCGCAGGTGGGCCGAGGGGAGCAGGAAGCTCCCCTCGGGGCCCCGGGACGCCCCGGTCGTGGCCGCCACGGCCACCGGTCAGCCGCCCGTGATGGCGGCGAGCTCCTGGCGGGCCTTGCCCACCTGCTCGTCGGTCAGGGGCACGAACAGCGCCTCGTCGGTGATCGACGCCTGGTTGTCGAAGTAGTACCGGACGAAGGCCTGGACCTCGGGCCGCTGGGCCGAGGCGGCCTTGACGTAGACGAACAGCGGCCGGCTGAGGGGCGTGTAGGTGCCGGCCTGGACCGTGTCGGTGCTGGGCGCCACGCAGCCCGAACCGCCGTCGATGGCCACGCCCTTGACCTTCCCCTCGTTCTCGAGCAGGTACGACAGGCCGAAGTATCCCAGCGCCCCCTTGTCGCCGGCCACGCCGGTGACGGTGACGTTGTCGTCCTCGGAGGGGTTGTAGTCGGTGCGGGTGGCGCCCTCCTCGCCGTTGACGGCGGCGGTGAAGTAGTCGAAGGTGCCCGAGTCCGAGCCGGCGCCGAACAGCTCCAGCGGCTGGCTCGGGAACGACGGGTCGACCTGGTTCCAGTTGCTGACGCGGCTGCCGGGCTCCCACATGGCCGCGAGCTGGGCCACGGTCAGGCACTCGGCCCAGTCGTTGTCCGGGTTGACCACCACCGACAGCCCGTCGTTGGCCACGATGAGCTCCAGCGGCTGGATGCCCTTGGCCGCGCAGGCCTGGGTCTCGGAGTCCTTGATGGCCCGGGAGGCCATCGAGATGTCGGTCTCGCCGTTGCAGAACTTCTCGAAGCCGCCGCCGGTCCCCGAGGTGCCCACCGTGACCCGCACGCCCGAGTTGCCGGCCTGGAAGTCCTCGGCGGCCAGGGCGATCAGCGGGGTCACCGTGCTGGACCCGTCGATGCGGATGTCGCCCGACAGCCCGGACCCCGGCTCTCCGCCCCCGCCGCCATCCCCGCCGCAGGCCGCCAGCAGGACCCCGCCGGCCAGCACCAACGCCGCCGCCTTCCCCAAGTTCGGTCGCACGCCGCTCCCCTCGTCGCCTCGATCGGCCCCCGGGGCGGACCGGTCCGCCCCGGGGGCCACGCTAGGAAGCCCACGTGACACCCCGGCGGGGCCGGGGTGTCGGCCGGGCGAACACCGGGTGAACAGGAGCGAACGCCCTGGGCCTCAGCCGTGGCCCCCGTCACGGCGGGTGCCCACGACCATGAAGCGGACGCGCTCGCTCACGTTGACGGCGTGGTCGGCGATGCGCTCGTAGTACCGGCCGACCAGGGCCACCTGCACGGCGGCGTGCAGGGCGGCCTCCTCGGCGGCGCCGAGGTCGAAGATGGCGCGGAAGAGGGCCTTCTGGAGGTCGTCCATGGTGTCGTCCATGTCGGCCAGCGCCTCGGCCTGGGCGGCGTCGCCGGTCGCGAAGGCGTCCATGGCGAGGCGGAGCTGGTTGCCGGCCTGGGCACCCATGCGCTCGACCAGGCCCCGCACGCGCGGCTCGAGGCTGTGGGGGAACAGGCGGCGGGTGGCCTTGGCCACGTTGACCATGAGGTCGCCGCAGCGCTCGATCTCGTGGATCACGCGCAGCACCGAGATGAGCGTGCGAAGCTCGCCGGCCACCGGCCCCTGGCGGGCAAGGACCAGGTACACCTTGTCCTCGATGTCGTGGGTGAGGCGGTCCAGCTCGGCGTCGCGGGCCACCACCTCGCCGGCCGCCGACAGGTCGCCGTCCAGCAGGGCCTGGGTGCCCCGGGCCACCTGCTCGCCGGCCAGGGCGGCCAGGCGGACGGTGTCGTGGCACAGCTCGTCGAGCTGCTCGTGGTAGAGCTTGCGGGCCTCGACCACGGGCCCATTGTCGCTCATGGCCGGCTCGCTCACGGCACCGGTGCCGCCCGCGGCTGCTTCTCGTAGCGGTAGCCCAGGCCCCGGATGGTGACGATGCGCCGGGGGTTGGAGGGGTCGTCCTCCAGCTTGGCCCGCAGGCGCTTGACGTGGACGTCGAGGGTCTTGGTGTCGCCCACGTAGTTGGAGCCCCACACGCGGTCGATCAGGGTCTCGCGGGTGAGGACCCGGCCGGCGTTGTCCAGCAAGATCTCCAGCAGGTCGAACTCCTTGAGCGGCAGGGTGACCTCCTCGCCGCGCAGGCGCACCTCGTGGCGGGCCGGGTCCAGGGCCACCTCGCCCACCTGGATCAGGTCCCGGGGCTCGTCGTCGCCCTCGCGGGGGGCGCGCCGCAGCACGGCGCGGATGCGGGCCACCAGCTCGCGCAGCCGGTAGGGCTTGGACACGTAGTCGTCGGCGCCCACCTCCAGGCCCACGACGGTGTCGATCTCGGAGCCCTTGGCGGTGACCATCACGATGGGCGTTCGGGAGCGGGAACGGATCTCGCGGCACACGTCGAGGCCCGACAGGCCGGGCAGCATCACGTCGAGCAGGACCAGGTCGGGGCGCACGGCGTCGAAGCTGGCCAGCGCGCCCACGCCGTCCCGGGCCACGTGGACCAGGAAGCCCTCCCGCTTGAGCCCGACCACCAGCGCCTCGACGAAGGACTCCTCGTCCTCGACGACCAGGATGGTGGGCGAGTCCGCGGGCGAGGCAGCCATCAGCCGGCGTCGGCCAGGAGGCCGACGGGACCAGGCGCGGCCGGCAGCCGGAGCGTGAACACCGAGCCCTCCCCCTCGGCGGACGTCACCGTCACCTCGCCGCCATGGTTGGAGGCGACGTGGCGGACGATGGCCAGGCCCAGGCCGGTCCCCCCGGTGTCCCGGCCCCGGCCCCGGTCGACGCGGTAGAAGCGCTCGAAGATCCGGTCGAGGTCCCGGGTGGGGATGCCGATGCCGTGGTCCTCCACCACCACCTCGAAGCGCTGGCCGTCGGTGCGGGCTGACAGCGCCACGCCCGAGCCCCGGTCGGAGTACTTCACGGCGTTCTCCAGCAGGTTGGCCACGGCCGACACGAGCTGGCGGCGGTCGCCCAGGACGGTCCAGGTGGCGGGCACCTCGGCGACGCGCAGCTCCACGCCGGCCAGCGACGCGGCCGCCCGGACCTGGTCGGCCGCCTGCGCCAAGGCCTGGCCCACGGCCACCCGCTCGGCCCCCACCGCCTGCTCGGTCTCCAGGCGGCTCAGGTCGAGCAGGTCCTCGATGATGCGGGCGACGCGGAAGGCCTCGGTGTTCATGCGCTCGGCCAGGCGGCGGACCACGGCCAGCTCCTCCTCGGCCACCATCGTCTCGGCCAGTAGCCCGAGGGCGGCCACCGGCGTCTTGAGCTCGTGGCTCACGTTGGCCACGAAGTCCCGGCGAACGGCGTCGAGGCGCTTGCGGTCCGACACGTCCTCCACGACCACCGCCACCGTTCCGGCCGCCGGGTCGACCACCTGGGCCGTCAGCGACAGGGTCCGCCGGGGCGGGCCGTACAGCTCCACGGTGCGGGCCAGCGGCCCGCCGGACCGGGCGTCGGCCACCGCCGTACACATGGCCTGGGCGGCCAGCCCGTCCCGGGCGCCCACCAGCACCCGGGCCGCCTCGTTGCGCAGCACCACCTGGCCGGCCCCGTCGACCACGGCCACGCCCAGGCGCAGGGCAGCCAGCGCGCCGGTCAGCGACCCGGCCAGCGCCTCGGCCCGGGCCAGCTCGCGGCCGGCCACGTCCCGGGCCCGCTCGGCCGCCGCGGCAGCCGCCCGCGCCGCGTCACGGCCCCGCCGCTCGGCCCGCAGGGCCACGGCGGCGGCAGCCAGGGCGGCGAGCACGAGGGCCAGGGCCGCCTCCACGCCTTCGACTGTAGGAGCCGGGCGGGCCGCCGGCGACCGCCGGGCCATCCCGGTCGCAAGAGTTCACCGTGGGTTCACCGCCGCGACGCCGCCACGAGCCCGGGGCGGAGCCCGGCGCCGTATCGTTCGGCACCGGGCCGACCATGTCCATCCCGCCCCGCCGCCTCTTCGTGCAGGCCCTCGACGAGCTCCAGTGCGAGGTCGTCCAGGTGGCCTCGGTGGTGCCCGAGGCGCTGGCCGCCGCCATGGAGGCGCTCCTGGGCGCCGACCACGAGCTGGCCCGCACGGTGGCCGGCGGGCACCGGCCGGTGGCCGAGGCCACGCGGCGCTGCGAGGCCGCCGCCTACGAGCTGCTGGCCCGCCAGCAGCCCATCGCCGGCGACCTGCGGCGGGTCACGACCGTGGTGCGGCTGGCCCACGAGGTGGAGCGCTCCAGCAAGCTGGTCCGCCACGTGGCCGGGTTCGGGACCCGACCCACCGCGGTCGTCGGCTCACCCAGGGTGCGCGGCCTGCTGGCCCGCATGGGTGACGAGGCCCGGCGCCTGTACGTGGGCGCCATCGACGCCTACGTCGAGCGGGACCTGGCCCGCGCCGAGGCGCTCGACGTCTGGGACGACCGGATGGACGAGCTGCACCGCCAGCTGCTGGCCGAGCTGTTCACGGCCGGGCTCCCCCTGGAGACGACCCTGGCGCTGGCCCTGGTGGGCCGCTACGTGGAGCGGGTGGCCGACCACGCCGTGGCCATCGGCGATCGGGTCCGCTACCTGGTCACCGGCCAGCTGGCGCCGCCCGTGGCCCCCGGTTGACCCCGGCCCGGCCCCGCTTCCACGGGCGGGTGGCCTCGCTGGAGCGTGCCGCGGTAGCCATCGGCCGGGAGGTCCGCCGCTCGGTCCTCGACGCCACCGACGCCTGGCTGCGCCGTGACGCCGCCGCCGGGTCGGCCGTGGACGCCCGGACGGCGGGGTGGTCGGGCCGGGCGGCCGACCTGGAGCTGTCGGCCTACGAGCTGCTGGCCACCCAGCAGCCCATGGCCGTCGACCTCCGCCGCCTCACGGCCCTGGTCCGCCTCACCGAGGCGGTCTCGCGCGCCGGTGACCTGGTGGCCCACGTGGGCCGCTCGGCCTGCTTCGAGCGGGAGCCGGCCGCCTTCGGGCCCGCCCTGCGGGCCCTGGTGGTGGAGATGGCCGCCCTGGCCGGGACGCTGCTGGACGACGCCCTGGCCGCCTACGAGGCGTTCGACGCGTCGGCCGCCGAGGCCGTGGCGTCGGCCGACGCCGAGCTGGACGCCCGGCGCGACGAGCTGCTGGCCACCCTCATCGGCCAGCGCACCGGCGTGGCGCCCGCCGTCGACCTGGCCCTGCTGGGCCGCTTCTACGAGCGGGTGGGCGACCACGCCGTCGACATCGCCGGGCTGGCCCGCTTCGTGGCCACCGGGACGGCGCCGGCCGGGCGCTGACCGCCCGGGCCGGCTGGCACGATGGGCGCCCGTGGGCGCCCTGGCCGAGCTGGTGGAGCTGCTCGACCTGGAGCCGCTCGAGGTCAACCTCTTCCGGGGACGCCGGGCCCGGGGACCGGGACCGGCCGAGCTGCACCAGCGGGTCTTCGGCGGCCAGGTGGCCGGCCAGGCCCTGGTGGCGGCCGGGCGGACGGTGGGCGACGGCCGGCCGGTCCACTCGCTGCACGCCTACTTCCTGCGACCGGGCGACCCCGCCCACCCGATCGTGTACCAGGTGGACCGCATCCGCGACGGGCGCTCGTTCACCACCCGCCGGGTGGTGGCCGTCCAGCACGGCGAGGCCATCTTCAACCTGGCCGCCTCCTTCCACGCGCCCGAGGCCGGCTTCGAGCACCAGCTGCCGGCGCCGTCGGCCCCGGCGCCCGAGGGCCTGCCCACCTTCGCCGAGCGCATGGCCCCGTGGCGGGAGCGCCTGGGCGGGTGGTACGAGGCGCCCCGGCCCATCGACCTGCGCTACGTCGACGAGCCCCACCTCGCCCAGGGGCGGGGACCCCGGGCGCCGCGGGAGCAGGTGTGGGCCCGGGCCGACGGCCGCCTGCCCGACGACCCGCTCCTGCACGCCTGCGTGGTCACCTACGCCTCCGACATGACGCTGCTGGACTCGGTGCTGCTGGCCCATGGCGCCAGCTGGGACGACCCCGGCCTGTTCGGGGCCAGCCTTGACCACGCCATGTGGTTCCACCGCCCCTTCCGGGCCGACGAGTGGCTCCTCTACGACCAGGACAGCCCCAGCGCCGCGGGAGGGCGCGGCCTGGGGCACGGGCGGATCTTCACCCGGGCCGGCCACCACGTGGTCTCGGTCGTGCAGGAGGGGCTGCTCCGCCGGGCCAGAGGGGGCCGGTAGCGTGGCTCGATGCCCCGCTCGGCGGCCGGCCTGCTGACGGCGCTGGCACTGGTGGCGGCTGCCTGCGGGGGCGGCGGCTCGCCGGCACCGGCCAGCACGTCCACCACGGCCGCCCCCCCGTCCACCACCGGCGCCCCGACCACCACCGGCAACCCGACCACCACCGGCGCCCCGTCCACCACCGGCAACCCGCCCCCCACCGGCGCCCCGGCGGGGCCCGCGGTGGAGACCTTCGAGAGCGCCGGTGCCCGCTTGGCCGTCACCGAGGTGGCCTCCGGGCTGGACACCGTCTGGTCGCTGGCCTGGGCGCCCGACGGCCGCCTGTGGTTCACCGAGCGGGGCGGGCGGCTCACCCGCCTGGGCGACGCGCCCCGCCCGGTGGCCGGCGTCGTCGAGGAGGGCGAGGCCGGCCTGATGGGCCTGGAGATCGACGGGCAGGGCCGGGTGTTCGTGATGTACACCGGCGCCGAGGACAACCGGGTGGTGGAGCTGGCGCCCGACGGCAGCCAGCGCGTCCTGGTCAGTGGCATCGCCAAGGCTCCCATCCACGACGGCGGGCGCCTACGCCTGGGACCCGACGGCGCCCTCTACGCCAGCACCGGCGACGCCGGCAACACCGACCTGGCCCAGCAGCGGGGGAGCCTCAACGGCAAGGTGCTGCGCATCGACACCGGGTCGGGCGAGACCCGGGTCTTCAGCCTGGGCCACCGCAACGTGCAGGGCCTGTGCGTGGCGCCCGACGGGCGCTTCCTGGCCACCGAGCACGGGCCGGCCCAGGGCGACGAGGTCAACGCCATCGGCGACGGCTTCAACGGCGGCTGGCCCGACCGGGTCGGCAACGGCATCCGCAACTACACCCCCACCATCGCCCCGGCCGGCTGCGCCGTGTACGGGGCCGACCTCATCGGTGCCTGGCGGGGTTCCATGCTGTTCGTCACGCTGAAGGACGCCAACCTCCACCGGCTCACCTTTCGGCCCGACGGCTCGGTGGCCGGCGACGAGGTGCTGCTGGACGGCCGCTTCGGCCGGCTGCGCGACGTCGCCGTCGGCCCCGACGGCGCCGTCTACCTG
>Ga0187893_10015306_pt1 | contig 10298 bp, 5 predicted proteins | sample MA1701074metaG_FD_139574 | JGI IMG/M metagenome (GOLD analysis project Ga0187893, IMG submission 139574) | White microbial mat communities from a basaltic lava cave in the Kipuka Kanohina Cave System on the Island of Hawaii, USA - MA170107-4 metaG ... | reverse complement strand
TTTGGCATCGGCCGTGATTTTTTTAGACAAATCTCCGGTCGCGATGGCGGTCGCGACCTCGGCGATGTTGCGCACCTGGCCGGTGAGGTTGCTGGCCATGAAATTCACGTTGTCGGTGAGATCCTTCCAGGTGCCGGCCACTCCCTTGACCTCGGCCTGACCGCCGAGCTTGCCCTCGGTGCCGACCTCGCGCGCCACCCTCGTGACCTCGGAGGCGAAGGCGTTGAGCTGATCGAGCATGATGTTGATGGTGTTCTTGAGCTCGAGGATCTCGCCTTTGGCGTCGGCGGTGATCTTTTTAGACAAATCTCCGGTCGCGATGGCGGTCGCGACCTCGGCGATGTTGCGCACCTGGCCGGTGAGGTTGCTGGCCATGAAATTCACGTTGTCGGTGAGATCCTTCCAGGTGCCGGCCACCCCCTTGACTACGGCCTGGCCGCCGAGCTTGCCCTCGGTGCCGACCTCGCGCGCCACCCTCGTGACCTCGGAGGCGAAGGCGTTGAGCTGATCCACCATGGTGTTGACGGTGTTCTTGACCTCGAGGATCTCCCCTCTTGCATCGGCCGTGATTTTTTTAGACAAATCTCCGGTCGCGACGGCCGTGGTCACCTCGGCGATATTGCGCACCTGGCTGGTGAGATTGCTGGCCATGAAGTTCACGCTTTCGGTGAGATCCTTCCAGGTGCCGGCCACCCCCTTGACTTCGGCCTGGCCGCCGAGCTTGCCCTCGGTGCCGACCTCGCGCGCCACCCTCGTGACCTCGGAGGAAAATGCATTGAGCTGAGCCACCATGGTATTGATGGTCTTGGCGGTCCGCAGAAACTCTCCGGTCAGCGAACGGCCATCGATATCGAGCGCCATCGTCTGATTCAAATCACCGTTGGCCACCGTCCCGATCACTCGTGCGACTTCGCTCGTGGGCTGCACCAGATCGACCACCAAGGTGTTCACCGCATCGATGCAGGAGGCCCAGGACCCCTGCAAGCCGTCGCGGGGGGCGCGCTGGCTCGTCTTACCTTCTTTGCCGACGACCGTGCTGATACGGCAGATCTCCTTTGTCAGCCGTTCGTGCCGATCGAGCACATCATTCAAGGTGTCGGCGATCTTGCCCTCGATACCGGTATGATCGAGCGGCATGCGAACGCTGAAATCTCCCTTCTTGAGGGCGATGAGCGCATTGAGTAGTTGCGGGTGGTCAAGACCTCCGGTCGAGACGGGGGTGGTTCTCATAGTTCTCCTCCTTGACAAATAGGACAGAGTATAAGAACGGAGTATAAGGGATAGAACTAGCGCCTGTTAAGTGACTGTCAAGTGAACTATCAAAAATGCTAGTCTTCGCTTTAGAATCAGGGGCTTGTCGGGCGATTGCATCCTCGGCCTTGCTCTTGTTTCGCCGGGATGCCCTGGGCGGACTCCTGTCCGCCGGCCCGACGCGCCGCATCTCGCTCTCGGCGCGCCAAGCGGGCACCGTCCCTGTGCTCGGCTTTCGGGTACTCGCTCTGGGCCTGGCCTTCATCGGCGCTAGATGGGACATGGCGAGATGGGTCTCGAGCCCGTGAGGGGCCAAGGGGCGATGGTCGGGCTTTCGACGGCGACGAGTACACTCATGGCTGAGCTCGCCCAGGATTGGAGCCGGCCCGAAGGAGGCCAGTTGTTTCGAATCTTGTTCGGGGAAGTACTGCCAAAGATGGGATAGCCTCACAAAGGTTCAACACGGCGGGCTTGTCAGGCCGGTTGACCTATCGTTAGCCGGCTTGGATCCTGCTCCTTTTCGATGAAGACGCCCGTGCGTCCGTTCCTCGTGGCGGCTGCCCCTGGCTCCGTTTCCGGGGGTACAATGAAGGCCAAGTTTCAAGAAAAACCACGGCCCCGACGTTGGGCATGCGCTATGCCGCCGACCGACCGAGAAACCGACCCCGCAGCGCTGGAGGGTTCAGCGATGCCCTTTGCGCGCAGCCGGAGTGAAGCCGAGCTCGAGCTTCCCGGCGACAGCGAAATGGCCGGCCGGATGCGCGGGTTCGACTGGGCGGCGACGCCGGTTGGCCCCGAGAAGACCTGGCCGCAGAGCCTCAGCATTGCGGTGGGCATCATGCTCAACTCGCGCTACCCCATGTTCATCTGGTGGGGCCGGGAGTTGGTCAACCTCTACAACGACGCGTACGTGCCGATGCTCGGGAACCGGCATCCCGAAGCGTTGGGGAAGCCCGCTCGGGTGATCTGGTCCGAGATCTGGGACACCATCGGTCCACAAACTGAGGCCGTGCTGTCCGAGGGTCGGGCGACGCGGAGCGAGGAACTCCTCCTCGTCATGGAGCGGAACCAGTTCCTCGAGGAAACGTACTTCACCTACTCGTACAGCCCGATCCCCGGCGACGAGGGCGGGGTCGGGGGCGTATTCTGCGCCTGCACCGAGGACACCCACCGGGTACTGAGCCAGCGCCGCCTCCGCACCATGCGTGACCTGTCCGCCCGGTCGCTGCCGGGGGCGAAGAGCGCCAGGAAGGCGTGTGAGATCACCGCCGCCACGCTTGCCGAGAACGACAAGGACGTGCCGTTCGCCCTCATCTATCTGGTGGACGCGGACCGGAAAACGGCGCGCCTGGCAGCAGCGGCAGGCATCGAGCAGGGCACGGCCAACAGCCCGCTGGACGTCCCCCTAGCGAAGGAGTCCGGCGGAGGGGTGTGGCCGTTGCATAAGGTCTCGTCCTCGAAGCAGGTGGAGCTGGTCGATACGACGCACTTCCCAAACCTGCCCGGCGGCGGTTGGGACGAACCGCCCCGCTCTGCCCTTATTCTCCCCATCGTCGCTCCGGGCCAACTCCGGCGGGCGGCCCTGCTGGTCGCCGCCGTCAGCCCCCGGCGCCCGCTGGACGAGGCTTATCAGAACTTCTACCACACCATCGCGGGGCACATCGCCACGGCGATTGCCAACGCCCGCGCCTACGAAGAGGAACGGCGGCGGGCCGAACTGTTGGCCGAGATCGACCGGGCCAAGACGCTCTTCTTCACCAATATCAGCCACGAGTTCCGCACCCCTTTGACCTTGATGCTCGGCCCGCTCGAGGACATTTTGGCGAAGCCCGAAGACGGCGTTCAGCCGGACAACCGGGAACTGCTCACCGTCGTTCACCGTCACGGCCTGCGCTTGCTCAAGCTGGTGAACACGCTGCTCGACTTTTCCCGCATCGAGGCCGGCCGGATGCAGGCCACATACGAGCTTACCGACATCGCCGCCCTCACGAGCGAGTTGGCGAGCATGTTCCGGTCGGCGGTCGAGAAGGCGGGGCTCTCGCTTATGGTGGACTGCCCGGCCGTTGACGCCCCGGTGTTCCTCGACCGGGACATGTGGGAAAAGATCGTGCTCAACCTGCTGTCCAACGCCTTCAAGTTCACCTTCGAGGGCGAGATTGAAGTCCGGCTGCGGCGCGTCGGGGAGGCCGCCCTGCTGACCGTGCGGGATACCGGAGTCGGCATTGCGGCGAAGGACCTACCGCACGTGTTCGAGCGCTTCCACCGCGTTGAAGGGGCGAAGCGCCGCACGCACGAAGGCACAGGCATCGGCATGGCGCTGGTGCACGAGCTGACCAAGCTGCACGGCGGCGAGATCAGGGTCGAAAGCGTCGAAGGGCAAGGAACGACCTTCACCGTGTCCCTTCCCACCGGCTCGGCCCACCTGCCGCAAGATCGCATCGGCGCTACGCGGAGCCTGAGCTCCACTTCCCTCGCGCCCGGCCTTTACGTTGAAGAAGCGCTGCGGTGGCTACCGGATGACCAACAGCTCGAGACGGTCTTTGCGCACCTTGTGGACGGCGGGGATGTGGCCGCAGCCTTTCAACCATCCGAGAGCGGCGCCCGGCCCCGCATCGTGCTGGCCGATGACAACGCCGACATGCGGGAGTATCTGCGGCGGCTCTTGAGCCAACGGTTCGACGTGGAGGCCGTCGCCAACGGCAGGGAGGCGCTGAGCGCCAGCCAGCAACGGCGCCCCGACTTGATCTTGACGGACGTGATGATGCCGGAGCTCGACGGCTTCGGGTTGCTGCACCAGGTGCGGGCTGACCCGAGCCTTCGGGAAATCCCGATCATCATGCTCTCCGCACGGGCCGGGGAGGAAGCCCGAATCGAGGGCGCCCAGGCCGGGGCCGACGATTACCTCATCAAGCCGTTCAGCGCTCGGGAGCTTTTGGCCCGCGTCTCCGCGCACGTCGAGATAGCGCGGGTTCGCCGGGAGGCAGCGGACCAGGAAAGGCTGCTGCGCGAAGAGGCGGAACTGGCCCGCAGCCAAACCAACGCCATCCTGGAAAGTATGACGGACGGCTTCATCGCGATGGACCGCGACTGGCGGTACACCTACATGAACGCCGCCGCCGAGCGGATCAACAACCGGCCCCGGTCGGCGTTCCTCGGCAAGACCAACTGGGAGCTGTTCCCGGACCTTCTCGGCACAGACATCGAACGGCAACTGCGCCGTGGCCACGAAGAGCGGACCTTCATTGAATTCGAGGCGTTCTACGAGCCGTGGGGCCGCTGGTTTGCGAATCGAATCCACCCTACCCCAGATGGCGGCATCGCGGTGTTCTTTCAAGACATCACCGAGCGCAAGCGGGCGGAGGAGGCGCTGAAGGAGGCCGACCGCCGCAAGAACGAGTTCTTGGCGATGCTCGCCCATGAGCTTCGCAACCCCCTGGCTCCGATCCGCAACGCCCTGGAAATCGTGCGGCTCACGGAGGGCAACAGGGACGCCGTCCAATCGGCGGCCGAGATGATGGAGCGGCAAGTCGGCCAATTGGTCCGGTTGGTCGATGACCTGCTCGACGTGAGCCGCATCAGCCGGGGCAAGATCGAACTGCGCAGGGAGCGGATCGACCTGGCCTCCGCCGTACACCACGCCGTCGAAGCCGCTCGCCCGCTCTGCGAGCGCATGGACCATGAGCTTACAGTCACTTTGCCGCCGAAGCCGATGTACCTGAACGCCGACCCGGCCCGGCTAGCTCAGGTCGTGGGCAACCTGCTTACCAACGCCTGCAAGTTCACCGAGCGGGGCGGTCGCATCTGGCTGACGGTCGAACAAGAGAGAGAGCAGGTCGTTATCCGAGTGCGGGACACCGGCATCGGCATCGCCGCCGAGCAGCTTCCCCATATCTTTGAGATGTTCACGCAGCTGGATACGTCGCTGGAGCGGACGCAGAGCGGGTTGGGCATCGGCCTGGCGCTGGTGAGAAACTTGGTGGAGCTGCACGGTGGCACGGTGGAAGTCGACAGTGCCGGTATGGGTCAAGGGAGTGAGTTCATGGCGCGTCTGCCAGTTGGTTGAAAGGCCGAAGCCGCCGCCAGAGCCGACCGCCAGCGAGCCGACGCCAACGGGTTCGACGGCCATTTGGTTAAGCCGGTAGACCACGCCGCCCTGACGACACTGCTGGCCGAGCTGGGCGCCGGCTAACGAAAACGCTGACGGACCGGAGCCGCCAGATGTTCAGACAGGTGGAAGCTTATCTCACGCTCCATGCGTTCCACGCCGAAATGGGCCTCTCCGCGGGTGGCCGTCCGGTAAGGGGTAGCGTGCGCTGTGCGCACGATTCGCCGGTTCGTGCTGTCAACGCAAACGATCTCCGCCGCAAGTGGCGGAGATCGTTTTGTCAACGCAAGAGGCTCTAGAAGACGCCCAGCAACGCCAAAATGATAATGACGGTAAGTGGTACACCCAGAAGCCACAATATAATAGGCATTTTATCTTCCTCTTTATGATGAACGATAGCTGCGCTTGTGCCTTCGGCCAAGCGACAGGCTTAAGTTAGGTCATGTTGTGTGCCAAGAGTGACGCCATGAAGAAGACAGCCAAATTGTCTCGGGGTGCCGGGTTGGCAGAGGAGATCTGATCGGTAATAGTTGCCGCTCACGCGGAAAATCTTGCAAAAAGGCCATCTGCTCCAGCTCCTATCTCACGGGCCTATCGGTGCGATCCTTTATGGGCGATGTATCTGGTACGGTCGATGCTGAGCCCAGGTATGTTAGTTCGATTGAACCTTACTTAGGAGGATAGCAAATGAACCGTACCAGAGCCGAAGAACGCGCCGAACGCAATCTTATAGAGTCCTTATGGTGGGCCCTGGCGTTAGGGCTAACTGTTATTCTAGGCGCGCAGATTTACAATAGCGTGTCCTGGGAAATCTACAAGGAGGCACAGGGATGTGAAGTCACGGAGTATGTAAACGAGTCGGATTGGACACCAGAAGCCTCATGGTCATGCGCAGATGGCAGCACGCATTTTCGATAGATCGCGTTCGTCCCGGGCGCGCGACCGTCTTCATGAGACCTGGTGTAATTTCCTATATCGCCAGGTCCAAGCCGCGAAGGGTTCCGTAGGAAGGCTAGGTTCCACGGAATGCGATACCTGGCTCTGGCGTGCGACTACGACGGCACCCTGGCTACAAACGGGCAAGTCGATGCAACAACGATAACGGCTTTAGAGCGCCTCCTTGCCTCAGGGCGGCGGTTGCTTCTGGTGACCGGCCGCGAGCTTGAGGATCTTGTGTCCGTGTTCCCTCGCCTCGATCTGTTCGATTGGGTGATTGCCGAGAACGGCGCTTTGCTATATCGACCTTCCACGCGCGAGGAGAAGCTTCTCGCGGGCACACCGCCACAAGAGTTTGTCGCCGCGCTTCATGAACGAGATGTGCCGTTGTCCGTCGGACGGGTAATCGTCGCCACGTTCGAACCGCACGAGACTACGGTACTCGAAGTGATTCGAGATCTCGGGCTCGAGCTTCAGGTGATCTTCAACAAAGGGGCGGTGATGGTTTTGCCCTCGGGCGTGAACAAGGCCACCGGACTTTCCGCCGCGCTCGAGGAGCTGAAGCTTTCAGCGCATAACGTAGTGGGCGTGGGAGATGCCGAGAACGATCATGCGTTTTTGCGGCTCTGTGAGTGCTCGGCAGCCGTAGCAAACGCGTTGCCGGCGGTAATGGATCACGCGGACTTCGTCACCCGAGCGGATCACAGTGCGGGTGCGCGCGAGCTGATCGATGAGATATTGAAAGACGATTTGCGTGGCCTAGCAGGCAAGCTCACACGTCACTATTTTTATCTTGGTTCGCGTCCCTCCGGCGAGGAGGTTCGTATCCCTCCATACGGCATAAATCTACTGGTGGCGGGATCGTCGGGAGGAGGAAAATCCACGCTGACGACCAGTTTACTGGAACGCTTCAGCGAAGGGGGCTATCAGTTCTGTGTCATCGATCCGGAGGGCGACTACGAGGATCCGGACAATGCACTCATGCTGGGTAATCGCCATGACGCACCGAGCGTGGATGAGGTGTTGCAGGTATTGGATGACCCGGCACGCAATGTCGCAGTGAATTTAGTAGGCTTGCCGCTCGAAGAACGACCTCGGTTCTTCGGTGCATTGATTTCGCGCCTGCAGGATCTGCGCGCCCGCACCGGGCGGCCGCATTGGATCGTGGTAGACGAGACCCATCATGTGCTGTCGGCGGGCTGGGAGCCGGGCGAGATCACGCTAGCCCAGGGCTTTACCAGCATCGTGTTTATTACCGTCCATCCTAAATCGGTGACTCCCGCGGTGTTGAAATCGGTGGATCTCGTAATCGCGCTCGGTAAGGACCCGGCCGAAATGCTCGATGAGTTTGCGGAATGCATCGCGGAAAGCTTGCCTGCCTCGGATTCCTTGGAGAGCGGCTCGGGACAGGCGTTGCTATGGCAACGGTATACGTGCGATGCGCCATTTCCCTTCCTCCCCGAGGAGAGCCGCGGCGAACGGCAACGGCATCGCCGTAAGTACGCCGAAGGTGACCTAGGGGAGCGTAGCTTCTATTTTCGAGGTGCACAAGGCGAGTTGAATCTACGCGCCCAGAATCTCATTCTCTTTAATCAAGTCGCCGAGGGAGTCGATGACGCCACGTGGGTCTATCATCTGCGCAACGGCGATTACTCGCGCTGGTTTCGAGAAGTGCTCAAAAATCAAGATCTCGCCGCCGAGGTCGCACGTATCGAGCAGTCCGAGAAGTTGTCTCCCGGCGAGAGCCGAGCTCAAATAAAGGGTATTATTGAGCAACATTACACCCTGCCTAGCTCGGCCGGCGCATCGGGCTCCGATAACACACGCTGAGTACCGCCCAATTCAAATTCGGCTGGCGCCTCGCCAGGGGTGGTGTTTGCAGGGCTCGGGCCGCGAACCAGCAAAGCACCCTCGCCGCGTAAAGATTACAAGGAAACTCGTAAAACTTGCATGGGGCCCACCGTTCTTCACTAGGGCCTTCTTAGAGCAACTTTTCCAAACGGATAATCCCACTTTCCAAAGCATAAACAAGCTAAGAGCAAAATCATAAACTTATGGCGCTCACCCCCATGCTCTTACAAGGGGAGGGGAGTCCGGAGTGCCGGCTGCACAAGATGAGCGACCGCTGATGCAATATGGCATGTTGAGTGCCCATAAGCTTAGGGTGGGAACCTGAACCGTGACAAGAGCGGCGACTAGCTGACCTCCGTCATGCCAGCGAAAGCGTGCATGCAGGAAATCGGCGCCGGCCCTGAATACCGGCCTTCGCCGATATGAGGAACGGTTGCAACCACGTACAATAGAATTAGCGGAACGATGTACCGCAGTCCAGGGGGGTCTCGCCGGATCCCGGTAGTCACTTAATATCCCGGGTGCACCATAACCCGGCAACCTAGCGAGGAACCATGAGAATAGCTCAAGTTGCACCGCTTTATGAGAGTGTCCCGCCGCAACTCTATGGAGGCACGGAACGGGTAGTCGCATATTTGACCGATGAGTTAGTACGGCAGGGACACGATGTTACCCTGTTTGCGAGTGCCGACTCGCAGACGCAAGCACGACTGCAGCCGATATGTAGTCGCGCGCTGCGTTTGACCAACTGCCGGGACGCGCTGGCTTATCACATGTTGCTGCTGGATCGGGTGAATCGCGAGGCGCACAACTTCAACATTGTTCATTTCCATATTGACTATCTGCATTTTCCGCAGACACGCCTGTTGGACCTCCCTAGCGTTACTACCCTGCATGGTCGTTTGGACCTGCCGGACCTAGTGCCGATTTATCAAGAGTTCAAGGAGATACCACTGGTGTCCATATCGAATGATCAACGGACTCCGCTGCCTTTCGCGAACTGGCAAGCTACCGTGTATCACGGGTTGCCCGCGGATTCCTACCGCTTGCATCCCGAGCCGGGCAAATATCTAGCTTTTCTAGGACGTATCTCTCCGGAGAAGCGTGTCGACCGGGCGATATGGATCGCACAGCGCGTTGGGATGGAGCTACGTATCGCGGCCAAGGTGGACAAAGCCGATGAGGCCTATTTCAAGGAATGCATTCAGCCCCTGCTTTCCGACCCTCTCGTCCAGTTTATCGGGGAGATAGGGGAAAAGGAGAAGAACGATTTTCTCGGTAAGGCACACGCTCTACTGTTCCCCATCGACTGGCCGGAGCCTTTCGGCTTGGTGATGATCGAGGCGATGGCCTGCGGTACGCCGGTTATTGCGTACCGGCGCGGCTCCGTCAGCGAGATCGTGCGTTCCGGTGAGAGCGGTTACGTCGTCGATAATCTGGACGAAGCCGTGGCCGCGGTAGCAAGAGTCGATGCCGTAAGTCGTCGAAGCTGCCGCCAGGCATTCGAAGCACGTTTTTGCGCTTCTCGCATGGCCCGCGATTATCTCGCTGTCTACCGCGCTATAATTGACGCCGGCGTCCAGACACAACAACCGGCAGCATAAGCCGCGGCTGGGCACGGGTAGAGAACAGTGCCGGAACTGATTCAAGTCGAAGATAACTGGTACGTGCGTGCGACCTCCGCGCGCGCCGACGACCGCCCCCGCGTTCTCAAGCAGGGGGAAACCTTCGGGATCTTCGACGGATCCGGCGATATTAGCGCGAACGGCCTCGGCGAGGAGGGGCTTTACCATCAAGGGACGCGTTTTCTGTCAGCCATGGAGCTGAAGATAAACGGGGCCCGTCCCCTGGTGCTCTACTCCGAAGTGCGGAAGGACAATAGCCTTCTCATGGTGGACCTCACTACACCGGATCTTTACGAAACCGCGAAGCTTAGTATTCGCAAGGACACACTGCACATCTTTCGGGCCAAGCTTTTGTGGGAGGGAGCGCAATACGAACACATACGTCTGGTGAATTATGGCGATCGCCCGATGAGTCTTAGGATAAGCGTCTTGTTCGAGGCGGACTACGCGGATATCTTCGAGGTTCGAGGTATTCGCCGAGCAGTCCGAGGGACGTGCCTTCCTGCACGCCGCCTAGGCCGTGAGTTGCT
>Ga0187893_10015305_pt1 | contig 10298 bp, 6 predicted proteins | sample MA1701074metaG_FD_139574 | JGI IMG/M metagenome (GOLD analysis project Ga0187893, IMG submission 139574) | White microbial mat communities from a basaltic lava cave in the Kipuka Kanohina Cave System on the Island of Hawaii, USA - MA170107-4 metaG ... | reverse complement strand
TCGGTTTGCCAGGTCCGTGCGTTTTTTCTTGCCGCGAATATGTTCTTGCCATTCCAGTGGGTCAGACTTCGCGCCCGTCATGACGATCTTCATGAGGCCCCGCTCATCGTCCGAATCGTGCCAATCCGGTCGCAGCTTACGGATGGCCTCGTACAGGTCAAAGCAGATACGGCGGCTCATACAGACGATCATCGCCTTGCCGTCCATCGCTTCCAGCCGCGCTTCCCAATGCCGCACCAGGTCTTCGGCGATCAACCCAATTCGCTTCTCGGTTCCGACCACTGCTTCCAACGCCGCCCACTTGCTCTTGAGCCTTTCCTTTTGATCCACCTCTTCGCCCTCGGTCGCTTCTTCAAAGTCTTCGTCCAGATGCGGCTTCTCGTTCGCGTCCAGCGCCAGCTTCGCCAGACGGCTCTCGTAAAAGATCGGCACGGTCGCCTTATCTTCTACTGCGCGCTGGATGTCATAGATGCTGATGTAGTCGCCAAAGACCGCGCGCGTGTTCGCATCCTTCAATTCGATGGGCGTGCCCGTAAAGCCTATGAAGGAGGCATTCGGCAGAGCGTCGCGCATGTGCCGGGCAAAACCGTCAACGAAGTCATACTGAGTCCGATGGGCTTCGTCAGCGATGACGACAATGTTGCGTCTATCTGAGAGCATCGGATAAACTGCGCCCTTTTGTTCGGGAAAGAACTTCTGCACAGTTGTGAAGACGATTCCGCCCGATGCAACTTGAAGTTTTCGTTTCAAGTCGTCCCGATCTTCGGCCTGCACCGGTCTTTGTCTTAAGAGTTCATGACATCGCGAGAACGTCCCGAACAACTGATCGTCGAGGTCGTTTCGGTCGGTAATGACGACGAGGGTTGGATTTTCCATGGCCGGGTGAAGCACGATCTGACCGGCATAAAACGCCATCGTGAGGCTCTTGCCTGACCCTTGCGTATGCCAGACGACGCCAATTTGTCTTGTGCCGTCGGGTGACGAAGCATTCACCGTTTCCTCGACCGCTTTATTCACGGCATGAAACTGATGATAGCCCGCCATCTTTTTGATCAGTTCGCCGTTCTCATCTTCCTCAAAAACGATGAAGTATCGGAGCAAGTCGAGAATCCGTCGCTTATCAAACATTCCGCGCAAGAGGACTTCCAGCTCAGGCGTGAGACGCGGCGCGAGTTCTTCACCTTCAATCGTGCGCCACGGCATGAAGCGCTCCCAATCCGCGCTCAGCGTCCCCGCGCGCGCACAAGTTCCATCAGAAACTACAAGTAGTTCGTTGTTAGTGAAGAGAGAAGGAATAAGTAGCTTGTAAGTTTGTAGGTCCTTGAAGGCTTTGTATGAGGTCGCTTCTTCGTCAGCCGCATTCTTCAACTCGACGATTGCGATGGGAAGGCCGTTAACAAAAATGATGATGTCGGGACGGCGATTGTTTTGCCCTTCAATGATCGTGAACTGGTTGACCGCGAGCCAGTCGTTTGCGTCCGTGTTATCGAAATCAATTAACCGAACGCGGTCACCGGCAATGCTTCCATCCTGCCGTCGATACTCGACCTCGACACCATCAATCAGCATTCGATGAAACGCGCGATTGTTCGCGATGAGTGACGGCGCCTCAGGCCGAGCCATTTTGCGAAGTGCCTGGTCTAATGCGTCCGTTGGAATTTTTCGATTGAGAGAATACAGCGCAGATTGTAGTCGCTTTTTGAGAATTACATCGCCGAACGCATCACGCTCGGCTAGCAATTCGCCCGGGGCAATCTCCGGGCCTCCGAGAATCGTATATCCAAGCTCGCCAAACCACGAGAGCGCGGCTTCTTCTACGACGGATTCGGTAAATCGTGACAATTATGGTTGCTCTGATATGAACACTCTGCGGTTACTACGTGGTCTACTATTGACTAATTTGGAAACCCCGCTTGCGAAGTCACCCACTTACGTGAGAGACTCACCAGCGAGCACCGACCAAACGCTTCTATAATCTGCGCCAGACAGAGCGGCGCCCCTTGGGGAGGCGCTCGCCCAATCTCTCTCGTCTAGCTGGCGCAAAAAGTCCCGCGCCATTCCAACCGTCTGCTTCTCAGCTTTCTTCTCGGTCTTTCGCTCAAATTCAACGCCTAACTTTTCCGCGACACTTCTCGGAGCGGCATTCATGCGCATCAAGACTCCGGCTTCCGTTTGGACGCCATGATAAATCATCGCTGGCAAGCTGTTGATCCTCCTCCTCTCGTCGTCAGATAGCCGATCAAAATCTATACCCGAGGTCGGCATCTTACTCAGGGCTGATACGCCCCATGGACCACTGTTCACGAGAACTTTATATATGGCCTTGCAAGCATGGGTGATCGCGTCTGTAGGATCAGTATCTGTAAAAAATTGGTTTGCTATATCATTGATGGACTTACCTGAAACCCATGCTCGGGCCATATCTGCGATATGTCTCTCACTCAATCCGTGAGAGCTAATTTCTGCCAATGAGCTCTTTATTTCGGGAATTCGCATCATTATGCCTATGAGACTTGGCAATGGAGATGTCGAAGCGGTCGTAAACAAACTGGTCGGTTGCCAATCCTCTGGGCTCAACTTTCGTTGCATGCGATTTAACCCGACTATCGCTGCGGCAACGCCTTCCGGTGCGAATCCAGTTGCATCGGCCAGAACTGCATTCTCCGGATGTTGAGCGATGCGGCGCGCATAACTGCTAGTCGCTTCTAAAAGAGCATCAGCCTTATCCTTTGCTGACCGCCCCGACGTACTCTTTAATGTGGCAAATCCGAGAGTGTTTCTGAGAAACTGTTCTGTCTCAGCTAGAACTTCATCAAGATTCTTCTTTTCATTCCAAAGGTGCGCGACATAGCATCGGAAATCTGCCCACTGCTCCTCTTGAATCACGGTTGAGAGATCGGCCAATCTGCCCGCGCGCTCAACTTCGTCAAGGAGGGTGATGAGACGAGAGATCAAATCGCCAACCGCTCGGCTTACATATTCCTTTACTTGCATCGGATCGTTGCCCGCGGCCAATCCCACGACCCCAACGCTCTCCTGCCCGATTCGTCCGGCACGACCCACAAGGTTCCAAAAGGCCCGAGTGCTCATTTCTTTACCGTAAGGAAATTTCCGCGTCGCTAGGAATACTGACGAGACAGGAAAATTTATGCCCTGCGCAATTGTGGTTGTCGCACACAGGACGCGAAGTTTTCCCGTTTCGGCGAGCCATTCTATGAGCGAGCGTGATTCGTCTGATAGACCGGTATGATGCACAGCGACACCGTGACCGAGCATCTCGATTAACTCAAATTCAGGGCTGATCTCAGTCGCTAAGAAGCGTTGGACTAGGCTAATCTCCGATGGAACATCTGAAAATGGATCTAGACTCTTCTTTATCGCTCTCGCCATGGCCCAGACATGCGGTATGGTTTGCGCAACCGCTATGCTCGTACCGCGATCAGAGAAGACCTTTGCCATTGCACCTGCTTGAATCGACAGCGACTTGGCACGACTGTACGGAATATCGAGAGGTTTTACCGACCCAACTCGATGTTCTCCGCTGAGTCGAACTGTTCTTGGAGTAGTTGTGACTGCTTCGAATCTGAGTCGCCAACCTGCCCGAACAGACGTTTCGGCTTGCTGACTGAACAGCCCAACAACCCTCTCATTCGGTTGCCATGCTGACGTTCCGATGCTAATCGTCCTGCCAGCGTCGCCACCTAACCAACGCGCCAGATCCCCACCGTTGGGCACGTACGGCATCAGCAACAAGTAATTAGCAGTCGGACTGTCACGCTTCACAGTTGCCAGTAATAACTCGATTCGCAAACCTCGCTCTTCGTCCTCAATGTTGTGTGCTTCGTCGAGTACAACCAACGCCAGCGGTCGCGTTACTTTCTTGTTTCGAATAACGAATTGGAACTTCTCGGGCGTTGAAACGAGTATATGAAAACCAGGTTGGCTCCCGTTTTCGCTGAGGAGCGCTTCCTCGAACGCATCAACCTCAACGGCACCCGTCAGTTGTTCGACTTGAATATTTATTCGCCCGAAATCCTCCCGCAGTCGACGAGTCATTTGCGAGACTAATGCACGAGTCGGGGCAACGTAAGCCACCCAACCTTTCTCGGCGTCAAATTGGTTCAACGCTTGCAGTATTCTAAATTGGGCAAGCGTGGTCTTACCCCCCGATGTTGGCAACTCAACTATGACCGCCCTGCTTGCCTGGTCTAACAAGCCTTGCTCTTGCAGAGCGACGCGTTGCGGGGGCAGCAACTCGAAAAGCGAACGAGTCCTCGTCACGTTCTCGATGAAGCGGCTAATTCGAGAGTTTACCGCATGGCTCACCGTCCAAACGGAGCCAGCGACCATTCGCCTAGCTGTCACATGAAGCCAGTGCAATAGCATGTCGAATGGTGCATCAAGCGAGGACTGTGCCGCCTTGCGACATGCTTCAAAATGTTTGTCGAGTTCACCCGCAATAGCTGCCGGCTCCCCTTGGAGCGTATATACAGCGAGTAACTCACTGGCCTTCGCCCAGTGGTACAGTGCAATTAATCGAAATGCTAGGACTTCTCCGTTATCGTTATTCGTGCCTGATAACTCAGCTCGTTCATACTGGGCTTGGTCATTGCGAAGGCCCGCCACAATCTCTCGAATACCGTCTAAATCGTCCCAGCCCCGTTTCCTCAATAACCGCACCCAACAGTCGAACAGACGATAAAGAACTCGACGATCCCAACTAACATCAGCGACCGAAGGCGGAGTGCATGCGCTCTCGTGCGCCTTTATCCAACGTCTCAAATCTGCCCATTGATCTCCGCAATAAGCAACCGCAGCAAGATGCAATACATGAAAGATTCGTTCTTCGTTATCTGAAGTGGGAACAGAAAGAGCTCGCTTCATTTCATATGCACGGAATGCTCCAGCTTGAGCTTGTTGCTGCAACTCGATGCGCCTCGGATCCCCCGTCGGGTGTAACAACGCATCTAACCCTTCCGCCGCAGCAATCTCATACGCTAGGGACATACTTTGCAGAAGCTGAAGGTCTTCCGGCTCTGTTCGAAAATCGACTGTCATTTGGTGCGCCGTGGCTGACTGCACAAGGCGCACTTTGGCTACCTCTAGCGCGCGTTCGCGATCGTGTGACGCAATCGCTAAGACAGCCCAATGCTGATCTAATCTACTAAGGGCTTCCTCAGTTACCAGCACTGCTCTCCTCCATTGCTTTCGCAAGTCTTTCGGGAAGATTCTCAATCGCTTTTAGTGGCAGATAGAGGGCACGAAGCTCAATGGATGTCGCTGCCGGACAGTCGTTTGCAAGTGTTTCAACTCGTCCTTTTAAATCCTCTGCCTTGGGCTCAACATCACGGATAAGTAGACCAAAGAGCGAGACATCCATCGAATTACTCAGATACCGCGTTGCGGCACTCTGGTACAACTCCGCCCATGAGCTTTCCTGAGCGCGATGACCCAAATACAGCAGCAGGGAGTCTTTGGTCTTCTTTGCATCGCGCAAACCTTCCAGTTGCCTTGTCATGCCGCTTCGACCATACATCAAATTCGGTGGCCACTGTTCCTGGCCGGAAGTTTTGACCTCACCGAAAGCGAATCGATGACGATTGACAGGATTATCAGTCTCTTCAAAACCAACAAGATCGGCTCCAGCCGGGCTCGCTTGAAGATTTCGCAAGTCGCGGCTGGAGGGCCAAGGAAAGAGACAGCGGCGATGTTCAGTAAGAAACGCTTCTGCTAATCCCTCACCTATTCGCCAGCTCCGCATCGGTGGTGAAAGCTGCAGCGCCTCCTTCAAGTTTTCCTGTTGGAACTCAGTAGTAACCACGCCAGCCAGCATCACGTCAAGTTCTGACTTCCCGATCTCATCGTGCAGGATGCCGGCAATAGGATCCTTCAAGGCAGCATCAAGCTCGTCGTCAGTATACGCAATACCTCGTCCCTGCAAAGTGGCAACATCGACGTTGTATACCTCGGTTCCAAGCGCCAGACCCATACTTGTTCAGGCTTCATCTCCCACTCGCATCTCGCCCGAAAGCAACTTCGGCAACAGCGCGTCGCGCACGGCGGCGAGGATGCAGGATTCCTTTAAGTTCGACACGGTGCGTTCGTGCAATGGCTCAACGTGTCGGACAAAGTCTTTAATAATATCTGTGGGTGGGACTACGACAGCCAAAGGGCGGAAGTTTTTCTTACTGATTTCAGGAAAGGTCGTGCCGTTCGCGTTTGCCTTGATTGTTTCCATATTATGTTTTGCCCAAAGCCGCACATAGTGATTGGGCAGTTCCTTATCGCAAACCATCGCGATAAAACCCTGATTGACTGAGACCGGTACTTGACTAATCGCGAGGTAGCCGATTGGCGCGCGTGAAGAAAGCAGAACGGTCCCTTTCGGCAACAAACCGGAACTAATCTGTTCGACTCCTTCATCCGTGATTTTTCGTTCAGTATCTAGCAAGACGGGACTGGTTAGCGTTGAGAGGTCTTTTGGGGTCGCCCAGTGATGCGTTCCGCCTTCCCAAAACTCCGGACTGGCCGTGCTTGGAGTACTGCCGCCAACAACTCGCACTTCCTCACCAATCGCTGATTCGCGCCAACCTATGGGCAATCCATTCGCCGTCGGATCAACGAACCAGGATTTGAAGAGCGCCTGGGTCATCGCTTCCAGCGTCTCGTTCATTCGCCGGTTCAACTCAATCTTGTCGTCCAGCGTGCCGAGCATGTACGCAATCACGCGTTGTTCATTTAGCGGAGGAATGATTACAGGCAATCCACGAATCGTTGGAAGATTTAACCGTTCGGCGACGGTGCCGTCGCGAAAACCGTGAATGTGGCGAGTCATCACTGGTGAGTTAAGCCAATAGCGGAGAAAGCGAAAGTCCATTTTCCGCTCATCTGGACGAAGCAACACCATTCGTTGGCCCAGGCATACGCGAACATCCGGTGGCACTTCGGCTGCGATACCAAAGTAGGTCCCTTCACGGCTATACAGGAGATCGCCTCTGCGTGGTTCTGCACGACTGATGCGCTCTTGATAGGTCTCCTCTGAAACGTGCCCCGCTTCTCGTGTGCGAAAGATGCCCGAACGAATATCCTGCGAGCGAGCAACAAACGGTCCGTCCTGGACCAGGGCGGGTGTCGAGTGTGGACAGTCAAATACTCCGAGACAAGTTCGATCTAACCGTTCCCACTGCCAATGCTTTGGGATTCCGTTAGCAGTAGACGGCACGTGAATCTGTTTCGGACTGTCACTCATACTTTGACACTGGCAAGATTCTTCCGAATTACTTCTTCCAGTCTTGAGGACTCCGCGAAGTGTCCTTCAAGCTCAACTGTAAGTCGCCTTATTTTTTCTTCAAACGGCTCGCCATCGTGATCCAGTTCTTCGGCGCCAACGTATCGACCCGGCGTAAGCACGTGGTCGTGAGCGCGGATCTCATCGAGCTTTGCCAACTTGCAAAAACCAGCAAGGGCGGCGTATTCGCTTGCGCCTTGATCACCGCGCCAAGCATGATAGGTGTTCGCGATCTTCTGAATGTCGTCACCGGTCAACTCGCGGTGAACACGATCAATCATGTTTCCCATCTTTCGAGCATCGATGAATAACGTCTCCCCTCGGCGATCGCGAAATCTATGATTTCGTTTGTCGCAGGCAATGAACCAAAGGCACACCGGAATTTGAGTGTTATTGAAAAGCTGGCCGGGCAGCGCGACCATGCAATCAACGAGAGATCAGCTTCGATGATTGCCTTTCGAATCTCGCCTTCGCCGGATTGATTTGACGACATGCTGCCGTTTGCCAGAACAAAACAGCCAGACCCGTCGTTGCGAGGTGATGGATGAAAAGCTTGTCTCGCGTTCATGCTTCGCTCTTTACCCCCTTGCTTTGCGCCCTTTCCGGGAGACCCTTCGCCTCGCGTGCCCCTTATGCCCCTTTGGTGCCCCTTTGCCGGATGCCTTTCTCATGACGTTGCGATGCCCCTTATGCCCCTTTGATGCCCGTTTTGGCGATACGGTAGTAGACGCCTTGCTCGTGGTTCCTTCCTCTCGACGAGCTCGACTCCCGAATGTCACCAGTCTGAATGAAGAGTATGGCCCGCCGTATAGGTACGGCGCATAGGGGGGCGATGCCGAGACCGATCGCGATTAACTTCACCGAGGACCTAATCTAACTTCCGTCCACGTATCACTCCCCATAACGCATCCAGCAAATCGCGCCTTGCCTTATGTAACTAAACTAATCTTCGACCTCTTGACATCACACATTGTGATCTCAAGTGACTTCGTGCTTGTTGTCCGCGCGAAAACCGATCCGCTTGCGGGGCTTTGTGTCTTCACTGATCAGCGCCCGTATGGCCTGGAAAACAGTTCGAAACTGCGCGTCATATCGCGATTCCAGCTCATCTATACGCCGCGCCAGGTCGCTTCGCTTGGCAACCAGTTCACGCAACCGGACAAACTCCCGCATGATCTGGATGTTCACTTCCACAGCTCTCCCGCTAGTGAGAACGCTGGAAAGCATCGCCACTCCTTGTTCAGTAAATGCATACGGAGGTGTTCTGCGACCACCCCATGAACTTGAGGTCACAACCTGTGATCTCAAGTCATCAAACTCCTTTCTTGAGAGCTGGAACATAAAGTCCTTCAGAAAGCGCTTCGCGTTACGTTTGACAGCTTGCACTAAAGCCCTCGTTTCCACCCCGTAAAGCTCGGCGAGAGTCGCATCTAACATCACCTTCTGCCCGCGCATGAGCACGATTGCGTTAAGAATTCGCTCACGCGGTACCAGAGCGCGACTTTTACCCGCCATACTCCAGCTCCTTCAGGTTAGCGGCAATCACAGCATCAAGCCGCGCAGCTTCTGCCTGTTGCTCCCTTAGCAGCGCCGATAAGCGCGCCATCTTTTCTGCAAATGGTTCGCCGTCATCTTCCTGATCGGCGGCGCCTACGCAACGGCCGGGCGTCAACACGTGACCGTGCTTTCGAATTTCTTCGATAGTTGCTGATTTGCAGTAACCAGAGATGTCCTGGTAATTGCCAATTGTCGATTGCCGATTTCCGAGTGAAGAGTCGCCACGCCACGTGTGATAAGAGTCAGCGATCTTCTGAATATCACCACCGGTCAACTCCCGATGAACACGATCAATCATGCTTCCCATCTTGCGCGCGTCAATAAACAACGTCTCGCCGCGTCGATCACGAAAGCGATGATTGCGTTTGTCGCGAGCGATGAACCATAGGCAAACAGGAATTTGTGTGTTGTAGAAAAGCTGGCCAGGTAGTGCGACCATGCAGTCAACTAGATCGGCTTCGATGATGTTCTTTCGAATCTCTCCCTCGCCCGATTGATTCGACGACATGCTGCCATTGGCGAGGACGAATCCGGCCAGGCCAGTTGGCGCTAGGTGATGGATGAAGTGCTGCACCCAGGCGAAGTTTGCGTTCCCTACGGGCGGCACGCCGTATTTCCAGCGCACGTCCTCGCGCAAGCGCTCGCCGCCCCAGTCGCTCATGTTGAAAGGAGGATTCGCGAGGATGTAATCGGCTTTGAGGTCTTTGTGCAGATCGCGATGGAAGCTGTCCGCGTTTTCCGGTCCCAGATTGTTCTCGATGCCGCGAATGGCCAGGTTCATCTTCGCCAGCTTCCAGGTGGTGGGATTTGACTCCTGACCAAAGATGCTGATGTCGCCGATTCGCCCGCCATGCGCCTCGACAAACTTTTCACTCTGCACAAACATGCCGCCCGATCCACAACAAGGATCGAAAATGCGTCCTTTGTAAGGTGCAAGCATCTCGACAAGAAGCTGAACCACGTGCTTGTACTCAGCCGCGTCCATGTGTCCGCGCAGCTTATCTGCCGCCGCCCAAAGCTTAGCCTCCAGGCGTGGCTCAGCACCTTTCGTTTTGCTCTTCCGGGCTTTAGTGGGCAATGACAACTCCGCAGCCAGCGGCGAGGTAACGTTGAGACGAAGGAATGGTGCCTCAAATCATGAGGAATTTCCAGTCAGTGCAAAATTAGCTTAAGTGCAGGACTTAACCGGGCAGGACAAGATAAAAGCGGATTTGATTTCGCCGCGTTAGGTTCAGGCTCACTCATCGGAAGCTTGCGAGGCCAACCCGTTTTCGTGTGAGCGACGAAAACTGTCTTTTGCTCGAAATCTACGTTCTCCCACATCGGCAGACGCGCTCATCTCCACCCGATCGTCGTAGTCGCTTTGCACACCGGAAGGCGGCAAGGCGAAATCCTAGGGTTGACGTTAGTCAGACCGGGATTTATTTGAAAGGTTAACCAGGTTAAGAGGGTT
>Ga0187893_10015304_pt1 | contig 10298 bp, 9 predicted proteins | sample MA1701074metaG_FD_139574 | JGI IMG/M metagenome (GOLD analysis project Ga0187893, IMG submission 139574) | White microbial mat communities from a basaltic lava cave in the Kipuka Kanohina Cave System on the Island of Hawaii, USA - MA170107-4 metaG ... | reverse complement strand
CCTCACGGTCGCCCGCACGCTGCGCCGTCATGGCCGGGACATCCTCGCCTACCTCGAGGCTGCCATCCGTGCACGCCTCGCCGGCACACCGGCTCCGCGCTTGCTAACCGCCTGAACGGTTACTCGCAGAGATCGCCCGCGAGGTGCTCGCGCGCGCCGGCTGGTGCCGCGATGGGCGTCCCGGCTCGGCGTGACCTGTCGATGACGCCGCTCTCCGAAGGTGGCCCGCATGCGCCTCCTCCTCCTGCCGCTCTTCCTCGCCCTGTCCGCCTTCGCCGGCGATCCCGCCGGCGACTCCGCCGCGGACCCTCTCGTGGAGAAGCTCTTCGATGGCGACCCGGCGGCGCGGGCGAAGGCGCGCGCCTCGCTGGCGGCACTCGGCGACGACGCCCTCGAGCGCGTCCTGGCCGGGATCGAGGCGCGCCAGGCGGGGCCTGCGGTCGTGCGCGTGTATGACATCGCCGATCTCGAGGCCGACGCGGTCTGGGGGCGAGCCCTCCTGCGCCGTCTCAAGTCCATCCCGGCGGCCGAAGTGACCGCCGGCACCGCTCGCCACGCGCTCATCGTGCGTGCGCCTCCCGCGATCCAGCAGCGCATCGAGCGCGAGATGCAGGCGCTCCGCGGGTTCTTGGGCCGGCTCGTGAGCGTCCGCACGCGCATGGTCCGCCTCACGCAGCACCTCGACGAGGCGCGCAGCACCGAGCAGATCGATCCCGCCGCGCTTTCGGCGTTCCTGGAGCGCCACCACGCCGAGTCGATCGCGGCGCCGCAGCTCGCCTGCAGGAGCGGGCAGGAAGCCTCCCTCGAGATCGTCCGCGCGGTCGCCTATGTCGCCGACTTCAAGATCGAAGAGGGGCGGGAAGGCGACCTGATCCTGGATCCGGTCATCCAGCAAGCCAAGGAAGGTACGTCCCTGCGCCTGAGGCCGGTCGCCGCGGCCGACGGCTCCTCGGTGCGGATCGCGCTGGTCGCGCAGGTCCACGAACTGGAGAGGCCTCTGACGCGGCTCGCCTATCCGCTCCCTTCCGGCCAGGACGCGGAGATCCAGATTCCCACGGGACGAACCCTGCAGGTCACACGGGTGGTCCGCTGCGACCGCGGCGCGATCGCAGTGGTCGACCTCGGCGGCGACTCGTTCCTTCTGATCGAAGCGGAGCTGCTGCCGGCGGACGGGGACGAGGAAGGGCGTTAGGGCGGGCCGCGCCATCGACTGCCGCGTCACCGCCAGCGATCGGTCGCGGGATCGTAGACCACGACCGCGTCGACGAAGCGGCCGTCGATCCCCTCGCCGCCCAGCGCCACGAACCGGCCTTCGAACGCGACGGCCGCGAAGCGGTTGACGCTGCGCTGCATCCCGCGGAGCGGTGCCCATGCGTCCTTCGCGGGGTCATAGGCCTCCAGCGGGGCGTCCTGCACGCGGCCGCCCGCGGCGAGGATCTTTCCCCCGACGACATCGGCCGCCAGGAAGATGCGCGCCGTCCCCATGGGGCGAAGGCGCGTCCAGCAATCCCCATCGAGCCTCAGGTGGATCGCGCCGTCGCCGAAGCCGCCGAACAGGTGAAGCTTGCCCAAGAGGACGGCCGCCGCCAGTCCGTGGATTTTCAGGGGGAGCGGGGGACCCGGCCGCCAAGCGTCCTTGCCGGGGTCGTAGACCTCCACGGTATCGGTGTCGCCGTCGCCCAGGTACCCGCCGGCAACGACGATCGAGCCGGAAACCGTCGCGCAGGCGAACCGGCTGCGCGCGAGGCCGAGCGGCGTGCGCGGCTCCCAGAGATCCCGCTTCGGGTCGTACCGCTCCACCGTCGCGAGATGCCCTTCTCGCCCCCGCATGCCGCCGAGGACGAACAGGGCACCCTCCAGGGCGACCACCCCGGGAAACGCACGCGGGGTCGGAAGGTCACGCCCCTTGCGCCACTCCCCTTTCGCCGGATCGAGGATGTCGAGGCGCGCGGTGTTGCCCTCCTCCGAGGCGCCGCCGGCTACCAGGATGAGCCCGTCGATGACGGCGGCGCCGTGGGCGGCGCGCGGAACGGGCAGGGCGGGAAAGGTCGGAGCTTCGCAGCCGGAGGCGAGCGTCAGCGCGAGAAGCGGCAGCACGACGCGCATCGGCGCATTCTACGCCCGCGACCGGTTCGCCTCGCACGGCCGATCGTCATCAGGGCACCGGTCCATGCATCACTTCACCGCGTCGCCAGGAACGGCGCCGAGGCGCCGGTGGAGGTCGCGGGCGTAGTTGAAGACCAGCAAGTAGAGCGCCAGCTCGAAGAATTCGCCCTCGTTGCCCTGGAGCGATGCCCCGACGGCGAGGCCGCGGTCGCGGAAGCGCCGGGACAGTTCGTCGATGCCGAATGCGATCAGGACCCCGGCTGCCGCGCCCTTCTCGGGAGCGAGTCGGCGAAAGCGGCGCGCGAAGAGGGCGAACAGGCCGAAGAAGGCAAACGTGCCCCAATGCACGCCGCGATGGAAGAAGGGACGCATCGCCGGTCGGTTGTGGACCGCCGCGACGCCGTGGCCGAACCAATGGCTGCCGTAGTCGATCTCCTCGCAGAAGAGGAAGAGCGTCGCCGCCCCCGCGAGGCCGCACCAGAGGGACCGGAAGCGCCAGGCCGCGTGGGCGAAGAGCGCGGCAGCGCCGGCGAGAAGCAGGTGTTGGAGATTTTCGAGTAGGCCGAACTCCCGTTGCGAGTTGAAGGGGACCCCCTCCAGCGTCGGACTGACTATCTGCCTCGTCCAGGGGGCACCGCCGTAGTAGAAGAAGAGCAGTCCCCCGCAGATCACGAAGGGGATCCCGGCGTGGCGGAGAAGGGCACGGGGCCATGTCATGGAAAGTGCGGGCTCACTCCTCATCACGCCGCGTCGTGCGCGGTGCGAAAGCATACTCCGAAAGCCCCCTCCCGCGCCAGAAGTGATGGACCCTGGGTCGCTTCACCTTCGTATGCATTCTGTGGGACAAGCCGTTGCGCTGCGTGCCTGCGCCACCGCCGGCGCAGCAGGGCCCGCATGACGGCAGCGAATCCCGACACCGCAACCCTGTTGACGGTTGGGCCGTTACAACATTTCCGGCGGTTTTGCCGCGGCACCGTACGCCCGCAGGTAGACATAGAATCCGAGCTTGCGCGCGACCGCCTTGGGGACCCGGAGCGGCAGCGCCATCGGGGTCTCAGGCGCGCCCGACCACGAGGCGCGGCTCACCGGACTTCGTCTGGATGCAGATCGTGCCGTCGTTCTCGTGGAAGAAGCGGAGCCTGACATACCCCGGGCCATCCTCCCGGACGTAGCCCTGCGCCAGGAGGCCAGGGAGATCGAGCTTCAGGTCAGCGACGTGGACAGGCGGCGAGTCGCGGTCCCTGCGCCACGACAGATGCAGGAAGAGAGGCGTCTCCACGATCCGCACGCGCTCGTGCTGTTCGCGTTGGCTCGTGTCGTTGCCCGTCCAGCTGCGGTGCACCGGCGGCATCTCCGAGTCCTCGACGTGATCAGCAAGTGTCATGAAACCACCTCCTGCTGGGCGGTCGCGCCCACGCCGGATTCTACGGCTCTGCAGGCCAGGGGGTGCCGGTTGACCGGCCGAGGCCGTTCCGCGATCATTGGCCGGACTCCGCCCCGGCCGGGGCTGGCAGGGGGACGGCCGACCAAAGGGCTCGCGGCCGCCGGATCGGGGTCACGGGGAACATGCCGGCCACGCTCGAAGACATCGAACCGAACGCCGTCCCGACGATCGGCGGGGTCGTCCACGTCCGGTCGCGGCAGTACCTCGTGGAGGACGTCGTGCCGCCGCCGGCGCCCGGGCAGAGCACGCTCGTCCGGCTCTCGTGCCTCGCGGACGACGCGATGGGCGAGCGGCTGGAGGTGCTCTGGGAGCACGAGGTGGATGGCCGGGTCGTCGATCCCGACGCCGCCTGGGACCGGGTGGACGGACGGGGGTTCGACGAGCCCCGGCTCTTCTCCGCCTTCCTGAACACCCTCCGGTGGCAGTGCGTCACGGCCACGGACCCGAAGCTCTTCCAGGCCCCGTACCGCGCCGGCATCGAGGTCAAGTCCTTTCAGCTCGAGCCGCTCCGCAAGGCGCTCCTCATGCCCCGCGTGAACCTCTTCATCGCGGACGACACCGGCTCCGGGAAGACGATCGAGGCGGGCCTCGTCACGCGCGAGCTCATCATGCGGCAGAAGGTGCGGCGGATCGTCGTGTGCGCCCCGCCCTCAGTCGTCCGGCAGTGGAAGGACGAGATGGAGCAGCGGTTCGGGCTCACGTTCGAGATCTACGACCGCGAGTTCGTCGCACGCGCCCGCCAGACGCGCGGCTACTCCGTCAACCCTTGGACGACGCACAGCCGGTTCGTGATCTCCCATGCGCTCATCCGCGACGAGGAGTACGCCGCCCCCCTGCGCACGTGGCTCGGGGACTTCTGCGGCGGCGCCCTCCTCATCCTCGACGAGGCGCACAACGTCGCGCCCGCGAGCGGAGCGAAGTACGCGATCGACAGCCACCTGACGCAGGCGATCCGCGACCTCGCGGACCGGTTCGAGCACCGCCTCTTCCTGTCCGCGACGCCGCACAACGGGCACTCGAACAGCTTCGCGGCCCTCCTTGAGATCCTCGACAAGCAGCGGTTCTGCCGCGGCGTTCCCGTGAAGAGCCCGAAGCTCCTCGACGCCGTCATGGTCCGGCGGCTCAAGGCCGACCTGCGCGAGATCGGGCAGGCGTTCCCGAAGCGGCACGTCCTCGCCGTCGAGATCAAAGGGCTCCCGCCCGACGCGCCCGAGCTCCTCCTCTCCGCGAAGCTCCAGGAGTACCGGATGCTCCGGGAGCAGCGGCTTGCGTCGGCCACGAAGAAGCAGCGCGCCGCGGCGGCCCTCGTTCTTACCTCGCTCCAGAAGCGGCTCCTCTCCTCGATCGAGGCGTTCGCCCGGACGCTCGCCGTCCACCGCAAGAGCGTCGTCCGGGCGGCTGCGGCAGCCGACGAGGTCGAGCCCGCTGAGCTTCCCCTCCTCGCCGCGCCCGCGGATGCCGACGACGAGCGCGCCGCTCTCGACGAGGAGCAGGTCGAGGCCGAGGAGGACGCCGAGATGGCGGCGGCGAGCCGCGCGACGGGCGGCGTCGCCGCGGAGATCGCCGCCGAGCTGCGCCTCCTCGACGAGATGCTCGAGGTCGCAAACGCGGCCCGCTACCGCCGGGACCCGAAGCTCGAATGGATCGTCGCGTGGATCCGGAAGGAGCTGTGCCCCGACCTCGGGCGGCTGGGCGCCCAGTGGAACAGCCGCCGCGTGCTGATCTTCGCCGAGTACGGGGATACGAAGCGTTACCACCAGAAGCAGCTCGAAGCCGCCGTCGCCGGGTCGGACCGCGCCGAGGAGCGGATCGACACGTACCACGGCGGGATCGGGGAGAAGCGGCGCGAGGCGATCAAGGCCGCGTTCAACGCCGACCCGGCGAAGCATCCGCTCCGCATCCTGATCGCGACCGACGCGGCGCGCGAGGGAATGAACCTCCAGAACCACTGCAACGAGCTCTTCCACTTCGACATCCCCTGGAACCCCGGCCGGATGGAACAGCGGAACGGCCGCATCGACCGCACGCTCCAGCGCCAGAAGGACGTCTACTGCCGGTACTTCGTCCTCCCGCAGCGCGTCGAGGACCGGGTGCTCGACGTCCTCGTGAAGAAGACGAAGACGATCCACGAGGAGCTGGGCAGCCTCACGCCGGTGATCGCCCGACGTGCCGACCGCATCTTCGAGGGGGGCATCCGGCAGGAGGACGCGGGCACGCTCCTCTCGCAGCTCGACAGCCTGGACCGGCCCGAGCGCGTCCGGAGTACGGTGCCAGGTAAGTCTGCCGTTGCAGCGGCGATCGCCCGAAGCTCGGCTCCGCCAGCGAGCTGGGCCGAATCGCGTCCTGGGCTCGTGCCGGGCGCGATCGCGGGTAGCCCCGCGGCGGCAGGATTACCTTACTGGCGCTGACGCTCCAGACGAGCCAGGCATTCCTCGCCGGGGTCAAAGTCCTGGCGCAGATCCCTGGCGCCGGTGATGGCGATGAACCGCTCACGCCGCTCTCTCCTCTCGGCGTCGAGCCTCGTGTTCCCGCGATCGAGAATCGCCTTGAGGACACCAGCCTCGTACTCGGCCTCCTGGCGATGGAATCTCTCGAAGTGCGCGCCGGAGCCGTCGTGGGCCAAGCAGATCGCGGCGTACAGGGAGTCGATGTAGTCAATGGCGGACTGAATCTCCGCGCGGGAGGCGCCCTCGATCTCCTGCTCGTCGAGGGCGACGGCGCGATCCGTGTGCGCGATGCGCTTGTGCCGCTGTGAGAGAAGCGACGCGTACCGATTGCGAAATCCCTCCAGCCGCGCTCGCAGCTCGGTTTTCTGGGAGTCGTCGGCATCGATCTCGGTGATCGCGTTGGCCAGGCTGAGGTTTGGGGCCTTCGCCGATCCCCGCCCGTCGAGGAGCCGCGCGATCGCAAGGATTACGCGGTCATGCATTGCCCAGTGGAGGTGCCAGAAGAGATGGCCCGCCCGACGGTTCATCACCGCGATGCGCTCGGCGCCGTGGCCGAAGAGGGCACGGTAGTATTCCCACTTCTCGTGCAGGGCGGCGACGTAGTCGAACAGTCTGCGAAGGATCGGAAGCTCGGGCATGGACTCTCCTTGCTCGTGTAGGTCCCGCCGGCGTTGCCCCGGGGGGACCTGACCCGCTCCCATGTTTCGTACCACCTGACATGTTGCGTTTCCATCAGCCTGGGCCACCCCCTGGGTAGCAGATGCGCAGCGTGATGGGTAGGACGCTGCGGACGGCAAGGCCGCGCGCCAGCCCCGCCGTCTTCTCCCCCGCCCGCCTAGGGAAGATGACTGGCGACCCCGGCCGGATTCGAACCGACGACCTGCGGTTTAGGAAACCGCCGCTCTATCCATCTGAGCTACGGGGTCGCTCGGGGCGAATCCTACCACCGGGGCGGGCGGGTGATGCAGCGTGCAGTGCCAGCGTGCGGTGCCGGGTAACCCTGCCGTTGCAGCGGCGATCGCCCGAAGCTCGGCTCCACCAGCGAACTGGGTCGAATCGCGCCATGGGCTCGTGCCGGGCGCGATTGCGGGTAGCCCCTCGGCGGCAGGATTACCTGGCACCGTACCCCTACTCTCTCCTCCACCCCAACCATACGTCCTCCTCCGGGGGTACCCCCGGTCAAGGAGGTGGATCCCCTCCCCTGAAGGGATGGTCAAAGCGGAAGAAGATTTCTTACACCGGACACCCCCCCGCTCCGGCGTCAGGCTCGAGAACCACGAAGTGCGATGCTGGAGTGCCGCGCGATGTGAGGTCAGCCAGAGCGATCGCGAGCCCGGTCGGCGGACGGCGCGACACGGATTGGATCTGCACGTTCACGCCGCGCTGCTTCAGGCAGCGCACAATGTCCAACATGGTTGTGCGGCCCTCCGCGTCCGTATGCAGTTCCGATCTCAGCGACTCAAATGAATCCAAGGGGAGACTCAACTTCCGTAGCACGATCCCAACGCAGTATGCGCCGCAGTCGCGAGTGATTGCCACGGAGTCAGCAGTCGGGTCTGTAGTGCCATCACCCGTTGCGGGAGTCGCGAGCAATGCCAAGCACAACAGGCGTCGGGCCACCGGGTGAGGCGTCTGGCGTTCATTCGTCTGCAGCAAGCAATCCCTCCTCGACGACGGTTCCGTCGGCGGCTCTCCCGACAATGCGGACAGCTCCCGGACTGGGTATTGCGAGCGGTCCATGGCCCGCAACCGGCGCTCCCCGACGAATCATCAGGCCGAGAGCCTCGATGTCAAAGTCACCGAGTCGCGCGACGATCGCGTCAAACGTATGAACGCGCGCGCGTCCCAGAACACTGTCGAGCTTTACGGTCGGGGAGACGCGTAGATGCACATCGCTCGCTTCACCCGACACAACCCCACGCAAGCTCATCAATCCAGCGGAGGTCGAGGCGAGGAACTGATGCGTACCGCGCGAACCCGCAAACCGCGGGGTGCCGTCGGCCGCTGGCGGCACGGCGACGACCCAGAGGACATTTCCCCGCGTGGTGAGCCACTGCAGTCTTGGGAGTCGTGGCGCAATGTCGGCTGGAGCGTAGAGTCGACAGCCGCCCTGCACCGTTGGAACGATGACCTCTGCGTCGCGCACTGTTCCGGCGTCGCGGAGGAGGCCGTACCCGTAGGTCGTGCCTATGAAGATCGAATCGCTGTCGACCGCTGCGACGCGAATGTGCCCGGATGCGTCTGTGACCGCGACCGTCGAAACGTTTTCTCGGCGTGGGAGACCACACCATCGAATCCTCTCATTCACGAACGGTGCGCCTGTGTCGTAGCGAAGCCGGACGGTCACGACGCGAATCGCGTCTACGAGCGATCCGAGATCGACGATGGTGCTGCCGTTGATCACCGCTCGGCGTTGGGCCAAGATTCCATCAGCGTCGACCATCGACACCACGTACCGTCCGGACAGAAGGGAAGTGAACGCGAAAAGGCCGACTTCATCGGTGTGCATGGTGTTGATCAGTTCGGTCGCATGATCGCCCTGCACCCAAAGCTCGACGCTTGAATTGGGTAGCGAAACTCCGCGAATCGTGCCTGCCGCCAAATGGTCAGCGAGATCGAGGTGCACTGTGTCTCCTCGAGTCACTGCGATGGGAGTTGACGAGAGCGGTTGTCGACGAAGCGTCACAAGGTACTCGCCCGGTGGGGCCTGAAAGCTGACCTCTGCGCTGTCCGCGACGTCCGTGTTTCGCGGGTACTCGCTGAATCCGTGGGCGCAGTTGCGTAGGCCGACATGCGGGAGAAGCCCCTTGGGCCCTGCGACGACGACTGCGCCGCCGAAATTGCCAAGCTCCACGATCTGCGCGTCCGATGGGTCAGACGTCCATCTGAGAGTGGAGGCGGGGATCGGTGACGACACACCCGCAGCGGACCAGAAGCAGTAGTGGTCGGAGTCGCGACGGTCGAGCCGGATCGCAACAACGGCAACACCACTAGCATTCGTCACTGCGGTTCGGGGAGCGAGTGCTCCCCCCTCCAGCGCGTAATGGACTAGGCAGTCTCGCAGTGGTTGTTGACCAGCCATGAGCCGGCAGCGACCCAGCGACCGACTCACGGATAGCACTATTACCGCGAAGCGGCCGTCGGGCGTCGCCGACACCGCTCCGCTGCCTTCGGCCACGGGAGCCCCGAAGGCGGCGAGCTTTGCCGTCACCGTCCCGGGATCTGCGTCGGCGGCGTAGGGAAACCAAGTTGTTGCCCTGCCTGAGCGAAATACGAGCGACTGCGAAACTACAACGGAGTCGCGCACGCCAATCGTCACGTCAAAGCTCAGATTGTCTCCGAGCACGTCGCCCGGCGTAAGCTCGAGGGACAGGATCACACCGGCAATGCGTGTGAGCACAACGTCCCTCGGTACGACTCCTTCAAGCCGAATGTCGAACTGCACGCTACGGTAACCGACCTTCTGGACCCGCAACGACGCGTGCTCGTCGCTGGGTACTCCTAGAATCGTGAATCTCCCGAATCCGTCTGTCACAGCGGAGTACACACTCGGTCCGCGAGCTACGGTGACGGCCGCTTCGACGATGGGAATGCCGGCGTCGTCATGAACAGTTCCCTCGATTCTGACTGGTCCCGTTAACGCGAACTCAAGACTGACGATTGCCTCGGAAACGTGGACAGACCGGGATTCGGCCGCGTAGCCGGCAGCTGCGACCGACACCGTCACGGTCACCCCGACGGGACAGCCGTCGAAACGCGTGGCTCCGTTATCACCCGTGCGACTGGCCAGTCGCATCCCACCGTCTGTCGGCTCCAGCGCGCACTGAGCGCCGGCGATCGCGTCACCGGAACGCTGATCGACGACACGCACAAGCAGCGTCGCCCCGGATGGGTCGGTTCTGGGCGGTGTCTTGTCGGTTGAGACGCCCTCGGTCTGTCCGTCCGGATGCCCCGTCGCGGTTGTGCGATCGGATCTGGGCTTAGCCCGATCAGGCTGTCCGGGCCACAGGAGAAGGACGGCGGTGGTGAAGGCGAGTGCCAGGACCACCGCCGTGCGAATCACAGGATGCCGATTGTCACGTTGCACGATCGAGATTTAGCCGCAGACGCCATTCGGGGCGCAGTTCTGCTGACCACCTCCGCTTGAGGCGCAGGCGCCGGCCACGCAACGCCAGCGCGTGTGGTGATCGGAAAACTCTTTCCGCTTTGACCCGGGGAGGGGGAGACCGCCTCGGGTTCTGGTGATGAGTCCGAAAGTCTCCAGGGTCTGCAGGATGGGCTCGCGTTCGGCGCGGCGGCGG
>Ga0187893_10015303_pt1 | contig 10298 bp, 3 predicted proteins | sample MA1701074metaG_FD_139574 | JGI IMG/M metagenome (GOLD analysis project Ga0187893, IMG submission 139574) | White microbial mat communities from a basaltic lava cave in the Kipuka Kanohina Cave System on the Island of Hawaii, USA - MA170107-4 metaG ... | reverse complement strand
GTCCACCGTCCGCATGCGCTCGAGGGCGAGCCGGTCCTTCACCAGGATGCCCGCCCGCGCCGACAGCGCGGTCGAAAGGCTGATGACCAGCGGGATGGCGAGGCCGAGGGCGTGGGGGCAGGCGATGACCAGGACCGTGACGGTGCGGACGACCGCGTTGTCGACGTCCCCCAGGGCGGCCCAGGTCACGAACGTCGCCATTCCGGCGCCCGCTGCGACGTAGAACAGCAGGGCGGCGAAGCGGTCGGCCAGGGCCTGAGCGCGCGAGCGGCTCGCCTGTGCCTGCGCCACCAGGCGCTGGATGCCGGCGAGGGCGGTGTCGTCGCCCACGGCCCGCACCCGGACTCGGAGCGACGAGTCAGTGACCACCGTCCCGGCTACGACGGCGTCGCCCGGGACCTTCGCCACTGGCCGGGACTCCCCGGTGATCATGGCTTCATCCAGTTCGGCCTGACCTTCGACGATCTCGCCGTCAGCGGGGACCCGGCCCCCGGAGCGAACGAGCACCATGTCGCCGGCGACGAGCTCTGCGATGGACACCGTTTCGATCCCGCCGTCGGGAGTCACCCGTTCGGCCTCGTCGGGGAGAAGCTCGGCCAGCGCCGCCAAGGCGCCTCGGGCTTGGCCGATGGCTTTCATCTCCTGCCAATGCCCCAGGAGCATGATGGTGATCAGCGCCGCCAGCTCCCACCAGAAGTCCAAGTCGAACCACCCCAGGCTCGTCGCCGCGGACGCGCCGAAGGCCACGCCGATCGCCATCGAGATCAGCAGCATCATCCCGGGCTGGCGTGAGCGTGCCTCGGCCACGCCTCCCGCGAGGAACGGCCAACCGCCGTAGAGGAAGACGACGGTCCCCAGGACCGGGCCCACCAGCCCGTCCCCGGGGAACGACAGCTCGTAGCCGAACCACTCCTGGATCATGTGGGCGGTCGCCACGATGGGGAGGCCCAGCAGCAGGCTCCACCAGAACCGCCGGCGGAACATCGCGGCGTGGTCGCCGTGCCCGGCGTGGTCGCCGTGCCCGGCGTGGTCGCCGTGCCCGGCGTGGTCGCCGTGCCCCGCCTTCTCCCGCTCGCCGCCGGGCCCGGCGTGCCCGCCGCCGCGTGCGGGTGCCTCAGAGTGACCGGCCATACCGGGAGCGCCGGGCGTCCCGAGGGTCGTGCCCGCGCCCGGCGGCCGTCCGTGGCCGTCGGCGCCTCGGGTCGGCTGGTTCGAGTTGGTCATGGCCTTCATTGTGCGCTCCGATCGCTGGATTCCGGAACTGCTTCGCTATACCTATACCCCCCTAGGGTATTATGTCAAGGGAAAAGTGAGAGCGATCTTGTTTCCGCGAGGGTGAACGAGGCGGTCTCGGTGGGCGGCGAGCCCCCATCGGACTAGCGCACCCTGTGCGGGCGGTCCGGGACGGGGCGGGCCCTGGACCACCCCACCCGGTATGCGCCGAGGCGCCTCAGGCCCCGGAGGCGATTGTTGGGCGCGCTGTCACCACCACCACCAACACCACCGCCGTAGCGAGGGCGTGCTGGCTCCGGCGCTTCACCGCTCCGGTTGGCGGCCTCCCGACCGTTCAGGAGCCTGACGGGCGCCGAATGGTTGCGAGCGCTGCGCCCGATCCGCGCCGCCGGTCAGACGGGCGCGGCCACCCCGCGCCGCCCCCTGCGCAGGCCCGCAGGATCCGGAGCGACCGGCGTGGCCGGGGCGAGGTCGAGCGGCGGCGCCCATCCGGTGCGCATCCGTAACATCGGCAATGTGGAGTACCGCGTTCTGGGGCCGCTCGAAGTGGTCTGCGACGGGACGCCGCTCGACCTCGGCCGCCCCAAGCAGCGTGCGCTGCTCGCCATGCTCCTGGTGCACGCCGGCCAGGTCGTCTCGGTCGATCGCCTCATCGAGGACCTGTGGTCGGGAGCGCCGCCGGCCAACGGGGGCGCCGCCCTCCAGGTGCAGGTGTCCCGGCTGCGGCAGGTGTTCGGGGCCGCGGGAGCCGCCGTGGTCGAGAGCCGTAGACCCGGCTATGTCCTGAACGTTGGCGCCGGCGAGATCGACGCGGCCGCGTTCGAGCGCATGGTGGGGGACGGGGACGACGCCCTGGCCGGGGGTCGCCCCGCCGAAGCGGACGAGCGGTATGTGGAAGCGCTGGCCCTGTGGCGGGGGGCGGCCTTCGTCGAGTTCGCCGACCAGGAGTTCGCCATGGCCGAAGCGGCCCGTCTCGAGGAGCTGCGCCTCCATGCGTGGGAGGCGCAGGCTGATGCCCGCCTGGCGCGTGGGCTCCACGCCGCGCTGGTCGGGGAGCTCCGGGCGCGGGCTACCGCCCAACCGCTACGGGAACGGATCTGGGGCCAGCTCGTGCTCGCCCTGTATCGCAGCGGGCGCCAGGCCGACGCTTTGCGGGCGTACGGCGAACTGAAGGCGAACCTGGCCGACGAACTCGGGATCGACCCGTCGCCGGCCCTCCAGCGGCTCGAGGAAGCGATGCTGCTGCAGAAGCCGGAGCTGGACTGGCGCAGCGGGGCGCCGGCGGACCGATCAGCGCCCGGTGGGGGCGTGGAGCCGGGACGGGGCGCCCAGAGCGGCGATGCGGACGTCCTCGATGCGGTCCCCGAGCTCACCGAGGTGGGCGGTGCGCCGTTCGTGGGGCGCGAGGCGGAGCTGGTGCGGCTGGTGGCCGAATGGGACCGCGCTGGGACCGACGGCCCCCGGCTCGTCCTGGTCGCCGGCGAACCTGGTGCCGGCAAGACCCGCCTGACCATGGAGCTGGTTCGAGTCGTGCAGGGCCGGGGCGGGCGGGTGCTCGTCGGCCGGTGCGCCGACGCGCTTGCCGTCCCGTTCCAACCCTTCGCGGAGGCGCTCGAACGGGTCGTGCGCCAGCTGGACGGCGGCGAGCTAGCGGCGCTGACCGCCGGGCGCGGCGCCGAGCTGGTGCGCCTGGTCCCGGAGCTCGCCGATCTCGCCGGCGCTTCGCCCCTGGGCCCGGAGGCCACGGCCGATCCCGAAGCCGACCGGTACCGGCTGTTCGAGGCTGTCCGGAGGGCGCTCGAGGTGTTGGCCGAGTCCCGTCCTGTGTTGCTGGTCCTCGACGACCTCCAGTGGGCCGCGGCGCCGACCATCGCCCTGCTGCGCCACGTGATCGCGAAGCCCGACGGCGTGCGCCTGCTCGTCGTGGGCGCGTACCGTCAGACCGAAGCACGCGACCTGATGGGCGAAACGGCCCGGTCCTCTCGGGTGAACGAGCTGCGGCTGGGCGGGCTCGACGAGGCCTCGGTCGAAGGGTTGCTGGCCGCGATGGTCGGCCACGACCTCGACGTAGCGGGAGCGGCCTTGGCCCGCCGTATCCACGACGACACGGCCGGCAACGCCCTGTTCGTGCGCGAGATGGTGCGCCACGTGAACGAGTCGGGCGCCGACGACCTGCCCGACGGGGTGCGCGACATCGTTCGCCGGCGGCTCGCCCGCCTGTCCGGCTCGGCCAACCGGCTGCTGGCGGTGGCGGCCATTGCGGGCGCCGAGTTCGACAGCACGGTCGTCGGCCTGGCCGCGGGCCTGGACGAGGAGGCGGTGCTCGGCGGGCTGGAGGAATCGATCGACGCCGGCCTGGTGCTGGACGGCCGGGCCGGGAGCTGGGACGCGGGCGCGGCCCGCTTGCGGTTCGCCCACGCACTCGTGCGGGACGCCATCGAGAGCAGCCTGGTCGCAGCCCGCCGGGCTCAGTTGCACCGGCGCGTCGGTGAGGCAATCGAGGCGGTCTACGGGCGGCGGCTCGACGAGCACCTTCCCCAGCTGGCGCACCACTTCGGGCTCGCGGGGCACCCGAAGGCGGTCGAGTACTCGTCGCGCGCCGGCGCTCTGGCCCTGGCCCGGCTGGCGCACGAGGAAGCGGTCACCCACTACGCCCGGGCGCTGGCGCGGTACGACGGCGTGGACGGAGAGGAGGCCGACGCCCTCCGCTGCGACCTTCTGCTCGGCCTGGGCGAGGCCCAGCGCCGCTCGGGCGACCCCGCCCACCGTCGGACGCTGCTGGAAGCGTCAGCCGCGGCCCAAGCCATCGGCGACCCCGACCGCTTGGCGCAGGCCGCGCTGGCCAACACGCGCAGCTTCTGGAGCACCACCCGCGGCGTCGACGCCGAGCGCGTCGCGGCGCTGCGGGCGGCGCTGGGCGCGCTCGACGACCGGGGGGACGGCGACACCCCGCAGCGGGCCCGCCTGCTCGCCAAGCTGGCGGTGGAGCTGGTGTACAGCGGCGACCGGGAGGCGGTGCGCCAGCGCAGCGACGAGGCGGTGGCCATGGCCCGGCGGCTGGGCGACCTGCCGACGCTGGCCGCGGTTCTCGCCCCGCGGTACAACACGATCCGGTCCGACCCCGGGACCCTGGCCGGCCGGCTGCAAGACACCGCCGAGCTGCTGGCGGTGGCCGAGCGCCTTCCCGATCCGGCGCTGCGCGCCGAGGCGTGGGGGTGGCGGGGCGTCGCCGCCTTGGAGGCGGGCGAGGCCACCGAGGGCTACGCCGCCCTCGCCACCTTCGACCGGCTCACCGCCGGCCTGCGCCAGCCGACGATGCGGTGGTACTCGACGTACATGGCTGCGGCCCGCGCCATCTACGCCGGCGACTTCGCGCGTGCCTCCACCCTGGTCGAGGAGGGCCTCGCCCTCGGCCAGGCCGCCGGCCAACCCGACGCGGCGATGTTCGCTTCGGCGCAACGGATGGTGCTGGCCTTCGAGCAGGGGGCGCTTCAGCGGTGGGACCGACTGCTGCGCGCCGCCATGGCACGCGACCCGGACTCAAGCTGGTTCTTCCGATCGTGGCTGGCGGTGCGCGCCTGCGAACTCGATCTGGTGGACGAGGCGAAGGCCCGGTGGTCGGAGTTGGCGGACGGCGACTTCGCCGACCTCCGCCTCGAACCGGCCTGGCTGCACGTCGTGTCCAACCTTGCGCTCGTGGGCGCGACGGTGGGCGACGAGCGGCGAGCGGCGCTGCTGGCCGGGCGCCTGGAGCCCTATGCCGGGCAGGTCGTCACGCTCGCATCGATCGCGTACGGCGGAGCGGTGGACCACTACCTGGGGCTGCTGGCTGCCTGCCGGGGGGCGCCAGCGGCGGCCAGGACCGCGTTCGCGCGGGCGGTCGAGGTGGAGGAACGGATGGGTGCGCCGGTGTGGGCGGCCCGCAGCCGGCTTGGGTGGTCGGCGTGCGCCGACGGCCCGGGCGAGGCCGCCCGCCTAGCCGAAGGCGCCCTCGCTGCGGCGGTGATGCACGGGGCGACGGCCGTCGAGCGCCAGGCCCGCCGGAGACTGGCCGCCCTCGACGCCGCCAAGTCGACGGCGTGAACGTCACCAACTTCGGCAGCGGTGGGACGAGGTGCAGGCGGTCGACATCCGCTGGCCCAATGAGTGGGATGTGGGTCGGAACGAGGGATTGCTCCACATCCCCCCGGACGAACTCGACGACCGGCCGGTGAGCTGGATCCGGCTCGGCCGGTGGTGACCGTATGCCGCAGCGCGGCCGTTCGGCGGCCGCCGTTCGGCGGCGGCCGTTCGGCGGCCGCGCAGCTCGAGGCCGACCGCTTCCACTCCGAGAGCCTGGACGGCGGCGGCGGGTGGACGTGTCGACGTGGAGCATGCCCAAGAGGACGGCCTCGCCCGCAAGGCCCACGCGAGCCTCGATGGCCTCGAAGAATGCTGGAGTTCACTGCCGCACGCAGGCGGGCGGCCATCTCGTCCAACGTGGTGTAGCCGGGAAGCTCGTAGCGGGCCTTGACGAACTCCTCCAGCGCCACGTTGATCAGGTCGGCCGGGTTGTCCTTCGTCTGGGCGGCGGCGGTGATGGCGTCCTCGCCGACCTTGCGGGCGGCCTCGGGGTCGTAGGTCGCCCCCACCTTCTCTCGCGGATCATCGCCCGGTAGCGCTCCAGGGTGCGGGCGGAGTCGGCGTCGGCGGGCACCTCGTCGCCCAGGCCGAGCGGCCGACGGACATGGGCCACCACCGGGGACGGTATCTCGGAGAGGCGGGGAAAGTAGCCGAGGCGCTGGAAGGCCTTGAGCAATGCCACCAGAGCCAGCAGGTTCGGCTCCGTCCGGGTCGCCTCCCTGGCCCACGCCGTCTCCTCGGGCGTGGACGTGAACGCCTCGAACAGCGCCTGGCCGACACGACCTCGCGGAACCGCGGGTAGGCGGTCCGCTCGATCGACGCCACGGGCCGAGGTCAGCGGCGAGGTTCGCCGTAGGGGTTGGCGTAGGCGTAGCGGTCGTCGGCCTCGGTGGGGTCGAAACCCTCCTCCCGGGCCGGCGGTTCCGGCCAGTTGACGGGCGGGCTGGCACGGTAACGCTCGTACTCCCCTTGCGGCTCGGCCACCCAGGAAGGGTGGGGTCTGGGGCTGGCCGTCGCCGTGCCGGCGGACGAACCGCTCGTCGTAGACGAGGACGTGGCCCCGTCATGGCGGTCCATGCGGATCTCCGCCGGGAGGGTGACGACCCGGAGGACCTCGTTCTCCTCGCAGTCGACCTCGACCATCACCGGCGTCACGAACCGGACCCACCGCTTCGTCACCAGTCGACCCCCGCTCAGCCCGCCGCCGCCGTGATGGCGTCCATATGGGCGTAGAGCGTGCCTCGGCTGACCCCGACCTGTGAACTTGATCGTTTGATGGCGTAGCTTCTCCATCGATAAGGCGGCGGACTACTGCAACTCGCGGAATGCCTTCGATCTGTCTGACCGGATCGGCTGCGTACGCCGATAGCGGCCGCACGGCAGGCATCGCGGTTGGGCGGCCTCCGACGTACTCTTGTGACGGTGCCGTCAGGATTCGTGGGCCGCGCGCACGAGATGCAGTTGCTCACCGATCGGCTGCACGATGCTCGGGCTGGTCGAGGCAGCGTGGTCATGCTCGTGGGGGAGCCCGGCATCGGCAAGACGGCGACAGCGCGAGCCGTGGGGGCAGCGGCCGAAGACCATGCCCTTCTGCTCTGGGGAAGGTGCTTCGAGGGCGACTGGCAACCTCCCTATGCGCCGTGGGCGGAGGCGCTCGGCGGCCACTTCGGAGTCGTGGATCCCAATCGGCTTCGCGAGCAACTCGGCGATACGGCCCCACTTCTGGCGACATTCGTACCGGGCCTGCAAGGGGTCATCCCGGCGCTGCACCCGCCCACACCGCTGAGATCCGACGAAGCGCAGTTCCGGCTCTACGACGCAGTGGCCCGCGCGCTGTCGGCGATCAGTTCCGAGAACCCGGTCGTGCTCGTCCTCGACGACCTCCATTGGGCCGACGCCGGCTCCCGGCACGTCCTGTTGCACGTCGCCCGGCGGATTCGAAACACCCGACTGCTTCTCATCGGGACGTACCGGGACGAGGTGGACCGGACACCAGAGCATCCGCTCGGCGAGGTCGTCGCGGAGCTCCGGCGAGACGCCGAGTGTGAGCACATCGCGCTGGCCGGCCTGAACCTGGCCGAAGTCGAGGTTTACTTGGCTGGCCGCGTCGGGGACAGGCTGGCTCAGGACGCGGCCAACAACGTGCTGGAGCAGACCGACGGCAACCCGTTCTACGTTGGCGAACTGGCGCGCCACCTTCAGGAGATCGGCTGGCAGTCGGGGCCGCTGCGTCCGCCCGCCACCGTGCGCCAGGTCGTCCGCGCTCGCCTATCGCGGCTCTCGACGGTGTCGCAGCAGATCCTGTTCAGTGGCGCTGCGTTCGCCGGTGGCTTCGAGCTCGCTGAGATCGTGGCCCTGACGAGGCTGGCCGAGGAGGCCGTTCTCGACGCGATCGACGAGGCAATGATGGCCGGGCTCGTTCGTTCGGTGCCGGGGCTTCGGCCGCGGTACGAGTTGGCCCATGCCATCGTCCGGAATGCCACGCTCGACGAGCTCAATCCGGACCGCACCGCTCGGCTCCATCGCAAGGTGGCCGCGATGCTCGAGGACCTCGGCCGAGGCACCGACCGGGCGGGCGAGCTGGCCTTCCAGTACCACGCATCAGCCGCCCTGCCCGGCGCCGAAGCGGGCGTCGCGTGGTGTGTCACCGCCGCCGACCAGGCACGCAACGCCGCGGGCCCGGACCGGGCCGTGGACTTCCTGGAGATGGCCCGTCACCTCGCCGCCGAAGCCGGCGACACGGTGGCCGTCGACCTGTTGCGCCGGCTGGCAGTAGCCCAATCGGAAGCGCTCGCGCTACAGGATGCCCATGCCAGCGCGCGGGAGGCGATGTTGGCGATGGGGAGGCTCGGCGTTGTTGACACCGAGATCGCCGAGTTCCTCGCTGAGGTAGCGCGAAACCTCAAGCACGCGGGCGCACCCCTCGACCTCTGGCAGCCGTTGGTCGATGAGGTTCTCGGCCTGTGCGGCGAGCGGCGAGACCTCACGTGGGCGCGACTGACCCTGCTTGTCGACCGCTTCGAGCGCATCTCCTCCGGCTCGGTCTCGGCGCTGCTGTGGCGGGGCCACGATCCCGAGGCGGTTGCCATCGCACGCGGCCGCGGCGACGAGGAGGACGACGCGGCGACGCTGGAGCCGTTCCAGTGGAGGAGCGCGGAGGAGACCGTTGCCGTGCGGGCGCGCTCCCGCGCTTGGCGGAGCTCATCGGCGCGGATGCGGGCTCTGGACGTTGTCGCTCGAGACCTGCTGCACACCCGGGGCCGGTTTCGCGAGGCCGTCGAGACGCTTGACGAGCTGCGCGCCGTCGCGCTTCGCTCCGGGTCATTGGTCGGCCAGGCCGAGGCGTGGTCGGGCCTGGCGGCCGCACATGCCGCACTCGGCGACCTGACCACAGCTCTGCACGCTCGTGCGATGGCGGTGGACTTCGCGTCTCGGCTCGGCCCCAGTCACCGGCTCCACGTGGTGGCCGAGCGCATCCTCGCGTGTCTCTTCGCGCACTACACGGGTAGAGGATGGGTCGAGCTGTCGCTTGAAGTCCCGGTCATACTTTCCTCTGGCGAGGCAGTTCGTTCCCCTTTCGGGCTCCTGGTTGCCGGGGTCTGCTGCAACAGTCTGGCCAAGGCCGGAGACCGGGTGGCCGCCGAGTCACTGCTCGTCGCGCTGGTCTCGCTCCTGGAACGGGCCGATCCGACGAGCTACCAGCAGGCGGGCGCGCTGCACATGGCGTGCGAGGCGGTCTGGGAGCTCGGCGAGCGGCCCCTGACAGCTCGGTGCCGCCAACTGGCGCTTGCGCTGCGAGCCTCCGACGTCGGCGACTCCCCCCTCGGGTCGACCACGCTGAGCCTGGCGCGTATGGCAGGCGTCGAAGGCGACATCGTTGCGGCCCGTCATTGGTTCGACGAGGCACGACGGGTCGCGGTCGCATCCGGGCGGCGACCCCTGCGAGCAATCTGCGACTACGACGAGGCCGTCCTGTTGTCGAGGGCCGGTGAGGCGCGAGCGAGCGCTGAGGTTCTTCTGGATTCCGCCGCGGCGGCGTTCGAGCGCCTCGGTATGGATGGCTGGCGCGAGCAGGCCACCTCCTTGCTCCGGCAACTGCGCCCGATGCGTCCGCCCGACGGGCTGACCGGTCGTGAGGTCGAGGTACTGGGGCTCGTGGCTTCGGGGCGAGCGAACAAGGAGATCGCCGCGGCACTCTGCCTGAGCGTCGCCACGGTGGAGCGTCATGTTGCCAACGTCTACCGGAAGATCGGTGTCACCGGCCGGGTCGAGGCCGCGACGTACGCCCTGCGCCACAAGCTCGGTTGACATCTACATGGTTTCCCTCATCGGAAATCCATGCTTACCAGGATGACGCCGCGCCTCCCCATCCGTAGCGTTGCGGGCATGGCCGACTGGGGTGGGATGCGATGAGCAGGTTCGTGTTGGTGCACGGGTCATGGCATGGAGCGTGGTGCTGGGAGCACGTCGTTCCCCTGCTGGAAGCCCAGGGTCACGTGGTCGACGCTCCCGACCTGCCCGGCCATGGCGATGACCGGACCCCCATCCCCGAGATCACGCTCGACTCGTACGTCCGGCGCCTGACCGAGGTCCTGGCGGCACGACCCGAGCCGGCGATCCTCGTCGGCCACAGCCACGGAGGCATCGTCATAACGCAGACCGCCGAGGAGCGACCCGACCGGGTCGAGGCTCTCGTCTACGTCTGCGCCTTCCTGCCCCGCAACGGCGAGTCCCTGTTCGACCTCGGGCTGGGAGACTCAGAGTCCTTGCTGGTCCCAAATCTCGTCTTCTCCGAGGATCGCAGCTCAGCGACGGTCCGGCCGGAGGTCGTCAGGGACGTCTTCTACGGCGACTGCTCGCCCGATGAAGCGGCACGCGCGTGCGGCCGCCTGGTCCCAGAGCCGATGTCGTCACCGGCGACGCCTGTCAAGGTTACCGACGAG
>Ga0187893_10015302_pt1 | contig 10298 bp, 3 predicted proteins | sample MA1701074metaG_FD_139574 | JGI IMG/M metagenome (GOLD analysis project Ga0187893, IMG submission 139574) | White microbial mat communities from a basaltic lava cave in the Kipuka Kanohina Cave System on the Island of Hawaii, USA - MA170107-4 metaG ... | reverse complement strand
CGCACCATTCAGATTTGAGGGTTTGGCCCAAGGGGCGGTGACAGATTCCGGGGGCAGCGCGCGCGTAATCCACGGCGGAACATCAATTCGCTCGCGTGCAATCGCAGTTGAGTTTTTCGCCGGGGCCGCATTTGCCCCTAACCGCCACCCCGCGTCTCCACTGAGCACTGCCATGCGGGGCTGCAATGCCGGAACAACAAGGTTATACCAACAGCCTTCCGGCGATTTTTTTTGCCCGGCACATCCGCATACATAAAGTTCATCCTCGGCACGGGTCATGGCCACGTAGAGCAACCGGCGATATTCGTGGGTACTGGCTTCCCTGTCTGAATTCAAACATTCGGTTGTTCTTTGAGAGCGGTATCTTTTCGGTAGAGGCCAAAAAGGCATTTTGCCGCCGATCATCAGCAAAGGCGACCTATTGCGGCCATCGGGGGTGGAAGCAGTGTCTGGCAAGATTACAATCGGCGCCTGAAGCCCCTTCGCGCCGTGCACGGTCATGATGCGGACTTCGTTGGCCCCCTGTTCCATATCGCGCTTGATCACGGCCTCGCCGGAAGCAAACCAATGGAGAAATCCCTGAAGCGAGCTCGGATTGTCCCGTTCATAGTCCAGCGCCGCGCCAAGAAATGCTTCGAGCGCATCATTGGCCTCGCTGCCCAAACGCGAGAATATTTCCCTTCGGGTGACACCCAGAACGCCCGCAAAAAATTCATAAGGCTTGGCAGTTCTCGCCTTCTCCTGCCACATCGAAAGCCGCTCAAGAGCCGCAATGCAATGTGGCTCGGCACTTGCGATCAACCTTTGCAAAAGAGATTGGGAGCCACGGTTGGCCGCGAGGTCAAAAATCTGATCTTCAGAGAACGGCTGAGGCAGCAACGGACTCTTAAGAATGCAGGCCAGCGAGTAGTCGTCTTCTTCGAGAAGGCAGAACCGCACCAGCGCCATCAAGTCCATGACCGCGATATTCTCCTGGAGCTTAAGGCGGTCCGCGCCTGCCACGGGAATGTTGGCCTTGCGGAGTTCACGGATCAGCGCGTCGAATAGACTGTTGCGCACCCGCACAAGAATGAGAATGTCGCGGGGTTCGATGGCGCGATTCTCGCTCACAAGCATGCGGGAGCCGATCCAGGATTTGACCGTTGCTGCGATCTTGCGTGCCAATTTTCGCTGGGGTGAGTTGGCAGGTTCGCGGTCGACGGGCACGTGCCAAGGTTGATCTTCGATGTCGTCTTCGGGCTCGATCAGCGGCCAGATTTCGACGGTGCCCCCCTGACCGCGCCATGATTCGTGGTGTAGGAGCTTAGGTGTCCTCCCATCCAGCCCTTGGCGGGCCGGAGCCGCATCGGCGAAAACCCAATCAACAGCATTCAGCACCGCGGACGTCGAGCGGTAAGAGAGAGTGAAGTCGACATCGTTAAATTTCAGGTCGGCCGACTTTATGTGCTCCGCGAAATAGCCGTGCATGGCCTCGAACGTATCGGGGTTGGCGCCTTGAAAGCTGAAAATGGATTGCTTGCGATCACCGACCGCAAACAGGGTGCGCTCGACGGCTGAGCGCCCGCCTTCTCCCGAGAAGAACTCAACGGTGAGCGCGCGGACGATTTCCCATTGGGCGGAACTCATATCCTGAGCCTCATCGAGCAGGACATGCTCGATACCGCCATCAAGCTTGTAGAGCACCCAGGCGGCTTCCGGCCTCTCGGCAAGAAGCCGCTCGGTCCTGAGTATAAGGTCGTCGAAATCATAGGCGCCTCGCCGCCGCTTTTCGCGCTCGAAGGCGCCGAGGATGGCACAAGCGAGCGTCAGAAGTGCCGAGGTTGCGACAACGCAATCGAAATCGGCCGATTGGGCCAGAGCGGCGATCACTCTTTCCTGTTCCGTTTTCAGGAAATCCTCAATCCATGGATTGCTGGCCACAACCTCTTTGGTGGCAAGGCTTTTGATGGGGCCGTCCTTGTCCGTCAGAAAGAAACTCCGGAACGCTTCGCAGCCGCTGATGCCCGTAGCGAGAGTTCTCGCCAGTTTTTCCGCTCGTTTCTGATCCGTTGTCTTTCCCATCCGAAGCGCTTCGGCCACGCGCCAATACTTTTGCTCATCCGCTTCGAAGGCGGGCTTTTCGGCGGGAAGGTAAAAATGTTCCCGCAAATCGCGTATCGCTTGTCCCACGCCAGCGCTCGCGTTGAGATAGGTTGCAAGGGTGCTGCGTTCCTTCAGCAACACGCCTAACAATGCATCCAGATTATCGGCCCGTGCATGGCGGACGATTTCCGCAACTGCCGCTGCAAGTTCACCTTTCGGATTGGCGGTCGCTTCACTTAGCACCTGCCGCCTCGCAGCCAGCAGCGCCTCGCTCGATGCCCGTTCATCCATGACGGTGAAGTTGGGGACAATCCCAGCTTCCACGGGAAAAAGCTGCAAGAGCTTTTCGCAAAAAGCGTGGATTGTTTGAATCTTTAATCCGCCTGGCGTTTCCAGCGCCGCCGCGAAAAGCCGCCGCGCGCGGCGGATGACATCCGGATCCGGATCGGTGACGCCAATGCCGTTCAGTCGTTGCGCGAGATCTTCGTCGGAAAGGAGCGTCCACTCGCCCAGACGATCCAATAGGCGCGACGACATCTCTACGGCGGCCGCCTTGGTAAAGGTGAGGCAGAGAATGCGCGCTGGCGCCGTGCCGGCGAGCATCAACCGTACCAGACGGTCGACCAACACATGAGTCTTGCCTGATCCGGCATTGGCGCTCACCCATGCCGAACCCGAGGGATCGGAGGCGCGCTGTTGCACGAGGCTTGCCCCATCCAGTTTGATGGGCTTGCTCATGACAATGCCCATTCACGATATCTTGAGAAATGATCGTAGTCGCCCTGGTCGTCCTCCTTTTCCATCATGGCTCTCGGAAGGTATGCCCGGCCGGGGTTGGCGTAGGAGGTGAGCAGGGAGACCAGATACTCCAGGTGTTTCCGGGCGCAATCCATGACCTCCTGGTCGAGATCGGGAACGGTAACCTCCCCAGGCGGATTGCCTCCGCTCAATCTCACATACTCGATTTCCTGCGCCAGCCGTTTTCCGACTGAGGGAAACGCGCCCTCCGCCAGCATCGCTGCTTCAAGCGTCAATTGCGGTGCGAGGCCCAATTTGACTTGTTTGTCGCTGGGAATCTTGCCGGTCTTGTAATCCACTATGCGGGCGCTGCCATTCTCCAGAACGTCGATCCTGTCCGCGCGGCAGGTGAGGATGAACGGCTCGCCGGCGATGGACAATTCGAGACGTCCGTCGATCTCAGAGTAAATTTGCGCGACGCCGCGTCGCTGCGCGATTTCAGCAGGGATGAACCAATGGGCGATGCGCTCGAATTGCGGCCACCAGAAAGTTTCGACATCCGTATGCGAAGCAAGCGGGGCAAAATGCTGACGGCCGAAACGCCGCAGATGATCGAGAGCATCGGAAGGCAGGGTCTCAGGAAAGGCTTTCAGGAAGTCGCTGATCGCCTGATGGAAGAGCGAACCGCGTTCCGCCATGCTCGGAGCGGACGACAACTCCTCCAGCGGCACTAAACCGAGCACCTGCTTTGAATAGAGCGCGTAAGGATCACGAACCAGGGTTTCAATGCGTGTCACGCTGAAGCGCTTGGGACGCGCTGCGACCGGTGGCCGGGGTTTGGGGCGCTTGCAGGGGATGGCGGGAATGTGAAGTTCATCCAACGCGTCCGCCAAGGATTGCCATGTCTGGCCAGCGGCAAGCCAGCCGTCGAGCTTTGCCGCCTTAGCCAGCATCTGCAATCGCAAGATCCAGCGTGAAGGCAAGCTCGGCGCATCGCTAACCCGCCGCGACCACGTCAGGTAAACTTCATTGCAGCCCAACGCCTGAACAAAATCATGGGCCGCCTGCCCAATACGGCGCTCCGGCTGCTCCATTGCCAATTTTTCCCGCATGGGCCGGTTGAGCCAGGGGCCGGAATCGGGTGGTGAAGGCCACCGCCCCTCATTCAAACCGCCCAGAACAACCAGATCGGGCCGTATAAGGCGCGCTTCAAGCAAGCCCAGAATGGAAAGACGGTTGGAGCCTGTGGGAATGGGCCGGAAGGACTTGAGAGCCAGATAGTGGCGGATCAAATCCGCTGCCATGGCAAGGCTGCAGGCGGAGAGATTGCAATCTTCCCGCATCAAATCGCCCAGCAAGACGTGTAGCATCTCTGCTTCTTCACGATCCCAGAATGCATTTCCCGCCGCCAACTCACAGGCGCGAAGCATGGCGGTGAGATGAGTTTCGAGGCGCGCCTCTCCCGCCTCCATGAGCGGCAGGACACAGGCTGCCGCCCGTTTCGCGTAAACTACCGCCGCCGTCCAATCGGACTCGGTCAAGTTCCGAATCGCAGGGTGAAGATGAAGATCGGATTTGGAGCCCATCTGCGCCTGCACAATGGCTTCCGGGAGTTGAGCCAAGGAAGGTGAGCCCAAGCCTGCACGAAACACCGCAAGCTCAATGGCGGCCACCGCTCTCTGCGCTTCCGCAAGCCCGAAACCAAACCGGCAGAGATCGTGCTTGAAGAGCGCCAGAAGTTTTTCAGGCCGGGAACCGGTCACGACAGTGTCGAGGAGCAGTGAAAGAAAAGCGCCAGCGCCGAGCCGGATCAAAGGCTCGCCCGCAGAGTCGTCGATGCCGATGCTCCTGTTGGCGAGTTCCTGCTTGACCCGTCTCGCCAGCTCACGGTCCGATGTGATGAGGCTTGCGGTCTTGCCGGGCGTTTCCAGCACCTGCCGGAGAATAAGCGAAATGATGGTGGCTTCCTCGGAAACGCCGCGCGCCTCCACCATGGTGATATTTTCAAGCGCGTTGACGAGAAGTTGCTTCTGATCGCTCACGACATTGCGCCAATTTTCCGCCGTGGCCGCAGGGCGCATGATTTCGCTGGCGAGCCATCCCTTTGGACCAGCGCATGAGCCCCGCATCGGTTTCACTTCCTCACGGGGAAGCGAGATGCCCGCCAAAAATTGCTTGACGATGAATTGCGGGTGCTGCGGCGAGAGTTCCGCCCAGCTTTCTTCGTCCATTGCCGTATCGAGACCCGGCAATATGACCGCGCCTCTGGGCAATCGGGCAATCGTGCCTAGGAGTTCGCGGGATGCCGGTATCGATCCCGTGGAACCTGCCGCAATTATGGGCCAAGGGCTGGAGCTTTCGGCAAGGCGCTCAGCTTCCCGGCGCAACATCAGGGATCTCCGGGCCATAGGCCCCATCAATTCCCGTTTCTTGAGCCGTGCCGGAAGCTTCTCGCGAATGAGCGAGAGAAATCCCAGTATCGCCTCGCGATGCCGCGCCGCCTCGATTCCGTAAAGTTCGGCAATCCTGGCGGGCTCGATATCTTCAATTTCAAGCGAATCGATAAACTCGGAGAGCGAGACGGCAAGCGAGACCGCCTGGCGCGGTGAGGCTCCGATCTCGATTGCGAGCCTTTCCTGTGGATTCTCCCTCGCCCATTCCGCGACCAGATCCACAAGCATCAACTCCCGGCCCATCGGTGAAATGGCGTCGGGAAGCGTCACATCCATGAGCGGCGATGGCGAGTCCAGAAATCCAAATAACTCTTCGTCAATGTCACCGATCGGACGGATGCGCGGCAGCAACAGGCCGCGCCCGCCATTCATGTCGAAGAAAATCCGCTCCAGCTCGCGCGCCGCCCGTCGCGTCGGCAACAGAATGGTAATGCGCGCGATTTCAAGCGGTGTTGGCCTTGAACCCAAGCGGTCCGGAAAGCCATCCAGCACGGCCTGCGCCAGCACTTTTAGAAATGGCGCATCGGGGGGAATCGTGAAGACTTGGGGGCTGGCCATGCCGGATTTTACCCCGCCAGCGCTTTCTCCGCATTGCCTATCGCATCCGGCGTGCCCACGTGAAACCATCGTCCCGTGTGAACGATGCCAAAGAGTCTGCCATTGGCGATGGCCCGATCCCACAGCACATTCATCGAGAATTTCCCTCGCGGTGCACCTGTGAAAAGGCGCGGGTGCACGAGATAGGCGCCGATGTAGATCAAGGCATCTTTCTTAGCGGTGCGGCGGTGAGCCCGCCCATCGTCAGACAACATAAAGTCTCCGGTTCCGTCATAACCCACAGCTCTATCACTCGGACAAAGGAGCAGGAGGCAATCCATGATTTTGCCCTTCCAGGATTTCCGCAGGCGCTGCAAGGCAGGTTCTGTTCCGTCTATCCAGAAACTATCGCTGTTGAGCACAAAGAAGGGCGCGGGTCCGAGCAGGGGCAAGGCATGGGCCACGCCGCCGCCCGTATCGAGAAGCTCCGCCCGTTCGTTGGAGATTTCAACCAATGGCGCGGTCTGCCGTTTGGCCCACGCCTCGATTTGCTCCGGGAGATAGTGAACATTGACGACGGCCTTTTTTATGCCTGCTTCGCGCAGCCGCTCGAAACTGAACTCAATCAAGGGCTTTCCATGCACCTCGACAAGAGATTTGGGGCGCGTTGTCGTCAAGGGCCGCATGCGAGCTCCCAACCCGGCCGCCAACACCATTGCCGTCGTGGCAATCTCGCTCATGCGGGCATTTTTTTGAGTACGCCAGGCAAATGCGACTCGAACCAATGCCGCAAATGGCGAAGGATGGGGTGCTGGAGATTTCTCTCCAGATAGGCGGCGACCCGGGGGATATGCTTGAGATAGCCATGTTTCCCGTCGCGCTTGGAGAGCCTGGCGAATATGCCGAGGATCTTGGTGGCGCGTTGGGCGCCGAGCACGGCAAAGGCCGTTGCGAAATCCGCACGGCTAAATCCCGTTTCGCCGGAACGCAGCCCGCAATAGCGATCGAGCATCTCGTCCGCGAATTCACTGGGGATATCCACGCGGGCATCTTGCAGCAGGGACACCAGATCATAAGCGGGATGACCCAACACGCAGTCCTGAGTGTCGATGATGCCGACGCGGAGCAACCCGGTGCGATCCGGGAGCCAGATCAGATTGGGAGAGTGGTAGTCGCGAAGCGTCCAGCCGGGCTTCTGCGGCGCGGCCAGAGGCAACACCCCCGACCACAACTCCGCGAAATCCTGGCGGGCCTGTTCTGAAGCCGCCTCGCGGCGCAGATGCGGCCAGAACCAGGAGGGGAGGAGATCAGTTTCGATCAGCAGCGCCTCCTCACTGTAGACGGGCACGCGATGAATCCCACCATCGCCTGAAGGAACCGCTTGGGGCCAATCCTGCCGGGCCATGTCGGCCAGAAGATCCACCGCCGCTTTCATGGGTGCACTCATGTCATCGCCGCACGCGATCTTGCGCCCGAAAACCTCGCGGCCCAGATCCTCGACGATCGCCAGCCCCTCGGAAAGGTCGAAGGCGTGAATTCGGGGCGCGCTGTAACCCTTTTTGCAGAGTTGCTCATTGATGCCAATGACCGCCCCAATGTTCTCCGCGAGATGTGCAATGGCGCTGTATGATTTGCCATTTTTCACTGGCGGACCATCGGGCCGCGCCGGCATGTCCATCAGAAGGACACCATTGCCGTCTTTCCGCAGCAATTCATATCTGCGAGTCGATGCATCTCCCTCGAAAAAATACCTCTCGGCACCTCTCCATGGGCTTGAGCCGACGAATTTCCTGATCGCTTCGTTGCGCTGCAAAGCCTGTGCCCATGTTCCTTCGCCTGCAAGCGTCACATTGCGGTGTGTGCCTCTGCCTGTAATGGAGAGCGCCAGCACATTTGGCCAGCGCACCAGACCGAGTCGTTCGGGCCATTCGATCACCAGGATATGGCTGGCGAGGAGACTGTCCAGCCCGAGTTCGTCAATCTCAGCGGGTGAATTTGTGCGGTAAAGATCAACATGCGCGACCGGAACGCGCGTTTCCCGATAGGATTGCACCAGCGTGAATGTCGGGCTCGGAATATCGAAGTCTGCTTCTGAGAGAGAAAGAGCGCGGATGAAGGCGCGGGCGAACGTCGACTTCCCGCTGCCAAGCTCGCCCCGGAGAAGGATGACGCTGTCGGGGCTCGCCATCAGCGATAACTCCGACGCCAAACGCTCCATCTCTTCCGGTGACTGAAGGTTGCGCGAAATCACCGGCGGATCGGCGTCAGGCGATCTTGCGGGCATCATCGGCTTGGAATTGCTTGCGCGAACGGGGGCCACCGATGGGGAAAGTGCAGAGCACCGTCGTGCCCTGGTTGATCTTGGACAAGAGGGAGACATTGCCCTCGTGCAACTCGACAAAGCTCTTGACGATGGCAAGGCCAAGGCCCGGCCCCCGATGTCCGCCAGGTACGGGGCGGGACTGGAACCGGTCGAAGGCGTGTTTCTGGAATTCGGGATCGATGCCGCGGCCCGAGTCCGACACCCAGATCTGAAGGTTCGCCGCGACACGACGGGCGCCCAGTCTCACAATACCGCCTGGCATCGAGAAGCCGACCGCATTGGAGAGAAGGTTGAAAACGATTTGTTCGATGCGCTGCGGGTCGGCGCGGAAGGCCGCGACATTGTCGGCGACCTCGATGTTCAACGTCAGGTCGCGGCGTTCAATCAATCCTGCGAGTTTCGAGGCGACCGACTGGAGCATTTCTGAAACATCGATCTGTGCCAGGTTCAGTTCCATGGCACCGGCATCAATGGCGGAGAGGTCGATGATGGCATCGATGATGTTCTTAAGCTCCTCGGAAGATTTGCGGATGTCGAGGACATACTCGCGCTGTTTTGCCGAAAGAGGTCCTGCGATTCCCATTTGCAGTCCCTCGGCGAAACCGAGCACGCTGGTGAGCGGGGTGCGGATTTCGTAGGAGACATTGGACAGGAACATGTTCTTCAGGCGGTCGGCCGCTTCAAGCGCATCGGCGCGCTCACGAAGGGCGCGCTCCATGCGGGTGGAGGCGGAAATATCCGAGAAGGTGAGCAGCGTGTTGCCGTCAGGCAGGGGAACGGTTGCGTATTGCAGGACGCGCTCGCCGGTGATGAGCTTGCCCTCGATGGGTTTGCGTTCCGATTCAAGGTCAGTCACCCCGGATTTCAACTCAGCCCATGCGGACACGGCCGCGCTTGTTTGGTCGGCGCGCAGCGCCAGCGCTTCGATGTGGGGTTCCTGTTCCAGCATGGCGATTTCGAAATTCCAGAATTGGGCGAAGACGGGGTTGAACAGCTTGAGCCGGCCGTCGGAACCGAACAGGGCGACGCCCTCCTCCAGGTTGTCGAGGGTCTCGCGCTGGACGCCGATCAGTTCGTTGTAGCGGCTTTCAAGCTGGATTTCCTTGGTGGCATTTTCGTAGAGGTAGGTCACGCCACCGAAGGGATGCTGCTCACAGATCACATGCAGATATCTGCCATCGGGGAGATACCACCAGGTCTCGCGCATCTCAAGGGTGGTATAGGCCGCGAGTTGCTTGGCGCGCCATTCCCGGTAGTTGGCCTCTTCCGGGATGCAGCGTTGAGACCTTAGTCTGTCGAGGATTTCGCCATCGGAGGGGCGAGTTTCGAGCCACTTGCTGTCGATGGGCCACAGGGCGGCGTAGGCGGCGTTGTGGAAACGGAGGCGCTGGTCGGGGCCGAAGATGGCGATCGCGGTGTCGAGCTTGTCGAGGGTTGAGGCGTGCGCCTTGATGTGGCGGTCGAGCTCCTTTTCCGCCTCCTCAAGCGCGGACATGTCGATGGCGAAACCGGCTTTGCCGTCGGCGAGATCGATTTCGTGGATGTTGAGCGCCCGCATGGCGCCGGCGATGACGGCGCGGACGCGGCCCGTGAGGCCGGTTTTGGGATTGGCCGAGGAGCGATCCATTTTTGAATCATTGGCGAGTTCGAGGCCGGCCTTGAGCACGGAATCGCTGTGGGGCGCTTCGACGGCTTTCACATAGGCGCGGTTGACCCAGACGAGCTTGCCATCGGTGCCACGGAGCCACACGGGCATGGGCGAGGCATCGAGGACGGCGCTCAAGCGTTCCACCTGCTTGCCCAGCTTGCGGGCGTCGTAGGCGAGTTCGGTGATCTGGCGGCGTTCGCCGGCGAGGGGGCGGAAGCGCAGCATGGCGGAGCCGCCGGCGGTGCGGCCATCGGCTTCCAGCAATTCGTTGGCGCGGGTGCGGACGCCGATGTTGAAGGGCGTGCCGGCGCTGCGCAGGATTTTTATGGCGTCCATCAGGGCAGTGACGGAATCGGGTTCGAGCCAGCCGGCGAAATGCAGCAGGTCCTGGGCGCTCGCGGGGACGTGGGCGGCGCCGTGCATGCTGCCCATGACGCGATCCGGCGTGCCTTCGCGGCCGCGCCAGATGATGAGCACATGGGCTTCTGCGGCGATGGCGGCTTCGGTTTCGTTGAGG
>Ga0187893_10015301_pt1 | contig 10299 bp, 13 predicted proteins | sample MA1701074metaG_FD_139574 | JGI IMG/M metagenome (GOLD analysis project Ga0187893, IMG submission 139574) | White microbial mat communities from a basaltic lava cave in the Kipuka Kanohina Cave System on the Island of Hawaii, USA - MA170107-4 metaG ... | reverse complement strand
TGGAACCGACCCGGCTGGCTGACGAGGACTTATCGAACGACGCGGTCGAGGTGCCGGGTGGCGAGATGGACTCGGACTACGGTCCAGGGTCCGTTCGCCGCCCCGTTGAGAGAGCGACCAGGTCCGTGTTGGCGGGTATCGCCGAGCGTGTTTCCGCAGGTCAGCGTAGGTACGGCCGTCCAGCGGGTGGTGCTCCGTCCCGGCCCGCCTTGCCCAGTGGAGTGGTAACCGGAGTGGCACGCTCGCGATTCAAGCGCCGAGGGTGCCGGCGTGATCGCAGCGGCATCACGCTCGGCTGACCTGCATGCCCTTGCTCTGGGAAGCACCGGGGAACCCGCGCGCCGACCTGGACGTGCCCCCTTCCCACCCACGCCCAGAGCGGCCGCACCCCCACCGGTGACGGTGTTCGCCAGCCGGCGTGGTGAGCAGCGCTCGACCCTGCCACGGCTGGCGCGTCGGGTACACGACGGCGATCGACCTGGTCATGATCAGCCGGGGCCTCGACATCAAGGGTGCGCCGGCCTGGATGGCGGCGCGCAGCGGCGCTGGGTGATCGCCTTCGACGCCGATCAGCCGGCGATGCCGGTGCCCATCGGCTCCAGGAGTTCCGACGCGCCGGCGGCCGATCGGTAGCGCGCCCGCGGCCACCCCGTGATCTCAACGGGTGGATGACCGCGTCACCCGACTGGCACGTGTCCTTCGCTACCGTGCTGATCCTGCTTGGTGCCCACGACCGGTCGATGACCGTCGAGGTCGGTTGACGCAACGCGATCGTCGGTCAGGGCCGCGCCGAGAATGGCGGCGGCACGCCGGCGGGTGGCCGCGACGGAGAGGGCGTCGATCGCTCCCTCGCACACCACCACGCAGATACCCACCGGGGACGATGGCCGGTATCCACCACCACCGCTCGGGTGGAGCGTACGCTGCTCCGCAGCGACCGGCCTGGTGCCGGTCTTCCGCCGGTTTCGGCGGCGCTCGAGGTACCGCGTGACGACCTCCCACCACCCGCTCTCCCGGGAGGAGTCACGCCATGGCGGTTGTCGCCACCAACTCGATCACGGGGGCGCCACGCCCGCAAACGCTGGCCATCCACGGCGTGCTCGTCGCCGCCGCGGAACTACAGCGGAGCCCCGCCGTCTTCCAGCCACCCGATCACCTCTCGCTCTTCCGCGACGACCAGGCGTGGACGCTGCTGACCATGTGCCGCGCCGAGCGCTGGAGCGACGTTGGCGCTCAGGAGCTGGAGCACTGCCACGCCCGGTGACCGCTGAGCCTGTCGCCTCCATCGAAGCGCTGGCGGAACGGATCGGCGGTCGCTACGGCGAGTCGGGATGGCGCGAGGTGCTCGACGCCGGCAACGCCGATCCCGATCTCTTCCGGGCCTGGGCACCCGGCGCCATCGAGCGCGAGCTGCAGGCGGCGACGTTCTTCCGCCCTGACCTGGCCGCCTCGTCCGAGCGTTTCACCAGCCGCCAGCTCGGCGATCTCACGGCCGACATCGGTCTGCATCTGCGCGCCGCGCACTTCGACGTCGTGGCCGTTACCTCGTCCCCGCGTCCCCCCCGAGCCGGTGAGAACCCCGTGCTGGCCCAGGCGGTCGTGCGCCGCTACGGATTCGAGGCGGTCACCATCGTCCGCATGGACTGCACCGGTGAGGTGTACGTGCGCGTCGCCGACGAGAGCGACGCTTGTGGGCGGGTGCTGCAGCCGGGTCGCCGATGACGATGCTGACCGCACCGCCGTGCTCGACCACGGGCCGCCTCCCTCGCTGCGGGCCGCCTGGTCACTGGCCGAGTCGTTGCGACAAGGGCAGCGGCTCGAACCCCTCGCGCTCGAGGGGTTGCCCCGCTCCGCCGATGAGCCCGCCTTCGCCACCAGCAGAGAGGAGCCGCTCTACGGGCCAGGCGCCGGACGCGCTCCGCCGAACGGACATCGACCCGACGCCGGAGCCTATCGAGACGTGGGTGGCTGAGCGGGTGCCGCTCAGTGCGGCGGCGGTCGCTGGCACCGCAGGGCGAGAGCGGCTCGCTGATCTCGATCACGGTCCGATCCTTCGTCGCGACACCTGGCCGTCGCGACGAAGGAGCACGGACTACCCTCGCCCCAGCGGGCCGATGATGCAGTAGGTCAGTTAGCCGAAAGGTAGACAGCATGCGTGACGCCGGCCCGTCTCGCGCCTACAGTCCTTGCAGTACCTCGGAGGAGGTGGCCGCGGATCGTCGAGCCCGCGATCACCTGTTGCCCGTAGTCCCGAGGTCCGCAGCTCGACCTCACCCACAGTCCCTCAGAGGGGAGCGGTGATGGTCGAGCTGACGCGCTCACGTGCGGTACGGAGATGGTGGACGGCGCTGGCGGTACCGCTGGCGCTCGTCGCCTGCAGCGACGCTGACAGCACGGAACAGGCGGCGACGTCGGCGACTGCGGCCCAGCCGCCGACCACGACAGCGTCGACGACGACTACCACGACGCAGCCCCCGGCGACCTCACCCGAGGTAGTTCCGGTGATCCTGGCCCTCCTCGACCGCTACGAGGCCCTTGAGCAGCAGGTCGCGCTCGACCCGCCTACGGAGCCCGTGCCCCTCGACCATCCGTGGCGACTCTCTCTCCAGGAAATCTACACGCCTGACAGCCCCCTGCACGAGGCGGCCGGTGTCGGACTCGATGCGGACCCACCCGTCTCGCTCGCGGTCGCTGGTGAGTACGGCACTGTGCTGTACGACCTGCGTCTGGTCGACGTCGCCACCGCCCCGGACCCGGACACGTTCCTCGGAGGGCTCTGCGCGTACACCGACTGGGAGAGCGTGGACCCCCTGACCGGGGAGACGGTTACGACCTACGAGACGCAGGGGTACTGGTACACCGCCCCGCTCGAGGCCCACCGCGTCGACGGGGTGTGGCGGATCTACGACGCCCGGCAGCAGTCACCCGCCGACGAGCACGTGGGCCCGCCCGGCCCGAACCCGTGCCCCCCGGAGGTCTCGGTATGAGGCGCGCCCTCCTGATGGTCCTCATCATCGGATCGGTGGTAGGGCCCCACGGCCCGTCGGCGCTCGCCGGGCCCGAGGACTGCTCCGACCGCGAGGGGGGGCGAGACCGCTGTGTCGAGTGGTCGAGGCCGCCCGGCAGTGGCGCCCCCGAGGCCCGTCCCGCCAGCAGCGGCGCCGTCCCCGAGTGCTGGTGGGAGTACCTCGGTGCCGGCGCCTATGGCGAGCAGCGCGTGCGGGTCTGTCGTGACGGCTCCCTCGGCAAGGTGCAGCCCGCCCCCCCGTCATCTCCGGCCACGCCCGTTGCCGTCGCCGAGGGCGCGTACGGCCAGCTCATCGCCACGCTGCCCGACCCCGAGGTCGTCTCCAGCCCCCCGCTGGACAAGTCGGCCATCATCACGTTCCCGACGTTCGTCGAGGTGGGCAACTGGAGCCCGGTCACCGCGACGGAGACCGCCGCCGGTCTCACCGTGACCATCACCGGCACCCCTTCGGCCATGACCTACACCCCGGGCGAGCCCGCCAGCGCGCCGGTCGCCTGCCCGGGCCCGGGCGTCCCCTACGACCCCTTCGGCGGCCCGCTGGCCGCCCAGGCGGCCAACCCGGCCGCCTGCACGTGGCCCTACGCCCACCGCACCGGGGCCGAGGGACGGCCCGAGGCCTGGACCGCCTCGGTGTCCGTGACCTGGGCCGTGACCTGGTCGGCGTCGTCGGGCGAGAGCGGCAGCTTCGCCGACGTGGTCACCACCACCTCTTGGCCGAGGGACGTGGTCGAGGTCCAGACAGTCGTGACCGGAGGGGAGCTGGGATGACCACCACCGCCACACCACCGCGCCAGGCCCGTGCCGAGGCCGCCCACCCCACCTGGCCGGGCGACCCCACCGTGCCGCTGCGCCGCAGCCGGGCCCGTCTGGTGCTCGCCGTCGTCCTCGTCCTCCTCGGCGGTTGGGTGGCCGCGGTGGTGGTCCAGGAGTCCGGCGACCGGGTCGACGTCGTCGCCCTGGCCCGCGCCGTAGAGCGCTACGGCACCATCGAGCGCGCCGACCTCGAGGTGGTCCGGGTCGCCCCCGGGCCGGTGCCGACCGTGCCCGCCGAGCGGGTCGATGACCTCGTGGGGCGGGTGGCCCGCAGCGACCTGGTCGAGGGATCTCTGCTGGCCCCCAACCAGCTCGTCAGCCCGAGCGAGCGCCTCGTCAGCCCGAGCGAGGCAGTCGTCGGCGCGCTGCTGGCCCCCGGCGACGCCCCCGGCACCCTCTCCGCCGGCGACGAGGTCCTCGTTGTCACCCGTCCCGGCGCCGGCGCCGGCGGCGATCAGGCCACGTCGACCGCCGGGTGGGCGCTCGAGGTCGGCTCGTCCTCGGCCAGCTCCGGCGACCGCCCCGTCTCCGTAGTCGTCCCCGCCGCCGTGGCCACCGACGTGTCCGCCGCCGCGGCCGATCGCCGGGTCTCCGTTGTCGTGGTCGGCGGGTCGTAGCGCAGATGCTGCTCGCCCTCCTCGCCGCCAAGGGCTCGCCCGGTGTGACCACCACCGCCCTCGCCCTCGCCGCCGCCTCCTCCGGGCCCTCGATCGTCGTCGAGCTCGACCCCTCGGGCGGCGACGTCGAGCCCTGGCTCGGGGACACCGGCGACCCCGGCCTCGCCGCCATGGTCCGCGCCGCCCGGCGCGACGGTGACCCCGAGGCCCTCCGCCACTGCTCGGTGGAGGCGGCCCCTGGCCTGAGCGTGGCCACCGCCCCCGTGAGCGCCGTCGCCGCGACGGCGGCCATCGCTGCCGGCGGGGAGCGCCTGGCCAGCGCCCTCGCCTCGCTCGCCGGCACCGTCGCCCTCGACTGCGGACGGTGGTCGGCGGAGCAGTCGCTCGCCGCCCGGGTGCAGGCCTCCTCGGTCACAGCCATCGTGTGCCGTCCCACCCTCGCCTCGGTGGCCCACGCCGGCCATGTGGTGGGGGAGCTGCGAACGGTGACCAGGGCCCTCGCCGTGGTGGTGGTGGGGGAGGAGCCATACCCCGGCGCCGACGTCGCCCACGCGCTGGGAGTGCCCCTGGCCGGCGTCCTGCCCGCCGACCCGCGGGCCCTGCGCGCGCTGCTCGCCGACGGCACCACCGCGCGCGCCTGGGCCCGGGGCCGGCTCCGTCGCGCCGCCACCGAGACCCTGGCCACCCTGGAGACCATCGCGCTGGGGGTGCCCGCCGGTGCATGAGACCAGGATCCTCGACCAGGACCTGCGGCGGTTCGCCGCCGAGCGCCTCGGCCGCTCGGTGGCCGCGGCGCAGCGGGGCGGGGGGACTGCCCCCGACGAGCTGGACCAGCGCCTCCAGGCTGCTGCGCTGATCCGGACCGAGCTGGACCGCCGCTCCCGGGCGGCGCTGGCCGCCGGTGAGCCCTGGCTGAGCGAGGACGACGAGGACGACCTGGTGCGCAGCGTCGTCACGTCGCTGTTCTCGGCGACGGCCGCGCTCGCCCGCTACTACGTCGACCGGCCCGAGGTGACCAGCGTGTCGATCCGGGGCCACGACGACGTGCGCATCATCCTCATGGACGGCACCGTGGAGCGCGCCGCCCCGGTGGCCACCAGCGACGCCGCCCTCGTCGAGATGCTCCAGACCGTGGCCCGCCGGGGCGGCACGGTGGAGCGCGAGTTCTCATCGGCGTCGCCGATGCTCGACCTCGAGCTCGTCGACGGCAGCCGGCTCAACGCGGTGGCCTGGATCGCCGACCGCCCCCGGGTGACCATCCGCCGCCACCCCCTGGTCGACGAGGACCTCGACGACCTGGTCGACCGGGGGATGCTCGACCGCGACCTGGCCAGCTTGCTCACCGCCGCGGTACGGGCCCGGATGACCCTGCTCATCGCCGGGCGCGCCGGCGTGGGCAAGACGACGCTATTGCGGGCCATCGCCCACGCCGCCTACGCGCCCGACGAGCTCGTCGTGGTCCTGGAGCAGGAGCCCGAGCTGCACCTCCGGCCGCCCCGCCACAACAACGTGACCGTGCTCTGCGAGCGATTGCCCAACATGGAGGGCCAGGGCGGCATCACCCTTAGCGATCTGGCCAAGAACGTCAAGCGCATGGACCCCCAGCGGCTCATCACGGGCGAGGTGCGGGGCGAGGAGGTCATCGACATGCTCGAGGCCGTCTCCCAGGGCATCCCCGGCGGCATGTGCACGATCCACGCCCAGGACTCGTACTCGATCTTCGCCCGGCTGCCGATCTACGCCCGCCGCCAGGGCCGGGACTGGCGTACCCGTGACGTCCTCGAGCTGGCCGCGGTGGCCCTCGACCTCGTCGTGTTCCTCGACCGCTCGCCGTCCGGTCGCCGGGTCGTCTCCGAGGTCCGCTACGTCGAGTCGTTCGACACGCTGGCCGAGCAGATCGTGACCGGCCTGTGGTTCGCCCCCGGGCCCGACCGCGCCGCCGTGCCGAACCCGGAGGCCCCCATCCCTGTACGCCTGCTCGACGACCTGGTGGCCCACGGGTACGAGCCCACGCGCCGCCTCACGGCCATTCCGCACCCACCGCGACCGGGCCGGTCCCGGTGAGCCTGGCCGCCGCCGTCGCCGGCATGACCGTCGTCACCGGCCTCCTCCTGGCCGCCTCGGCCCTACGGCCCCGGCCCCCTCGCGCCCAACGGGCATCACGGCGGCCTCCCGTGCCCCCGGCCCGCCTGGGACTGTGCCTCGCCGCCGGCGCGGCGGTGCTGGTGGTGAGCCGCTGGCCGGTTGCCGGGATCGGCGCGGCGATCGCCGCCTGGTGGGTACCCCTGCCCTCCGAGCTGCGGGCCCGGCGCGACGACGACGCCCGCTCCGAGGCCATCGGGATGTGGGCCGGGATGCTGCGGGACGCGGTCGCCACCGGCCGCCAGCTCGAGGCCGTGCTGGTCTCGACCGCCCCCCATGCCCCCACCGCCATCCGCCCGGCGGTGCAGCGGGCGGCCCGCCGCCTGCCCTACGAGCCGCTCGCCGTGGTGCTCGAAGACCTGGGCGACGAGCTCGCCCATCCCATCGGAGACCTCGTCGTCACCGCCTTACACCTCGCCGGCACCGGCAGTGGCCGGGACGTGCGCCGCGTCCTGGAGGAGCTGGCCGAGGTTGCCTACGCCGACGCCGAGATGCGCCGCCGGGTGGCGGTGGCCCGCCAGGGCCCCCGCTCGGCCATGCGCACCGTCGCCCTCATCGTCGCCGCGGTGATCCTCGCCCTCATCGTGTTCTCTCGGCGCTACCTGGAGCCCTACGGCACCCCCCTCGGCCAGATCGTCCTGGCCCTCGTCGGCGCCTACTGGGCCGCCGGCGCGTGGTGGATGACCCGTATGGGCCGCGTCGCCGAGGTCCCCCGCTTCCTGGCCCGGCGAGCGCCATGACCGCGGCCCTGTTCGCCGGCGCGACGATCGGACTGGGGTGTGGCTGGTGCTCACCTGGGTCCTGCCCGCCCGCGCCCCCCTGGCCACCGCCCTGGCCGCCCTTGGCCGCCCGCGCCGGCCTCCACCGCAAGATGAGGCGTCCCTCGAGGCGCGAGTGGGCGCCTGGGTGCAGCGCGCCCCCGCCGTGCGACGGCGCCTGGCGCCCCTGCGCGCCGATCTGGCCATAACGCAAAAGACGACCGACGAGCTCGCCGCGGTGGTCCTGGTGGCCACCGTCGTGGGCGCGCTCTGGGCACCGACCGCCGCCGCCCTGCTGGCCCTGGCCGGCGTCTCGGTGCCCGTCGTTATCCCCGCCTGGCTGGCCCTGGCCGGCGCCGCGTTGGGGGCCTGGGCGCCGGTCCGCTCACTGCGGGCCGACGCCGCCCGCCTGCGCCAGGGCTTCGGCCACGCGCTGGGCGTGTTCTGCGACGTCGCCTCGATGAGCCTGGCCGCCGGGAGCCAGGTCGAGGGCGCCCTCCAGACCGCGGTCGGGGCGGGCCAGGGTCCGGCGTTCGACGAGCTGCGGGACGCCCTCGCCACCGGCTACCTGGCCGGGCTGACGCCCTGGGACGCCCTGGGCGCCCGAGCCGACGAGCTCGAGCTGGCGGACCTGGCCGAGCTGGCCGGCGCCCTGGCCCTCGCCGGCAACGACGGCGCCACGGTGCGCGCCACCATCGCCGCCAAGGCCCGCTCCATCCGCGAGCGCCTGGCCGCCGACATCGAGCGGGAGGCAGCCTCGGTCACCGAGCGCATGGGGATCCCGGCCACAGTGCTGCTGTTCGGGTTCGCCGGATTCTTGGGCTTCCCCGCGTTCTACGTTCTGGTGGCGGGCGGATGACGGCGAGACCACAGGTCGCGAGCGCGGGGCCAACAGGGCACCGCCGCGAGACGGGGCTGACGCCCCGACGAAAGGAGGCTCATGCGAGCTGTCATGGAGTGGGTGCGGGTCCTGGTCCTGACAAGATCGATCGCCCGCAAGGACATGGACCCCGAGCGAGGCTCGATCACCGTCGAGCAGGTCGTCATCACGGCGGGCCTGGCTCTGGCCGCCATCCTGGTCATCGGGGTCCTGACCGCCATCATCACCGACAAGGTCAACGGCATCAGCCTGTAGCGCCGCGCCGGGCCCGGGGGTCGACGGGCTCGGCCACGGTGCAGGTCGTCATCGTGATGGTGGCGGTGGTCGGCCTCCTGCTGGCGGTGGTCCAAGTGGGCATCTACTTCCACGGCCGCTCGGTGGCGCTCACCGCGGCGCGCCACGGCGTCGACACGGCCCGGGTGCTCGGCGGTACCGGGGAGGCCGGCGCCGAGATGACGACGCAGTTCCTCACCCAGCACGGCGAGGCGCTGGTCGGTTCCGCCGTCACCGCCACGCGGGACATCGAGGAGGCGTCGGTCACGGTCACCGGGAGCGCGCTGTCGGTGCTCCCCGGTGTCTCCCTGCCGGTCACCGTCACGGTGCGGGCCCCGGTGGAGCGGGTCATCGAGTGACCCGTCGCGCGATGGCAGGAGACCGAGGCTCGGCCGTGGTCGAGGTGGTGCTGCTGACGCCGCTTTTCGGCCTGCTGCTGGCCATGGTCGTGCTCTTCGGCCGGGTGCAGGGCGGCCGGGCCGAGGTGGAGGGCGCCGCCCGCACGGCGGCCCGGACCATGGCCCTGGCCCGAGACCCCGCCACCGCGGTGGAGGAGGCCACCGCGCAGGCGGCCACCACGGTGGGGGAGGGAAGCCCGACCTGCCGGGCCATGACCCTCGTACCGACCGTCACGGAGGTGGAGGTGACGGTCGAGGTCTCGTGCCAGGTCGACCTGGCCGCCGCGGCCATGCTCCCGGTTGACGCCTCGATGACGGTCACGGGGACGGCGAGCGAGGTCCTCGACGCCTACCGGGAGCCCGCCGGGTGACCCGCCTTCAGGGAGACGCCGGTGTGGTCACCACCTGGTCCGTGGTGGTTGTGGTGGCTTGCGCCGCCATGGCGGGGCTGGTGCTCGACGGCGGCGCTGTGCTGCGGGCCCACAGCGATGCCTTCGCCGTCGCCGCAACCGCCGCCCGGGCCGGTGCCCAGGAGCTGAGCGAGACGGCGGCCCAGGGCGGCGACGTCGTCCTCGACCCCACCGCCGCCCAGGACGCGGCGGCGGCGTACCTGGCCGCTCGCGACGCCACCGGAACGGTGACCGTCACTGGCGCCACCCTGTCGGTGACGGTCCAGACCCAGGCCGAGCTGCAGCTGCTGACCGTGCTCGGCGCCAGCACGGTCGACGTCACCGCCACTGCCAGCGTCGACGCTCTGGAGGCGCCGACGTGAGGCGCCTGCGCGGTCTCGGCGCCCTGGCGCTGCTGCTGGGCGTGCTAGCCGCCCCACCGCTGCTGCTGAGCACCCTCGGTGCCACCGCGCTCGACGGCGCGGGCGAGCTGGCGGAGGTGACGAGCCCGCTGTCGGACCGGGCGGTGCTCGGGGTGCTGACTCTCGCCGCCTGGGCCGCATGGGGCCTGCTCGCCGCCACGATCACGGCGGAGACGGTCGCCGCGGTCGCACACCGTCGCGCCGTGGTCGTCCCGGTGGGGAGCCCGGTGCGCACCGCGGTGCGCCGCCTGGTGGCCGTGGTCGCCCTCGCGCTGACCGCGACCGGCCCCCGGTCGCCCGCGGTCCCGGCCCTGGCGCCGGCCGTCGCCGCCCCATTCGCCGAGGCCCAGTCGAGCCCGGCCCCGTGGGTGCTGGGGGAACTCGACCTGGCGATGGCCACGCACCCGGCGCCAGCGGCGCCCGCGCCCGCCCCGGCGCCCGCTGCGCAGTATGTCGTCGTGTTGCGTCCTGAAAGCTGGACCAGACCAGCGGGTGCAAGTCCCGTCCGGGTAAGCGTCGGAGCGCCCGGTAGCAGGCCCCGGTCCGGCGCCGAGAGGCGTCGGGCTGAGCGGGGCGTCA
>Ga0187893_10015299_pt1 | contig 10299 bp, 6 predicted proteins | sample MA1701074metaG_FD_139574 | JGI IMG/M metagenome (GOLD analysis project Ga0187893, IMG submission 139574) | White microbial mat communities from a basaltic lava cave in the Kipuka Kanohina Cave System on the Island of Hawaii, USA - MA170107-4 metaG ... | reverse complement strand
GGACGAGCCTCGCGGATCGCCTCGGGCGCGAGGATCGGGATGCGTGTTCCCGGCGTGAACCTGCCTTGCTTGTAGGGATTGGCATCGACGGTGAAATCCAGAAAGTCCGTCCGGATGCCGCAGTAGTTGAGCAAGGTGTTGCCCTTGGCCGGCGCGCCGTATCCGACGACCTTCTTGCCGCCCTGCTTGGCGCCGATCAGGAACTCGAGCAGCTTGTGTTTCGTGGCGTCGACGTGCTGCCCGAATCCGACGTAGCGCTCCAGCTCCAGAAACCCGTCTTCGATCTCGCGGTTGCGCAGCGCGCTCACGCGTTCCGAGACCGGTCGGGCGATATCGACTTCGTGTCTGGCGTAGATCCTCAGCGAGCCGCCATGCGTCGGCAACTCCTCGACGTCGAAGAGCGTCAGTCCGTGATGGGCGAACACCCGCTCGACGGCGACGAACGAGAAGTAGCTGAAGTGCTCGTGATAGATCGTGTCGAACTGGTTCTCCGCGATCAGACGTTGCAGGTGCGGAAACTCCATGGTGACGACTCCGCTCGCAGCAAGCAGCCGCTTGATGCCGCCGACGAAGTCGTTGAGATCGGGCACGTGCGCAAGCACGTTGTTGCCCACCAGCAGGTAAGCGTGCCCGAACTCGCGAGCGATGTCATCCGCGGCGGCGCTGCCGAAGAAGCGTACCGTCGTGGGAATGCCCTTCGCGATCGCCGCTTGCGCGACGTTGGACGCCGGTTCGATGCCCAGCACCGGTATGCCGAGGTTCTTGAAGTGTTGCAGCAGGTAGCCGTCGTTGCTGGCTAGCTCCATCACCCTGCTCGACGGACCGAGCCCGAAGCGGCCGACCGCCATGTCGGCGTACCTGCGCGCGTGCTCGACCCAACTCGTCGAGTACGACGAGAAATAGGCGTACTCGGTGAAGATGCTTTGCGGCGACACGAACTCCTGCAGCTGCACCAGGAAGCACTGGTCGCATACATAGGCGTGCAGCGGATAGAACGGCTCCATCTCGTTCAGCTGCTCGCGTGCGAGGTACGTCTGGCACAGCGGCGACATGCCCAGATCGACGAACGTGGTGCGAAGCCTTGCCGTGCAGAAGCGGCAAGTCGGCTCGAGCGAGTGCCGCATGTCGAGATCCGTGCAGTCGGGGTCGTCGCTGAGATTCATGTGCTGCTCGTGGGACCTGGCGCTGTATTGTCTTTCCGCTTCGTGCGTCGCTTGGCCCCACGGGCCGGGGGTCTCGGCGTGGCACTCGTTGCAAGGAGTAAGGGCGCCGGCGGGGCGTCGCATGCCGTATCCGGCTTCGCAGCAGGAGTGCGGCCATAAGCGTCTTCGAAACGCACGATGTCGTCCTCGCCCAGATAGCTGCCCGACTGCACTTCGATGATCTCGAGCGGCACCTTGCCCGGGTTCGCGAGGCGGTGCGTCTCGCCGAGCGGGATGTAGGTGCTCTGGTTCTCGGAGAGCAGCATCCTGTTCGCGCCGCAGGTCACTTCGGCGGTACCGGTGACGACGATCCAGTGCTCGGCGCGGTGATGGTGCTTCTGCAGGCTGAGCGATGCCCCGGGCTTGACCATGATGCGCTTGACCTGGAAGCGCGGGCCGGCGTCGATGCCGTCGTACCAGCCCCACGGGCGGTGCACCTGACGGTGCAGGGCGTGCTCGCTGCGCCCGCGGTCGGCGAGCCGCGAGACGACCTTCTTCACGTCCTGGCTCTTGTCGCGGCGCGTGACGAGCACCGCGTCGGGCGTCTCGACGACGACGACGTCGTCGAGGCCGACCACCGCGACGAGTCGGCTCGTCGCCTGCACCAGCGTGTTGCTGCACGCCTCGACCAGCGCGTCGCCGCTGGCGACGTTGCCGGCCTCATCGCGCGTGCCGACCTGCCACACGGCGTCCCACGCGCCGAGGTCCGACCAGCCGGCGTCGAGCAACGTCATGCCGATCGCGAACGCGCTCCCGGGGCACTTCTCCATCACCGCGTAGTCGATCGATTCGGCCGGCACCGCGGCGAACGCGTCGCGATCGGGGCGCACGAACACGTTGTCGACCGCCTTCTTGCTCCAGGCGGTGCGCGTCGCGCCGTCGATGTCGGGCCGGAACGCGGCGATCGCCTTCAGCCACACCGAAGCCTTCAGCACGAACATGCCGCCGTTCCAGTAGTAGCTGCCCTCGGCGAGGTAGCGCGCCGCGGTGTCGGCGTCGGGCTTCTCGACGAACTGCGCGACGCGCAACGCGCCATCGCTTGCCTCGGCGCGGATGTAGCCGAAGCCGGTCTCGGGCCGCTCGGGCGGCACGCCGAGGATCACGATCCGCCCCGTCGCCGCGCTTCGCACCGCATCGCGCAGCGCGCGCGTGAACGCGCGCGCGTCGGTCACCGTCTGGTCGGCGGGCGAGACGACGAGCACCGGATCGGCGCCGCCCTCGATCGCCGCCAGCGCGGCGAGCGTCAACGCGGGCGCCGTGTTGCGGCCGACCGGTTCGAGCAGCACCGCGCGCGGCTCGTGGCGCAGCTCGCGCAGCTGATCGAGGACGAGGAAGCGGTGTTCGTCGTTGCCGACCACGAGCGCGGGCTCGACGCGTACGTCGCCGGCGGCCAGGCCGAGCAAACGCGCGATGGCTTGCTGGAACAAGCTCTGGTTGCCCGACAGCACGAGGAACTGCTTCGGGTACTGCGCGCGCGACAGCGGCCACAGCCGCGTGCCCGACCCGCCCGCCATCACGACCGGCTGCACGGCGATCGTTGCTCCCTCGCCCGCCTGCGGGAGAGGGCCGGAGTGAGGGTGGTGCGCGGTCATCGCTCGAGCGACTCGCGAAAGTCCCGGTACGCCAGATGCAGCCCCGCGGCGAGCGGCGTGCGCGCGCGCCAGCCGGTCGCCTCGAGCCGTCTCACGTCGAGCAGCTTGCGCGGAGTGCCGTCGGGCTTCGTCGGATCGAACTCGATGCGGCCTCGGAAGCCGGTCGTCTCGGCGACGAGGCGGGCCAGCTCGGCGATCGACACGTCTTCTCCGGTGCCGACGTTGACGAGCGGCGGCTCGAAGCGGCCGCTCGTTGCCTCGTCGCTGCCGAGCAGCTTGCCGTACGCCTCGTCGGGCAGGCTCATCAGGTGCACGCACGCGTCGGCCATGTCGTCGCTGTAGAGGAATTCGCGTCGCGGCTGGCCGCTGCCCCAGACGCTGACCGCGCTCGCGCCGCGCGCCTTTGCGTCGTGGAACTTGCGCAAGAGCGCCGGGATGACGTGGCTGTTCTCGGGATGGTAGTTGTCGCCCGGGCCGTACAGGTTGGTCGGCATCGCCGCGAGGTAGCGCGTGCCGTACTGGCGGTTGTAGCTCCAGCACATCTCGATGCCGGCGATCTTGGCCAGCGCGTACGGCCGGTTGGTCGGCTCGAGCGGGCCGCTGAGCAGGCTCGATTCGGCCATCGGCTGCGGCGCGAGCCGCGGATAGATGCAGCTCGAGCCGAGGAACAGCAGCCGTTCGACTCCGCACTGCCACGCCGCGTGGATCACGTTGGTCTGGATCGCGAGGTTGTCGCGGATGAACTCGGCCGGGAAAGCGTGGTTGGCGCCGATGCCGCCGACTCTTGCCGCGGCGAGGAACGCGATCTCGGGCCGCTCGTCGGCGAAGAACGCCTCGGTGCGCGCCGCATCGGTCAAGTCGAGCTCGGCGTGGGTGCGCGTGATGAGGCGGCCGTAGCCGCGCTGCTCGAGGTTGCGCAGAATCGCGCCGCCGGCCAGCCCGCGATGGCCCGCGACGTAGATCCGGCTTGCAGGGTGCATCGCCTCGGTCCGTCACTCGTGGTGGTCGTAGGCCTGGAAGCCCGCGATCTTGACCATGCTGTCGCGCCGCGCGGCGTCCCAGTCGGCGCGCACCATCTCGGCGACCAGCTCGGCCAGGGTCGTCTTCGGCGTCCAGCCGAGCTTGCGCTTGGCCTTGCTCGGGTCGCCGAGCAGCGACTCGACCTCGGTCGGCCTGAAGTAGCGCGGATCGACGCGCACGATCACGTCGCCCGGCTTGCAGCGCGCGAGCTTGCCTTCGACCTTCGTCACCTTGCCGACCTCGGCCTCGCCGTCGCCCTCGAACGCGACCGCGATGCCAAGCTCCTGCGCGGCCAGCTCGACGAAGCGGCGCACGCTCGTCTGCACGCCGGTGGCGATGACGTAGTCCTCGGGCTCGTCCTGCTGCAGCATCAGCCACTGCATCTCGATGTAGTCGCGCGCGTGGCCCCAGTCGCGCAGCGCGGACAGGTTGCCGAGATAGAGGCAGTCCTGCAGGCCGAGCGCGATGCGCGAGATCGCGCGCGTGATCTTGCGCGTCACGAACGTCTCGCCGCGCAGCGGGCTCTCGTGGTTGAACAGGATGCCGTTGCACGCATAGAGGCCGTACGCCTCGCGGTAGTTGACGGTGATCCAGTAGCCGTAGAGCTTGGCGACCGCGTACGGGCTCCTCGGGTAGAACGGCGTCGTCTCCGACTGCGGCGTCTCGCGCACCAGGCCGTACAGCTCGGAGGTCGACGCCTGGTAGAAGCGCGTCTTCTTGTCGAGCCCGAGGATGCGCATCGCCTCGAGCAAGCGCAGGGTGCCGACGCCGTCGGCGTTGGCGGTGTACTCGGGCGTCTCGAAGCTGACGTGCACGTGGCTCATCGCCGCGAGGTTGTAGATCTCGTCGGGCTGCACCTGCTGGATGATGCGGATCAGGTTCGTCGAGTCGGTGAGGTCGCCGTAGTGCAGGACCAAGCGCTGGTCGGCGACGTGCGGGTCCTGGTACAGGTGGTCGATGCGGTCGGTGTTGAACAGCGAACTGCGCCGTTTGACGCCGTGCACGCGGTACCCCTTGGCGAGCAGCAACTCGGCGAGGTACGCGCCGTCCTGCCCGGTCACGCCGGTGATGAGTGCGGTCTTGTCCTGCGTCATGAGTTCGAATAGCCGTGCGGGTTCAGGCGCTGCCAGCGCCAGCTGTCCGCGCACATCGTATCGAGGTCGCGCGTCGCGCTCCAGCCGAGGACCTCGCGCGCGCGCGAAACGTCGGCCCAACACGCCGCGACGTCGCCGGGCCGGCGCGGCGCGATCGTGCGCGCGATGCCGTGCCCGTACGCGCGTTCGTACGCCTGCACCAGCTCGAGCACGCTGGTGCCGCGGCCGGTGCCGAGGTTGACGGTGAGCGAACGGTGCTCGTCGAGCAGGAAGCGCAACGCCGCGACGTGGCCCTCGGCCAGGTCCATGACGTGGATGTAGTCGCGCACGCCGGTGCCGTCCGCCGTCGGATAGTCGTCGCCGAAGATCGAAAGGCGCTCGCGCGCGCCGACCGCGACCTGCGCGACGAACGGCATCAGGTTGTTCGGCACCCCGCGCGGATCCTCGCCGATGCGGCCGCTGTCGTGCGCGCCGACCGGGTTGAAGTAGCGCAGGTAGGCGACCTTCCAGCGCCCATCCGAGGCTTCGAGGTCGCGCAGCAGGTGTTCGCCGGCGAGCTTGGTCGCGCCGTACGGGTTGGTGGTCGAGAGCGGCGCGTCCTCGCGGATCGGCAACGTCGTCGGCTCGCCGTAGACGGTCGCGCTCGAGCTGTAGACGAGGCGGCGCACGCCCTGCTCGCGCATCGCTTCGCACAGCGCGACGAGTCCACCGACGTTGTTGGCGTAGTAGGCGAGCGGCTCGCGCGTCGATTCGGCGACCGACTTGAGCGCCGCAAAGTGCACCACCGCGTCGACCCGGCGCCGTGCGAGGAGCGCCGAGACGGCGCGCGTGTCGCGCACGTCGAGCTGCTCGAACGCCGGCGCGCGCCGGCACAGCTGCGCAAGGCGCGCCAGCACTTCGGGGGAGCTGTTGGAGAAGTTGTCGATGCCCAGTACGTCGAACCCTGCCGCTTCGAGCGCCAGCCAGGTGTGCGAGCCGATGTAGCCGGTGGCGCCGGTCAGCAGCACTGCGGGCATCAAGGGCGGCGTCGCTCGCTATTGAAGGACGAACTGCGCCGAGCACGAAGCCCGGTCGGCGCTGTACGGGTACGACACGGTCGTGTTTGCCGACGCCTTGCGGCGCTCGGTCCCGATCGAGCACGCGAAGAGCAGGTTGCGCGTCGCTGCGTAGCGCGCGCCGAGCGCATACTCGGTCGTGCGGTCCGAGCCGGCCTCGGTCGCGGTCGCACCGCCGGTGCCGACGGCGGTGCTGACGAGGTTGCGCCTTGCATAGCGCAGGTTGCCTTCGAGCTGGATCTTCGCGGTCGCTTCGTAGAGCACGCGCAGCCGTGCCAGGTTGGTGAGGCGGCTGCTGGTACCCGTCGGAGTCGCGCTTTCGAAACCGGTCGCGCTGAAGCTCGTTTCGGCGCCGCTGTCGCGGATGAGCTCGGTGATGAACACGAGCTTGCCGGTCGGCTTGTACTCCCAGCCGAGCGCGCCGGTCACGCCTTGCAGGTCGCGCGCCGAGGTGCGGTCGTGCTCCTCGTCCGTGTAGCTGATCCGCGCGCTCAGTTTGGTGAGGCCGCTCGGCGTATAGACGGCGGTGAGGTCGAAGTCGTTGCGGTCGAACTCGTCCCGCAGTGCCTGGTACTCGCCCTGCGTCAGGCGCACGCCGGCGCCGAGCACGAGCAGGCCGCCCGGGCGGTACTCGACGTTGAGGCCGCCGGTGGTCTGGTCGAACTCGCGAAACGCGAACTGCACCGCCGAGTAGTCGAGCTTGCGATAGAGGCCGAGCAGTTCGATCGCCAGCGTCGATTCGCCGCCGAGCTTGCCGCGCGCCAGGAACTGCTGCGTCCGCTCCTCGTTCGGGACGTCGATGACGAGCGGCCCTTCGTCGAGGCCGAAGCGCGCGAGCCGTTCGTTCACCGTGTAGGCGACGCGGCCCGAGAGCCGGTTGATCGTCTCCCAATCGAGGCCGACGTCGAGGCCGTAGCCGGTGTGGTTCAACGTGTCGACGTCGCGGTAGCGGTTGTGGCGCACGACGCCGTCGGCGTAGAAGCGCTGGCGCCCGATCGGCTGGTCGACGCCGGCGAGCAGCGAGGTCGTCGAGTACGTCTCGCTCGTCTTCGGGCTGCCGTCGGCGACGCGGAACAGGTTGTCCTCGTGCGTGAACGCCTGGCCGATGCCGAGGTAGTAGGGCTGCGGATCGAACGGCTGCGCGATCGCATGCGCTGCGGCGCACGCCAGCGCCAAGGCCCCGAAACGCGCGAAACTTTTGCTCTTCATCGCTGGTTCTCCGTCGGTTGGATCAGTAGGCGTGGCGATCGAAGAGCACCAGCCGGATCGTGCGCGCGATGATCCTGAGGTCCAGGCCCAGCGACCAGTTGCGCAGGTACTCCAGGTCGTATTCGACCCGCGCCTGCATCTTCTCGATCGTGTCGGTCTCGCCGCGGTGGCCGTGCACCTGCGCCCAGCCGGTGATGCCGGGGCGCACTTTGTGCCGCACCATGTACGCCTTGATCAGCCGGCGGTATTCCTCGTTGTGCGCGACCGCGTGCGGGCGCGGCCCGACGATGCTCATGTGCCCCTGCAGCACGTTGATGAACTGCGGCAGCTCGTCGAGCGACCTCCGGCGCAGGAAGCAGCCGAAGCGCGTGATGCGCTCGTCGTTGCGGGTCGCCTGGCGCACGATGCCGCCGTTTTCCTGCACCGTCATCGTGCGGAACTTGTAGACCATGATCTCGCTGTCATCGATGCCGTTTCGCCGCTGCGCAAAGATGATCGGCCCCGGCGAGCTCAGCTTCACCCCGAGCGCGATGAACGCCAGCAGCGGCGAGATGAGGACGAGGATCGCGCTCGCGAGCACGACGTCGGACGCGCGCTTGATCAGGTCGTTGGTACCGGTGAACGGCGTCTCGAGGATGCCGACCACCGGTACGCCGTTCACGTCCTGCAGGCGGCCCTGGATGACGCTGATGCCGAACACGTCGGGCACGAAGAACAGCGACGCGGTCGTTCCCTGCAGCTCCTCGAGCAACGAGACGATGCGCGGCTGCGACCCGAGCGCCAGGGTGATGTAGACCTCGCGCACGTTGTTGGCGCGGATCCACGCGGCCGCGTCGGCCAGGCCGCCAAGGCGTTTGGCGGCCGCCTCGTCGTGCAGGCGTTCCTCGACGCGGTCGTCGAAATAGCCCGCGAAGTCGGTCGAGTCCTCGCGCAAACCGGCGAGCGCGCGCGCGACCTTCACTCCGGCCGGACCACCCCCGACGACGACCGCTCGGCGCCGCGCCTGCTGGCTTGCCGCGCGCTGCGCGATGACCCGCTGGCCGATCCACACCGCGCCACCCTGGAGCAGCGGCGTGACGAACGCCCACGCGAGGAGGAGGTCCGCGTCGAAGAAGGAGAGGCTCTTCGTCGCGTACCCGCACAGGAGCAGGATCGCGAGCAATGTGAGCCACGACGCTGCGATATCGGTCGCCGCCTCGAACGGCTTGTCTGCGAACCGGTTACGCCCTGGAAAGGTCAACGCGAACAGCAGCAGGCACAGGATCAACGTCGAGCGCTGGATCGGTTCGTCGTGCAGCCAGTGCAGCGCGAGGAACGCGACCACGCTGATCAGCGGCTCGAGAAAAGCCGCGGCCAGCGACGTCACCGATTGCGGGGCGCTGAAGAACGTGCGCTTGAGGGCGCGGTCGTCGAACAACGGGCGCGTCTGCATGCAACGCAGCTCTCACGATCGCCTCTTTCGGCGTTCTGGTTGTATTGCGAACCCCGAGTTCGCCCCGCCCTGCATTCTGCATAGAAACGGCGCGCTGCCCGACCCGCGCAAACGCGGGATTGCGCCGTAGCAACACAAGCAACGGTGTCGTCGCGTATGCGCGCTCAGAGCGGCGGCGCGGGCGCTTTTCCGACGCGCCGAGGTGGAGAATGCGCGCTGCGTTGGGGATCGAGCGTTGCGTTCGCGGGACGACTGAAACAGCATGTACGAAAGCCACTTCGGAATCTCGGGTCCGCCGTTCCAGCTCAGTCCCGATCCGAGCTTCTATTTCGAGACCGAGAGCCACGCGCAGGCTCTGGCGGCGTTGCGCAAGGGGCTCGACGCGGCCAGCGGCTTGGTCGTGCTCAGCGGCGAGATCGGCGCCGGCAAGACGATGCTGGTGCGCACGCTGCTGGCCGCGCTCGATACCGAGCGGGTGCGCGCCGCCCAGATCGTCAACACCCAGCTCGATGCCGGCGAACTGCTGCGCGCGATCGCGACCGCGTTCGGCATCGCGGCCGGTGGAGAGGGCGAAGCGCTGGATGCGGCGCTCATGGCCGACTTCGCGAGCCTCGCCAGGCGTGAATGCAGGGCGCTCCTTGTCGTCGACGAAGCGCAAAACCTTGCCGACGACGCGCTCCTCCGGTTGAACGCGCTGTGCGAAACCAGGCTGCTGCAATGCTTCCTGGTCGGGCAGCCGGAACTGCGCAGTCGGCTCGCGTCGCCTGCGCTTGCGGTCCTAGCCGCGAGCGCAGTACCTTCGTTCCACCTCGAGCCGTTGCGCGCCGGCGAGACCCGCGGCTACATCGAGCACCGGCTGAAGAAGGTCGGTTGGAGCGGGCGCCCGAGCTTCGACGCGAACGCGTTCGCGGAGATCTTCCGCTCGACAGCCGGCGTGCCGCGCCTCATCAACCTGCTGTGCAACCGGCTGATGCTGTCGCGCTTCCTGAGCGCGAAGACGCTGATCGACGCCGTACTCGTGAGGAGGACCGCCGAGGACCTGAGCGCCGAGATCGGCAGCCTCGCGCCGCCGCCGTCCGCTCTCGCCGAGCCGTCGGAGGCTGCGCCCGCTGCACGGCCCGCCGCCCGTGCGGTACCGGCGCCGGTTGCGCAACGGCGCGGGCACCGTGCGCCGGCACGGCCAGCCGCCGACGAGCGCGGCCCGCTGCTGTGCGTGGCGGCCGGCTTGGCCGACCACGTCAAGTGCGCGCCGTTGTTGCACGCGCTGGCCGCCGTCCCGGCGCTGCCGCCCGCGCACCTCGTCAGCACGCTCGACAACGAAGCGTTCGAGCTGCACCGCGCGCTGTACGCGGGGCTTGCCGCCGCAGAGCAGCGCTTCGAGCTGGGCGCCGGCGCCGGCTCGCCTGCGCAGCAGACGGCGCAGGTGATGCAGCGCATCGAGCCGATCGTCATGCAGTACCGGCCGAGTGCCGTGCTGGTGATCGGCAATTCGCACTCGGCGCTCGCGGCCAGCCTCGTCGCCGGCTCGAACAAGGTGCCGCTGGCGCACGTCGGCGCGGGTCTGCGCGGGGCCGACGGCTCGGACGGCGAGGACACGAACCGCTTGCTGATCGACCGGCTGGCCGACGTGCACTTCACGAGCGAGACCGAAGGCAACCACCTGCTCGGGCTCGAAGGCGTCGCGATCGAGCGTGT
>Ga0187893_10015298_pt1 | contig 10300 bp, 12 predicted proteins | sample MA1701074metaG_FD_139574 | JGI IMG/M metagenome (GOLD analysis project Ga0187893, IMG submission 139574) | White microbial mat communities from a basaltic lava cave in the Kipuka Kanohina Cave System on the Island of Hawaii, USA - MA170107-4 metaG ... | reverse complement strand
TGGCAACGGCGTGGCAAGGCCGCGGCCGGATGCTGCGAACCGTCAAAGGACGATCACACGAAAGGACAGATCCAATGACGATTCGCAAATTCCTCACCGCCACCGCTGCCGCCGGGGCGATCGTTCTGGCCGGGTCCGGCGCCGCCTTCGCCAACGAGGTCAGCGCCCAGACCAACGTGGCCCCCGGCGGGGAAGTATGCGTCGACCTCCCGGCCACCGCCGACTCGGTCCGGGCCGAGGGTCTCGGGAGCCCCGAGGTGGTCTTCACCCTCACCTCGGAGGGCGTCCTCTTGGCCTCCGCTCCCGAGCGGCTCGCCGTGACCACGACGGGGGCGCCCGGCGCGGTGCGCCTGTGCGCCGCCAACCAGGGCGCGTCCGAGGCCTCGGTGAGCCTGTACCTCGTCAACGGTCTGGACGTGGTCGACGCCCCCGTGTCGAGCCCGGTCGACGCGCCCAACCCCCCGGTCGTGGACACGCCCGACGACGGGCTGTCGGTTCCTGCTCCGGACACCCCGCCGGTGCTGGTCCCCTCTGACGTGCAGGAACTGATCGACGCCATCCAGCGTCTCGTCGACGAGATCATCCAGCAGGTGCTGGACGGCATCGGCGCCCTGTAAGCCGCATTCGCAACCACGATCGCAGCCCCCGGCTCGCTCCCCAGCGCCGGGGGCTGCGCCGCGCCGGCCGGTCAGCTGCCGTAGCCCTCGGGCAGCCAGGCGCTGAAGTAGTAGACCTGCCAGTGGTAGTACCCCAGGTAGGCTCGCTCGTCCGCCTTCATCTGGCCGGCGTAGGCGGTGATGGCCCGCACGTAGCGGTTGCTCCGGTTGTAGTTGAACAGGGCGCTGTCCATGCGGGCGGGCGCGCCGTTGGCCTTGAGGTAGCGGGCCGCGGCGTGGATCGAGTCGTGGTAGGAGTTGATGTCGCCGCCTGCGCCGTAGGCGGCCCAGGTGGACGGCAGGAACTGCATGGGGCCCTGGGCGCCGGCCGAGCTGTCGCCCCGGATACGACCCATGCGGGACTCGACCAGGTGGATGGCGGCGAGGTACTGCCAGCCCACGCCGGTGGCCGCTTCGGCCGACTTGTACTCGTTGAGCAGCTCGGCGGCCGGGGGCGGGGCAATGATCTTCCAGTTGGGGATGGGCCGGGGCTCGCCCGTCACCAGAGCCCGGAGGTCGATGCCGGCGGCCACGTTGGCGGCGACGGAGGACCTGGCTGGTTCAGGCAGCCGGGCGATGACCTCGTCGTACCACTCCGGGCGGGTGACGAGCCGGCCGGCGGCCAGTTGCTGGGTGTGGCCCAGCCCGGGCAGGGCCGACGCGGGGGTGGCGGGGTTGCGGATCGCCGCCTCCGTGCTCGCCAGTTGGGCGGCGAGATCGGCGGGGTTGTCGGCGATGGCGGGCGGGCCGGCGGGGATGGCGGTGGGCGGCGCGACTGACGCCGCCGTCGTGGGAGGGGCGGGCGTCGTGGGGGCTTCAGGCGACGTAGGTCCCTGCGCCGGGCCCTGCGCCGGGGACAGGTCGGCAGCCGGCTCGCCGGCCCTGCACGCGGCGAGCACGACGGCGGCTGCGATGAGGAAGGCTCTCGCCCGCACCACTACGTCTGGGGCTGGACTTCCTCGTAGCCGGCCTCGACGATCGCGGCCACGACCGCATCCGAGGACGCGGCGCCCTCGACCACCACGGTCTTGGCGTCGATGTCGACTTCCACGCGGTCCACCCCCGGCACCTGTCGAACGCCGCCTTCGATGGCGGCCTTGCAGTGCCCACAACTGATCTCCGGGACCACGTACGTCAACATGGCCCACAGGGTAATTCTCAAGCGCGGCTATCTGGGCGCCGACAACTCTGGAAGCACAAGCACGCGGCGGACGGTCGCCCTCCTTGGTGGGAGGACGCGCTCCGAGCGCATCCAGCGAAGGAGGAACGAGAGTGCCTGATGGAACCGACGACCTGAGGAAGCTCTTGCGAGAGGCGTCGGCGCGCCTGGCGTCCGCCAACGGAGACGCTCCGGCGCCTGCGGCGCCGCCCGCCCCCAAGCCGCCGCCCGCCCGCAAGCCCGCCGCGGCCAAGAAGGCGCCCGCGGCCAAGCCCGCCGCGACCAAGCCCGCCGCGGCCACGAAGGCGGCCGCGACCACGAAGGCGGCCGCGTCCAGGGTGGCGCGCCCTCGGCCGGTCGCCCCGGTCGTTGCGGTCGTTTCGGTTCCGGCGACGCCCGTGTCCGAGTCGGAACCGCCGGCGGCGCCGCCGCCCGTCGACCTCGACGCCTTCGACGCCACGCACCTCGCGCCGGTCTCCGCGCCACCCCCGCTGCCGCCCTCGCCGCCCCCGCCGCCCGTGTCGCCGCCGCAGTGGCAGCCGCCGGCCAGCCCCGCGCCCCCTCCCGCCTACGCCCCCTACCGGGAGGAGAAGCGCCGCGGCAAGGCGGTCGTGATCGGGGCCGTCGTCGCCGGCCTGGCGCTCGCCGCCGGCGGGGCCGGAGTGCTGGTGGCCACCATGGGCGGCGGCCCGTCCAAGGCCGAGTACATCAAGAAGGCCGACGCCGCCTGCGCCACCGCCAACGCGCCGGTCGTCGCCATCGCCAAGCCGACGAGCTACCCCGAGCTGGCGACAGCCGGCGGCGTGGTCGTCACCAGCAGCCGGGCCCAGGTCGACGCCCTGCAGCGGATCGAGCGGCCCGGCGGGGCCGACGGCGCCGCCGCCCAGGCCTTCATCACCTCGCTCGGCGGCGCCGCCGGCGCCGCCCAGCAGCTCCAGGACGCGGCCAACGCCAAGGACGACGCCGCGACCATCGCGGGGACGCACGCCCTCGGCGCGGCGTTCAACGACACCAAGGCCAAGGCCGCGGCGTTCGGGTTGACGGCCTGCGGCGCGGGCATGGTCGGCGGGGTCGACACCCTGTACGCGGGCTCGTCGGGGGTGGTGAAGACGGCGTACGTCGCCAAGGCCGACACGCTGTGCCGCACTGCGGCCCGGGCCATGGACAACGTCGCCCTGCCCCGCAACGGCACCGGCCGGGAGTTCGCCCGCTTCCTCAACGCCATCTTCGCCGTCGGCGACAAGCTGCTGGCGGACGTCAAGGCCCTGCCCGTGGCGCCCGGCGACGAGGCGACCGTGGCCGCCATACTCGGCGCCCAGGAGCAGGTCAGCGTCAAGTCCCGCGACCTCGCGTCCGCGGCTCAGGCCGAGGACGAGTCCCGCTTCGCGGCGGCCGACCGGGCGCTCACGCCCCTGGTCACCGCGGCCGACGCCAAGTGGGACGCCTACGGGCTGACTATCTGTGGATCCAACTTTGGCGAGTACTAAGCCCGGGCGGGCGGCGGCGGCCGCCCTCCTCGGCCTGGCCGTGGGCGTCGCCGGGGCGGTCGGGTCCGCGCCCGCCGGCGCCACCGACGACGCCTTGTTCGGCCAGCAGTGGAACCTGACCCAGATCGGGGCGCCGGCCGCCTGGGCCACGTCGACCGGCGCGGGCGTGATCATCGGGATCGTGGACACCGGGATCGACGCCGGCCATCCCGAGTTCGCCGGCAAGATCCTGGCCCAGGCCGACTGCGCCGGCGCGCCGTGCCGTGAGGGCACGGCGCGCGACGTGGACGGCCACGGGACAGCCGTCGCCGGCATCGCCGCGGCCAAGGCCGGCAACGGCATCGGGATCGCCGGGGTGGCCCCGGACGCCCAGCTCCTCATCGCCAAGGCCCTCGACGACGACGGCGTCGGTACGACGGTCGACATCAACAACGCCATCCGATGGGTCGTCGACAAGGGGGCCAAGGTCGTCAACCTCAGCTTGGGGGACACCGACCAGGTGTACGTGAGCCTGGTGGGCACGTCGCTCCAGTCGGGGATCGAATATGCGTGGAGCCGGGGCGCCGTCCCCGTTCTGGCGGCGGGCAACTACGAGCGGGGCGTCACCGGCGGCAGCTTCAACTACGGCGCCCTCGACGCGATGGTGGTCGGAGCGACGACGCCGGCCGGCGCGGTCGCGCCCTATTCCACCGACTTGGGCAACGCCAAGTGGGGCGTGCTCGCCCCCGGGGGGAGCGGCCGCGGGCCGGGCAAGGGGGTGGCGTCGCCGGCCCGGGGCGGGCGGTACGCCTACCCGTCGGGGACGTCCATGGCGGCCCCGCACGTGAGCGGCGCCCTGGCGCTGCTCCTGGCCCAGGGCCTGTCGCCGTCCGCGGCGGTGCAGCGCCTGCTGGCGACGGCTGACGCCCGCAAGATCAAGGCCGACCTCGCCGTAAGCGCAGTGGACGTGCCGCCCCCGAGCATGGACGCGCCACCCGCGCCCGCGGTCGCCTCACCTGCGTCGGGCGGCGGCGCCAACGGGGCGCTGATCGTGGGCGCGGGTGCGGCGGTGGTCGTCGGCCTGGCGGCCGCGGCTGTCGGAGTCCGCTGGCGTCTCCGCCACGGCTGGAGTTGATCCAGCTCGGGTTATCGACTGCGATATAGACTAGGATTAGGGGCCGCATGTACGGGGAGTTCGTACGGGCGCTGCGGCGGGTCCGCGGCCTGAGCCAGCGCCAGCTCGCCGACGTTTCCGGCGTACGCCAGGCCAACATCTCGGCGATCGAGAACGGCCGGCGCGTTCCCTCGGCCGACACGCTCAACCGGCTCGTGGTGGCGTGCGGGTTCGAACTGGCCGCGGTCGCAGGCACCCGGACGGTCTACTGCGACCTGCCCCGCGCCGGATGGTTCCCCGACGAGGACGTGCCGCCCCGCGGGACGGGCGACCCGCCCGACGAACCGCCCGCGCTCGGGCCCGACGCCACCATGGAGGAACGGGTGCGCGTGATCACGGCCGTCCTCGAAGCCGCCGACGCCGCACCCGCCCAGCACGCCGACCGGGACCGGGCCAGGAAGGCGGCGCTCTCGCGGTGAGCTTGGTCGACTTCGTCGTCTCGGTCCACAGGGGGCTGGAACGGGCCCGGCTCCCGCACGCCTTTGGCGGCGCCTTGGCCCTTGCGTACGTCGGCGAACCACGAGGCACCGCCGACGTGGATGTCAACGTCTTCCTCCCGCTCGGCGAACTGGCCGCCATCCTGGATGCGTTCGCCCCGCTCGGTCTCCGTCCGGAACGCCCGCAGGAGGAGCTGCCGCCCGTCGCCGGGGTGCGTCTCCGGGGGGAGCGCCACCCGTTCCCGGTCGACGTGTTCCCGTCGCTCGACGAGCGCTACGACGAGGTCCGCCGCCGCTGCGTGAGGCGGCCGTTCGGGCCGGCCGGGACCGTGCTCCCGTTCCTCGCGGCTGAGGACCTGGCCATGTTCAAGCTCTCGTTCGGCCGGGACAAGGACTGGGTGGACCTGCGGGCGATCGCCGCCGCCAGGCCCGACCTCGACGTCGACTACATCGAGCGCCAACTGCTCGGGCTCCGCGGTCCGACCATGCACCCGCGGGTCGCCCGGTTGCGTCGCCTGCTCCGGTCGACCGCGCCCTGATCGGGCGCCTCGGGAGCGTCTGTGCCGACGGCGAGATTCGAACTCGCACTGACGACGACCTAAACGTCGTGCCTCTGCCAGTTGGGCTACGTCGGCGGCGGTCCGGCGATGTTGCGATCGCAGGAGCACTACCCTCGGCGTCCATGATGCCTGATCTCGCCGTGCCGGCGGTGACCGCCCAGCAGAGCCCCAACGGACAGAACGCCGATGTCTACCAGCGGCTCCTGAAGGAGCGGATCGTGTTCCTCGGCTCGCAGGTCGACGACGCCGTCGCCAACGACATCTGCGCCAAGTTCCTCCTGCTCCAGAGCGAGGACCCGGACAAGGACATCTTCCTCTACATCAACTCGCCCGGCGGGTCGGTGTCCGCGGGCATGGCGATCTACGACACCATGCAGTACGTGTCCTGCGACGTGGGCACCATCTGCCTGGGCCTGGCCGCGTCCATGGGCCAGTTCCTGCTGTGCGCGGGCCAGCCGGGCAAGCGCTACGCCTTGCCCCACAGCCGGGTGCTGATGCACCAGCCGTCGGCCCGCATGGAAGGCGCCGCGGTCGACATCGCCATCCACGCCGAGCAGATCATGTACACCAAACGGATTATGGCCGAGCGCATCGCCCAGCACACAGGCCAGGAGGTCGAGCAGATCGAGCTGGACTTCGACCGCGATCGCTGGTTCACCGCCCACCAGGCCAAGGAGTACGGCATCATCGACCACGTGATCGAACGGTCCCGGCAGGTGGCGGCGGCGTAGGTCACCCCGCCGGTGCGAGTTCTGGTCTCGGGCTCGCATGGGTTGATCGGCACGGCCCTGGTGGCCGGCCTGGAAGGCGACGGCCACGAGGTGACGCGTCTGATCCGGGGCCGCTTGGCGCGACCGGGCCAGGGCGAGGCGGCGTGGGACATCAAGGAGGGAACGGTCGACGAGGCCGCCATCGAGGGCCACGACGCCGTCGTCCACCTGGCCGGCGCCGGGATCGGCGACCACCGGTGGACCGACGAGTACAAGCGCGAGATCCTCGAGAGCCGGGTCCGGGGGACGCTGATCCTCACCCACGCGCTGGCGCGCCTGAACGCCAAGCCGGCGGCGCTGGTCTCGGGGTCGGCGGTGGGGTACTACGGCGCCGACCACGGCGACGCCGAGCTGACCGAGGGGGCGCCGCCGGGCGCAGGCTTCCTCGCCGACGTCGTCCGCCAGTGGGAGGCGGCGGCCCTGCCGGCCAAGGAGGCAGGCATCCGCACCGTGTGGGTGCGCAGCGGGATTGTCCAGTCGGCCAAGGGCGGGGGGCTGAAGAAGCTGCTCCTGCCGTTCAAGCTGGGTTTGGGCGGCCGGTTCGGCTCGGGGGCGCAGTGGCTGAGCTGGGTCCACATCGACGACGAGATCGGCTCCATCCGGTTCGCGCTGGACAACGCGGCCGTCGAGGGCCCCATGAACGCCACCGCTCCCAACCCGGTGACGATCGCGGAGTACGCCGACGCGCTGGGGCGGGCGGTGCGCCGCCCCACCGTGCTGCCCACGCCCACGTTCGCCCTCAAGGCGATCCTGGGCTCGGAGATGACCGAGGAGATGTTGCTGGGCGGCCAGCGGGTGCTCCCGGCCAAGCTCCAGGCCGCCGGCTATACCTTCCGGCGCCCCGATCTGGACGACGCCCTGGCCGCGGCCCTCCGCGACCGCTGAGCCGCCCTCGCCGGCCGCGCCGTACGATGGGGCAGATGTTGCCGCGGCAGCGGATCTCGTCGGGTTCGCCATGGGAGCCGGTGATCGGCTTCAGCCGGGCGGTGCGGGAGGGGAACCGGGTCCTGGTTTCCGGCACCGCGCCGGTGTGGCCCGACGGGTCGTGCGACCCCGACCCCCTCGTGCAAGCCCGCCGGTGCCTGGAGATCATCGGCGCGGCGCTGGCGGAGGCGGGCGCCGAGCTGGCGCATGTGGTGCGCACCCGCATGTACCTGACCAACGCCGGCGACGTCGACGCCGTGGTCAAGGCCCACGGGGAGGCGTTCGCCGCGGCGCGCCCGGCCGCCACCATGGTCGTCGTCGCCGCCCTGGTCGACCCCCGCTGGCGGGTGGAGATCGAGGCGGAAGCTGTCGTCCCGGCGCCATAGGTGGGCGGGGAGGCCGTCGCCTATCGCTCGTAAGCGCCTTACGACTTATTGGTGTTCCGCAAGATGCGATCAGGTCGTACGCTGTCGCGAATGAACGGCGATGCGAGTGGCGATGGGCGTGGCGATGGACGTGGCGATGCCGACCACGACCTGACCTTCAGCGGCTTCTGCCCCGTCTACCACCGGGCCATCGAGATCATCGGGCGACGCTGGACGGGGGCGATCGTCCGGGCGCTCCTGTCCGGTGACCGGCGCTTCTCTCGTATCCGCTCCACCATTCCCGGGCTTTCCGACCGGCTGCTGTCCGAGCGGCTGAAGGAGCTGGAGGCGGAGGGGATCGTCGCCCGCACCGTCCAGTACGACACGCCCGTCCGCATCGAGTACACCCTCACGCCCAAGGGCGAGGCGCTGGGGGGCGTGGTGCAGGCGGTCTCGGCCTGGGCCGAGGAGTGGCTGCCCGCCTACGGCGAGGAGCGCGCCGCCGGCTAGGCGCTTGCCCAGAGGGCATCGACAAAAAGTTGTCGATGGCGAGCGGAGAGAGCCAAGCGGAAGACGTCCGACTTTTCGCGCCTGGAAGGGGTCGCCAACAGCGAGCTTCTGTCCTGCTCAGTAGCGCAGACCCTCGTCCCCAGTGGGACCACAGGGCGTTCCGACCGGTGCTGCTCGTTCGGTCCGCGAGCGCTCCGGCGTTGCAGCGCAGACACCTCGCCTCTCCAGGGGCCCTATCGCAGCCTTCGGCCGCAACCAAACGGGTCGTGATGGGTTCGGCTCGGTGCTGAGCGGAGGGCGGCCGAAGCCTGCGAGTTGAGGCGACCGCTTGCGAGGCAAGTTGGGCCCGGGCCGGCAAAGCCGGCCCTCTGCCCACTGGTCGGTGAGGCTCGGAGAGGAGCGGACTGGCCCCGGCCGCTGCAGTGGTGAACTTCGGTCACCACAACTCGGGCTCATCGCTGCGGGAGGGACGGGACCATGTCCGCGTTCGAAATCGTCCACCAGGATCGCATCGTCGGCAAGCTCACCTGCTTCGACCGCCTGATCTTCAAGGGCCACCTCTCCCGGCTCTACCCCGCCGGGGCGTTCAAGGCCTTCTTGGACCGCGAGGGGGTCCTGCTCAAGGACTTTGGCGCCTACGTGAAGGCCCGCAGCGACGAGCTCAAGGCCCGGGCCAAGGAGGCGGCTGCGGCCGAGGCGGCCCTACCTCTACCTGGGGGAGGCCCACACCAAGGCCAGAGGGAACGGCAAGGAGGACCTGGCCCGGTCCATCGCCGAGCGCGACGGGGTCACCGAGGGCCTCATCTGCGTGCTGGCCGCGGTGGAGAACTGCACGAGCTTCGACGTCTACAAGAACAAGAACACCCACCGCCTGGAGGTCGTCCGCCGCCGGCGCAAGTGCCTGTTCTTCTACTACTACCGCATCGACGCCGAACTGGGCTTCCGCCACGTGCGGGTCCAGTCCTGGTTCCCCTTCGAGGTCCAGGTCTGGGCCAACGGCCGGGAGGCCTTGTCCCGGGCCCTGGACAACAAGGGGGTGGGCCACACCCGCTACGCCAACGCCGTCGTGGCCTGCGACGACTGGGCCCTGGCCCAGAGCCTGGCCGAGACCCTGGCCAAGAGGCGCTGGCCCCGTCTGCTCAACGCCCTGGCCAGGAAGGTCAACCCCCACATCAACAGGATCGGGCGGGCCGGCTTCGGGGGCTACTGGTGGGTGGCCGACCAGGTCGAGGTGGCCACCGACGTCGCCTTCGGGTCCAGGGCCGCTCTGGAGGGCGTCCTGCCCTCCCTGTTCGCCCATGCCGCCTCCACGTTCTCGGCCGAGGACGTGCTGAGGTTCCTGGGCCGCAAGCTCCACCCCTCCCTCACCAAGGAGGTCACCACCTCGGCCCGACGACGGCCCGAGGGCTGGCGCATCAAGCACACCATGGGACGCAACTCGATCAAGGTCTACGACAAGGCCAACGTGCTGAGGACCGAGACCACCATCAACGACCCGAGCGAGCTCCGGGTGCTCCGGCTCGTGGAGGGCTCCGACAACCGCCGGCAACGGTGCTGGCGCCCCATGCGCAAAGGCGTCGCCAACCTGCCCCGCCACCACCAGGTGGGCAGGGGCGCCAACGACAGGCACCTGGAGGCCTTGGCATCGGCCTCCGATCACGGCGAGGGGGTCCGCGCCCTGGACGCCCTGTGCCGACCACGCGTCCGCAACGGACGCCGCCACTCCCGCTTCAACCCCATGATCCCAGCCGACCTGGCCCTGTTCAAGGCGGCGCTGGCCGGCGAGCACGCGATCGTCGGGTTCCGCAACTCCGACCTGGCCCGCCGCCTGTATCTTCATCCACCTCGATCCGAGCAGGAGGAGCGTCGTCGCTCGGCCCGGGTCTCCCGCCTCATCGCCAAGCTGCGGGGCCACGGGCTGGTGGCCAAGGTGAAGGACCAACGCCTCTATCGGGTCACCCCCGAGGGCCAACGCGTCATGTCTGCCGCCCTCGCCGTGCACGATCGTCACTTTCCCATCGCCTACGCAGCCGCGGCCTGACCGCTACCAGGCCTTCGCTTCTTCTCACACGAGCGCTTCGTCTCTCTGCTGAAAGATCGTCGCGGACCGCGCAGGTCTTGCGGGGCAATGGCATAGGGCGCAGCAACGGCGGCATGTCGGGCGTGATGCCGCGCGTCGTGTCGCCGGGCGACTGCCCCGAAGGGGCCACCGATCACGAGCGAGCGGAGCGAGTCTCGGGAGCGGCGTAGTTGCTAGTGCCCCGGAAGGAAAGGTTCGC
>Ga0187893_10015297_pt1 | contig 10300 bp, 11 predicted proteins | sample MA1701074metaG_FD_139574 | JGI IMG/M metagenome (GOLD analysis project Ga0187893, IMG submission 139574) | White microbial mat communities from a basaltic lava cave in the Kipuka Kanohina Cave System on the Island of Hawaii, USA - MA170107-4 metaG ... | reverse complement strand
TAAAAGGTTTTCATTTGTGTAAGTTAATGTATTGCAACGGCTCTGGCTAAAGAACTTTGTTGTGTTAGAATGTGAACGGTTTATTTTTGAAATGTATTTCAAAGGAAATTATGGAAGTTTTATTAGCGGATGAATTTGGTTTTTGTTTTGGCGTCGAGCGTGCCGTTGATATGGTCGAGGGTGCTTTGAGCGAAGGCGATACGGTTCGCGCGCTCGGACCTCTTATTCACAATTCGCAAGAGATGCAACGCCTGTCAGACGAAGGTGTTGCGACGATTGACGTGCCCGTTCAAATCAAACGAACGGAAACGGCTGTCATTCGCGCGCACGGCGTTACACCCGAAGTTCAACGTGAGTTAGAAGAACGCGCCGCCAAGGTGATTGACGCGACCTGTCCGTTCGTAACGAAAGTTCAAAAGCTTGCGCAACGCGCCGCCGCTCAAAACCGTCATGTCGTTGTCGTGGGCAATCCTGACCATCCCGAAATGATTGGCGTTAAAGGTTACGCGCCCCGACATGCCTTCGTCGTTCGTGACGCAAGCGAAGTTGAAAATCTGCCGTTGCTACACGCGCCGCTTGTCGTTTCACAAACCACTATAAAGCTTGCTACCTTTTTAGAAACAGCCGAAGCCGTCAAGGCAAGGGCAGATGCAGAGCCGCAAGTAGTAAACACAATCTGTTCTGCTACGCGAGACCGTCAAGACGCGGCACGCGCGCTTTCAAGCCAAGTTGATGCTTTTTACATTATTGGCGGACGCCACTCATCAAACAGTGTCAAACTCTTAGCCGTTTGCAAAGAAAATTGCTCAAAGAGTTTCTTGATTGAGACCGCCGACGAAATTAATGCAGAAGATTTAATCGGTGTCGAAAAGGTCGGCGTTACGGCAGGCGCTTCGACACCAAACTGGCTTATTGACCAAGTCGTTGAGAAATTAAAACAAATCGGCCCGGAAATAAAAGAAGAATCCATGGTTTGAAATCAAACCATCAAAAGTAGAAAGAGAAAAGGCAAAAGTTGAATGTGATTCACTTTTGCCTTTGATTTTGCTCTTTGCCTTTAGATTTTATTCAGGTTCGTTATGTAACTCTTCGTGTTCAAGCATCGCTAAAATTTCGCGCGCTTCTTCTATATTAAAATCGAAAGCTTGGCGTTCGATTGCATCGCGTACTATATCGGCATCAAATGGGTCGTTCAGAAGCGGAACTAAAATACCTGTCGGAAGCAAAACCAAAGCTTCGTGAGCAAGCGCGCGCGCGACTTGGTTTTCTTGCCGTATCAGCTCACAAATTTCGCCCGCAGGAAATCTTTCAACAAGGATGTTTCCCAAAGAGTCAATGCGCTTGTAATCATTCGCACGCATTGCGCGGTCAACCAATTGTGTAAAAACTTCGGCTGAAAGAGTTCTTTCCTGAAGAACGCCTTCGCAGGTTTCAGCCACTTGACGCAATTCTTTTGTCTGTTCTTCCGTTAAGTCTTTTGCATCTTTTGAACGCTCATCCAAAGCGGCTAAAAGACGGCTCAGTTCCCAATCCGAACGCGCATCGTAAGAATTATTGCCCGGAGTTTTTTTACTACCTTTGGTTTCTGTTTGACGCGCTTGCAACGCGCCTACAATCAGTTTTCGCGTGTTTGGTCTTAGCCCTTCCCAAACGCTCGCCACACGCGCACCGAAAGCTGTAATAGTCATTTCTTCAAATAATTTTCGCGTAACGATGAAACTTAACGCGAACCTTTCATCTTCGAGACGTAACATAACACGGTTAATTGTCAGTTGTCAGCAGTCAGTTGTCAGTTGTTTTCTTTTGTGATTCAACCGCTTTGAATTGAAAGCAAAAGATTGATGAGCATTTGCAACTGACAACTGACAACTGACTGCTGACAAAATCAGTTATGGTCAACAATCTCTGCGATGTCCGCGAAAGCGATTTTGATGATTTCACCGTTGCGTTCGATTTTCACGCTTGGACGGGTCAAAGCCTGTGTCATTTTCATACTGCGAACAATGCCACGAATGCTTTGTCCTTCATTTGTAATGATTTCAACATTATCTTTTCCGTAAAGCGGTTTCAGTGATGCCAAGGCTCTTGTAATTTCCATATTGGTCAAATAATTCCTTTTATCTCAAAACGTAAAATTCACAGACACAAACTGTCTCAAAACTTCGGAACTAAAGTCCTTGTAATAAACAGTTGGTTCTGGACGTTAATACCTTTACGGCACATATCGTGCCGAAAGATTTTACATGGACTAAGTGAACAATCGTTGATAACGAAACATTTTTTTAACTATAAAGCCATAACACTGCGTGATACAATCCGCAACTGTTAAAAAGCTTAATGCAACAGAATTGCTCCAAATGACGTACAACAGTCACAGCCGAGCATTTCGCAAAGCTTTCAAACAAAAATCATTATTTCAAACCGGTGAAAAACTATGCAATCAGAAACACAGACGGTCGAAGCACAACCAACAAATCCACAGGGAATTATTGAATGCCCGAATTGCCATTCGACATTACCGCAAGGAATGTTGTTTTGCCGTATGTGCGGCACAAGGCTTACCGAAAGCGGTGATTGGCGCGAATCCGCGACAGCGCATCTTCCGCAAACTTCAGCCTACAATGCGGCGGCGCAATGGCAAGTCAAACGAAGAAGCGGTCCGCATTGGATTGTCTGGGTAGTGCTTGGAGTCGTGGCTCTGTCTTTTGCAGGCGGGGCTTTGTTTCGTCCGTCAAGCAGGTTGGTTTCACCTTCATCATCTTCATCATCCGCCCAACAATCAAGGGCAGGTATAGGTAAATATCATTCTGTTGAAAACAATGGCGGGGTAATGGTTGACTCTGTCAGACCACCCGATTCGCCTGCGGATAAAGCGGGGCTTATCGGTGGTGACATCATCACAAGTTTTGACGGGAAACAAATCAAAGACGAAAACGATTTTAAAAAGGCTATTCGTTCTACTCCTGTCGGAAAAACAGTAGAAGTTATTTATACACGCGACGGAGAAACAAAGAAAACAAATTTGACGACCGTTAACGAAGATACGATTGATAATTTGGAAGAAAAATTTGGAGATTCCGAACGCGGGCGTTTAGGGGTTGATGGACTCGAAAGAGTTCCCGTGCCGAACTCAAACATCTACGGTGTCCGCATCGGAGAGATCAACAGTAACTCCGCAGCTTACTTTGCGGAAATGAAGGAAGGCGACATTATAATCGAATATAACGGAACACCAATACGAACAGTAAATGAACTGGGTATGCGTATTGACCGCACAAAGCCTAAAACTAAGGCTAAGATAATCGTCATCCGTGACGGTCAGAAAATGGAGTTCATGGTAACGATCGGTACTGACTAACTTTCGGGTAAAACCAAAATAAAGAACGAGCCGCAGAAAACACGGGGCGAATGTGATTTCTGCGGCTCGTTCTTTTTTGTGCGGATTTGGCTTCGCGTACTCTTTTGAGCCGGTTGACTCCCACAAAACGCAACCAGAAACACGAAGGGTCCACAGGGTGAACTTAAAAAAACTTTCAAAATCGGTTTTCAAACCCGCAAATTGTAAGCGGGAGAGCAGAGCCAAAGGCAAACAGTCCATGTGTGTTGCAGGCTGAATGTTTTTTATGAGTTTGTAGCCTTTTGAAAACTCGTCCTTTGGCTCTGTGAGAGACCAATTCGATTTGCAAATCTTTTCAAACAACAAAACTTTTTAGAGGGGGGCGAGCCAAAGAAGTAAGTCGTGATTTCCTCGTGCGGCTAAGCCGAGGCGGGCAAGGACCTTTTTTCGTGGTAGCAGTACACTACTTTGGCTCGCGTCATAGCCTTAACAACATGCGTGCCAGATTGCGTTTCTCTAAAATACTAGGAGTTTTTAGGTAGTCGGGGTTTAAGAAAGCCAAGATGTGTTTTTGAATGAGGACAATGAGGTTTAGTTCCTGTCAGCTATTGTGAACAATCAGGCGTTATTTTTTGAGGAGGCGTAATCCCGTAATCGGGCTTCCATCTCTAGGCGCAGGTCTTCGCGGTCTTCTTCTTCTTCTTCAGGCTCAAAAGTTTCAAACAATCCGTAAGCATTTTGGCTTATTAGCCTCAGTTCCCAAGCCTCGCGTCCTTCGCGCGAATCTCTTGCAAACCACAACGCATCAACTTCCGCTTCTTTGATTGTCGCGTTTGGAAAGATTGTCTCTAATTGTGAAATAAACTTGGCGCGTGTTTCTTTACGCAATAACACGCGCCGCAATGTCCAACCATGCTTTTGATAAGTCTTGATGATTTGATTACAAAGGTCAGAAGAAATCATTTTATTTTGGTTTAGTAGGTTGCGGTTGCTTATTCATTTTTGGTGCGTTCGGGTTTGGTTGCGGGTTACCTGTACTTGGTTGTGGCTGCATAGGCGTCATTCCCGGTACCATCGTAGGATTCGCACCGCCCGGTTGACCGACTTGAATTTTGCCTTGCATGACCTCGCCAAAAGCTAGTTTCCATGAACCGTCTTCTTTCACAAAGGCAATTTGTTCGGCTCTTTTGTTGGTTTCAGTTGGTGTTACGTCAATCGTTGCTTTATCGCCGTCAATAAATTTTTCGTTTGAGATTTTTGGAAGCATCGGTGACATTGCGCTTTCGGTCATGCCATTTTTGAGAACTTCTTCAACAGGCTTTTTGTATGTTCCTGCCATAAATTTTGCGAGTTCAATCGTTGCTTTTGACATATTGCATTTTATGGATTCGGTGTTCTTGCTTTTAACCGATTCAAATAGGGCAATGTAAGCGGCTGTCGGCGTTGCGTTTACAGGGCAGTTTGACGGATTCGATGATGAAGGGGTTGACGGGGTTGTTGATGGTGATGGTGGATTGGTGCAAGCCGTAAAGGCAAACGAGACAAAAGCCAACGCAAAGAGCGTTGAGTAGAATTTAGTTTTTATCATTCCTGAATCTCCTAAAAAATGCGTTTTTCGGTGTTGAGTATAACCAAGCAAGAGCTAACAATCCAAATGGCAAGGCGTGATGAAATTATTTTCATTCCCTATCTACATAATAAACTTTCAAATCCTTTTCACCGGTTATCAACCAGCGCCCGCCGATTTTTGTCAGCCAAAGTTTTTGTTGAACCGAGCCGGAGTTGTATTTTTCAGGTCCTTCAAAAGTCCAAGTCTTATCAAGCACTACGACTGCTTTATCACCCGAAGGGTCGGGAGTAATTTTTATGTTGGTAAGGTCAACATCCATTGTGTCATACAAAGCATAAACCCGCTGACGTTCTTCTCTGATTTTGCTCAAACTGCGACTTGGAGAGTTGTAGTAAGGGCTGACTGTATCCCCATAAAATTGAAGTTGTGATTCAAGGTCACGCGCCCGCGCCGCAGAAGACCAACCGTTTAGAACAGCGGAAACTTCTTGGCGTATTGCCGTTTGGTCAATAGGCTTAGGCGTCGGCGTCGGTTCTGTGTTGCCATTATTAGAATTGTTTGAGTTGTTCGTGTTGTTGGAATTTTTATTTGAGTTTTTGTTTTGATTCAAATAATTTGAATTGTTATCGCTTGTGATATTTGGGCCATTTCTTCTGTCTTTGAAAAGAAACCACAAACCGCCGATTGCAAGTACAACTAAAATTACAGTTACAAGAGCGGTCAAGACAATCAAAAGGGCTGTGTTCTGTTGCGGCGCGACGTATGCGTCTGATGTCCTGTTTGTAGTAGGACGAACGCGCTGTTGTTGAGTTACAACCGTCTGTTCATCGTCTAAAACCTCTGTCGGCGCGTTATGTGGGTCAAAGCCTACAGTTCCGCTTCCCATTATGACCGTGTTTTCCGAACTTGATAGAGGACGGGTATCAACATCTTCGGTCAATTGAATCAAAGCTGCGCCATCTTGTAAGCAATATGCAAGCGTGTCATCTGTATATGAACTTTTGCAACGTGGACAGAGTTTCATTCAATCACTCAAAAATAAAATTCAGTTCGGAAACAGCCGTGTCCTCAAAATCAGTTTCGCCTGCATAAACGTCTTCGATGACGAGTTTCACCGAATTGGTTTTTATATTTCCTACATTAACTGTTTGTGCTTCCATCTTATCCGCAAAACTGAAACGCCGCGAACTTCCATCTGAAAAAACAACCGTTACAGATGCGAGGCGATTATTTTTAGACCAGATGCTTTTGTTTTTGAAATAGCCCGGATAAATCTTTATTTCTTTCAAAGTCACGGTTTCCCCGAAATCAAAAAGAAGCCATTCGCCAATGCCTTTGCCGCTTCCGCCTTCAATCCACGCCGTAGTCAAATCGCCGTCAACTGTCAAAGGCGGCGCATAATTTATGCCTTTGAAGTCCTCCCGCGTCGAAGATGCCGAAGCCTTGATTTTTAGTTGTACAACGGGCAGTTTGTTTTCGTTCTTCTGATTATTTTGATTTGAGAAAAGGAAATCTTTGGCAAGAAAGACAGCGCCGATTCCGACAAGGGCAACCAGACACAATGCAATCACCACGACACCGATTATCAAAATAGGGCTACTTTTTCTTTGTTGCTCGGTGATGACAATTGGACGCTTGCTTTCGACGGTCGTTTCGTCTTCAGATAATTCCAGAGTCTGCATTTGATGCATAGGAATCGTCGGAGCATCTTTGCTGAAAAGAGTTTTGCGCGAGGATTGCGAAGACAATGGTTCGTTTGTCAGGGCGATGAGTTGCGCCCCGTCCTGAAGACAAAAACTCAAGGTGTCATCGGTGTAATTGCTCTTGCATTTCGGACAAAGCTTCATCTTTACAAAATTTAATCGCGCGGCGTGGCTTCCCAAATCCTGTTCAAATCCTTCTGAATCAAATAAGCGGCGATTGGACCAAAACTAATCAAAGTCAGAATCGTTGACATAAATGAAATATCTTTCGGCGGCAAACTCACGCGCTTTTCCATTTCAACCATCAACTTGGGATATTTGTAACTTAGCCAGATGCTGAACAACGAACAAGTCAGAATGTTCAGAACAAGTTCCATAGTCGGGTTAATATCTTCGCGCCCAAGAGCGGCTTTGATTTCTTTTGCAACCATGTGCCACCAATAAATGTAGTAAGGCAGATAACAGGTGATAACGCAAAAGAGCAAAACCATCAAAGGTTCACGCGGGGCGGCGTGCGCGCGCAAACCCTTTTCCTGCGCGAAGAAATCTTTGACCTTTGTTTCCGCCTTTGGCATTAAAGGTTCTAAGTCCAAATCTTTTTCCGTCAAGGGCGCAAGGTGGGTTGGACCATCAGAAATATTTTTCGCAAAAGAGTCGTCCTGAAAAATTGATTTCTTCTCTTCGACAATCGTAAATGTTGCAGAGCCTTCGCGCCCGTCAAATCTGGCGCCGCATTCAAGACAGATTCGCGCTAGATCGTCGTTCTGATGTCCGCAGTTTCCGCAAATTAGCATAGTTTGTCAGTTGTCAGTTGTTTATTGCAGAAACACGCGCGAAGTAAGTGTGTTGTCTTACGCCGTTACTTACGTGCGGGCTTCTGCATCGTTGCTTGTAATTGAGGGCGGACTAATTCACATTTGGAACCCAGAAAACTTGTTCTCCGACTTTAACCGAACGTAAGCCCAACGAGGGAAGTTCTGATTCTTTGACTCCCAAATAAGTAAAATGCGGCGCATCGCTTTTGACCGTTTGAAACCAGCCGTGACGGGCGAGAATCTCGCGCACACGCTTGTTGCCAAACTCTTTTGCATCAAACGCAAGCATTGAAAGATGCTGTGACGTTCCGGGTGCGGCTACGGAATATAAAATTGATTTTGAAAAGTCCGTGCTGAAATAGATGCCCTGTTTTTCCAGTTCTAAAACTTCGCGCACTTGGTCGCGCATCGGAAGCGAACGAATGCGCGCGGCGTCTTGGGATGATATTTTTCCTTTTGATTGCCAGTACGCAAGCGCGGGCTTAACACGCGAATCCCAAAGGCGAACTGTGTCAGCGAAATTTCTTCTCGCGGCTTCGCCTCCGCGCGGTGTTATGTCTAATCCCTGTTGTTGCGCTTCGGCGCGTGCCGCAAGCAAATCATTCAACGCTGCTGATTGTAATTCGATTTTTATACCGCCGATGTTTGTGGCTTTTGGTCCTGCCTGATTTTGAAATCTGAGAACAGCCTGCTCGCTTGTAAACATACAAACGGGCGGGACGAGAACAACTTCGTTAGCCAGAAACATTGCGCCGTATTCTTCCAAAATTCTGCGCGCTACAACATCATCGCCGTCGCAAACTGTATTCGCGCTCATGCCGCGTTTTGAAAGAACCGTGTTCAATGTTTCGTAAAATGCGGATTGCGGATTCGGTTTCTTGTTGCTCGAAGAATCGGACATATTTTGATTTCCATCGTTCCTATTTTCTGCTGTTGTCTGTGTTTGGGTTGTCTCTTTCGGTTTTGGCTGTTGGCTTTCGTTTCGACAACCGCCTTGAACGAAAAAGGTAAGAAGCGAAAACAACAAAACTTTTTTTATCATAAAGAAAAATCTCTTCCGCTTGTTTCTTGGCGTCAGCCGCTTTCAAACGAATCATAAAGCAGAAAGGGAGAAAGGGAGAAGGGGAGAAGAAGAATAATAATAAGGAGATTATGAAATTTGGGTAATCGGTTCTTTGTGATTCACCTTGTAATAATTGCAAAGATTATCTGTTCTTTTCTCCCCATCTCCCCATCTCCTCATCTTCTCAACCCCCTTCTGCTTTTAACACTTGCGCCTAAACGTGAAGTGAGAGAATATCCGTGTTCGCTTTCCTTTTTAGAAATTACATTTTTTAGTTCGTATAAATTTTTACATAACAAAATATTTAGGAGAAGAATTTTTATGGAACGCCGTACAACTTCTTGGTACAGCCACAGGCTCGGAATGGATATGCCATTGGTCGCTTACGGTCATGCGGGTTATCCGTTACTGATGTTTCCGACAGCCGCCGCAGATTATCTTGAGTATGAAAGATTTTTATTAGTTGATGCCATCAAACCTTTTATTGAATCGGGAAAGATTCGCGCTTATTCAATCAACAGCGTAAACCGTTACAGCCTTTTGAATGACAAAGCTTCGCCGCAGTGGAAGGCGGAATTGTTGACGCGCTACGACGGTTACGTCACGGAAGAAGTTTTGCCGCTTATTCGTAACGAATGCGGACGTGATGCAAGACCGTTGACAACGGGCGCAAGTCTCGGCGCTTTCTTAGCCGCGAACTGTTATTTCCGTCACCCTGATTTGTTCAGAGGCGTGATTGCCATGAGCGGAAGCTACGACATCCGTTCTTACCTGAGCGGCTACGCTGACGACAATGTTTATTTCAATAACCCTATGCAGTATCTTTCCCACTTAAATGATGATTTTTATCTTCCGATTCTTCGCCGCGCGGATTCGATTGTAATTCTCTCAGGCCAAGGCTCATATGAAGCACCCGACAGAAGCCGTCAGCTTTCAGTATTATTAAACTCAAAGGGCATTCCGAATGTTTTGGATTTTTGGGGACATGATGTTGACCACGACTGGCCTTGGTGGCGAAAGATGTTGCCCTATTATTTGGGCAAATTTTGTTCGTAGAAAAAGCATAAGAAGAAATTAAAAACCGCGAAGCCAAACATATCAACTTCGCGGTTTTGTTATTTCGATGTCTTGATTTTAACTTGGAAGTTGAAAATCATCCGGCAGAACAACAGAGTGTTTTTTTGCGAGTTTATCCACAAGTTCTAAATGTTTTTTTCCCTCAATCACCGATTTAGCCATCTCTTTTAGAGACACCTCTTTGTTGTCTGAGTCTTTGACCATTGTAGAAACGAGGATGTGCCGAACTTGAACTACGTCTTCCAAAGTCTTGTTAATTTTTTTCTTTAGCTTCCTGACAAGTTTAATGATGTGATAGCCGTATTGAGTTTCTACAATGCCACTGATTTGTCCCGGTCGTAATGCAAATGAAGCATCCTCAAATTCTTTTACCATCACACCGCGACCGAACTCGTAATAACCGCCTAACTTCTTACCCTGTGCATCAAGGTTGCCCGGGTCGTCTGTGTTTTCGTTTGCGAGTTTTATAAAACTCTCTCCGGCTTTTGCTCGTTTCAAAAGCGCTTCGGCTTTCGCGCGTTTCGGCTTGGTGTCATATTCCGGGTGGCTTGCTATCCATGCCTCGATTTCTTCATCGGTAGCCTTAAAGGAAGCCTCGTCGTCCACATTCTTTTCGCTAAAAGCACGAGCGAGAACAACTGCTTGTTGAATCGCTACCTGAAGCTGTGTCTTTCGCTCCTTGTCCAACCCTGCTTTTATCGCTTTCTCTTCTCCTACAAAAACTCTTCCCCACTG
>Ga0187893_10015296_pt1 | contig 10301 bp, 8 predicted proteins | sample MA1701074metaG_FD_139574 | JGI IMG/M metagenome (GOLD analysis project Ga0187893, IMG submission 139574) | White microbial mat communities from a basaltic lava cave in the Kipuka Kanohina Cave System on the Island of Hawaii, USA - MA170107-4 metaG ... | reverse complement strand
TGGAGCGCCGAGGTTGCGATTCCGTTCAAGTCCATCCGCTTTGCGCCGGGGGCGACCTGGGGCATCAACCTCGGGCGCTCGATCGTGCGCAAGAACGAGTCGGCCAATTTCCAATTGGTGTCGCGCTTCGATGGCTTCATGCGCCCGTCGAAGGCTGCGCTGCTCGAGGGCATCGGCAACGTGGAGCCGGGCCGCAACCTGGAGGTGATTCCCTATTTTTCCGCGCGCGCGCGGCGCGGTGCATTCGACCCGCGCGAAGATGGCGAAAAATACGAAGGCGGAGTGGACGTCCGCTGGGGCGTGCTGCCCAATGCCACCGTCAACCTGACGGTGAATCCGGACTTCGCAGACACCGAGGCCGATGAAATCAACATCACCGTTTCGCGCTTCGAGCTTTTTTTCCCTGAGAAGCGCGCATTCTTCAACGAAGGCGGAAACTTTTTCTCGACGCCGCTCGACCTCTTTTTCACTCGCTGCGTCGGCGCGCGCCTGCCCGACGGCCAGCCGCAACGCATCCTCTTTGGCGCGAAGCTGACGGGCAAAGTCGGCCCGTGGTCGCTCGGGCTGCTCGAAGCGCGCACGCAGGAGCAGCGCTTCCGCGACCCGTCGAGCGGATTGATCGAGACTGCGCCGGGCGCCAACTTTTTCACGCTGCGTGGCAAGGCGGATATCTGGGGCAACTCGACACTTGGCTTCATCACCGTGAACCGCGACCAGTCGCCCGGCGCCGTTGGCTCCACGCAGCGCGTGCATGCCGTGGACCTCAATATTGTTCGGGGGCCGAACGTCCGCTGGGTCAGCCAGTGGGCCTACGGGCAGAACGAGACCACGTCCGAAGGCGGCATCCACCGCATGAGCGGCGGCTCGTCCTTCGAATTCGAGAGCAACGATTGGGAGATGACCGCGGAGTACAAGTACACCGGCCGCGCCTTCGACATCAGCGAGATCGGCTTCGAGCCGGAAATCGACCGCCACGAGGCCCAGGCCAATATCGAGTGGAAGCCGTTCATCAACCGCAACGGCGTGCGGCAATTGTTTTTCGAGGTCAATCAGGACATCAGCCTCGATACCGCCGGGCTGACGCAGGATTCCGGCAGCGACGCCGACTTGCGCGTGGAGTTCACCAACTTCTGGTCCGCGCGCGTGCGCTACTCCTACGACCTGGTGCGCTTCAACCAGTTCACGCCCACGTTTGGCCGCCTGCCCGATACGCGCATCTACATCATTCCCAGGGCGCGCTTCTTTCTGAATTCGAATGAGAACCGGCCGGTGTTTTTCAACTACCAGTTTCGCTGGGAAAAATTCGCGCAGTTTCGCGAGAATTACTACGGCCGCGGCTACACCCACGAGCTGGCGGCCAACGCACGCTTGTTCGGTCACACCCGCGTCGAGTTTCGCGGCATCTACGTGCGCGAATTTCTCGAAGATGGCCGCCCCTTCCAGATTCGCCGTCTGTTTGTCACCCGCCTGGCGCACCAGTTCACCCGCAAGCTGCGCGCGCGCCTGCTCGGTCAGGTGGCCAACAGCCGCCGCGGGCAGGAGTTCAACGTCAATTCCGTCGTCGCCTACGACTTCACCGCACGCTCGGCCGTCTTTGCCGGCTACAACTTCCAGCGCCAATCGCCCGTCCGTCCTGGCAACCTCGGCCACGAACTCTTCTTCAAGTTCTCCTACCTGTTCCAGTTTTAGGGTTGTGATACATTCCTCTCCTATGAATCGCGCGGATTTGCAGGGGCTGGCGGAATTAAGAATCCAAGAAGCCAAGCTCCTCTTGGACAACGGCTTCCATCAAGGGGCGTACTATCTGGCCGGATACGCCGTGGAATGCGCGCTCAAAGCTTGCATCGCCAAGAAAACGCGAGCACACGATTTTCCTGACAAGGAACTGGTCCAAAAACTGTTCACTCACGACCTCGAAGTGCTGCTCCGGAAGGCCGGGCTGGAATCCGAGCTCTTGAGCGACGCAGAGGGCAACGCAACTTTGGAAAGGAACTGGACACTGGTCAAAGAGTGGTCTGAGGAGGCTAGATACTCAACGGCAAGTTTGATTCCCTTTGCAGAAGAGCTGTTTTCTGCCATTATTGACCCAGAGAGCGGAGTGCTCACATGGCTGAAGAAACGCTGGTGAGAGAAGCCCTGAGCAAGGAAATGATCGAGTCTGGGTGGGAGCTCGCCCGCGCTCTCCGCCAGCGTCAAGTCGAAATTGCGGCTTGCTTCTGGCTCTATTCCAGCGACAAGAACGATTGGAAACTCACCCTTGCCCTTCCCCAGGTCGAAACTGACGGTCCACTTAAGGCCTACGAAGCTGTCCAGTCGGTGATTCGTCCGCTGGGACCGCAACAGACCGAGCCGGAACGGTTCCGCCGCCTGCTGCGGCTCACTGACGTGTCGGTCCTCGAGCCGTCCCATCAGCTCGTTCGTTCAATCCAGACGGTTCCCCTGCTCAACGAAGATGGGATGCAGTTCAAAGAAAGTCGTCTGGGAGATAGCTTCGTCGAAGGCGTCTACATCTATAACCTGTCGAAGCTCGCATAGCGTAAGCAGACGCAATCGCGCAACCCCCTTTTCTTGCTTCCGCCCTCCCCTACGCTTTGCTGGCTTGGCGGCGCAAGAAAGTAGGCACGTCGAGGTCGTCGGCGGCGACGTCGTGTCCCAGCCCGGTGACGTTGCGCGCCACGTCGGCCACCACACTCGATGCGCTGAGCCCGCTAGCCACGCCTGAGCCGGAACCAGCGCTGACGCCGACTGCGCCACCTCCGCCCGCTGCGGCCAGCCGCTGTTGGTGTTGCTGCTGCTCGCGCGCGGCTTTCCACGACTTGGGCAGGAACGACGCCTTCTGCTGCCCCGGCCGCCGCGTGGCGGCTTCGCGGAAGCCCGCGGCAATCACCGTAATCTTCACAGACTCCTTCATGGCCTCGTCCTGCACCGCGCCGAAGATCACGTTGGCGTTTTCGTGCGCCGCCTGCTGAATAATCGTCGAGGCCTCGTGCACCTCGTGCAGCGATAGCGACGACGAGCCGGTGATGTTCATCAGGATGCCCTGCGCGCCCTGGATGGAATTGTCTTCGAGCAGCGGGCTCTTGATGGCGCGGTTGGCCGCCTCGGTGGCGCGATTCGAGCCGGACGCCACCGCGGTGCCCATCACCGCGTAGCCCATGCCGTGCATGATGGTCTTCACGTCGGCAAAGTCGCGGTTGATGATGCCGGGGATGGTGATGATGTCGGAGATGCCCTGCACCGCCTGGCGCAGGATGTCGTCGGCGATGCGGAACGCCTCGAAGAAGCTGGTACCGCGCTCGACGGTGTCCATCAGCCGCTCGTTGGGGATGACGATCACCGTATCCACGCAGCCCACCAGCTCGGCCAGCGCCTGCTCGGCCTGCAACATGCGCCGCTTGCCTTCAAACGCGAACGGCTTGGTGACCACGGCCACGGTCAGCGAGCCCAGCTCGCTTGCCAGCGACGCCACCACCGGCGCGGCGCCGCTGCCTGTGCCTCCGCCCAGGCCCGCGGTGACGAAAATCATGTCCGAGCCTTCGAGCGACTCGATAATCTTGTCGGTATCTTCGAGCGCGGCCTTGCGGCCGACCTCAGGATTGGCGCCCGCGCCGAGCCCTTTGGTGAGCTTCGCGCCCAACTGCAACTTCAGCGGCGCCTGCGACTGCTTGAGCGCCTGCAAATCAGTGTTGGCGGAGATGAACTCCACGCCCTCCACCTTGGCGCGGATCATGCGGTTGACGGCGTTGCAGCCGCCGCCGCCTACGCCAATCACCTTGATCTTCGCGCCTTGCAGCGTCTCTTCGCTGAACGAAAAACGGATGCCGCCATCCTTCTGCGTCATTTCTCCCCCCATGGTTGTGTCTCCCTTGCTCTTTGACCCCGACTTCAGGGGACTGGAACTCGTATCGCACAGGCTCTTAGCCTGTGCGCCCGCGCTTACTGCCCCGCGAACAATGCTTTCAGTTTCGACCCAAACGTGCCGCGCTGCGCCTGCGATCGCTGCGCGCGTGCCCCATAAAGCACCAGCCCTACCGCGGTGGCGTACTCCGGCTTGGCCACGTCTTCGGCCAAATCTTCGAGCCCCCGCGGCGCCGCCACGCGCACCGGCAGGCCGACCATGCGCTCGGCCAGCTCGGCAAGCCCGGTAAGCTGGCCCGCGCCGCCGGTCAGCACCAGCCCGGCAGGAATTTGCGTATCGAGCCCGGCGCGCTTCAGCTCGTCGTGCACCAGCGTGAGCAATTCCTGCGCGCGCGGCTCCACGATTTCCGTCAACATGCGGTCAAACACCACGCGCGGCGGCCGGTCGCCGACGCTGGCAATCTCAATGGCGTGGTCTTCGCGCAGCAGCTCGCGAAACGCGCAGCCGTGCTCGCGTTTGATGCGCTCCGCTTCTGGAATCGGCGTGCGCAAGCCCACGGCCAGGTCGTTTGTGAAATGGTCGCCGCCAACGGGGATGGCCGCGGTGTGCCGCACGGTTCCGCCGAGATACACAATCAACTCGGTGGTGCCGCCGCCAAGGTCCAGCAGGCACGCGCCCAGCTCGCGCTCGTCGGTGGTGAGGCACGCGTCGGCGGACGCGAGTGGCTCAAGCACTGTGTCGCGCACCACCACGCCGGCTCTGTTCACCGCGGTGATGATGTTTTGCGCAGCGGTGGCCGATGCGGTGACGATGTGCACGTTGGCTTCGAGTTTCTGGCCGACCATGCCGATGGGATCGCGAATGCTGTCGTGCCCGTCGAGAAAAAATTCCTGCGGGATTACGTGCAGCACGTCGCGGTCTTCCGGCAGCGACACCTGGCGCGCCGCCTCCACCGCGCGGCGCACGTCGTCGCGCTGGATTTCGCGCGGGCGGCTCGCAATCACCGCGCCGCCGCGGCTGTTCACGCCGCGGATGTGGCTGCCGGCTACGCCCAGCAGCGCGGATTCCACGGGAACGCCGGAAGCGGTCTCCGCCTCTTCCACCGCCCGGCGGATCGAGCCGATGGCCGCATCCAGATTCACAATCTGACCCTTGCGCAAGCCCTTGGACTCGGCCGCGCCCAGCGCCACGAAGCGTACCCGCTCCTCATCGAGCTCCGCCATCAGCGCGCAGACCTTCGTGCTGCCGATGTCCAGGCCAACGATGTACTTGTCTTTCTTGCTCAATCCCGCTCCCCGAGTTGTGACGGGCCGGCACGGAAGCCTGCCCCTACAAACCCTACTGTCGCGTTCCGCCCTTCGACGGACCCGACGCTGCGGCCTTCGACTGCTCCGGATTCACCACCACCTGATTCTCAAACCGCAAATCCACGGAGTCCACGCGGCCCACCTGCGCGCGCCAGCCGGCCAGATTGTCGAGCAGCACGCGGAACTTGTGGCCGTAATCGCCCGCGCCGAAGTGCACCAGCACCGAAGCCTGCGGGTCGCCGAGCTGCGGCAGCGAGGTGAGCGTAGCGCGCACGTCGGAGCCGTCGCGCAAATCCATCTCGCTGACCAGGTCGGCCGCCCCCGGGCGCACGCCACTCACTTCGTCCAGAAACTTGGTGAACTCCTGCATCCGCTGGCGGCGCACCTCGCGCGCAGTGATCTCCGAAATCCCGGTGACCACCGGAAAGCGGAAGCTGCCCTCCAGCGGCCGCTCGAGAATCACGCCTTCGGCATCCACCAGCGCGAGATCGGTATTCATGCGCAGGAACGCCACCGGCGTGCGCTCGGTGATTTCCACGCGAATGCCATCCGGCAGCGCGCGGCTCACCCGCGCCTGCGCCACCCATGGAATCTCTTCGATGGCAGCGCGGCGCGCATCCAGCGGCACGCGCAGCACGCTTACGCCGCGGTCCGCGGCGAATTTCTCACGCACCAGCGCCATCGAGACGTAGCGCGTGCCGGCAACTTCAATCGAATCCAAATTCGCCAGCGTCACGCGCGGCGAGTAAAAGAAAAACTGGGTTGCCTCGTGCGCCAGCCACGCCGTCACCGCCAACCCCAGCGTCACCGCCGCGATGCGCGCATAGAGCTGCCACGCATGCTTGCCCATCTTGCGCCGCCGGATTTCCACCGGCTTCTGCCGCCGCAGATACTTCGGCTCATCGTCGGCGATCAGCTCGTCGGGCCGCACCTCCGGCTCGATCGGCGCCACTTTTTCTCTTGCGCTGCCCATCCCCGTCGCTTCCCCCGCGCTACGTCAGTCCTTCCAGAAATAAACTTCGTTCTCCAGCTCCACGCCATGCGCCTGGCGCACGCGCTCGCGGACGTAGTCCACCAGTTGCAGCATGTCGGCGCAGCTGGCCGCCCCGGTGTTGATGAAAAAATTGGCGTGCCGGTCGCTGACCATGGCATCGCCCACGCGATGGCCCTTCAGCCCGAGCTCGTCAATCATCCGGCCAGTGGACATGCCCGGCGGATTCTTGAAAATGCATCCCGCGCTTTTCTGGTTGAGTGGCTGGCTGGAGCGGCGCTTCTGGTTGCAGACTCTGATGCCCTCGAGGATTTCACGATACGGCTTCGAGGGCAGCTCCAATTTCACTTCCAGCATGATATCACCAGGCGCGAAGGAAGTGTGACGATAATCGAAGCGAATCTGCTCGCCGCGCAGCCGTTCAATCTCCCCGCTCGCCTCGCGATAGACCTCCAGCTCGCGCACGTGTGTGCCGATCTGCGTGCCATAGGCGCCGGCATTCATGCGCAGCGCCCCGCCCACGGTGCCGGGCACGCCGATCAGCCCTTCCATGCCGCCCAGGTCGGACTTGGCGCATAGCGTGACCATGCGGCCGAGGTCGGCCGCGGCATCCACGTAAGCGAAATTGCCTTCGATGCGCACGTCGGGCTCGGAGGGCGCCAGTTGCAGCACCACCCACGGCAGCTCGCCGTCGCGGATCAGCACGTTGGTGCCGCCGCCCAGAAAGCGATGCGGCACATGCTCGGCCTTGAGCAGCTGCATCAACTGCGGAATGTGCCGGTGCTCGCGAATCAGCAGCAAATCGGTTGTGCCGCCGATGCCCAGCGACGTCAGCGTGGCCAGCGACGCACCCGGGCGCAGCTCGACGCCCAGCTCCGGCAGTGCAGCGATCAGCTTGGGATTCTCAACTCTCACTTCCGTGCGTCCTCACTTCGCACGCCGGTGTTCACCTTGGCGCCCAGCAACGTGGCCAGTTCGTCTGACGCCCGTCCCACGCTGCCCGCGCCGATGGTGAACACCGCATCGCCCGGCTGCGCGGTCTCCACCAGGTACTCGATGCAGTTTTGCATCGAGCTGCGGAAGACCACATTCTTATGCCCCGCGGCGCGAATGGCCTCGGCCAGCGCTTCGCCGCTCACCCCGCCGATGGGTGCTTCGCTCGCCGCATACACATCGGTGAGCACCAGCAAGTCCGCGTTGTTGAACGCGCGGCAGAACTCGCCCCACAAATGCTGCGTGCGCGAGTAACGGTGCGGCTGGAACAGCGCGAGGATGCGCCTATACCCGCAGCCGCGCGCCGCCTCCAGCGTGGCGCGAATCTCCACCGGATGGTGCCCGTAGTCGTCCACCAGCGTTACGCCGCCAAACTCGCCCTTGATTTCGAAGCGCCGCCCTACGCCGCTGAATTTGCTGAGCCCTTCGCGAATCAGATCCGCCGGCACGTTCAGGTAGAGCGCCACCGTCGCCGCCGCGGCCGCGTTGCGCACGTTGTGCATTCCCGGCGGGTTGTGCAGGCGAAAGTGACCGAGGTCGTCGCCGGGATAGGCCAGCCGGAAGCTGCTCTGCAATCCCTTGAGCTGCACTTCGCTGATCACCACGTCGGCCTGCCCCGACGTGCCGTAGGTAATCACCGGGCGCTTCACCCGCGGCAGGATCGCCTGGACGTTGGGCTCGTCGAGGCACAGGATCACCGCGCCATAGAACGGCACGCGGTTCACAAACTCGACGAACGCATCCTGAATCTCTTCCAGCGAGCGGTACTGGTCCAGATGCTCGCGGTCAATCGTTGTGACCACGGCGACCACCGGCGCCAGCAGCAAGAAAGTGCGGTCGCTTTCGTCGGCTTCCACCACCATGTACTCGCCTTTGCCCAGCCGCGCGGTGGTTCCCGCCTGATTCACTTTGCCGCCGACCACGAACGTGGGATCGAGTCCCGCGGCCGCGAGCACCGAAGCGGTCATCGAAGTCGTCGTGGTCTTGCCGTGCGCGCCGGCGATGGCGATGCCGTATTTCAACCGCATCAGCTCGGCCAGCATCTCGGCACGAGGAATCACCGGAATTTTCAGCCGGTGCGCTTCGACGACTTCCGGGTTTTCCGGTCGCACGGCCGACGACGTCACCACCACGTGCGCGCCTTCCACCTGCTCCTTGCGGTGGCCTTCGTAAAACGTCGCGCCCAGATTTTCCAGCCGCGCGGTGATGGGCGAGGCCTTCACGTCCGAACCGGACACCGAATAGCCCAGCGTCAGCAGCACCTCGGCGATGCCGCTCATGCCGATTCCGCCGATACCGACGAAATGGATGCGCTGAAAATTGCGGAACATCACCATCATGTCGCCTGCCTTCTCCTCTCGTCTTCTTTCTCTGCGCCCCTGAGCGCCCTCTGCGCCTCTGCGTCATCCTTGGCATTTTCTGCTCTTACTGTCGCCGCACCGCCGCCTCAATCAAATCCACGATGTCTTCCACCGCGCGCGGACGGGCATGCTCGCGAGCGCGTGCCGCCAGCTTGCTCAATTGTCTGGGGTCATCGAGCAGGGAGAAAATCTCGCGGGCCAGCCGTTCGCCGGTCAACTCAGCCTGCGGAATCAACCGCGCGGCTTCTTTGCCGGCCAGCGCCTGCGCGTTGCGTAACTGGTGCGAATCGGTGGCGCCGGCGAAGGGGATGAAGATGGCGGCGCGCCCGCTGGCAGCCACTTCGGCCACCGTGATCGCGCCCGAACGGCAGACGATCAAGTCCGCCTGGGCAAACCGCTCCGCCATATTCCCGATGAAGGGCACAACCTCCGCGTTGAACTCGCGCCGCGCATAGGCCACGCGTACAGCATTATAGTCGCGTTCGCCGGTTTGATGAACCACGCGCAGCCGGTCTTTGCGCGCCGCCAGCAGGTCCATCGCGTCTACCACCGCCCGGTTGATGGGCAGCGCGCCCTGGCTGCCACCGGTGATCAGCAGGCGAAACGGCCGGCCGCCCTCGCCGTAAGCTTGAAGCGGCGCCTCGAAAAATTCCTTGCGCACGGGGCAGCCGGTGACAATCGCTTTTTTGCCCCAGCGCGCGGCCGTCGCTTCGTATGCCGTTGCGGCCCGCGCCGCCAACCCCGCCAGCACGCGATTGGTGAATCCCGGCTCGGCGTTGGGTTCGAAAATCACCGTGGGCACGCGCGCCATCCACGCCGCCAGCATCATTGGGCCGGAGGCGTAACCGCCCACGCCGAACGCCACGTCAACGCGGTGCTTGCGCACAATCGCCAGCGAGTCGAGCAACGACGCCGGCAGCAGCGCGGCGTTGCGCACGAACTTCATCCCGCCGATGCCCTTCAAGCCCGCCGAGCGAATCGTCTCCAGCGGCAGGCCCGCCTCCGGCACCAGCCGCATCTCCAGCCCGCGTTTGGTTCCTACAATCACTACTTCCCTCTTCGCATCGCGGCGCAGCCACTCTCGCGCCACGGCAATTGCCGGAAAGACGTGGCCGCCAGTGCCGCCGCCTGCGATCAAGAGCTTCATGTCCCGTAGGGGCAGGTCCCTGTGCCTGCCCGATTGGGTGACCACTGGGGGTCGCCCCTACGACATTCGAAATCGATCCTCACCAGTTCCTCGAATCCGAATGCTGGCTAATATTCAGGAGCACGCCGGTGGCCAGCAGCATCACCATCAGGCTCGACCCGCCATAGCTGATAAACGGCAGCGGTATGCCCTTGGTCGGCATCATCCCCAGCACCACGCTCAAATTGATCAGCGCCTGGCTGATCACCAGCACGGTGATTCCCGTCGCCAGCAGGCGGCCGAAGTCGTCGGGCGCGCCCAGCGCCGCGCGAATGCCGCGCCAGCCATACACCGCGAACATCACCACCACCAGCGCGCCGCCGATGAAGCCCAGCTCCTCGCAGAGCACCGCGTAGATGAAATCGGTGTGCGCCTCCGGCAGGTAAAATAATTTCTGCCGGCTTTCCATCAGTCCCACGCCGCTAAAGCCGCCGGAGCCGACGGCAATCAGCGACTGCATCATCTGGAAGCCGCTGCCCTGCGGGTCCGCTTCGGGATTCAGGAAGGCCACTACGCGGCTGTAGCGGTAGGGCACGCGCACAATCAGCAGGTAGATGGCAGGAATCGCCGCCAGCGTCGCAAACGCCAGATATTTCAGCGAGAG
>Ga0187893_10015295_pt1 | contig 10302 bp, 11 predicted proteins | sample MA1701074metaG_FD_139574 | JGI IMG/M metagenome (GOLD analysis project Ga0187893, IMG submission 139574) | White microbial mat communities from a basaltic lava cave in the Kipuka Kanohina Cave System on the Island of Hawaii, USA - MA170107-4 metaG ... | reverse complement strand
GCGTCGCGCGTCGATGTGCTGCATGCCCTCAAGGCCGAGTAGGGCAAGCCGCCACTTCGCCGCTCTCGTGCTGGCGTGCGTGGGAGCTGTCGTCGCGCCGGCATTCTCTCAACCGCAGCGGGACCGCGATGGTGAGATCCTCTCGCTCACCGCGCGCGACCCGCTGCCGGCTTACGAATCGCTGGACGACTTTGGCCGGCGCTTCTTTCAGAGGGCTGAGTACGAAGAAGCGCGGGCGCAGACGCTGTTCGAAGTTCTGGATCTCCGATATGCCAGCGGCGGTATCGAGGTGCCCGGCATTCTGATTCGCCCGCAGGCGGCCGGCGCTGGTCGATGGCCGGCCATTGTCTACAACCGCGGCGGTACCGGCGATTTTGGTCGCCTCGATCATCTTCAGATTGTCGAGATGCTTCTGCTGGCGAAGTCGGGCTTCGTGCTGATTGCGTCGGACTATCGCTTTCATGGTCCGACTTCGCGTCTGGATCAGTGGGGAGGCGCCGACCTTGGACGATGTGATGAACGTGACCGAGGCCATGCGTCGCCTGCCCTACGTCGATCGTGAGCGCGTGTTCATGCTCGGGCAATCGCGCGGCGGCACGATGACCTACCTGGCCCTGAAGCGTGGTGCGCCGATCCGTGCGGCGGCGGTCACCTCGAGTGTATCCGACCTCGAAGCCATGGCGCGTTACCGGCCGGAGTTCCTCAACGGCGACGAGACCTTCGACGGCTGGGCCAAAGTGTGGCGGATTTCGCAGCCCGCTCGGCCGAACATTTTCGAGAGCGTTCGGCGGTGAACTGGGCCGACCAGATCCGGGTGCCCGTCAGCATCTTTGCCAGCCGCACCGACAAGCTGGTGGCCGACCAGGCGCTACGGATGGCGCAGGCACTCCAGGCGGCAGGGGCGACCTATGCCCTTCAGATCTACGCCAACGATGGCCACGGTCTGCCGTTGAACCGAACCGACCGCATCCGGCGGATCGTCGAGTGGTTCTCGAAGGCGCCATGATGCTCCGTATCGCTGCGCCCTTCACGCCGCAGGTCACGTCGCGTATTTCACGTGCACGCCGTCAGTAAACACACGAGTGCCAGCCAACGTCACCCGCGGCGAACTCGATATATGAATCTCGCGTAGACGCGGCAACGCCGCCAGATAGCCAAGCCCTGCATCGCTGATGTGGGCGCATTCGTAGAACTCGATCCGTTCCAGCGTCGGTATGCGGCCAAGGATCTCGAGACTGCGATCGGTGATCTGCGTCAACCCGGCATAGTAGTACCGCAACGGCAGCGACCCGATGTGTCCGGTGGCCGCGTCGCCAGTCGGGCGGCAATACATGCAGGTTAAGCGCTCGATCCGTGCGCAGCCGCCGAGGTGGCGGAATCCGTCGTCGCTGAAATCAATCGGCACCAAATCGCGCAGTCGTGGAAACGCTGGCAGCGTTGCCAGCGCGCGGTCACTGACGTTCCGGCAGCTGACACCGAGCACCTCGAGGGTCGGCAACCTTGACAGCGCGGCAAAGCCGCGATCGCCAAGTTGAACGCCGTCTTTTCCCGTCCAGAGCCGTTCGAGCGATCGCGATTGGCTCAACGCTGCGAACCCGTCATCGGTGGCGACGGCGCCCTGCGCGCGCAACCGCCGCAGTCGCGGAATCGCGGCGTAGTGTCTCATCGCCCGGTCATCACTCAACTTGCCGTCGGCGCCGAGCACCATCAGGTTCGGCAGATCGATCAAATGCGAGAACGCCGCCGAGGTGATGCCGGTGACGTGCCAGAACAAGTCCAGCGCGCCCACACCTTCGAGCCCCGCCAATCCGGCCAGCCCTCGATCGGAGAACGGGCCGTCCACGAGCAGGCTCGCGCCCGGCGGCTCGTCGTCTGCCCCCGGTCCCGGATTCCAGGTTTTCATCAAGGGAAAGCGATGAAGCAGCGGCAGTCCGGCGTCGGTCACGAGCCGGCCGGTGCTGAACCGTCGCAACTGCGGCTTCCCCGCGAGGGCGGCGATTGCGCCATCTCCGGTCGGCGATCCCATGAGATTGACCTGTTCGAGCTGATCGCACTGGCGCAAATGCGCGACGCCGGCGTCGGTGATGCCGCGTTGCCACGTCATCTCGAAGATGCGCAAGTTCGGCAAGTGGCGCAGCACCTCGAGGCCGCGATCGGTGAGCTTGCCGCCGGGATACTCGCTCAGATCGAGGCGCTGCAACTGCGGCATCTGCGCGAGGTGGCGAAGCCCGTCGTCGCTGAGCTCGCGCGAGCCGCCAAGCGACAGACTGGTGACGTGTTCGAGGCCGGCGATGCGAGCCAGCACCGCGTCGGTCATCATGCCGTTGGCATGGAGCGTGGTGATGCGCCGCTCTTTCATCTCCGCGATAAGCCGGTCCCATTCGTCGTGTGAGAGCTGGCGTCGCGGCGAGATGGCGTGCTCGGCCGCGTCCACTTCGAAGGGCGGCACTGGTGGTGCGCCGGTCGCCACCGCGTGGACGAGCGCATTCCAGCTCGGAAAACCGGCGTCTTGCGCGATCACGGTCTGCGCCTCGTCGATCAGCAATTCCTGCCGGCCACCCTTGAACGCGCGCTGCCGGAAGGCGTAGACGCGGCGCCAGATCTCGGCCCACAAGTCCTCGAAAGTGTAGGCGCGGTGATAGTGCTGGTTCACGCGCTGAAGGGCCGCCTCGTCTTTGGCGTTGAACGCCGCGATCATGTCATTCGCAGTGCGCTGGTATTCGGCGGTCGCCGTCAACGCATGCCAGTTGACGTAGCCGCGCTCCCGAGCGAGCGCGTGCTGAACGTCACGCAACACCGGCGTGGAGGGACCTTGTGGATAGGCGCGCGCGAACCGCGCGCGCGCATCGGCATCATTGGTCTGAAGCGCCTTGAGCCAGCGCTTGGCTTCTTTGTTGAGGTGATCCACCGACAACCTTCCTTCCGTGATGCCCGTGGGTCCGCTTAACCAGGGCCGGAAGAAGGTTCACGTTGTGCTGCGAACCGACGAATCAGGGTGGGAGCATGCTCCCTTGCCGCGGACAGGAGGCGCCCCAGCGCGCACTGCCGACAGTCTACTTCAACCAGAGGACGACGATCGCGCCCGCCAGACCCAGCATGGCCTGGTATTCGCGATTCTCCATCGCGCGCCGCCAGCTGAACGATCGCGCCATCGGTGCCAATCGTTTCTCCGCGTAGGCGTCGTACTCGTCGCCGAACTTTTCCCGGAGATGCGCCTCTTCGCTCCGCATCGCCGCGGTCAGTGTCAGCACCAAATAGCTGACGACGATCACCGCGACTGCGAGACGGCTGGCAGCAATGGCGAAGCCGGCTCCGATGAGCGATGACCCTAAGTACAGCGGATGCCGCGTGAAACGGAATGGCCCGGATCGCGTGACTTCCCTGCTCTTCTCGAGGTGACCTGCTGCCCAGATGCGCAGGCATTCGCCGGCGATCATCATCGCGCCGCCGACGAGCAGCGAATCACGCGTCGGCGTGGCCAGCCACAACACCACGGCGGCCAACAGAAAACCGAGAAACACCCGGTACCTCGTCAGGAACCGGATCATCGCTTCAAGTACAGTTGCCGCTCCGCGGCGGCGAGGACTTCGCGGACGGTGATGTCGTTGATGCAGGGAGCGCCGCGAAGACACTCGCGCTTGTGGTGACACACGCACGTGTCGGCCCGCGACACGACGAGATCCCGCGGGTTCCACGGGCCATTACGCTCCGGCCAGGTTGGGCCGTACAAGCCGACGATTGGCGTCCCCATGGCCGCGGCGATGTGCAACGGGCCGGTGTCGCCCGAGATCACCAGCGCCGCGTTCTGCATCACCACTGCGAGGTCGGCAACGTTGGTCGCGGGCGCGCGAGTGGCAGCGCGGTTCGATTGCTCCACGATGTCCTTGGCGGCATCGCCGTCGCCCGGTCCCCAGGTGACCATCGTGCGCAACCCGTTCCGGCGCGAGAGCGCCGCGGCCAGCTCGGCAAACGCGCTCGTTGGCCACCGCTTGTTCGGCCACGCCGCGCCCGGGTTCATGACGATGTACTTGCCGGGGCCCCCGATGCCCGTGATCGCCGCTGTCACTTCCGTCGAGGCCGACGCCTGGAGCCGCAACTCCATCGGCAGGTCCGGAACGTTCAAGGCGCGAAGCACGGCCAGGTTCTTGTCGATCACGTGGCCGGCGCCCGGCGGCGTCACCGTTTCGCTGTACAGCGATGCCGCGTACGGTTCACGCAGGTGACCACGATCGAAGCCGATCACCCGTTTGGCGCCAGAGGCTCGCGCCCAGACCGCGGACTTGATCAAACCTTGCAGGTCGAGCGCGGCGTCATACCCCTGCGCGCGCAGGAAAGACATCGCGCGCGCGTAACCGAGCCCGCCGCTGAAGGCCATGGTGTTGTCCGACGCGCCGCCCGTTGTTGCCCGGACGACGATGCGTCGATCGAGCTCGGGCACGAGCGCGAGCAGCGACGCGTAGTTCTCTTCGACCAGCCAGTCCACCGCCACTGATGGCAGCGCTCGCTTCAATGCGAACAAGACCGGGAGCGCATGCACGATGTCGCCGAGCGCGCTCAAACGAACGATCAGCACGCGGCTCATTTCGATTTCAGCCGCGTCAACAGATCGGACGTTGAATGATCTTTCGGGTCGCCGACGATGGCGATTCGGCCGCCGTAAGCGAGGACGGTGGCGCGCTCCGGCACGGTGTCGACGGTGTAGTCGGTGCCCTTGCAGTGCACGTCGGGCCGCAACAGCTCGAGCAGCGGCGTCACGGTGGGCTCGGAAAAGATCACCACGTAATCCACCGCTCGCAGTGCGGCGACGAGCTCGGCGCGATCCGCCTGCGGCAACACCGGCCGCGCCGGTCCCTTCAATCCCGCCACCGACCGATCGTCATTGATCGCGACGATCAATCGATCGGCTTCGCGCTTTGCCGCTTCGAGGTAGCGGATGTGACCGACGTGCAGCAGATCGAAGGCGCCGTTGGCAAACGCGTGCGTCAGGCCGCGCGTCCGATCCTGGGTGACGCGCTCGACAAGCGCGTCGCGGCTCAGAATCTCACCCATGCTCGATCGCGCGACGCAGCTCGGCGGCGGACACCGTCGCCGTCCCCCGCTTCATCACCACCAGGCCGCCGGCATAGTTCGCCAGCCGTGCCGCGTCTTCGAACGTCGCCCCGGCGGCGAGCGCGAGCGTCATGGCGGCCATCACCGTATCGCCGGCGCCGGTCACGTCGGCGATCTGATCGGATCCGAAAATCGGAATGTGCACTGTCTTTTTTCCGGCCTCGAAGAGCGCCATGCCGCGGCTGCCGCGGGTGATCAGCACGCACGACATCCGCGTCTGATCCAGCAGCTTGCGGCCGGCGCGCTCGAGCACCGCGCGGCGATCGTCGATGCGGACCCCGAGCACCTGTTCCACTTCGGATTCGTTCGGGGTGCAGGCGGTCAAACCGGCATACTTCGTCAACGCATAGCGGGAGTCGATCAGGATCGGGATATCGGGCCGGCGTGTGCGCGCGCGCGATGCCAGCTCGCCGACGAAACGCGGCGTGACCAGTCCGGATCCGTAGTCGGAAACCAGCACGGCATCGGCATCCGCAATCGCCCGCATCGCCGCGCGTTCAAGCTGCCCGCGATAACGGTCGGCGAAGGGTTCGTTGGCGTGGCGATCGATCCGCACGACCTGTTGCTTGGCGGAATGAATGCCCCCGGCGAGAATCCGCGTCTTGACCGGCGTTCGATACGCGGCCGGTGTGATCAAACCGGCGCGCTCGACGTTGCGCGCCAGCACTTTGATCACGCGTTGGCCGGCCTCATCCCGGCCGGCCAGCGACACCAGCCGGACCGTCCCGCCGAGCGCGGCGACGTTGTTGGCGGCATTGCCGGCACCGCCCGGGAGGATCTCGGTGGCGTTGTATTCGAGGATCAACACGGGCGCTTCGCGCGACACCCGCGCGATACGGCCATAAACATATTCGTCGGCAATCAAATCGCCGACCACGACGACACGTTTGCCCTTCCCCGCCGCGATCAGGCTGCGCAATCGGGCGTGGGCTCGTTTATCGACCATTGTCAGAGGCAATTATCACTGAGACGGCGTGAATGAGGTTGTCGCACACGGCGTCCACGCGCTGCCCCTCGGACCGCCGCCGTTCCTGGTCGGCGCCCCACCCGGTCCGCACCAGGATCGATCGCGCGCCTACGGCGTGACCGAGATCGACGTCGAGCCACTTGTCGCCGATCACCCACGACTGCGCCGGGTCGACCTGCAGATCGCGCACCGCGGCGTCGACCATTCCCGGCAGCGGCTTGCGGCAACGGCAGTCGATGGCCAGCCCGGCGACCGAACCGCGCGGGTGGTGGCTGCAGAAATAGAGCGCGTCGAGATCGGCGCCGGCCGGCTGCAGACGCCGGCGCATTTCGGCGTGGCAGGTTTCGACGAACCCCGGCTCGATCAATCCGTGCGCGATCCCTGACTGATTGGTGACCACGATCAGGGTATAGCCCGCGCGCTTCAACAGGCGCAACGCGTCGCCGGTCCACGGAAACAGCTCGAGGTCCTCGAGCCGATGCAGGTAGCCCACATCGACGTTGAGCGTTCCATCACGATCGAGAAAGACTGCTTTTTTCAAGCCGTTCAACCCTTAAGCCCTCAAGACCTCAAAGACCGCCTCCGCGCTGATTCCCCGCATGCACCGGTGATCGATCGGGCACTCGCGCAACATGCACGGCCGGCAGAACACGTCGTGCGTCATGATCACCGGCGACGGCCCGCTCTCACTCGCACGCAGCGGCGACGTGCGCTTCTCGTTGGTGGCGCCAAACAGCGCGATCACTTTCGCCCCCACCGCGCCGGCCAGGTGCATCGCCCCGGAATCATTCGACACCACGGCGCGGGCGCGGGCCAGCACGCCGGCCAGCGACGGCAAGTCCGTTTTGCCGCTGAGATCGACCAGCCTGTTCATGCGGCTTCCGGTGCTGCCAAGCCTGGAGGCGATGTCGGCGCACGCCGATCGATCGGCCTTCGACCCCACCATCAGCACGCTCCAGCCGCGATCGTTGATGATCAGGCCGGCCAGCCGCGCAAAGCGCTCCGGCAGCCACTGTTTGGCGATGCCATACGCCGCTCCCGGCGCAAAGACGATGAACGGTTCGTCGGGATCGAGCCCGATTTCGAGCAGCAACTCCCTCGTGCGATCGGTATTGGGCCATACCGCCGCGAACGGCGGGCCGGCGGTGAACCCGAGCGTCGTCGTCAACGCCTGGTAGTACTCGGACTGATGCAGCACGCCCGGCTTCGGCACCGCTCTCGTCAGCAGCCGGCCGCGCCAGTCGGTAGCAAACCCCCATCGTTCGGCAATTCCCGCTTTTTTCACGACGAGCGCCGACGCGAACGAGTTCGGCAACAGCACCGCGAGATCGAATGAACCGCTCCTGAGCGCCGCCGCCGAGTCGTTCCACTCGAGGATCGCGCGCACGCCGCCCTCAGCCGGAAGCGTGACCGTCTGATCGATCCCCTTCACCATGGTGAAAAGTGGAGACACCGGCGGACGGGCCGCGATCGCGAGTGCCGAGTCGGCAAAGTGGCGGCGGATGTCGGCAATCGCCGGCAGCGCCATCACGGCGTCGCCGAGCCAGTTCGGCGCCACGACGACCACGCGCTCAGCCTTCATGCGTGATGTGTTCTTCGTTATTCGTGATTTCTTCTTTCGCCTTCGGGAACATGCCGCGGGTTTCGGTGAACGGCGCGTCGCGCCAGCGGCGATGCATCCACAACCACAGCTCGGGATGTTTGCGGACGTGCATTTCCAGCACGTCGGTGCAACGCTGCGTGAACTCGCGGATCGCGTCGGGAGTGTCCTCGAGCAGCGGTTCCACCGGCGACTCGTAGACGAACTTGTAGCGTCCGCCCGGCAGCGGATGCGCGAACACCGGGATCACCGCGGCGCCCGTTCTGAGCGCCAGCGCCGCCAGCGTCGAGGTGGTCGCCGCCGGCCGCCGGAAGAAGCTCACCCAGATGGCGTCGGGGCTGTGCATGTGCTGATCGATCAACAGCGCCACCCCTTCGCCGGCCTGCAGCGTCTTCAACACCTTGCGGACCGCGCCCTGCCGGTAGATCACGGTGTTGCCGGTCCGGGTCCGGACGCGCTCGAGCAGGTCGTTCAATCGCTGATTGTCGAGCGCGCGGGCCAGCACGCCGATCGGGCGCAGCTTCACCGCATGCGCCAGCGCATGCAGCTCCCAGAACCCGAAGTGGCCCGTGAAAAACAGAATGCCGTTGCCTTTCGCGTACGCGAGCCGCACCCGCTCGTCACCCTCGTATTCCGAGCACGCCATCATCTGCTCGGGTGTCAGCGTCGAGAACGTCAGCAGCTTCAGCAGCACGCGGCCGAAGTGCGTAAAGGTGGCGCGCGCGATGGCGCGCCGCTCGGCGGCCGTCTTGTTCGGGAAACACTGCTCGAGGTTGGCCAGCGCCACACGGCGGTGCTCCCGGTCGGCCGCGTAGAACACCATCCCGATGGCGGCGCCCAGGGCGTTGATCACCGGCTCCGGCAGGCGGCGGGCGATCGCCCGCACGCCGACCACCGACCAGTACTCGATCGCGTCTCTCACTTGAGTACCGCCCTCACGGACGCGAACAAGACATCAGGCGGTTCGAACGCCACGACGAGCGGCACGCGGTACGCCGGAAACGGCAACGCCGAAAACGATTCGAGCCTCACCGCGTCCTTATCGGTCGTGAACACGACCTCTGCGCTACTCGCTTTCAACTTCGCACTGATCGCCTCGAGATCGTGGTGTGTGTATCGATGATGATCAGCAAACGCCATCGAGTCGACAACGTTCCATTCGGCGTCGCGCAACATGGCAACGAATCGGTCGGGATGCGCGATCCCAGACACCGCAAGCCCTGGCACAAGGCACGAGGCACGAGGCACAGGAACCCCCGGCACGAGGCACGAGGCACGAGGCACCAACGCGACCGGCGCCGCCAAGCTTCTTGCGGCGCCACACGACTGCTGTATTCCAAGAGTCCACGCTTCAGCCGCGGCCGCGCCGGCGGTTGCATCCGACACCACCAGCACGTGCGCGCGGCTTGCCGCGTCGATCGGCTCCCGCAATCGCCCCATCGGGATCACGCGGCCGTGAGGAATCTCCCCAATCGTCGTCACCAGCACGTCCAGATCTCTCGCCAGCTCGATGTGCTGAAACCCATCGTCGAGGATATGCACCGTGGAACCCAGCTGGCGTTCGGCAAGCGTGCCGGCAAGATATCGATCGGGCGACACACAAACGGCCGCGCGCGGCACCTGCCGCGCGAGCATGAGCGGCTCGTCGCCCGACTGCTCGATCGGGGCCCGGACGTTCGACCCGTCTGAGACGACCACGACTCCATCGGCTGCCGTGGACCGCGCGTAGCCGCGGCTGAGAATCGCCGGCCGCTCGCCGGCATCGATCAAATACTCCGCGATCGCCGCCACTACCGGCGTCTTGCCCGTGCCGCCCATCGACAAATTGCCGACGCTGATCACCGGCCGGGCCAGGCGGCGCTGACGTTGCGGCCGGCGTTCGACGCGTCGGCGCCGCAGGCGCATCACCTGGCCGTAGATGGAATCAAGCAAGGGGTCTGAAGGGGCGGACGTTGGCCGGATACTGGCGCGTTTCGCGCGGCAGCAGGTCGGCAAGCACGGTGACGCTCTTCTCTTTCGCGCCGCGGTTGGCTTCCACCAGAGCCCGCGCCGCGGCGCCCAGCCTCGCGCGCCGCACCGGATCGCTCAGCAGCGACTGCAAGGCCTCGTCCAGTTGTTGTTCGGTGGCGAGCTGCACCCCGGCGCCGTTGGTGACGAACGCGTCGGCGATCTCGGCGAAATTCTCCATGTGCGGTCCGAACACGATCGGCTTGCCGAACACCGCCGGCTCGAGAATGTTGTGGCCGCCGGTGGCGACCAGACTCCCGCCGACGAACACCACGGTGCCGATTTGGTACACGGTGGCCAGCTCGCCGATGGTGTCGAGGATCACGATATCGACGCGCGGCTCGCTGTCGATCGCCAGGTCGGATCGCCGCGACACTTTCCAGCCTTCCGAACGAGCGAGTACTTCCACTTCGCCGAACCGTTCCGGATTACGCGGCGCCATCACCAGCAGCGCGTTGGGCGCCGATGCGCGCAAGCGCCGGAAGGCCCGCAACACGGACGACTCCTCACCCTTCATGGTGCTGCCGGCGACGATCACCGGTCGCGCGGCAGGCACACGAAAGTAGCGCAGCACCCGGTCGCGCGCGCGAGTCTGGAGCGCCGCCGACGGCGCCTCGAG
>Ga0187893_10015294_pt1 | contig 10302 bp, 17 predicted proteins | sample MA1701074metaG_FD_139574 | JGI IMG/M metagenome (GOLD analysis project Ga0187893, IMG submission 139574) | White microbial mat communities from a basaltic lava cave in the Kipuka Kanohina Cave System on the Island of Hawaii, USA - MA170107-4 metaG ... | reverse complement strand
TCAAGGTCGGCGACGAGTTGATCGAAACGACGGTCCGCGAAGCGTTCCGCGGCCACATGCGCCAAACCGACTACACGCGCAAGACCGAAGAGCTGAATCGCACACGCGATTCGTTCATCGCCGAGCGCACCCGGTACGGTGAAGTGCTTGCAGTGCTGGAACCGATTATCGAGCAAAGCATCGGCGGTCGCACGGAAGAAGAGTGGAATGCCCTCCGTGACGAAGACCCGCAGGCGTACTTGCTCGCGCGCGAGGAATATGCGCAGGCGAAGGAACGGATCGAAGCGGCGCGTGACGAACGCAAGCGTGTACACCAGGAAGAGCAACGCGAAATCCTGGTGAAGCACACGGAGCGGCTGGAGGGCGAGTCGAAGAAATTCGACGCCGCGTTCAAGATTCCGCCCGGCGACCGTACGAAGCGCCTCGAAATCGTCAAAGCGAACTGCGACTATCTCCGCAGCATGGGCATGACGGACGGAGACATCAATACCATCTTCGACCATCGTGCTTTCGTGCTGATCGACAAGGCACGGCGTTTCGACAAGATCGAAGCGGACCGCAAGGCTGCTGAGAAGACTCGGAACCCGAACCCCGCCCCGATGAAGTCAGGCGCGGGAGTGCAGACGCAACAACGCACGACCGGGAAGGAAATCGTGGCGAAAAAGGCCGAAGCGCAGCTCAAGAAATCGGGCAGCGTTCGTGACGCAGCCGCGCTGATTCGCGCTCGACGCGAGGCGGGGCGCTAACCTCAACCTTCCGGAACCGACATGGCAACCACAACCAGCTACACCAGCCCGCAGAAAACGGGCGCGAACTACGAAGACCTCGACAACATCGCCTACGACATCTCGCCCACCGAGACCCCGTTCGTGACGATGGCCGATCGCAAGAAAGCGAGCGGCGTGAATTTCGAGTGGATCACTCGTGCGCTGCCGGCGGCATCGGCGAACGGGGTCGTCGAGTCGAAGACGGCAGCCGAGTCGGAGCTGGCCGCGCCGACGCGGCTCAAGAACGCCACGCAAATCCAGGAGCGTACCGTCACGCTCTCGGGTACGCAGATGGCCGTCGATTCCGTCGACAATTGGGGGCACGTCGACGAAGAGACTGCCCGCATGCTCGCGGCGATCAAGCGCGACATCGAAGCAGCCTGCCTGCGCATGCAGCCGGTCGTGTACGGTGACGCGGCGACGGCGCGGCAGACGCGCAGCTTTGCGCATTTCATTCCGCAAGCCAACGTCGTCGGCTATACCGTGCCGGCGAGCGAGACTGCGGCGGTCGGTGCGTTCGATGGTGCGCCGTACACGACGCTCACGATGGACATTTTCCGTGAGCTGATGAAGAAGTGCTACGACCTGGGCGCGCGGCCGAAGAAGGTGTTCGTCGACTCGGTGAACAAGCAGCTCGTGTCGGGCTTCACCGGCCGCGTGAACGAAGTGATCAACGGCTCGCAGAAGAAGGTCACGTTCGACGTGACGATGGTCGAAACCGATTTCGGTCTGCTCGAAATCGTGGTCGATCAGTTCTTCCCGAGCGGCGCCACGAAGTCGGACTACACGCTCTTCGTCGATCCGGAGTACGTGTCGCTCAAGTGGCTCCGTCCGTTCCGCAAGACCGAGATGGGCGTCACCGGCGACAAGCGTACGTGGCAGATCATCGGCGAGTGGGGCATGCAGGTCGACAACCCGAGCGCGCACGGCGTCGCGGGTTACGACGCGGTGCCGTGATCCAACCCTAGCGGCCGTCCCCGCCGCGAGGTAGCAGGCTCCCGCCTGTGCCGAAGCCCCCGACTGTTTCCCGCAGTCGGGGGCTTCACTTTTCAGGGGGCCGGATGTAACCTCCCGTCCACAACACGATACGGGACACGCCTTGACGCACCCCGGCCGGTTCAACCTCGAACCCCGGAAGCCGTCATGCCCCGTACCTTGCTCCCCGGTCGCAATCCCCACGTTCGCAACTACTTCCATTCCGATGGGCATGGCGCGACGCGTGAGATCGCGTTCTCGTGCGAGAGCGACGTCGAGCCCTCCCTGGAACATGCGCGCTATCTCCGCGATTGCGTCGAGAAGTCATCGACGCCGTTGCGCCATCGGCTCGGGCGCATTCGCGCGGTCGTGCCGATCGACACATGGGTGAAGGCGCAGCGCGAGAAGTGGGGCAACAAGGAATGGCGTCAATGGCTGCGCGATCCGGCGAACGCCGGCTTGCAGGTGCAGAAGTGAGCCAGAACCAACTCGCGTACTACGGCGTGATCCGCAACGGCAAGCCGATCGGCATCTGGCCGCTGTCGTACACGGAAGCTCTGCGCGCAGCACGGCGCTATCTCGACAAGCATCCCGATGACGAGATCGAAGTGATTCCGCTCAGTCTCGGCATTGGCGTTCGCGTTCTCCCGTCGAGCGATCGGTACGCGCAATGATCCTCGACCGCCGCAGCGAGAAGAATCTGCGCGGCGTCGATCTCTCGTTGGTTGCGGTCGTCCGCCGTGCATTCGATCTCTCCGCGAGGAAGTTCATCGTCACCGAAGGTCTCCGCAGTATCGAGCGCCAACGCGAACTCTACGCGCAAGGCCGCACGGCACCCGGCAAGATCGTCACGGGGACGATGAGCAGCAAGCATCTCACAGGAGATGCGGTCGACCTCGCGCCGCTCGGTCTCGCAGGCTCGTTAGATTGGGGCGAGAAGGCATCGGCGGTCGTTGCGCAAGCGATGTTCGCAGCGGCAAAGGAAATCGGCGTCAAGATTCGGTGGGGCGCGGATTGGGACCAGGACGGCATCCCCCGCGAGAAAGGCGAATACGACGGTCCACATTTCGAACTGACCAAGTGAGGGAACCCCATGAAGAAGATGTTCGGTCTGATGCTCAAGTGGTTCGGCAATCGGCTCCGTGAGCCGACGACCTACTTCGGCGCGATCGTCGCCGTTCTCGGCTGGATCGGTGTCGAAGCAAGCAGCGCCCGTGTCGAGTCGATCGCCGGTGCGATCACCGTGCTCGTCGGCGTCGCGCTCTCGATCCTCAAGGAACGCAATTCGCCGGACCGCAAGCGCGTCGGCGTTGCTGATCCTTCTATTCCTGACGTCGGCGTGCGTGACGACGCGCCAGCCGATGAAGTGCAGTCCGTCGATCTCACGCGAGATGGTCCGACCGATGCCCGGGAAAAGTGGTGGCATCGCAACGAGCGATAGCAGCTACTATGTTGTTTCCGTGAAGTGCGATTTCTGACCGAAGGGGATTCCGAATGAAAGTGACGATCAAGCAACTGCAAGCGCTCTTCAAGTACCTGGGCGCGCTGTACCCGATGATCATGGCGTTCGTGCGACAGGCCGAAGAGGCTGGCGGCTCGGGCTCCGAGAAGCTGGCAGCCGTGCGCGCGGCGATCGAGCGCGTGTGGAACGGCTCCGTCGCGCTCGCGCAGGTGTGGGACGGCTACGTGAAGCCGGCCATCGAAGCGGCCGTGGTGATCTTCAACATCCGCGGCATCTTCAAGAAGAGCTGAACGACATGGCCGAGCGTCGGTGGACGATCATTCTTGGCGAGATCACCGCGGCGATCGGAGTCGCCGCGGTGATTGCAACGGCGACCGCCTACATCGTGGACTCGTCCACGAAAGCTGCCAATGCGGTCGAAACTTCGCGCGAGGTCAAGGAAGAAGTTCACCAGCTCGCGAAAGACGTGGCCTACACGCGAGGGCGTGTCGATGCCATCGCGGAAAAACTGAACGTCCCCGCGGAGAAGTGACATGGGTATTGCAGTCGGAATTTATGGTCCGCCGGGCGTGAAGCCGGCAGAGAAATCGCAAGAAGCGCCGAAGCCGCAGGAGCCGAAGCGCGAAACGCTGCATCTGCCGGTGAAGCCGCAGAAACCGAAGGGGAAGTGAAGTGGCCCTTGCGAACCGCGGAGAGCTGGAAACCGAGATCGCCGAATGGCTCGATCGGTCCGACTTGACCGCGCGCATCCCGTCGTTCCTTCGCCTGTGCGAAGCGGAGCTGAATCGCAAGGTGCGGTCGCCCTGGAATATCAAGCGCTGCCGTGGTACGACGATGCAGGGCTTCACGGAACTGCCGGAGCGGTGGCTCGAAGCGATCCGCTTCTCACTGCCCGAGATCAATCCCGGCGTCACGCTCGTGTACAAGCCGCCGCACGAAGTGCAGCAGATGGTCGACGGCTGCGCGCCGGGCGATCCGATGTACTACACGCTGCTCGGTCGCACGCTGCAACTCGCGCCGACGCCGGCCGATGCGACCGTGATCGAAATGGTTTACGTCGAGCAAATCCAGCTCGACGTCGCGTCGACCTCGACGAACTGGCTGCTCGAACGCCATCCCGACGTGTACCTGTGGGGCACGTTGATGCAGGCGAGCGCGTACCTCAAGCACGACGAGCGCGTGTCGACGTGGGCGGATCGCTTTGCGAACGCCATGGACGAACTCAACATGCAACATGAGCGCGCGACGACGAGCGGCAGTCCGCTGTCGCGAACGGCGCGACTCGCATGATCGTCTACGGCGACAATCACGTTTACGGGTACGGCACCTACGGCGGTCGTCACGCGATCGAGTGGTGCAATATCTCCGCTTCCAGTTTCGAAGACCAGGAATGTCAGCGAGACTTCCCGGTGGCCCCTTGCGTCGACGAGGAATGACATGGGAACCCTGACGACCAATCTCGGCCTCAACAAGCCGACGCCCGGCGGCGACAGTGGAGGTAACTCAGGCACTGATGCGGGGGGCTGGCCGCAACTGCTCAATGACAATTTCGATTACTTGGATGCGCTGATTTACGCGCTGCAACAGGAAATCGTTGTCTTTCCGGCGAATCAAGTGATCGTTCTCGATCGCAGTGTGTCGGGAGTCAGCGTGAGCGGGACGACATCCGAGGGCACGCTGTACTCTCGTTCGATAACGCCGAGTGAGATTCTCGGTCGTGCGTTGCGAGTGGAACTGCTCGGTGAAGTAAGCAATCCAGGCACGGGTTTCTTCATTGAGCTTAAGATCGAATTCGGAGGGCAAGTGTTGTGGGCTGCTAAAATTCCGGTCGACTTCACAAGCTCGATTATTTTGCCTCTCGAACTCGTTTTCAAGTTGATTCCGGTTGCCTCAGATTCGCCCCGTGCTTTCGGGCATGTAATGCTCGGAGCGGATGGTGGCGATCCGATTTCCGGATTTGGCGATCCTTACGGCGCGATTCCCGCTTCGTCAGCCATTTCCAGTTCAAACGGTGTCGTCGTCGACATGACGGTTGCGCAAACGCTGGCGATCAAGGTGACGCCGAGCGACACGTTCGTGCAGGTCAGGAAAGTCATCACCACCGTCATTCGGGAGTAAACGATGTCCTGGGAAGCGATCGAAGGTTTGACGGTCCCGAATCCACCCCCGACCAACACGGACTCGGCGAATTTCAATTTCCGATTTCCGAACTACGGCGGGGACTCGAACGTTTGGGGCTACGGCCTTAACGGCAATTGGTACGCGCTCGACTTCTTGCTCAACAAGTTCGTCACGGACGCCGCGTACTTGCCGCTCTTCGTACCGAAGGCCGGCGGCGAGATGTCGGGCGACTTGCTGTTTACCACGACAGGTGCGAAGTGCGGCACCGCGGCGAAGCCCGCATCGGAAAACCATTCTCTCGCGTGGATGGTGCATGCGGTTGCGGGCGGCGCTGTCAACGCGAGCTGCACCGCGGCTGGCGTGATCAATGGCACGAATGTCGGCTCGACGTCCGATCAGCGGTTGAAAAGCGCGATCGAGATCGCAGACGGCAAGCGGCTTTATGCCGCCATGATGTCGATCTCGCCGAAGACGTTCCTGCGCATCGGCCAAGAAGAGGAAGGGCGTGAACTTGGACTGATCGCGCAGGACGTGCAGCACTGCTTGCCCGAGTGCGTTGGTCACGACGATCACGGCAATCTCACGCTCTCGTTGCCGCGGCTGTTCGCGGCATTGCTTGGAGCGTTCCGCTACTCGCAAGGGGCGTAACATGCCGCTGCCGTCTTCCGGCCTGATCACGCTCAACGGCATCCTGACGGAGTTCGGTGCTCCGGTCGGGACGACGTTGAATCAGATGGTCAAGGGTGGTGCTTTCGTGTCGTCAACGGTCGCGGCAAACATCCCGACTGCGCCGCCGATCCGGCTGTCCGACTTCTACGGTGCATTCCGCCCACCAGCATTGGAAATCAAGAACGCGCTTGCGAGCGCGGCCGGTGATGGGCAGCTTACGAGTTCATCGGTGGCGGACATGACGGGCAGTTTTGGCGTGACGATCGACTCGTCGGCAGCGCCTACTGCAACGCCCCCGCCTGCGTCGGCGATAATTACTCTCACGGTTCCTTTGAAGGTGCTCACGGCGACAACGCCGAATCTGTTCCTTTCCGTCAACCAATTCAATCCGCAGGGTGGCGGGTTCATTTACCCGAACCAAACGCTGTTGCCGTCTAATGCTGCACCTTTCGACCATGCTGTACCGACGCAAGCGGCAAGCGGTCCGGGCGTCACGGACACGGAGGATTCATATCAGGGATCGTGGGGCATCAGCATGCCGCAGTTGGTCGTGGGCATCGGCAGCGGCGTCGGCGAACGCGTCCACGATGCAGTGCCGCTCGGCACGGTGGTCGACAACGATCTCGTGAATGTCGAGTTCACGTTCCAGCTCACGTTCGGCGCGTACATCGGAAACCAATCGAACTTCGGGCAATTGCTCACTTTCGATCTCGGTCCGTCCGTGCGCGTCGTGTTCGCGGTGTCGTTCATGTTCCTCGATGGGGACGGTAACTTGGTCCAAGAAGTACCGGCTTACTTCGTGCTCACGCATCGCGGACGGCTCCGCTCCTACTGCATCGAATTCGGCTAATGGCCAACGAAGGCAAACTCGTCAAGCTGGAATTCCCGCCGGGCTTCGCCCGGCGCGGTACTGCTTACGAACAGCAAGGTCGCTGGCGCGAAGGCAACATGGTGCGCTTCTCGGGCAGCGACCTTGAAAGCATCGCCGGCTGGCTCGGTGTCGTGCTGCTTAACGTGAGTAACACGACGATCGACTTGGACGGCACGGTGCGCTCGGCGTTCGCGTGGCGTGACAATCTCTCGCGCGTGTGGATCGCCATCGGCACGACGAAGAAGCTCTACACGTTCGACGGCACGACGGTGTACGACGTGACGCCGAGCGGCATCGTGCTCCCCGGCGAAGACGTTGGCAACGTCTACGGCTACGGCACGGGTCAGTACAACACCGGCGACTACAACGAGCCGGTCGGCAGCGGCGCGACGAGCAACAGCAACGCGGCCAAGGTCTACGGCTACTGGCATCTCGACAATTGGGGCGAGAATCTTCTCGCCTCGATCGACAGCGACGGGCGGCTTGTGGAGTGGAACCCGAACACGCCCGCGACGATTGCGGCTGTCGTGTCGAACGCGCCCGAGTACATGAACGGTTTCGTCGTCACCGACGAGTACCACGTCATTGCGATCGGCGCGAAGATCGACATCGGCGGCGGTTCGTTCCGCCCCGCGCCGCGTCGTGTGAGCTGGTGTACGCAGCAGAACAATACGGTTTGGGCTCCCGACGTCCTGAACCTCGCGGGCGATCTCGACTTGCAGACGAACGGCGTCGGCATGCGCGGCATCCGCTTCGGGCGAGAAACGTTGATCTTCACCGATGCGGACGTGCATCGCGCGGTGTGGGTCAATTATCCGAACGTGTACCGCTTCGAGAAGATCGCCGACGACTGCGGACTTGCGTGCCCCGGTGCGGTGGCAGCCGGCGCGGATCGACTCTTTTGGGTTGGCCCGCGTGGCTTCTACAGCTACGACGGCAATCAGGTTCGCCCGGTGTTCTCCGAGCTTTTCGACACGGCCGGCGAAGGCGCTTCGCTCGTGTCGCGCAACGCGAAGCTGACCGTGGGGCACAACAAGCTCCGCAACGAGTTCGTGATTCACTACTCCACGACCGAAACCGGAAATCCGGACCGCTACATCCTTTGGAACTACCTCGAAGAATGGTGGGTCGACGGCCAGCTCGATCGTTCGTGCTGGTACGACTCGACGTTGCTCGACTACCCGCTCGCGGCGCAGCCGTTCCTCTCGGACGCCAATCCGAAGTCGCGCTTGTACAAGCACGAACTCGGTGAGTCGCGCCCGAACTACTCGGTGATCGACAGTGCGACGAGCGCGCCGATCGAGATCGGCGATGGTGACCGTTTCATGGAAGTCGATCAGGTCGTGCAGGACAGTGACGAAGGTGCCGCGCGCCTGCGTGTCGGCTTCGACTTCTTCAAGGCGCCGAACCTCGCGCCGTTGAAGACGGTCGCGCCGACCGCGCTCGATCTCGTGCGGGGCTACACCGACGTTCGCGGAGAGGGCCGGGCGATGGCCATTCGGATCACGACGGCAGACGCGGGTGGTGGTACGTGGCGCGCGGGCAAGTGGCGCGTTCGAGCGCGTGAGGGAGGTCGACGGTGACTCGATCCACGATCATTCCGGACCGCTACGACAAGCAGTTCATCCAAGGCTTGATCGACCGGATCGCCGTGCTCGAACGCGACGCCTACGTGCGTGGCCAGGACGTGCCAATCGGCGTACCGGAAGACACTTCCCGCACGGCGCGCGTGCCCCGTCTGATCATGACCGACCCGGTGAATGGGGAGCGTTGGTGGGTGCGCGTGCGCGGTGGTGCATGGGAAATCATTGCGCTATGATCACGCCCGAGTTCCAGCAACAGTTCAAGCAGGCCGCCCCGTTCATCGAGAGGGCGCTCGAAGCGGAAGGCAGCGGCCTGCACACGCTGAACGATGTTGCGGACTACCTGCTCACGGACCGCGCACTGCTATGGTCCGACACGCGAGCCGCGATCGTCACTCAACTGTTCCAGCAACCGAAGGGGAAGTCCCTTCTGCTTTGGCTGGCTGCGGGTGATCTCGAACAAATCGTGGCGATGGCGACGAATGCCATCCGCCCCTACGCGCAACGCGAGGGTGTCAAGGTGATTGAAATCGTCGGCCGCAAGGGATGGGTGCGAGAGCTGCGCAAGCGCGGCTTCGAATTCCACGAGCGCGCGATCCTCCACTTCCCGACGGGAGCGCTGGCATGAGCGGCATGGGTGGCGGCTCGACTACCAACAGCTCGCAGCAGGGGACGAGCAACACCGACTACAGCGGTCAAACCTACTCCGGTTCGATCCTGCCCGATTGGGTGAACCAAGCTGGCCCCGATCTCTATAACCAAGGGGTCAACGAGTACAACAATTTCAACCCCCTCAATCCGCTTGTGCAGCAGGGCATGGGCCTCGCGGAGTACATGGGTGGTTTCGGTGGGCCGGGCTTCGACAACGCGGCTTCGTGGTACGGCAACGATCGCGGCGGTAGTTACGCGACGACGGCGCTCGATCGCATCCTCGCCATGACGGGTGGCGGTGCTGGTGCGGGCGGCAATGTGTCGACGAACCCGCGCACGGGCATTCGCGACGTCAACTATCGCAACTTCACCGACTACGACGTCGGTGCGTACATGAACCCGTACACGCAACAAGTCGTCGACACGTCGCTCGGCGATCTCGATCGACAGGCGCAGATTGAAGGTCTCCGACGCCAGAGCGCGCAGACAGCAGCGGGCGCATTCGGTGGCGCACGTCACGGCATTGCCGACGCACTCGCCTCGGGCGAGAATGCCCGTGCGGCAGGCACGCTTTCCGCGCAGCTCCGTTCCGCGGCATACGACAACGCGACGAACCTGATTGGCCGCGATCAAGCGGGTGATCTCTCGGCGCAGCAAGGCAATCAGGGCGCGGATGTTTCTGCTGCGCAGATTGCGGCGCAGGAGAACGCAGCAAACCAAGCGTCGGCTTCGCAACTGCAAGGCAACCAGCTCCAAAGCCTTGCGTCCGCGCTCACGGGGGGTCTGAATCTCGGGCAGCTCGATCTCGCGCGCGGCGGCGCGTGGCAAAACCTTGGCGAATCGAGCTACGGAATTCTCAGCGGTGCAGGCAACAATCTCGCGCAGTTGCAGGGGATGCCGTTCCAGATGCTCCAAGGTCTCGCCGGCATGCTCTCCGGCATCCCGACCGAACAAGGTCAGTTCGGCACGACGAGCGGCAGCTCGTCGACGCAGAGCACGATGTCGGGCCGTGAACGCACGCGCGAACAGCCGGGCATGAACGACTACCTCGGCACGGCGCTCACTCTCATGGGGCTCATGTAATGCAAGGCATGACCGGCGGTGCGGGTGCGGCGACGGGCCAGGGCAACGGCATGGGCACGATGCTCAATGCCGGCATGCGCCTCATGCAAGGCAACGGCGACGAACAGCGCGAACCGGAAG
>Ga0187893_10015293_pt1 | contig 10302 bp, 5 predicted proteins | sample MA1701074metaG_FD_139574 | JGI IMG/M metagenome (GOLD analysis project Ga0187893, IMG submission 139574) | White microbial mat communities from a basaltic lava cave in the Kipuka Kanohina Cave System on the Island of Hawaii, USA - MA170107-4 metaG ... | reverse complement strand
GAGCCTCCAAAGTCTCGATATCCACGGCACCTCACTCCAAAAGCGGAGGTGCGGTAGCGGCGTTGACCTAGGAATCGGTCGCGCGAGCCGCTGGCAACAGAGAATTCTGGCGCTGTAGTACTATATCCGAACTGCGCGAGGCGGTGCGGCTCAAGCCGGGCTACGCCGGGCACCAGTACGCCCTCGGCCTTGTGCTCTGCCGGGCCGGCGATCCCGACGCTGGGATCCCGGCCCTTCGCGAGGCGATCCGGCTCGATCCTCGCATGGTGGAGGCTCACCGGACCCTCGCCCGGACTCTGCAGGAGCAGGGTCGATTCCTCGAGGGGCTCGAGTCGGCCCGGCTGGCGCACGCCCTCCTGTCCGAGATGGGGGCGCTGCCGGCCGACCGGCAACGTGAACTCGAGGTGTACGAACGCAACGCGGCGCTCGAGGAGCGGCTTCCCCGCATCGTGAAGGGCGAGGACGCGCCCCGGGACGCCTCGGAGCGGCTCGACGTCGCGAACCTCTGCCTGAAGCAGGGGCTCCTCGACGACGCCGTCGGCCTATTCGAGCGCACGCTCGCGGATTCCCAGGCGTGGATCGACCGGTACAACGGCGCGTGCGTCGCGGCCTTCGCCGCCGGGAAGGGTGGCGAGCGATCCGCCCGCTACAGAAGCCTCGCCCTCGGGTGGCTGCGCTCCGCGCTCTCGGCGTTGGAAGCGTCGGGAGACCCCGGGACGGCACAGAAGCTGCGGAAGTGGAGGAGCGACAGCTATCTCGTGTCGGTGCGCGACGGCCTCGGAAGCCTCCCTGGAGCCGAACGCGAGGAGTGGACGAAACTCTGGGCGGACGTCGATGCGCGGCTGGACGCTGCCACGAAGTGATCCGCGCGCGACGACGGTCGCGTCGGGCGTGACGTCTGTGTCGCCGCGCCTGACGCGCAGCTTGCTGATGTCGCCCACGGCGCGACACGCGGGAGATTGCAGCCCTGCGAGAGCGCGCGCGTCGAAGGGGTCGTTGCCACCGTGTTCCGCAAGGTCGCGGACGGTCCGGTAGCCGACTGCCGGGTCCGTTTCGCGCCGTCTCAGCGGACGAGGTGCGGGCCGCTGTCCTCGATCCGCTGCGCGAGCGCGAACCCCGTCGCCGCGTCCCCTCTCCCCGCGCGATCCTGCCGCGGGCGCCTCGCCGCCGGGAAGGCGGAGGGGGGGCGTCGCGCGTCTCGTGCGCGCGCACGAGACACGCGACGGGAGGGGGCTCGGGGGCCCCCTCGTGACTATCCTCCGGGCGACGTCCGCGCGAGCAGCGTCGACGCGAGACCCCTCACTTCGTCGGACTGCGCAGGATCAGCGGCGATTCCTGAAAGCGCGCCATGGGCATCGGGGCCAAACATCGCGGCGAGGATCGGTCATGCCCCGCGGGCTGCGCGTCGGTCCCGTCGGGACAGTTCGGTGCGGCCGCGGGCGCCTCGGGGGCATCCGATCCGTTGCCAGTTACCGGGACTGCTCGGGCGCGTCGAGGCGGATCCGCAGCGGCGCCTCCGCGATCGCGCCGGGGTCGAGGCGCAGGGAGGCGTGCCCGACGCAGCGCACGACAAGTTCGATGTCGACGGACGGCTGACGCGGAAGCGCGAACCGCCCCTCGGCGTCTGCGACCGCCACGTGGGCTCCGGTCTCGGAGAGCGACCACACGACGGCCGCCGGGAGGGGGCGGCCGCGGGCGTCCACGACCAGCCCGGCGAGCGGCGCCCCCGCGGAAAGAAGGACATCCGGCGCCGCCGTCATGGTCCCCGCAGCCGATTCAACCCGCGCGTGGCCGGACTCGAAGACGATGCACCAGCGCCCGGCAGGGAGATCCTCAAACCTGTACCCACCGTTGGCATCGGTGCGCGCCGCCGCGGCGTGGAGCGGCGCGTCGATCGCGCACGGGTCCGGGAGGATTCTCACGCGTGCGCCCGCGATCGGGCCGTCCGGTCCGATCACACGGCCCGACACGCTGCCGCCCGCCTGCAGCCGGAGGACCACGTCCGTCTCCCCGGGCCGCGGCTGCACCTCCGCAGGGGCGCAGCCCGCCGCCTCGGCACGGAGGACGCCGCCCTCCTCGACGCCCTCGAAGCGGAACGCGCCGTCCGCACCGGTGAGGAGGTGCACGCTTCCCTCGCGTCCGATCCACGTGACGCGTGCACCGGCAACGGGGCGCCCAACGTCGTCCTGAACGTGCCCACCCGCCGCGCGCGCCGCAGGCATGAGGATGATCAGGGGGTCCGGGGGCGACTTCAAGGCGAGATCGATCGTTCGCTGGCAGCGGGCAGCGCGCACCGTGAGGCTCAGCCGCCCGGGCGGGACCTCAAGCGCGAACGAGCCGTCCTCGCCGGTACGTGCGGCCACCGACGGTGCAGAGACGATGGCGTTGGCGACGGGCGCGCCGTCGGTCTCCCGGCGGACGAATCCCGCGAGCCGGACGGGCAGGGCTCGCTCCACCTCGACTTCGACGAGCCAGTCGTATGGGGCGCTTACCTGCACCGTGTCCCCGACGCGGACCGGGCCGGCGGCGACCTCGAGCACGAACGTCCCCGGATGGATGCCCGCCATGACGAACGCGCCGTCGTCCTCGCTCGTCGCCGCGCGCCGTGCGATGCCAGGCGGCAGGTCGGCGGCGGAGAACGGCGCGTCCGCGCCGAGTCGGAGCACGACACGTGGCACGCCCCGCCCGAAGCGATCGACGACCCGGCCGCGGATGCGAGTCCCCTCTCCAAGCAGCAGATCGACGTGCGCGGGGGCGACGGACACCGCGTGCATCGCGGGCGCGAGCCCGTCCAGATCGGCAACCACCACGTGGGCGCGCCCGGGAGGCACCGGCAGCGAGTAGCTCCCATCCGGGCCCGCGCGCGTCATCCAGACCGCAAGCGTGCCGCGGTCGTACGCCGCGACGCTCGCGCCCGCGGCCGGGAGGCCGCTCGGGGTGAGCACGCGCCCCTCGATGCACGCGTCAGCGTCGAGCCCCGCGGGCTCCTTGGGCCCCGCGTCGGAGATCGCTGCCACGGCCGCCGGCTCCGTCGACCCGTCCGCGGGCGCGGGCTCGCCGAGCCGCATCGCTTGATCATGTCGCCACGCGCGGGGATGCGCCGCCGACTGGCGCGTGGCCACGCAGAGCGCCCCGATCCACAGGAAGAGGAGCAGGAGCACCGACGAAAGCAGGGGCAGGCCCAGCCGCCTCCCCCTGCGCTTCGACGAGGATGTCACGTCTCTACGGCGCGATCTTGGCGACGAAACCGTCGATGACACCCCTCCGCACCGCCTGGAAGGGATTCACCCTGGGAAAGTCCGTGGAGTGGGTCAGGCCACAGACGTAAGCCGCCCCGTCGCCGTCCAAGGCGATGTGCGCAAAGCTGCGCTCCGCCAGGCTTCCGCCGAGGTAGGTGGAGTAGACCAGCCCGGATCCCGAGCTGTTCAACTTCGTGACGAAGGCGTCCGTCGCGCCGCGGAGAGTCGCTTGGACCGCGTTCAGGACCGGGAACTTCTTGTCGCCGGTGATGCCGGCCACGTGGGCGCGGCCGGCGCCGTCCACGGCGATGCCGTACCCGTAGTCGTCTCCCTTCGACCCGAGGTAGGTCGAGTACGCAAGGGCGCCTGCGCCGAAGTCGATCTTGGCGACGAAGGCATCCGAGGCGCCCGGACGCGTCTTCTGGTAGGCCGCCGACGTCGTCGGGAAGTTGGCCGACGCCGTCTCGCCGACGACGTACGCGTCCCCGGCGGCGTCGACGGCGACATCCCTCCCGAAGTCGGCGCCGCTGCCGCCCAAGTAGGTGGCGAAGACGCAGGTGCCTCCGGAATCGAACCGGGCCACGAACGCGTCCGCGTTGCCGCCGAGGGAGGACTGGATCGGATTCACCGTCGGGAACGACGAGGAGAACGTCCAGCCGGTCACGACGGCGTTGCCGGACGCGTCCACGGCTATCTCGTAGCCAGCATCCGTTCCCGCGCCGCCCGTGCCGCCCCCGCCCAGGTAGGTGGAGAAGGCGAGAGAGGCCCCGTCGGCCTCGAACCTCGCGAGGAACGCGTCCACGTTGCCGCCGCCGAAAGAGCCCTGATGCGCGTTCGCGGTCGGGAAGTTCGGCGAGTTCGTCGAGCCGGTGACGTGCCCGCGGCCTGCGCTGTCGATGGCGACCCCGTGCCCCAAGTCGTCCCCGCTCCCGCCCAAGTAGGTCGAGTAGACAAGCGAAGAGCCGGAGGCGTCGAGCTTCGCGAGGAACGCGTCGACCACGCCGCCGGCATGCGCGGCTTGAAGCGCGTTCACCGTGGGGAAGTCGCTCGACCGCGTGGATCCGGTCACGTAGGCGCAACCCGCCGAGTCCACGACGATGTCCCTGCCCACGTCCAAGTTGTCGCCGCCAAGGTAGGTCGAGTAGACCAGGGAGGCGCCGTTGGCGGAGAACTTGGTGACGAACGCGTCGGTCTTGACCGGCGTAGTCGTGCTGTTGTTCTGCGACTGGAACGGGTTCGCGGTCGGGAAGTCGAGGGACTGCGTGATCCCGGTGACGTAGGCGCAGCCCGCGCCGTCGACGGCGATGCTGTTGCAGTTCTCGCTGGCGCCCGTCGCGTCCGACCCGCCGAGGTAGGTGGAGTAGACGAGGACCGGGTCGATCACGAGATCCTTCGCACGGTCGTACGGACCGACGTCGAACCCGACCTCGCGGTCCGGGAGAAGGCGGAAGGAGCCGTCGATCCGCTTCTTCCCTTGAAGGAGGACGGGCGCCCTGAGCGTCACGGTCCCCCCGGCCCCCTCCACTTCCAGTCCGCCGCGGGCGTCGATGCGCAGGGCGCTGTCGAACGAGAGGCGGATGCGCCCCGGGTCGGCGCCCGGCGCCACGACGAAGTCGAACTCGAGCTCGCGCGGGTTGCCGTAGTAGACGAGGTTGATCCCGGGATAGACCCCTTCGCAGACCACCTTGCCGACGTGCGGCACGCCCGTGATCCAGCAGGCGGGGTCGCTGCCCCTGAGGTAGTTGCTGCGGCTTGTGCGGGCATCCGCGCCGCGCATCGCGCACGTCGTATCACCGCCGACCAGCCGCATGCGCAGGGCGCCGCCGGGGTGGCGCAGGAGCGCCTCCGTCGGGCGCAGGAAGAGCGCGTAGCCGGGCGCGCGGGCGATGAACCGCGCCTCCGCGGCCGCCTGCCCGAGGTTGGGCTCGAAGCAGAGGGGGACCCTTCCGAACCCCTCTCCGGCCTCCTGAGCCCCCCCGGATGCGGGAGCAGCGAGGAACATCGCAATGAGAAAAACCCAGCGACCGTTGTAGCTTCGCGCCATCGTTCACCTCCTCGGGCGGCGCCGTCGCGGCGTGCCCTGTGGAGCGAATGACGGTCGGGAGCCTTCCTGTGACAGCCACCTCGATTTTCCGTCACAGGGCTGCGATGATCGGTCATTCGTCGCGGGAGGGGCGCATGGTTCCCGTTGAGCAGGCCGACCACCCCGAGGGGGAGCCTCTCCGACGCTTGCGGGGCGGCGACGCCGAGGCGTTCACCCGCCTCTTCGAGAACTACCTCCCCGTCCTGCACGCGAGGATCCGGCGCGGCGTGCCGGCGTTCGTCTTCCGCAAGGTCTCCGTCTCGGACATCCTCCAGGAGATACGGATCGTCGCGCTGGAGCGGTGCCTGGAGTTCGAGGACCGCGGTCCGGGCTCGTTCCGGAACTGGCTCCTGACGATCGCGGACATGAAGATCCGCGAGGCCGTCCGCCGCCACGCGGGCACCGCGAAGCGGGACGGCGCGCGGGAGGTCACCCGCGGCGCGCGCGGGGAGACGCGCGACGTGCCGGCGGGAGGCGCCTCCCCGAGCGAGCACGCGATCGCGTCGGAGCTCGCGGCGATCGTCCGGCGCGCGATCGAGGCGCTGCCCGCCGAACAGGCGGAGGTGATCCGGCTCGTGCGCTCCGAGCACCTGACGCTCCGCGAGGCGGCGGAGCGGGTCGGAAAGTCCCACGACGCGGTGAGGCAGATCTACGGCCGCGGCCTCCTTCGGTTCAAGCGGGAGTTCGAGCGGCTCGGAGGAAGGTTCGATGGATAGGGACGACGAGATCGCCAAGGCGCTGTGGGAGTGGCAGGAGCGTCGGGACCGGGGGGAGCCGGTGACGCCGGACGACGTCGTCGCGGCCAACCCGGACCTCGCGCCGGAGCTGGAGTCGCAGTTCGCCTTCCTCGGCGCCCTCGAGAGCGCCTCCGAGCCGCTGCCTCCGGGTGCGCCGCGCGAGATCGGCGACTTCCGGATCGTGCGCGAGATCGGGCGCGGCGGGATGGGCGTCGTCTACGAAGCCGAGCAGGTCTCGATGGCGCGGCGCGTCGCGTTGAAGGTGCTCTCGCTCGCGATCGCGGGCACGCCGCACGCGGTGAGGCGCTTCGAGCGCGAGGCGCGCGCCGCCGGACGACTCCACCACACCAACATCGTCCCGATCCACGCGATGGGGCAGCACGCCGGCCACTGGTACTACGCGATGGAGCTGGTCCAGGGGATGCCGCTCAGCAGGGTCGTGGTCGAGTTGCGCGCCGCCGGGGGACATCCGCGCGAGGAGAGCCTCGCACGCATGACGCCGGGGGCCGTGTCCGCGCCCGGGACCGGCACAGGCGCGCGGTCCTACTTCGTCCGGGTGGCGGAGATGTTCGCGGCTGTCGCGGAGGCGCTCGACCTCGCCCACCGCGAGGGCATCGTCCACCGCGACATCAAGCCCGGCAACCTCTTGCTCGACACCGAAGGCGTCCTGAAGGTCGTCGACTTCGGCCTCGCGATCCAGAACGACGAGGCTGGCCCCGCCCTCACGATGACCGGCGACCTGCTCGGGACGCCAGCCTACATGAGCCCCGAGCAGGCCATGGCCAAGCGCATCCGGATCGACCACAGGACCGATGTCTACTCCCTCGGCGCGACGCTCTACGAGGCACTCACCCTGCGCCCCCCCTTCGAGGGGAAGAACCTCTACGAACTCTGCTCCCAGATCGTCACGAAGGACCCGGCGCTGCCGAGGCGGGTCAACGCCAAGGTGCCGCGCGACCTCGAAACGATCGTCCTGAAGGCGATGGAGAAGGACCGCGACAAGCGGTACCAGAACGCGGGTGCCTTCGCGCGCGACCTGCGCCGCTTCGCCCAGGGGTTCGCGGTCGAGGCGCGGCGCATCGGCGTCGGGACGCGCGCGTGGAGGAAGGTCAAGCGGCACAAGGTGCGCTCGCTCCTCGTTGCAGCCGTGGTCCTCCTAGCGGGTACGGGCGCGCTCCTCGGCGCGCGGGCGGCGGAGGAGGCGGCGCGCCGGCTGACGCTCGACTACGCGCGCCTCTGCGCGCAGGCGGAGCAGGCGACGATCGCCTCGCTCTCGAGCTCCCGGTCGGCCCCGGCGAGCGTCCAAGGCCGGGTGGAGTTCTTCGGCTCTTTCGGCGACTCGATGGGCGCGATCCCGGCGGTCACCACCGAGGGCGCGGCCGCCCTCTTCTCCGAGGCGATCGCGCTCGCCCCGGACCGCCCGGAGGCCTACGTAGGCCGCGCGCTCGCGCCGGAGCGCACGCTCGAGGAGCGCTTCGCGGACATCGACGCCGCACGCGCGCGGGGCCTCTCCGCGCGCACCTGGCACCTCGCGCGCGCGCACCTCCACGAGTGCGGGGGACGTGCTGCCGACGCGGGCGGGGAACGCACGCGCGCCGCCGCGGAGAGCGGCGACGCCCCGCTGGACCTCTACCTCGAAGCCTGCCTGTGCGTCGCGCAATCGAGGTGGGAGGAGGCGCGGGAGACGCTGGGCCGGCTGCTCGCGCTGGGCGACGCCGCGCCCACCGTGCGCTGCCTCGGGCTCTGGCTCCGGGCCGCGGCGCACCGGAGGGAGGGGCAGCACTCCCTCGCGCTCGAGGACCTGATCAAGCTCCAGGCGCTCGGCGACGACAGCGCCGTGCTCAAGGCCAGAGTCGCGTCGGCGTGGCGGCCGATCGACCTCCGCGTGGCGGAGCAGCGCTTCGAGGAGGCCATGGAGCAGGTCGGCCGGGAGGGCACGGAGGACGCCTGGTGCACGCTCTGCGGGACGGCGAGGCACGGCGACGACCATGCGTGGAGCGAGCGCGCCGCGCGCAAAGGGCTCGAGACGCATCCGCTCTCCGCGCGCCTCCACTCGGAGTTGGGAGCTGCCCTCAACTGCCTGAAGAGGACCGAGGAGGCGCTGCCCCTCCTCGACCGGGCCGTGGAGTTGGACCCGAGGCTCTCCTCCGCCCACAACCGCCGAGGCTGCGCGCTCCTGGACCTCTGCCGGTCCGCGGAGGCGCTCGCCGCCTTCGACCGGGCGATCGACGTTGATCCGCGTTCCGTCGGCGCCCACGGCAACCGGGGCAAAGCGCTCGCCGACCTTGGCCGCCTCGAGGAGGCGCTTGCGGCCTACGACCGCGCCATCGAGATCGACCCGCGGCACGCCGGGGCCCACTCCAACCGGGGGAGCGCGCTCAAAAATCTTGGCCGGGTCGAGGAGGCGCTTGCGGCCTACGACCGCGCCATCGAGATCGACCCGCGGCACGCCGGGGCCCACTACAACCGGGGGAACGCGCTCAACAAACTTGGCCGGGTCGAGGAGGCGCTTGCGGCCTTCGACCGCGCCATCGAGATCGACCCGCGGAACGCCACGGCCCACTGCAACCGGGGGAGTGCGCTCAATGAACTTGGCCGGGTCGAGGAGGCGCTTGCGGCCTACGACCGCGCCACTGAGATCGACCCGCGGATCGCCACGTGCCATTACAACCGGGGGTACTCGCTCAATCGACTTGGCCGCCTCAAGGAGGCGCTTGCGGCCTTCGACCGCGCCATCGAGTTCGACCCGCGGATCGACGAGGCCCACTGCAACCGGGGCGTTGTGCTCAAGAAACTTGGCCGGTTCGAGGAGGCGCTTGCGGCCCAAGACCGCGCCATCGAGATCGACCCGCGGAACGCCACGGCCCACTGCAACCGGGGGAACGCGCTCAATGAACTTGGCCGCCTCAAGGAGGCGCTTGCGGCCCAAGACCGCGCCATCGAGATCGACCCGCGGATGGCCGCGGCCCACTACAACCGGGGGTACGCGCTCAATAAACTTGGCCGCCTCAAGGAGGCGCTTGCGGCCTTCGACCGCGCCATCGAGATCGACCCGCGGAACGCCGGGGCCCACTCTTGGCGGGGCATCTTGCTCTGTGCGCTCGATCGCCTTGAGGACGCGCGCGCGGCCTACGCCCGGGCCGCGGAGCTCGCCCCCCTCGATGCCTCGACGCTCAACAGCCTCGCATGGTTCCTCGCGACGTGCCCCGAGGAGCGGCTTCGCGACCCGGCCCGCGCCGTCGAGGTTGCGCGGAAGGCCCTCGTCGCCGAACCCGGCGCAGGCACAGTCTGGATAACGCTGGCAATCGCGCTCCTGCGCGCGGGGAAGCCGCTCGAGTGCCTCGAGGCGCTCGACAGGTCGATGGGCCTCCGCGAAGGCGGGAACGCACTGGACTGGTACTTCGCGGCCATGGCGCACGCGAGGCTCGGCAACCCCGAGAAGGCCCGCGCCTTCTACGAGTGCGCGCTCGCGTGGACCAAGGAGCACGCGCCGGACGACCCCGAGCTGCGCCGGTTCGGCGAGGAGGCCGCCGCGCTGATCGCAACGGCGGCAGGCTCGCATGGATAGACAGGAGAGGTCTCGGCCGAACGCCTCTGTCTACGTGTGGGCTTTCTACGGCGCGAGGGCAAGGCCGGGCCGGCGCGTGAGGCCGCAGAGCGGACGCTGGATCTCCCGCCGGCCTGCGGAACCGCGCCGGGCCGCGGAGCTTGCGCGTCAGGCGACCAGGGTCTCAGACTGGCGAGGTTGGATGATCTCGGTGCAGCCCAGCGCGGGAGGGGGGAGTGGGCGGACGGGTTGGCGGCACTCCGCCGGTCGCTGGCGTTGGAGGTGAACAGCAATGCCTACGCCCGGTACTTCGCGGCGATCGCTGAGCACAGGGTGGGAAACGCGGAGAGACCGGCAGCGCTCTTCCGCGAGGCGGAGGCGCTTGGAAACGTGCACGACGCCGACGATGGCGCGTTGGCGAGGCTCCGCGACGAAGCGGCGGTAGCCCTCGGTGGCGCGGCAGGGATGTGCCGCGCAAGAAGGTGACTTCCTCTTGGACTTGACGTGGCAGGGGGGCCAGCCACACGGAGTCCCGATCCGCCTCGGGAGATCGCGTTGGACTTGCGAAACGCGCCTCCGCGAGGCATCTTCCTCGAAGTCCTCGCCCTGCAAGGCAGGGGAGACGCTCACCCCCTCATCTCCCTACTCGAGGTTCCGGCGGGGAGCGAGCGGATCGGGTGCTGGGTCCCGGGGACG
>Ga0187893_10015292_pt1 | contig 10303 bp, 7 predicted proteins | sample MA1701074metaG_FD_139574 | JGI IMG/M metagenome (GOLD analysis project Ga0187893, IMG submission 139574) | White microbial mat communities from a basaltic lava cave in the Kipuka Kanohina Cave System on the Island of Hawaii, USA - MA170107-4 metaG ... | reverse complement strand
TCCATGGCGATTCCATAGCGTGTCCCATTTTGGTACGCCTCGATGATCTGGTTAAGGACTGGGAACACGGACTTGAGCGCCACTTGGTCCCCGGTCACCTCCACATAGGCTCGCCAGGCTTCGATGAACCACAACGCGGCATCGGCGCTGTTGTACTCCGGGGCCTCCCCCGGTCCGGGGAACCAGTTCGGCAGCATCCCTTTATCGACAAACCGTGCGTAGGTTTCGAGAATGCGGCGCGCGCTATCAAAGCGTCCCGTGGCCAAGGTCAGGCCCGGCAGCGCGATCATGGTGTCGCGCCCCCAGTCGCCAAACCAGGGATACCCCGCGATCACCGATTCCCCATCCGGAGTATCGGCTAGCGGACGTGCAAAGACGAAATTATCCCCCGCTAGGATCAACTGTTGGACCCAGGCAGGCGCTTCCCGCAGCTCCCCGATCTGCACCTGGGTGCGGGTCAATAGGCCCCTATCATGGGCATGAAAGCGCCGCATGGCCTCTTCCAGGTAGGGCGAGGCATCCTCTTCTAAGCTCGCGACGATGCCCGACCATTCGCCTGAATAGAGATCGAGATCGGCCTGCCCGACGCAGAGGTGGTTATCCCAAGCGGCCAAGCCACGCTCGCGTTCTACGGAGAGGTCAAAGTTTTCGTACCAGGTGTGATCGGGTGTGATGGTTCCATGACGCGCGTGAAACCGAAGGCTAAACCTTTCCCCGCCGACCGGGCTGCGCACCAGGAGGCTGCGCTCGCCATCGGGCTCGATCACCGGATTAAACGCCCAAGGCGGAGCATTGCCGTGGTGGTCACGCGCGTTGACCAGCAGCTTCACCTCAAGACTCAAGCGCCTTTCCTCGCCATCGACGGGATGGTATTCGGGCCGATAGGCGACATAGACCGTGTCTGCGCCCGGCTCCATCCAGATCCGCAGCTCGAGACCCAGATCGCCGATGGCGTATCGCCATACGGGCATACGCCCATCGAGGCGAAATGACTCGATATGCAGATGACCCTGTGGGTCGATGACGCCGCTGCCCCAGCGATTGCTATGGAGCGGGACGCTACGCTTGCCGTCCCGCAGCGTGGCATCGGCCTTGGCGAATACCAGAAACCGACCGAGCGGGGGCTGTAAGGGTGCGATCAAGAGCCCATGGTAACGACGGGTGAGGGTACCGGCGATGGTGCCGGCCGCATAGCTGCCGCGGCCATTCGCGAGCCACCATTCCCGCCGCTCGGCCTGGCTGAGATCGGCGCAGATCGCGCGCCCGAAACGTATGAAATCGGGCCTAACGTTGTTCATGACTCCCTCCTTCTACCTGGAGCAAGCTCGCAACTCTTAGCGCCCAGGCGTATATCGTTAACGATGGATTCACCCGGCTCGATCGCGGCAGGATGCTGCCGTCCACCACGTAGAGGTTTTCCATGCCGTGCACCTTGCCGCTTTCATCCACCACGGATGTTTTCGGCTCCGTGCCCGTGACCAAGGTGCCGCACGCATGCGCACTGCCGGCCAGCGGGATGGATTGCGCAAAGCTGACATAGCCGCAGCCTAGCAGTGCACGGCGAAACCCATTTATTAATTGCTTGTGTTCCGCCACCCCTTGAGGCAGCCGTGCGGGGTCATAATCGAGTTTCGGGTAGGGTTGTGAACGATCTCCTGCGGCTCCCTCTGCGATGACCCGGTTTGCTTCATCGGAACCGTCCTCGGTCTGTAGGAAGAAACCGTAGGCCCGGCGGCCGAAGAATTGAGCGGTTCTGGGTGGAACAAAACGGGGTACGAGCGAGCCGATGACATCCCCGCCGAAGCCCAGCGGCTGGATGCTGCTGTGAGGATATTTCTCGCTGAGCAGCAGCGCCGTCTTGCGCAAGAGATCGGTCTTCCGCGAGAACGCGACCAAGGCGGTCAAAAAATGGCGTTTGTAATACCGTCCGACGAGCCGATAATTGGGCAGGCTTCGATCGAGTCCGGTCTTTTCCATATACTGCTGCAACAAGCGCGGTGAGTGCATCGCGCCGGCCGCGAGTAACACCTTGCCGGCGGTATAACAACGACCGTCCCGGAGTGCAACGCCGGTGATCCGCTGCGGGGCATCCTCCTCGCCGAGCAGTGCTTGCACCGGCTGGCCGGTGGCAAGTTCTAAGTTTTCCCGCGGGGCCACCCGCTCCAGAAAGGTATGCTGCGCATCGGATTTGAGCCCCTTCGCCGAGGCGAAGCCATCGAAGTGTCCCGCCTCCTCCCTATGCTTCAGGATCTCGGCGGCCAGTCCCAAAGGCACGGGCTCTACCGTCCAGCCGGCACCGTTGCGCCGTATCCGATCGACGATCAGGCGCAGGTCCGGTTCGATATCGAACTGGCGCACAGCGAGCACGTTCTCGGCCTCTTGGTAAAAGGGCGCCAGCTGACTATACGCGATCGGCCAAGGCAGAAACTTAAGCTCTGTGTTGCCTTCGAACTCGTGGGCGCCGTAGCGCAGCAGCGCCGCTCCGTACCATTTCGTCTTGCCGCCTACATTGAAATACTCCTCCGGTACGAATGGGCGGCCATCCTTATTCAACCACGCTTCCTTGCTTTTGAATACGCCCTGTGCGATCACCTTCCCAAAATCGAGTGTGGTGCCGTCATCCGGCAGGGCCTCGCCCTTTTCGATCAGGAGTACCCGCCTCGATCCTTGCGCCAGCCGGTAGGTGGCGGCGCAACCGCCCGCCCCCGAACCGATGATGATGTAGTCGTAGTGAGTCATCGTTCTCGTCCTCTATACAGTAGCTGTGCCGTTGGCTCTATCTGGTGGTGCTGAACGTCATCGCACTATCACTTCCCTCAAAACACCGCCGCTGGCGCGATCACCGCCGCCGTCGAACCCCGCGTCTTGGCATGGGTGAGCACAAACATGAATTCGTATACCTGTCGCTTGGCCAGTTCCTCGGTCGCCAGGTTTTCAAGACCGAACAGACCCATCTTCACGTACATGGTCTGGGGCACTAAAAACGGACGTTCGGGATCCTCCCCCGGGACCGGCCCGTAGCTCCAGGTATCGGCCCCGGTCATGCTGATATGCTGGGCATAAAGCCAGCCTACAAGCTCCATCCCCGGACCCGGCTCACCTGCTAGAAACTGTTCGTTGTCCTTTCCCCATAGGCCGCCCCAACCGGTGTGAAACAACACCGCGTCGCCCCCGCGCAGCTCGATGCCCTGGCTCTTGAGCGCAGCCTCGACATCGGCGACGGTAATCGCATAGCCGCTCTTGAGACGTGGCGTGCCTTTGGCGCGCGCGATATCGACCAAAACGCCACGGGTGATGATCGGCGGTACGGTCTCCATGCCGAAGCGATTGATCCCCCAACCCTCTACGACATCGCGTATGGTCCAACCGTTGTAGAAGCGGTCGCCGATCTGGATATGGCCGATGGAATCAAGCTGCGTCCCCACCTGGAAGGTGCCGGCCTGGATCTCCGTGATCCAGTTGATTTGATTTTTCCCCCAGCCCTTGCCAACCGCATCGCTACGGCGCAGATTTGTAACATGCGGGGAGACATCTACCGTTTGGTGCCAGTAACGGCCGGGAAACTTGGGCGCATCTTCATCCAGCACCCGCCCGAGATCGACGACCTCACCGGTTTTGACCAGCGCGGTCGCGGCACGCACTACGTTCGGGGTGATCTCGTTCAGTGTCCCGATCTGATCATCCGTGCCATAGCGACTCGGCCACCATGGCTTTTCTCCGGGCGGTAGCCCCGAGCGATCGGCGCGCGCACCCGAGGCATTATTGGTCGTGCTTTCCAGCGCAGCCGCAGCAAGCGGGATGGCCAGGGCCAATAGCAGTCCGCTAATGCCAGCTCGCGTAGCTCGTGCACGCATCGTATTGGCGCCGGCTTCACGAGCCATGAGCGGCAGACGGTGGACTCTCATGTTCATTGCAACCTATCCATCGCAAGCCATCCCTCTAGCCACGGAAAAACTTACGGCCGATTAAATAGTCGAGCGACAGCTTCCCCGGGCCATGAAGCAGTGAGACCAAGAGCAAGATCCCCCAGACCTGATGCTGTTCTACACCTGCAGCGTTAAGCGCCGGATAAGAAATCACGGCCATGATGTTAAAAACGAAGAGCACACCTGCGCTCAGGCGCCCCGCTAATCCGAGGGCAAGCAACACTGGAAACACGAGCTCTACGAAGGTGCCGAGATAGGCGGCAAGCTCCGGGGACAAGAAGGGCACCGAGTATTCATAGCTAAAGAGCGCGACGGTGCTCTCCCAAGATTGGATCTTCACCAGACCCGACTGAAAGAACACCTTCGCGACCCAGAGGCGCACGGCGAGATCTGCGATGGGCGCTGTCCAATTCAATGCCGCGACCAGCTTGCGGACCACAGGCGGTTGGGCTTCGCGATACGAGGTATGTGTGACTGTGTTCATGATGTTTTCCTCCGATCTCAGAAATTACTGCAGATAAAATCCGATCAAGCTTTGGCCAAGCACATGGCGCTTGAGCGCCTCGGCGAGGTCAAATGCAGGCTCGAGCTCGGCGGCCTGCTCATAGGCTTCACCAAGCGTCTTTCCCTCGGCGAGGTTACGCAGTAGGGCGTACTCGCCAGAACCCAAGGCTTGCATCTCGATCGACGCGCCGCGGCGGATGATGAGTAGCCTCGTCCCACCCATGGCGAGATCAACCGACTGATCGTCTTCAAAATCGGCTTGGTTGACTTCCCAGATCTTTAGCAGCGGATAGGGGGAAGCGAGCAATTGGGCTGCGGGGTTGAGCATGAAACGGAGTTGCGCATGGTGCTCCAGCGCGATGGCAGCAAGCGCGCGGGGATCCAGAGGCTTCGCATCCGGGGCGTGGTAAACAAGCTGCCGCGCCCATTCCAAGCGCGCCACATCGGGTAGGTAAGCCAACCCCTTCGCGGGCGCAAATCCCTGGAGGAAGTGGGCAAAGTGGCTGCCGTATTCCCTCAGATCGCCCGAGCGCGATGGATAGGCGCGCAGGTATGCTCGGGCCGCATAGTTGAAAAACCGGTCGCCCACCAAACGGTCGACGATCGGATAACAAGCGCGCAAGGCCTCGGTGAAGCTGTTCACGATGTTGTTGCGGTAGATACCCAACCGCCGTCCCCCGTCCAAACCATCGGCGCGAATGTCAAGCTCGGATCCCGCGCTGCGAGGATCGAACATCGCTTCGGCAAAGCGCTCTTGCAAGTTACGCAGCGAGGACATAGCTCGCCTCCAGAATGCGCTCGGCCCGGTAGGCCTCGTTCAGCAAGACGTCCAAGGGCGGCAGCTCGCTATCCCATTCGATGAGCGTAGGTTTCTTCCCGATGCGATCGACTGTCCATCGATAAAGCCTCCAGACTTCCTCGGCCACGGGCGTGCTGTGGCTGTCGATCAGGATCGCGCCAGAGCCATTCCCATGGGAGAGGAAGCGGTTCACGCTGAAGCCTGCGAGATGGATCTCCTGCACGAGATCTCCGGGAATGCGGGCGATGTAGGCATAAGCGTCAAGGCCATGGTTCTTGGCGCTGACGTAAACGTTATTGACATCGAGAAGGATCCCGCAGCCAGAGCGCCTTGAGACTTCCACTAAGAATTCCCATTCCGGCATCGTGGACTCCGTGTACTCGAGGTAACTCGAGAGATTCTCAATCGAAATCTCCCGGCCCAAGTAGTCCTGCACCCAGGCGATGCGCGCCACCACATGGGCGAGCGCCTCCTCGGTGTAAGGCAACGGCAAAAGATCGTTGAGATAGCGCCCACCCACGGAGCTCCAGCAGAGATGCTCCGAGATGAGCCCCGGCTCAAAACGCACGATCAAGCGCTTGAGCTGCTCAAGATGACGGATGTTGATCTCATCCGTCGAGCCAAGCGACAAACCAACGCCGTGCAGGCTCAAGGGATATTGATCGCGAAGCTTCTCCAAGTAATGCAGGGGTGGGCCGCCCGCGCCGAAGTAGTTCTCGCTGTGCACTTCGAGCCAGCCAACTTCCGGCAGCCTTTCAAGGACCGCTTCGTAGTGTGGGTGGCGCAAGCCGATCCCGGCGTGGGCCGGGATCGGGCTGCGATTAGGGTAAGCAGATCCGTTCACAAAACTATTGCTGTGGTGTGAGGTTGCCCCCGGCGATCTTCTCGCAGGTGCCTTTAGGCACGTAGATGAAGGCTGTCGGGTCGCCATCTTGCTTAGCAGAACCGGCACAGGCGCTGGTCGCCGTCTGGCAGTCGTTTTTACCAGCTTTGGCCACGCCATAACACTTCTCGCCTTGTTTCTCCTGGGCGAGCGCATCGTTGGCCAGCCCAAGGGAGCCTAGCGCCAAGACGGCCGCGAGAGCGGAGTTAATGACTGCGGTGGTATTTTTCATTCTGCATCTCCTTTGATGGTTGGTAATGATTGGTACTGTTTACCGTTGCCTTTGCGGCCTCGACGCTTTAGCCATGGCAAGGCCGATGCCAGACCGGGTTCGGACAGGTTGTGCCATAAAAACCAACAGCTTATCTTGGATCACCAGACGCTAAGGACGGCCGTCCCGAAAAGTACGCCACGAATTATTGCGGTAACCACGGCGGCTTGTGGGTAGTGCTAGGCGAAACGAGGCTGTTGGTCCGGGCGGCTCTGATCGCGGTTCAGCTCCGCCGATGTGCGCAGGAAGGTGCCTTCAGCGTGTTCCCCCTCCGGTACTATCCGTTTCAGCGGTACCTGAAGTTCGCCAATGCCGGTCTGCTCGATCCCGCCCGGTGAGAAGACCAGGTTCGGCTTAACTTATACGCTAATCCATCGCTGATTGACGGCTCCTCGAGCCCACGGTCATAGCGCGTATACTGATGCCAATCTGTCGGGACCGAAACTATGAGTGCGAAACGCTTCCGCATCGCGTTTTCCTTTGCCGGAGAAAAACGGGGTTTCGTTGCAGAAGTCGCGGCCATTCTCGCCGCGCGCTTTGGCGAGGACAAAATCCTGTACGACAAGTATCACGAAGCCGAATTTGGAAACTGGAAGCTCGGCCTCCTCCTGCAGGAACACTATCACGATAATTCCGACCTCATCGTGATTATGGTTTGTCCGAATTACAGCAAGAAGGACTGGTGCGGCTTGGAATGGGTAGCGATTCACGGAATGCTGATGTCCGGCAAAGATCGTGAAATCATGCTTTGCCGTTTCGAACACGCGAAGCTGCAAGGCCTAAATGAAAACGCCGGTTTCGTCGAACTTGACCGTAAGACGCCAAAACAAACCGCCAAGCTCATCCTCGAGCGCCTCGCCATTAACGAAGGCCAACCTAGGGACTACTACTCCGGCGAATCGCCGAGCCCCTGCATCCCGAATAACCTCCCCCGCCTCCAGCCCTTCTTCGGGCGCGAAGAGGAATTGAAAACGATTCGCGAAGCCCTCGATCCGGAGTCCCGCACCTGGGGTGCGCTCATCGATGGCCCGGGCGGCATTGGCAAAACCTCGCTCGCGGTCCGCGCGGCCTACGACTGCCCGCCCGGGCAGTTCCAGCGCATCATCTTCGTCTCGGTAAAAGACCGCGAGCTGGACGACGACGGCGTGCGAAGGCTCGGCGGTTTCATCCTGCCGGGACTCCTCGAGATGCTCAACGAGCTGGCCCGTGAACTGGGGCAGCCGGATATCACGAAGTCCCCCGAGGACCAGCGCATCCGGCTCCTGCTCGATGCGCTGCGCCCCGCGCAGGCGCTGCTCATCCTCGATAACCTCGAATCTCTTCCCAAGGACGACCGCGACCAGATCTTCAACTTCGTCAAACGCCTGCCGCAGGGCTGCAAGGCCATCCTGACCAGCCGCCGCCGCATCGGCTCCGGCTCGGAACTCCTCATCCTGGAAAAACTCGACCAGGCCGCCGCGCTCGAGACCTTGGCCGACCTCGCCCGGCGCAATCCGTTGCTGGCGAAGACCAGCGAAGCCGAGCGAATCACCCTTTATCGGCAGACCGGCGGCAAGCCGCTGCTCCTGCGCTGGGTGGCCGGGCAGCTCGGTCGCGGAAGCTGCCGCACCTTGGCCGATGCGCTGCACTTCCTGTGCAGTTGCCCACCGGACAACGACCCGCTGGAGTTCATCTTCGGCGATCTTGCACAAGAGTTTACCGACAACGAGACCAAGGTCCTCGTGGCGCTCACTTACTTCACTCTGCCGGCGAAGGTGACGCACGTCGCCGAGTTGGCCGGGCTCGACGAGGAGCCGGTCGACACCGCCTTGCGCACCCTCGCCAACCGCTCCCTCGTCGTCCCCGACCAGGAGGAGACGGCTTACGCTCTCGTACCGATGGTCGCCGACTTCCTGCGGCGCAAACGGCTCGAAGTCGTCGCGGAGACCGGCAGCCGGCTGGAGCAGCGAGCCTACGTGGTGATCGCGGAGAACGGTTACCGAAAGTACGACTGCTTCCTGGCGCTCGACGCCACCTGGCCGACCGTGGCCCCCGCCTTGTCGCTCTTCCTCGCCGGGCCGAATGATCGGCTCCAGACCGTGTGCGACGCGCTCCGTTACTTTCTCGAATTCACGGGCCGTTGGGACGAATGGCTCTTGCTTAACCAGCAGGCAGAAGCTAGGGCGGTGGCGGCTGGCGATCACGGCAACGCTGGCTGGCGGGCCTATCAGGCAGGCTGGGTTCATTACCTTCGTCAGCAGGCAGACGCGGTGCTCGACTGTGCCCATCGCGCCGCGGCGCACTGGCAAACCCCGCATGCGGGTGCGCGGGAGCGCGCCTTTGCCGTCCGCTTACGCGGCATCGGTCACAAGTTGAAAGCGGATTACCCTGCCGCCATCGCTGCCTACTGCGAAGTGCTACATCTACACCGCACCGTGTCCGCCGAAAGCGCGGACGTGGCGATCGCTCTGAACGACCTTTCCCATGTCGAGAAGCTTTCTGGCGACCTCGCGGCAGCGGAGCGTCATTTACGCAAGGCGGTGCGGGTAGGCCCGTGCCGTCGGTGATACCGAGGGCGAAGCCAACTACACCGGCAATCTCGCTTCGCGAACACTGGACCGGCAAGACTGGCGGCGGGCCGAGACCCTGGCCCGTGAGGCCCTGCGCTTGTCCGAAGAGGTAGGCCGCCAAGAGTTGATCGCTTGGGACTGCCGGGTGCTGGCCAAGTCCCTGGTGCCGCAGGGCAAGCCTGCCGAGGCCCTGCCATACGCCCGCCGCGCGGTGGAGATCTACACCCGGCTCGGCTCGCCCGACCTCGAGACGCCCGTGCGATCCTCCAGGAATGCGAGGGTTAAGTGTGGTCATCCCTGCGGATCTGAGCGCGGCTCCATCCGGGATGGGTCGAGGACTCCTCAACGCTGAGGTCGACAGGTTTGAGTTAAAGCCTGCCTAATACGATGATGCGCAGAGAAAGCATTCCACCGGTTCCGCCGCTTAACGACCTTAGCCCGCAGGGTACAATTGGATGACGAAGCGGATTATGACGAACGTAATTGAGCAGCACCGCGACGAAATAGCGGCCCTGTGTCGACGTGCCGGTGCCCGGCGGCTGGATATTTTCGGCTCCGCCGTTCGAGCGGACTTCGACCCGGCGACCAGCGATCTCGATTTCCTACGTACTGGACGACCGCGGGCGAGAGGCCCGTGCTAGCCTCGATGGGCACGGATCCAAGCACGCTCACCGCCGCACTGTCGAGGCTCCCTTCGGCCTCAATGACGAGATGTCCTTCCTTTTCTTGGAGGAAGAAGCCCCGTTCGGCGCCGGCATTCTCCAGAACGATGCGCATGAGCTTGCGCAGCAGCTCCTCAAGGACGATCTCCACAGATAGCGCGTGGGCGGCCTTGGTGACGCTCGCCACGTCCAGGGAGGGGGCGGCGTCCTCCTCCCTGATCGGTTGCAGTTGCCGGTATTGCTCTTCGAGCTGCCGGACCTTGGCCGCGGCGCCCCACTCCTGATAACAGCGGCGCGCTTCGCCGAGGTACACCGCCGCCACCGTCTCGTTGCCGCGGTGGAGCCACAGCCGCCCGGCGAGTTCCTGCGCCAGGGCCTCGTGTTGCAGGCTCTCCGTCTGCCGTGCGTAGCGGATGGCTTCGTCGTAGAGCTCGAGCGCCTCGATGAAATGGTTCCCGATCCGCTGCATCTCGGCGCCGAGCAAGAGCGAGAAACAACGGAAATTCTCTGCGCAGTTCTCGGCCAGGAGCCGTAGTGAGTCCCGCGCGAGCACCAGCTCGTCCCAATACGAGCGCTGGCTCTCTGCGCTCGCCTTGCGGTAGATGGCGGTCAGAGCGAGACCGCTCCAGAAATCGAGCAGGACCGGCCAGATAGTCCCGCGCCCCCAAGAGAGCCCACGCGCCTCACGCGCCGCCACCAGGGCGCCGGC
>Ga0187893_10015291_pt1 | contig 10303 bp, 7 predicted proteins | sample MA1701074metaG_FD_139574 | JGI IMG/M metagenome (GOLD analysis project Ga0187893, IMG submission 139574) | White microbial mat communities from a basaltic lava cave in the Kipuka Kanohina Cave System on the Island of Hawaii, USA - MA170107-4 metaG ... | reverse complement strand
CTTCAGGCATAATGCCCACGGTACCATCGACTACGAGTAAGACGACATCCGCATTCTTGATAAGTTCCATCGCCTGCTCCCGCACCGTCTCCAAGATAATATCTTTCGATGGTTGCAATGAAATACCGCCGGTATCTTTCAGATCAAAACTAACGTTTTTCCAAGAGACAACATCATGCAAGAAATCACGCGTAACCCCAGCTTGATCATGAGTTAAACTTTTAACATCGGCAGACATGCGATTAAATAACGTAGATTTACCGACGTTCGTACGTCCAACAATAACAACACTCGGAATATTTTTCATGACTAACCTCTCTTAATTATCACGAACTTGAGTGATTACACCAGGAAAATGCTGTAACAACATCGTTGCCATAGGCCATTGAGATGCATCAGATACATCGACAACGGGTGCCTTATGGTGCGCTGGCATTGATACCGATGATGTTTTTGGTTTATAGGATGCACGTTGCGGTGATTGTTGCTGTGGCATTGCAGGACGTGTTGTTTGGCGCGTTATGTCTGGCATCGCAACCGCTGTTTTAGGTTGTGCGGTAACGCGATCCACTACCATACCTTCAAAGCGTGGCTGCAATTGAACCTGCGCTCCAAATGACTGCTGTAAAAGCGGCAACCACGTTGCATGCGCTTCATCAAGCAGATCTTTGAAAAATAAAAAATCTTTGGCAAATATAACGTCAACGATATTGGATGCGGTATCGTAGCTCAGAAAACGGCCTTGTTTCATCACCGAGCCAAGCAATGGATCGCACTGTTGTGCTACTATATGCACGAATGCATCCCATGCGGGTAATCCATGCGTATCAGTCGCTCCCACAGAAATTGGCTGCTCCAGGGATTTCACTTGCTGCACTTCTTCTTCCTCTTCATCCTCATCCTCTTGTTCGTCCTCATCTTCAAACTCTTCATCCTCGAATTCAGGCTCATCAGCCGCAACGGAAGCCTGCGCCAATGACGAACGGCCAGGATCATCGTTATTATTTTTCTTATAGAGCATCTGCAACAAGATCATTTCCATGCATGCATGTTTTGATTTTGTCTTTAAGAATAATGCTTCGTGATCGTATAATGCATGCAATATCGCATTGAGCTGTTGCCCCGTACACTGATTTACTAAACGCTTGAGCGCTGATTGATGCTCAGTGAACTGTGCTGCTTGCACCCCATATTTAGTCCACAGCGCTGCGCGTACTACATCAATCAACCTGCTCCATACAAATTCAGCCGAAACTGATTCAAATGAAATATCGTGCAAATATTGAATGAAATCTTGTGGAGATTTGGAAAGTATAATTTCAAGCAATTTTATGATGTGCGCATCATCGACGTGTCCCAAGACTGCAAGAACATTCTGCTTTGAAACAACCGCACTTGAAAAACGAACCTGCTCTAAAAGATTTAACGCATCGCGCGCTGAACCTTCTGATTCACGAATGATTGCATATAAACCATCCTCAGCAAACTTAATATTTTCTTGCTCACACACATGCACTAAATGATTATACAATGATGTGGTTTCAATGGGTTTGAAAAAGAGCTGAAAGCATCGAGAGCGAACCGTTTCAATAATTTTTTGTGCATCAGTTGTCGCCAAAATAAATAGTACTGACATGGGCGGTTCTTCAAGAATTTTGAGTAACGCATTAAAGGCCGCTTTGCTGAGCATATGCGCTTCATCAATCAAATAAATTTTTTTCTGCCCCATGAGTGGCAATAATGATGCGGCATCAATGATTTGGCGAATGTTATCAACGCCGGTATGAGACGCTGCATCAATTTCTATAAAATCAGGATGTTTACCCGCAGCCATCGCTTGGCATGATGCGCATTCAAGACATGGAATTGAAAATTCCTTTGGTTGTTTTCTGAAGTCCGCTAATCGTTCACAATTAACGGCAGCCGCAAACACACGCGCGGTTGTTGTTTTACCACATCCACGCTGCCCGGCAAATAGATACACTGGGAAATATTGCCCTAAAAACAAACTGTTTTTGAGCATGCGAATCAACAAATCCTGACCTACAATGCGGTCGAACGATTTTGATCGCCATTTACGTGCTAAATTGAGTGTTACAGTGCTCATGGTATACAACCGATGCGTTTTGTGAACTATTTAATTTGAAACACCCAGGCTTCGCCAATACTTCGAAGTTTTACCTCAGGAAGTGTTTTGCTTCGCCGGGTTATTCTACTCGTCTATCCAATATTACAAATATATGGAATCCGGCGAGTAGAATAAGGGGAAGTCTGTACAAGAATTAATTTACCCCTGCTGCTCCTTTTCAGGCCTGACAGATTAAGCAAATACTCTTTACACACTTCCCCAAATTTTTTGCCGTGGAGAGAGAGGGATTCGAACCCTCGATGCCCCTTTCGAGACATACACGATTTCCAATCGTGCTCTTTAGACCACTCAGACACCTCTCCATCATCTAAATACTGCGCGAAATGCTTACTTCTTCTTTGGAGGAAGAGGCTTTTTGGTTACAGGCTTTTTATGGGCTGCACCAGCTTTTGGCTTGTATTCAGTTGATTTCGGAGCTGCTTTTTTTTCAACCGTTTGTTTTACTTCTTGTTCTTCTTCAGTGGTTCGACTCCGCTCACCATGAACGGGTCCTCGCTCATCCTGAGCTTGTCGAAGGGTCACTTCTGTTTTTATTTCTTTTGCTGCTGCTGCTTTTCGTGCTGCACGTTCTTCTGCTTCTTTTTGCTTTTCTAATGCTTCACGCTCTCTCTTTTCCTTCGCTGCAGCTTGAGCTTCTTTTTGGCCCTTTTCTGCTGCTTGAGCGAGATATTCTACCACGAAACGGATAGCGCGCGGCGCATCATCGTTGCCTGGAATTACGTAATTAATACCTGATGGATCACAATTAGTATCAACCAATGCCACAACCGGAACTCCAACGCTTAACGCTTCACGAAGCGCTGCACGTTCTCTGCCAACATCAATAATAACGATAGCGCCTACCGGCCAGGTTAGCGTGCGAATACCACCAACATTCTTACGTAAACGTTCTGCATTGTTATGAATAGTGTTGATTTCTTTTTTAGTGTAATGCGGATATTTATCTGCTTTTTCAACTACATCTTCAAAATGAAGCAATTTAGTTACTGATTTTTTCACTTGAGAATAATTACTTAACGTTCCACCCACCCAACGATGGTAAACCGCAGGCATATTCAGCTTACCTGCCATTTCCTGAATAACACCTTGCGCTGCTTTTTTGGTACCAACCCATAAAATGGTCTTACCTTCGCGCGCCATGTCCTCAAGAAATTTTGCTGATTTTTCAAGCTGATGAGCCGTTTTTGAAACGTCAATCAAGTGAATATTGTTTTTGCTGCCCCAGATATAGGGAGCCATTTTAGGGCACCAGCGGCGCTTTTCATGACCGAAATGGACGCCCACTGAAACTAATTCTTTGAAATCTGCCATTGTTTTCCTTAAGAGGTTACTTACGTATGGCTTTTATGGCCTGACTCAAGTCAGCTGCCACCTCTGTTATAAAAGCGCATATATAGTTGAAAACTTGATCAAAATTGTATCAAAACCATGCAAAAATGCAATCAAATTACTCGGCAGTAGCTGGCCCAACCTCGGTCGGTTCATCATCCACCCCAATAACCTCATTTTTGCTTACGGCTTCCTCAAAGCGTCGCCCCAACAGGTATGCAATCAGGATCCAGATAAGAGTTACCAAACCGAAAAAACCGGCATGTATTGAGAAAAAGGCCCCCTCGCCCATCCAGGTAGCAAACATATTAAAGGTTGATCCACTTGTTTTACCAACCTTGCTGCCAAATGCATCGATCCAGGATTTTGATTTAAACTTAATTTCTTTAACGGTAGGTATATAGAGACTTTCTCTGACCGGTTGACTAAAGGCATAATTGATAGCTTTGAGACCAATGTACCCGACAATCAAGGCATCTGCACTCGCGCACCATGCGCAGAAATCGACATAACTTATCATGAAATAGGCAAGGAATAAACCGCTCGTAATTGGTATAAGCATCAAACTGCGCTTTTCCCCGAGCCATCGCACTAACGTACCGGTTCCTATCAAAGAGATCACAAATCCAGCTGCGTGCGTATAAAAAATCATCTCAAACAACTTTGCTGAAGTACCAGAGATTGTTTTAGCAGCATCTTCTGCAATACCCACCCGCATAATGCTCAATACCGTGGTTACCATTTCATAAAAATATACCATGCAAAAAATACCAAGAACGTAGGGATATCTCACTAGCATATTCAGACCAGCAAATATGCCTGTTTCCGCCTCACCGTGTTTTACTTTTTCTTTTTCAACTTGATACACCGCTTCATAGCCATGTAAGAATTTTCCAGGAATCTTTTTCATCATCCACATAATAATAATCGGCACGCACAACAATAAACTCGATGAAATTAAAATCAGAATTTGATGGTTAGCAGTGTCTGAATAAATTGGACGACCCAAAAAATACCATGCTGATGCAGAAGCAAGCATACCGCCTACTTTTGAACCGGAAACCAAAAATCCATAATTTTTTGCCGATTCCGGACTACTGATCGAGTTCAAAAATGCCCAGAATACGCTCACCACAAACGGCGAGAACCCTTCTACAAAGAAATAGAACAACCAACCGATGATACGATCCGGACTCCGCACGATATTGGGAATACCAATGGCGGGATCGCCTAAAAAGTAGACAAAAATAAGGCCGCTAATTGCGTAAAAGGCACAATATGCACAAAGCAAATAGTAGCGACGCATCTTATCAACAAGCTTTGAATAGAGAAAGATTGCAGGAATGAATCCTATTAAAGATACAACCTTAGCTCGACTCAAATAATTTCTGCCAACGACAAACACAAAAATCGAGTCTCGCAACTCACGAATAACTGTATACGAACCGATAATAAAGAAGAACGCGACCCACAAAAATATCGACTTTAATCGTTCATAGTGACGCTCTTGTTCTTCAGTATATATCGCCGACATTTTTTTCCGTTGCATGGACTCAGAACTCATCCATCACCCTTTCATCATCACTTTACTTTATACGCTACGCACTAACACACTACGCGTTCTTCTTCTATCGCCTTGCCATATTCCTTACCAAGATATAATGCAACCCCAAACCATGCGATCAACAACCCTAATGAAAACATTGAACTTGCTGCAATGTGTAGCCACAAGCCTTGGGCTGGACCAAACCACGTAGTCAATGGTTCAAGCAACATATTGATACCAGACCCTACGCCTCTAGATAAACGCGAACCAAATGTTTCAATCCATGATTGCGATTTATATTTAACATCAATGCTTGTTGGCACGTACAGCTGTTTAATTGATGGCCCATTGAGCGCATAATGCATCCCTTTCGCGCCAACCATGATCCAAAATAGCACATTAATTTCTGGATAAAAAAAGAATGTCACCACTGCAATGGCAACAATACAGGGCATCAACCCCAGAGAAAAACTCACACCTAAGCGACGCTGTATATTACTCACACCTAACAATAACGATACGCATGCTACCAGATTGACCCACAGCGCAAACGTACCCAGATAAAGAACCCGTGATGATTCATCAAAAATAGTCATCTCTATAAAATTTATAAAATGGAAATCCATGACGGTCAGAATGCATTCATATATACCAATGATTGCGAATATACCCATGAGATAGGGACGAGAGAGCAAAAGGGTCAACCCCTTAAGAAAACCGAGTTTTTCCGTAGATAATTCTTTTGATGGTCGATAGCCTATCATTTGATTTTTTGGTGTAACCCGCACAAATAGCGCAACTAATGCCACGATACATAGGATAAGCAGCGCTGCAAGCATAATAACATATGCACTCGATCCCCAACACGTAGAACCGGCAAGGGGCGTCAGATACAGAGGACCCAAAAGACTACAAAATTGTCCTATTAAGACCACAAGTGGAAAGCCACGCTTAGCAGATTCTGGCTGCGTTATATCAATAGCAAACGCCCAGAATGAGGCAACCATGATTGAGCCATAGCTCTCAACAAATACATACCATAACCAGCCAAGGATACGGCCCGAATCGACCATGGTATTAGGTAGCCCGATAGTTGGATGAGCTAATAAAAGCCCGAACGTTAAAGTTATGAGGGAATAAAGACCGCCCAGCACATACAAAATGCGATGCCGAGGGAACATATCCATGAGTTTGCCCAAGAGCATCACGAGGGGAAATAATGCAAGGAGTGAGAAAATTTTGACGTGACCTATCTTTTTAGCACCGACCATAGACATAAAGACCGAGTTTTTAACCGGCTTTAACACCCAATAGATACCAATGATAAAGCCAAAAATGATGCCAAGAAATATAAATTTTTTCAATTCTTGGCGATCAAAATGACCAAACCATTCACTTGCAACTCGTTTAAGCATTATTAGAACCCCTACCAGCCCTCCCTTAGGCTTTATACTGATATCGCTGTTATTAGTGATACATATATAAAGATTATTCCTAAAAAGGGCTATTGAATCATGCGTTTATATTAGCAGAATGATAGCCATTTGTAAAAAGAAATACATTCTTTTTGTAAACTTCGTCTTAATAGAATCTGGAGCCACACCGCGGATATTTCTACCTATAAAACACCTATTTTCAATTGAATCACAGCTCCCTGACGGGATTATAGCTACTCAAAGCATCCAAAAGTGTCTATATGAAAAGTTTTTAAAAAGCAGGTTTTATGATATACTGTTACCCAAGTTATAGTTCTATATCGCTTCCCCATTTATGCTTGGACAGATAAAGGGCTATAATGTTACCTTAAATCGAAATACCATAGTTTTAGGTCTTATAGGACATCTTCTCTATGATTGAAAATGAAAACAAAGACATGCAAAACACTACCCTCCACGATAATATCAGCCATGAACAGGGAGAGTTTTTAGCCTTACTTCCTCTGAAAAACGTTGTTATATTGCCCAAAAGCATTATACCGATTATCGTTGGCCGCTCTTCATCTATCCAGGCGGTAGAATTTGCATTAAAAAATGAAAAAACTATTTTCATCTCAGCCCAAAAAGATCAAACGGTAGAGAATCCTGGAATCAGCGATGTTTACACTTATGGGACACGTTCAACCATCTTACAAGTTATGCGCATGCCCAATGGCGCGCTTAAAATATTGGCTGAAGGTATCTGCCGCGCACGTATCGTGCAATCACAAGAATTTAGTTCCTTTATTGGTGTAGTTACTGAAAATCTTCCTACTACCAGCTTAGAAGATACTACTGAATTACAAGCTTTATGGCGTCAACTTAAAACGTTATATATTGCATACGCAAAACTCAAAGAAGCCCCAACGGATCTGATTGTCTCAGTAAAAACAGCGCAAGATATTGATTACATTGCTGATACCATTGCGGTTCACATCAATCTTTCATTCGATGAGCGCCAACAATTGCTTGAAATGCCCGATTTAAAAAATCGTATATTGCATATTTCACAATTCCTCACTAAAGAAATTGATATTCTTGAAACCGAACAACGTATTCGGGGGCGCATACAAAATCAGGTTGAAAAAAGCCAACGTGAATACTATTTGACTGAACAAATCAAAGCAATTCAAAAAGAGCTTGGTCGTGAAGATCAATCGCTGGAAATTGCTCAGATACGCAGCAAAATGAAGGGTCTACACTTACCAAAAGAAGCGTTCGACCGCGTTGAAAAAGAATTAAAACGTCTTGAGCAAATGCCACCGCTTTCATCTGAAGCAGTGGTAAGCCGCCATTACATTGATTGGATTATTTCCCTGCCATGGCATAAGACGAGCAAAGATACCATCAGTTTGATGCAAGCCGAGAAAATCTTAAATAAGAATCACGCAGGATTACTCAAAGCAAAAGAACGTATTATTGAGTTTGTTGCGGCGAAAAAATTCTCTAAATCACTCCAACGCTCGCCCATAATTTGTTTAGTAGGGCCTCCTGGCGTTGGTAAAACATCATTAGCACAATCAATTGCAGATAGCTCGAATCGTGAATTCATTCGTATTTCCCTGGGCGGCATTAAAGACGAAGCTGAAATTCGTGGTCACCGCCGCACCTATATCGGCGCATTACCTGGTAAGATTATTCAAGCAATGAAAAAAGCAAAGACAGTCAATCCCGTAATTCTTCTTGATGAAATCGATAAGATGTCTCGCGATATGCATGGCGATCCTGCATCAGCATTACTTGAAGTGCTTGATCCTGAACAAAACAAAAACTTTGTCGACCACTTTTTAGATCTTGAATACGATCTTTCTAATGTAATGTTTATCGCAACAGCTAATATGATTGAAGGTATTCCATATCCTTTATTTGATCGTATGGAAATCATTACGCTTTCTGGTTATACCGAAGATGAAAAGATCGATATTGCCAAAAAATTCCTTATTCCAAAAGGCTTAAAAGAATATGGTCTAAAGTCACAGCAATGCAAAATTCCTGAAGCTATTTTGAAACTCGTTGTTTCTGAATACACTAAGGAAGCGGGCGTACGCCAATTAGAACGTGTTTTGACAAAGCTCATGCGTAAAGCGATTCAAGTTCTGCTTAAGAATCCAAAAACAAATACCGTCATCGTCACTACTGATTTGATTAAAGAATGGCTTGGTCATCCAAAATACAAGAAAACATCGCTCTCTCACGTCAATAACAAAACCGGTATTGCAACCGGCCTTGCGTGGACTGAGCTTGGTGGCGATATGCTTGAGATTGAAACGAGTATCCTTCCGGGTAAAGGTTCGGTAACGCTCACGGGGCAGCTGGGTGAAGTGATGCAAGAATCAGCGCAAGCAGCATTGAGCTATATTCGTGCACGTTCAAATGAATTTGGATTATCACGATCGTTTTACTCAAACAAAGATATTCACTTGCATATTCCTGAAGGGGCAACGCCTAAAGACGGACCTTCTGCGGGTATTACTATGTGTTGTGCTTTAATTTCTGAATTGACGCAAATACCCCTTGCACCGCATCTTGCGATGACCGGCGAAATAACCCTTCAAGGACGTGTGCTTGGTATTGGTGGCTTAAAAGAAAAGCTGTTAGCCGCAAAACAACACGATATCAAAAAAGTTATTGTGCCTCAGGAAAATTTTGATGATGCGCAAGATGTGTTAAAAGAAACGAATTTAGAAGGTATTGAAATTGTCTATGTCAATACGATGGATGACGTTGTAGCCCATGCATTTGAGAAAAAGCCTTTCAAACCAAAACCAAAGATTAAAAAGAAAAAAACAACTAAGAAAACCACTTAACTCAAAGGTCTTACATATGAAAAAAATCACTTCTATACTTCTTAGCACACTCGTTTTGGTTGCACTTCCTGCTGGTTGTGCATCAAAGAAAAAAAATTCTACAAAGGCAAAAGCCGAACATGAAGTGACGATCAATAATGAAATTGATGTCATTGAAATTCACAAAGTAGATGAAGCATCTGCACTGCAAGACGATACCCCGATAATCGCTGATCATGAAGATGTTGAGACAGAAAACATCAACAAATTTTAGTATCAGACTCAAAAAACGATAAACAGGCAACCAACTTACTTTCAATAGTTGGTTGCCTGTTTTAGCTTCAAAAAAATCGCTTCCTAACAGCTCTTATTTTTTATCCTTTTTTCTAAATCCATTAAATCCTTGCTTTTTTATATCTCCCCCCACTATGCTGGCTTTAAAATATAGGACCCTTTTAATAAGGAGACAGTATGAAAAAGGGATTATTAGCACTTTTATGCTTAAGCTTGCTCGTTGCATTACCTGCTTGCCATAAAGACGAAACAACGAAAGAAGAGAAAGTAACAAAAGGCGGTAAAACTACGCATAAGAAAGAAACAACGAAAAAGACTAGCAAGAAAGAAGAAGGCAAGAAAGCAGAGAAAAAGCATCACAACAAGCACGAAAAACACACACGCTACAAAAAAACAAAAAAAACTGATGATGGCGGCGCAGAAGAAGTAATGACAACATCAACTTACTCTTCTCGCTACTAATCTGATCATTTCAGAGAAAAACAAGAGCGCCGTGGGAAAAACTCACGGCGCTCTTGTTTTTCTATTTCGTAAATACCATGTGATTTAAGCGTTGATGTATGGGTATTCGTTACGTATGCTCGTTACCGATATGTTTCTTCATTTCTTGCACCACCTGGTCAATACTCAATTCTGTCGAATCAATAACAATTGCATCCGGTGGTACGATCAACGGTGCAACCGCACGTTCTTTATCGCGTTGATCTCGATCTTGTAAAGCCTG
>Ga0187893_10015289_pt1 | contig 10304 bp, 3 predicted proteins | sample MA1701074metaG_FD_139574 | JGI IMG/M metagenome (GOLD analysis project Ga0187893, IMG submission 139574) | White microbial mat communities from a basaltic lava cave in the Kipuka Kanohina Cave System on the Island of Hawaii, USA - MA170107-4 metaG ... | reverse complement strand
GAGGAGGACGAGGACGAGGAGGGCCTGGCCGGCGGCTCGACGACCGCCTTGATGGACGACACGACGCTCGGCGAGACGCTGCTCTCGACGGCGGCGGAGGAACGCGGGGCGCGCAAGAGCAGGATGCTGGCGCTCAAGGACTCGCTGGAGCGCTCGCTCGAGGGCCGCGAGGGCGAGGGCGCCGAGTCCAAGGACCGGATGAGCATGCCGTGGTTCCTGCTCGTCGGCGGCCCCGGCAGCGGCAAGACGACCATGCTGGCGAACACGGGGCTGCCGCTGCCGTATGGCCCAGCGTTCGAGGTGGACTCGCGCAAGCGCGATGCGGGTCGCTGGTGGCTGTTCGAGCAGGCAGTGATCCTCGAGGCGCCGCCGGCATCGGCCGCTGCCGCCGCGAGTGATTCCACCTTGCCGCCGGGCCAGACGCTGGCGTCGGACACGTCCGAAGGCTGGAACACGCTGCTCCACATGCTGCGCCGCGAGCGGCCCGACGCGCCGCTCAACGGCATCATCGTGACCGTGTCCTGCCAGGACCTGATCGCCGGCGGGCGCGATTCCGAGCGGCTCGCCGAGGTGGCGGACCGGATCAAGGTGTTCCTCGAGAAGGTGCGCAACGTCCTCGAGGTCCGGTTGCCGCTGCACGTCGTCATCACCAAGTGCGACGGGTTGCCGGGCTTCCGCAGTTTCGCGGACAACCTGCCCACGAGCCGGCGCAACGACATCTTCGGCTGGGCGAATCCCAACAAGCTCGAGACGCAGTTCAACCCGTCGTGGGTGGATGTCGGGATGGACGCGCTCAAGAAGGAACTCGAGGACCTGCGCGACGAAGTGCTGGCTGCGCCGGATGAGATCCGCGATGCAGACGGCCTGTTCGTCTTCGTGAACGAGTTCGGCAACCTGCAGGAGCCGTTGCGCGACTTCGTCTCGCGGCTCTACGACGAGAAGGAGAAGCGGCCGCCGCTGTTCTTCCGCGGCATGTACTTCTCCGGCGACACGATCGACCCCGAGTTGGCGCAGAAAGTCGAGGCCGACATGACGGCAGCGGGGAAGTCACGGGCGACGATGCAGCTGTCCGCCGAAGTCGCGCTGTCCGGCACGACCGCGTCGCACAACCTCGTCTTCCTGAAGACGCTGTTCACGGACAAGATCTTCAAGGAGGCCGGCCTCGCGCGCCCCGTGGCGCGATTCCGCCTCTCGCGCGACCGGCGCGTCGTCATCGCACAGGCGGCGGCGGCCATCATCGCCGTCGTCGGAAGCGTCGGGCTGTGGACGACCGTCAATGGCTTCTCGCGCGGCGACTTGGTGGCGCAGCGCGGCCTCAAGGCCAACGCCGAGGCGCTGTCGCACGCGCTGGCCGGGATGGCCATCGATCTCGACGAACTCAAGCGCGGCGGCGCGCCCGGGGGCCAGGATGAGCTGACCGATCGCCGGTTGCGCGAGGCGGCGGTCATCGAGCTGGTCGAGGAGATGCGCGCGCTGAACACGCTCAGGCGGTCGCCGTTCATACCGGCGTCGTGGTTCTCGCCACTCCCGGACGACGTGACCAGCTCGCTGGAGGCGGGCATCCAGGACATCGTCCTGCCGGTCATCCGGCAGCGGCTCGAGGAGAGAGTTTCGGCGCTGCTGGATTCGACCGCCGGCGAGAGCGGTTCGCCGAACGGCTACGGCGACGTGACGTTCAATCCACGGGCGCTCGTGGACTACCTGCAGGAAGTGAGCGCGCTCAGCCGTCGCGTGATGCAGTACAACCGCCTCGCCAAGGAGGACGCCGGGAGCATCGCGGACCTGGCGCCGCTCGTCGAGTACTTGTTCGGCGTCCAGCTCGAGTCGGACGCGGCCGCGATGAGCGATGACTTCCAGAACGCGCTGCGCACCGCGAGCGCGCCGCCGATCAACCTCACGTCGCAGCAGAGCGGTATCGTCGTCGCCCGCGCCATGGGCATGGTGTCGTCGCTCGGGGCGCAGGCCGGCGCGCAACTCGCCAAGCCCGCGAACGCCGCCGCCGAACGCGCCATCAATCCCGAGGACGACCTGCGGGCGTTGCGTCAACTGGGGGCGCTGGCCGAGCTGTCGCACCCCGTCCGCGGCCTCGTCAAGTCGCTGACCGACACCAACATCCTCGGCTCGAATCCGGCGCGGAAGGTGCAGGACTCCGTGGCCCGCCAGCTGCGCAGCGCCGCCATCCGGATCTCGGGCGACTCCGCCGCCGCCGACCTTCAGGCGGACCGGCTGCGGAACGTCCTCGACACGCTGTTCTCATTGCGGCTCATGGATCCGGTCGAGGAGCGCGAAATCGTGGCGGACTTCGGCCCGCACGAGCGCCTGCGCTGGGACGTGGGCAGTCTCGAGCTGGCGCTGACGATGCGCCAGGAGTACGACCGGGCGGTGGCGACCGTGATCGCGGCAATGCCGGGGCAGACGCCCGATCGTCTGCGGCGCGCATTCGACGGACAGCTGCGCGGCCGCGTCCTCACGGCGGCCGCGGCCGCCCAGCGACTGACGCCCATTCCGCCGGGCGCTCCGTTGACCGTCGAGGTCAAGGAGGGCGCCGCCAACCTCGACGCGGCAGCGGGACGCCTGGCCAGGCTGGCGCGCCTGATGGACACGCTCAAGGTCGGTGACGCCGGTCGCCGGCTCATCGCGTCCGCCACGCGGCAGGCGGAGCAGGCGCTCGGCGCGGCGCAGGCTGTGCTCGAGACCGAGGAAGCGATGCTGCCACAGGCCGACAAGATCGCCCTGTGGCAGGGCGTGATCCCCATCGGCTGGCCGGCCGTTGGGGCCACGGACTCACTGCGGTTCGAGACGGCACGGTTGCCGCTCGAGAACAGCGTGCGCTCCCTGGCCGCGGACGTCAGCCCACTGCTGACGTTCTTCGGGCGCGTGCCGGTCGCCGACATTCGCGTGCCGCGCCTCGTGTCGGAATGGACCGCCGTCGTCTCGGTCATGCAGCGCTATGAGAAAGGGGAGGCGGGCACGTCGGTGCTGGCGCTGCGGCGCTTCATGACCACGGAATACATGGCGCGCGACCTGACGAGTTGCGCGGCCACCGCCGCCCAGCCGGACACGGTCAAGCCGTCGCCGGACATCTTCGTCAAGCGGCGCCGGATGTTCGCGGCGGCGCTGATGGGCCGCTGCGGCACCGGCGGGAACGATGCCGTGGCCGCGTACCAGCGCCTACGGACGACGTTCGCGACGAGGATTGCGGGCCGGTTCCCGTTTGTGGACACGGCGCAGGCCGATGCAGCCGATGTCGACCCCGTTCTCCTGCGCGACTTCCTGACGCAGTACGACGGGTTCATGGCGACCAGCGTGTATGCCTTGGGGAGCGATCCGTCGAAAGCTGCCAGCTCGCGCGACGCCATTGCCTTTCTCAACGCGCTCAAGCCGGTCCGGGCCTTCTTCGCGCCGGTCATGGACGCGGGAGAGCGGCAGCCCGTCGAGTACAGCGTCTTGCTGACGCCGCCCGACACGGCAGTCGATCGCGAGTTGACGGTCGGCGCGGCGTCGGTGGTGCCGGATGACCGGCCGCACTTGCTGCGGTGGCGCCCTGGCGACAGCGTGCGCGTCGTGGAGCGCGATTCAACCCGTACGCGCGTGGTGCTGGCGTCGAAGTCGGCCTGGTCCATCCTGCCGCTGGCGCGCGATCCCCAGATCAAGCTGTATCACGCAGCCACGCGCGTGGAGATTCCGGTACCGGCCGTGTTCCCGTTTGTCGCGCCGGAGATCGCGGTGGCAGCCACGGGGCGCGCTGCGCCCTGACCCGGTGGAACGCCGGATCGGGCCGCCGGGCTAGCGGGCCCGGCCTCCGCCGTAACTGAATCCGAAGCGGGCGCGAAGCGTCGAGTACACGTCAAAGCGTTCCGGCGCGCCTCCACCGGGCAGGGCGGCGAAGGAGAAGCGCTCGACGTAGTACCCGATGCCGAGCCGGAAGACGCGGTAGCTCACATCCAGGCCGGTCTCCCCGGCGAAACTGATGATCTCGGGTTTGTCGGTGCGCCCCGTGTAGCTGGCACCGGGGAACATCGAGGCCCCTGCGGTGACGCGGACGGCGTCTCCGATGAACGCGCCGCGAAGTCGCACCGTACCGACGGGAGTCGTCCAGAACTGCTTGGACAGGTCCGTCGCTTCGAGGCGATAGCGATAGCCGGCACCCAGGCCGAACCAGGGAAACACCCACCACCCGAGCTCGCCCTCCAGTTCGGTGATCGCCATGTCCTCGCCGGCGCCGGCGTCCAACGGCACCAGCGTGCCGGTGCGATACGTGCCAGTCACCACCAGTTGACGGAACGGCGTCGCTTGCGCGATGGCGCCGAACACAAGCCCGGATCTCGTTTCCAGGCCGGCGCCGGTGTTGGTCTCGTCCTGCACATGGCCGGCGATGCCTTCGAGGCCGATGGTGCGGCCCGTTGTCTGGCGCTCGCTGCCCGAGTCGATGATGGCCCTCAACTGCTTGTCGAGCTGCTCTCGATTGAACGTCCGCTGGGAGTCGACGTTGAATGTCGGCCGCTCGAAGCGGACGGCGGGCAGGTTGCTGGACGTCGACGCCTGCGTCGTGACCGCGAGCTTCGTGCGCGGCGAGAGGAGCATCGAGTCGACGAGCTCCGTGCCGTCAGCGATGGTGAGGTGGGCCACCAGCCACGCCGAGCCAGTGTCGCTGGCGATGATGCGGCGCGAGTTCGGCAAGACGCGCACGACCCGCTCGTTGCTGGAGGACAGGCGGACCTCGCGCTCGGCGTTCGCGATCGGCCCACCGGTTCCGTCACGGGCAGCGAGGGTGATCGGGACGGTGTCCGGGATGAACGGTGAAATGAGGTCGAGCTTCAGCGTGGCCTGCTTCGGTCCGGTCGCCGTGTCGCCGACGACCTCACCGCTCGAGATCGGTGTGCCGTCGACGGTGATCGTGACCGTGTCGGTCACGTCGCCGACTTGCGTCACGATCCGCGTCACGCCCGGGCCGATCGCCCTCGCGGCGCCGCTCAACGGGTGGATCGAAACGATGCCGGGGACCAGCGACGCCCACGTGGTGCGCGGATTGGCGATCGAGTCATTAGCCGGGCCAAAGGCGGCCGCGCGCAGGCGAAACGTGTCGTTCACCTGCTTCGTGCCGATGGCGAGCTTGCCGGCGATCTGGACCTTGGCAGCGCGCTGGCGCACCTCGACGCGCACGCTGTCCGAGACGCCCTTGTCGGTGCACCGCACCCACGTGAGTCCGTTGGCGCGGGAAACCACCTGGCCGCTGGCGTTGATCGAGGCGATCCGCTCGTCACGCACACGGCACTGCGCGGTGCGCCCCTGGTAGGGAATGGCGTTGCCCACGGCATCGCGCAATTCCACCTGAAGCGCCATCTGCCTGCCGAGGGCGTCGAATGAGAGCTTCGGGGGGTTGAACGCGAAGGTCGTCGCCCACTGGTCCACCACGATGAGCGCCGACGCCGAATCCGTGCCGGAGACGGCCCACACCCTCGTGCGCCCGACCCGCTTGGACTGGACGACGCCCTGGTTCGTGACCGTCGCGATACTAGGGTCCGACGTCCGGTAGGCGATCGGCGCATTGGGGACGGCGCGTCGCCGGGCGTCGACGACGCGCGCGGTCACCGAGACCTTCGCGCCGAGCGCGGTGAGGCGGTAGCCGGTGCGGGCAAACTCGATCGCCACGCCGTCCTGTCCCGGCAGGGACTGCGGGAGGGACAGCGCCAGCGCCGCCGCGATGCATCCGTACTGCGATGCGCGCGGGTTCGTCATCTCACCCCTGTCAGCGGCGTGAGGATCAACCGGGTCGCGGCGACCTTGACGTTGTTGTTCCGGACGACCCCGGCGTTGAACCGCGCACGCTGCGCTTCGCGCCGCGCGTTCTCGGCAACATTGGCGGGAATCTCGCGATTCCGGGTCCGGAAGATGAACGAGGCGACACCGCTCCCGAGCGCCAGGGCGCCGGCAGCCGCTCCGTGTGTCGTCCACTGGAGGTCGGTTTCGCCCAGCGCGCCGATTGCCAGCCCGCCAGCCGTCGCGGCCGCAGCCCCGACGCCAAGCCCCTTCAACATGTCGAGCAGCGGCGAGAGCGCCGGCAGCTGTTCGGGCAGGCGCATGCTGGCCGGCAGTGGCGGCAGCGTGTCCTCGAGCGGCTCGTACGAGTGCTCGACGCGGAATACCTGCGTCTCCGTCTGCTCCTGCGGCGTGCCATCGGACTTGTTGAGCCGGGCGCTCAGGGCCCGGATGCGCAGGATGTACGTGGTCGAGTCCGCGATGCGACCCCGTGTTCTCAGCAGCCCATCCCAGGGGAACTCGGACGGCCCGTCGGAAACACCCTGCTGGAGGATCTCGACGTCGTTCGGGTTGGCTTGATTCACGAGCTCCAGCGTCACGTTCGCCTGGTGCGTGGTGACGAACTGAAAGCGGTAGCGCTTGGTCGAGTCCCGCGGATCGAGCAGGAACTGCTGGATGGGACGCAGCCCGACCTTGAAGATCTTGCCCTTGGCGAGGTTGAACGGCCCCAGCTCGGATTCCGAGAACTGCGTCGGGTCGAGGTCCGTGAACGGATCGAAGAGCAGGGCGGACGTGAAGAACTGCACGGCCGAGTCCGCGTTGCTGAGCACGGCGTACGAGGCGCCGAGGTACTTGTACGCGGTCACGCGCTCCTCGAGCGATACCGGGTTGGTGTAGCTCGGCGAGATGATCTCGAGGAACAGCGGGCGCGCTGCCACGACCTGGAGCGCCGTGTACGCCGCAATGCCGCGAGCGATCTTGTCGGCGGTCGTCTCCTGCGCGCCGGCCGCCGCGGCGAAGCCTGCGACGAGGAGGACGACCGCGCGGCGGGTCTTCAGGTGCACGGGGCTCCGGCCTGCGTCAGCAGCTCAACGACTTTCGGCTGCGGGTTCGGCGATTTCGACAGGTTGAGGACTTCGTTCGTCGTCGCGCATCCGACGGCCTCGTACCGCACGCTGCTCCGGCCGACAGGAACTTTCGTGGTGAAGCGTCCGGATCCCACGCGCTGGTCATTCACAAACACTTGCGCGCGAACCGGCCGGACGCTGAAGAAGACAGCGGTCGAGTCGACCACGGTCGGCCGGCCGCCGGGTGTTTGCTGGTTGACCGCCGTGACCTGGCGCTCGAGGTCGACCTGGACGACGATGGGTTCCGGGGCGCCCGCCGGCACGTCGATCTGTCGCGTCCAGCGTTGATAGCCGGTGAAGTCCACGGTGGCGACTTGTGGACCGGGCGCAACCGAGTCCGCCTGGCCGTTGTCGTAGATGCGGTTGTTGAACTGGACCCTGGCGCCGGACGGCAGGCCCGTGAAAACCACGACACTCTTCTTGTTGGCGGCCGCGGTGCTGTCGGCCACGCGCTTCGCCGCCGTCGCCGCCGCCGCGATGCTGTCAGCTCGCGCCTTGTTGGTCTTCTGTATTTCCTGCCAGCCGACGACGCCGGCCGACGCGGCGACCAACCCCATGACCGAAAGGCCCATGATGAGCGGCTTCTTGTTCTTCTTGCGCTTCTTCTTGACCGGCGCGGCAGCGGCCGCGGGCCGCGCGCGCGGCGCGGTCGCGGGCCGGGCAGCGACGATGGGGCCGGGCCCCGAAATCGTGAGCGTCAGCGGCGGCAGGGTCCCGGTGCGCACCTTCGGGATGGCCTCGCCCATCGACAGCATCTTGAGGTGCTTTTCCGCTTCGTCGCGCTGGGCGTCGGTGAGCGGCACGTTCTCCAGCGCCACCGCCATGTCCTTGGTGGTGGCGAAGCGGTCTTCGGGCGCCTTGTTGAGCGCGCAGTAGATGACGTCCAGCAGTTCCTGCGGCACGTCCTGGCGGACGGCCCGGATGTCCGGCACCGGCGTCATGTAGTGGTGCTGGATGACGCCGACCATCGAGTCCGCGAGGAAGGGCAGCTCGCCTGTCAGCAGCTGGAAGCCCATGATGCCGAGCGAGTATTGGTCGCTCTGCGGGCTCACCTTTTGGCCACCGCATTGCTCCGGGGACATGAAGTACGGCGTGCCGATCATCATGCCGCTGGCGGTGAGCGACACTTCCTCGAGCGCGCGCGCGATGCCGAAGTCCGACACCATGACGCGGCCGTCCTTGTCCACCAGGATGTTGGCGCCCTTGATGTCGCGGTGAACGATCTTCTTGTCGTGCGCGAAGGCGAGGCCGGCGGCCGAGTACTTGAGGATGGCCGTGGCGACGTTGACCGGGAGCGCGCCCTGCTGCTCGACGATGGCGTCGACGGCGCGGCCCTCGACGAACTTCATCGCCATGTAGTGCAGCGGACCGGCTTGGCCGACGCGGTAGACCGGGATGATGTTGGCGTGGTCGAGCGACGCGGCGAGCCTGGCTTCGCGACGGAATCGCTCCGCCGCCTGGCCGGCATTGGCGCTTTCCGGCGGGACGACCTTGATGGCGACGATGCGTTCGAGGGCGGTCTCGACGCCCTTGTAGACGACCGCCATGCCGCCCCGGCCCAGCTCCTTCTCGATGCGGTAGTCCTTGCCGAGTTCCAGCTTGACCATCTGGAGGAGCTGGTCGTCGCCGCCGCCGGTGGCGTCGGAGAAGGTCGTGGCGCCGGCGGGGGTGCTCGCGCCGTGGCCGGGGTCCGTGGCGGTGGCAACCGCCGGCTGGGCCTCGGTGGCGGTGCCGCAGTTGCCGCAGAAGGCGGCGTCGTCGGCGATGCTGGTCCCGCAGTTACGACAGAACATGGTCGTTAAGTGCTACAGGTCGTCCGGCGGTTTGGAGCGACGTATCTAATGTAGACGGTTCGGGTGTGATGGAGGTCACCTTGGCTGGTCATGCCACTCGCCCTTTGCTGACGGGGTTGAGCGCGACAGGCTCGCTACGAAGCGTCGCCGAGCCGCCATGTTCGTGCCGACTCGGCGGAGCGCCATCATCGCTTGGCCCGCCGAACATCGCGAATTCGGCGCCAACGCCGTCATCCGCAATTGTCGCAGAGGCAAGCGCGGTGCCGATGGTAACGTTTCCAGGGGCGGGATTCTTGATGAAGGCGAAAACATCCTCGGTGCCTTCCGTACCGCCGCCTGCATCAAGCACCGTGACCGTCACGTCGGTCAGCGCGGTGCCATCTGTGATCACCACAGTCTGGTCGAACGTGTTGTAGTCCACGCTGGGTGTCGCGTCGGCATTTGGTCCCGTGCTCACGCCGGTGGAATCGACCAGCTCGACAGTCACATTCGCCCCTGTGACATTGGTTTTGTTCTGCGTGTCGCCTGGATCGCGGAGTGTTACGCGGAAGATGATGTTGGTCCCGGTTTCATTTCCGTTCTGCGGCGAAGACAGGTGCGCGACCGCGCCTTCCTCCGTGATGTTGGCCGTGGCGAGGTTGCCGCCCGCGCCGGCGACCGTCACCTGCCCGTTGCTCGGGTTGTCGATCGCCGCCTTCACCGTCTCCGTGTTCTCCAGCAGCAGGTCGTTGAGCACGTCGACCGTGAAGTCACCGGTGGAGGCGCCCGGGAGCACGATGATCGTGCCGCCGAAGGCCGTGTAGTCCGCGCCCGAGGTCGCGGTGCCCACCGGCGCGACGGCCGTCGAGTCCGCCAGGTTGAACGTGATGTTCGCGCCGGTGTTGTTCACCTTGGTCAGCGTTACGCGGTAGACGATGTCCGTCGTGCCGCTCGCCTCGTTGCCGTGCGTCTGCACCGCGAGCGAGGCCGTGGCGACGTCGTCGCTCGTGATGTTCGCCGTCGCCAGCGCCGTGCCCAGCGTGATGCCGGTCGGCGGGGAGTCGAGCTTCGCCTTCACGGTCTCCGTGGCTTCGAGGTCCGTGTCGTCCAGGACCGCCACCGTGAAGTCGCCCGTCGTCTGGCCGTCGGCGATGAAGATCGTGTTGGTGCCGCCGAACGCGGTGTAGTCACTGCCGGCCGTCGCGGTGCCCAGCGGGGCCACGGCGGTCGAGTCGGCGATGTTGAAGTTCAGGTTCCCGCCGGTCGCGTTGGTCTTGCTCAGCGTGACGCGGTAGACGATGTCCACCGGCCCGCCGGCTTCCGCGCCGTGCGTCTGCACCGCGAGGGAGGCCGTCGCGCCTTCCTCCGTGATATTGGCCGTCGCCAGCGCCGTGCCCAGGATGACGGACGTCGGCACGATCGGTCCGTTCAGCTTGGCCTTCACCGTCTCGGTGTTCTCGAAGAGGGCGTCGTTCAGGACATCCACCGTGAAGTCGGCGAACGCGGTGCCGTTCGTGATCGCGATCGCGTTGGTGCCGCCGAAGGCCGTGTAGTCACTGCCTGCCGTCGCCGTGCCCGCCGGCGCCGTGGCCGTCGAGTCGGCCAGGTTGAACGTCACGTCGGCGCCCGTCGCGTTGGTCTTGTC
>Ga0187893_10015288_pt1 | contig 10304 bp, 6 predicted proteins | sample MA1701074metaG_FD_139574 | JGI IMG/M metagenome (GOLD analysis project Ga0187893, IMG submission 139574) | White microbial mat communities from a basaltic lava cave in the Kipuka Kanohina Cave System on the Island of Hawaii, USA - MA170107-4 metaG ... | reverse complement strand
CTCATCGCGGCGGACTGGCTGATCACCGGCCTCGATGGCCGTCCCGCCAAGGTGTCGCTCGTCAGCGCCAACTATTTCTCTTCGCTCGGCGCCGTTATCGTCCGGGGCCGCCCGCCGGCGCGCGACGATTCCACGCCGGTCGTCGTACTGAGCCACAAGGCCTGGCAGGAGCGTTATGGCGCCGCGGAGAGCGTCATCGGCCGGACCGTGGTTGTGCATGGTCAGCCGTTCGAGGTGATCGGGGTCGCGGCTCCGGAGTTCGCGGGCCTTGAGAGAGGCGGCGTCGATCTCTGGACCTTAATCGACGTCTGGAACGAGCAGCCGGGCCTGCTGCGCACACCGGTGACGGGTCTCACCGGCCGCCTGCGTCCCGGAGTGAACGTCGAGCGCGCGCAGGCGATGGCCGCCGCGGCCGCCATTCACGCAACGGCAGGCGCGGGCGAGGAGCGGCTGATCACGCGTGCGAAAGTGGAATCCAAGGCCGTGCCGGTCGCGTGGACGGCGCTGCGCTATTTCATTCCATTCCTGGTCGCCTTCGGGCTCACCATGGCGATCCCCTGCGCGAACGCCGCCAACATGATGCTCGCGCGGGCGTTGACGCGGCAGCGCGAAATCGGCGTGCGCCTGTCGCTGGGCGCCAGCCGCGGGCGCCTCGTGCGGCAGCTTCTTACCGAAGGTCTGGTCATTGCTGTGCTCGCGGGGCTGGCCGGGCTTGTTCTGGCGCGCGCGGCGCTGCACCTGGCGGTACGGCTCGTGTATGAGACCGCACCGCCCGCCGTTCTCTTCATCTGGAGACTGCCCGAGCTGGCCATCGATGCTAGAGTCTTCCTCTACATGATGCTCGTCGCCTGTCTGACGACGGCCCTGTTCGCGCTCGCGCCGGCCGCGCAGGCGACGAGGCCGGCCGCGTTCGCCCTGCGCGGTGAATTCGGGACTCTCCGCGTCTCCCGTATGCGCGACGCGCTCGTGGCGGGGCAGGTCGCCGTATGCGTCATGTTGTTGGTGGCCACGGGAGTGCTCGCGCGCGGCAGCGGCAAGCTCGCTTCGATCGAACGCGGCTACGATCCACGCGGTGTTTACATGGTCGGAATGGGAACCGCACCACTGCTGGAGCTGCGCTTGTCACTCGAGCAGTCTTCGTGGGTGGACGGTGTTGCTTCGATGGCGCGCTTTCCTACGGAAATGCTGGTCATGTCGGTGGGTACGCCAGGCCGGTCGGGATTCCAGAACTGTTATTACAACCTTGTTTCGGGAGAGTACTTCCGAGTGATGCGCATTCCGGTGCTGCGCGGCCGCAGCTTTACGATCGAGGAGTCGCGATCCGAAGCGCCTGTCGCGGTGGTGAGCGAGGCGACCGCTCGGATGCTCTGGCCGGGAGAAGAGGCTATCGGGAAGACAATCCTTATCGGGCCCGGGCGCCGCGACCGAAACCGATGGCGGCCGACGTTCACGCAGGCGGAGGTGATCGGAGTCACACGCATCATTGTGATGGGCGCGATCGGCGGCATCGGCCGGCCCTCGGTGCACTTCCCGGCCATGTTGCGGCCGGAGCGCGAGATGATGATCGTGGTGCGCGGCGCCGGCGATCCCGTACGAGCGCGCGGCCTGCTGGATGGGGCAATTGCCGCCACACCCGGCTCCGCCCTCGGCTGGCGCGTGGTCGGCTTGCAGGAAGTCGTAGACTGGGACACATACCCGCAGCGTGCCGCGGCGTGGCTCTCGACGATGTTGGGCGGCCTCGCGCTGCTGCTCACGGCGACGGGAATGTACGGCGTGCTCTCCTACCTGGTAAGCCAGCGCACTCGCGAGATTGGAGTCCGCATTGCAATGGGAGCGACGCGCGCCGACGTGGCCCGATTCATACTGCGATACTCGGCGCGATTGGCCGGCGCCGGCCTCGCGCTGGGCGCGGTGCTTGCACTCGGCTTATCCAAGTACTTCGCCTCGACGATGGGCACCGTAATCGACGTCTACGACGTGGTTGCCTATTCAGCGGGTTTCGGCGTTGCCGCGTTGTCCACGTTGTTGGCGGCTCTCGCGCCGGCCCGCCGCGCTTCGCAGGTGGATCCGATGACGGCGCTGCGCTCGGACTGACCCGGCGCAGCCTGTGCGGCCATCGGCCCTCTATCGCTTTCCCTCTTCGGCAGACACCGCCACGACGATCTCCCACAGCAGACGGGTCCCCGCCTCGAGGTTCGACAGCGCGATCCGCTCGTCGTTGCCGTGCGCGCGGCTCTCCTTGTCATCACGCAGGAAAACCGGAGCGCCATAAACGGCCATGCCCTTTTCGCGAAGGAAGGCCCCGTCGGTGGCGCCACGCACCATGTACGGCACGACAATGGATCGTCTCGCCGATCGCGGAAATATGCGCTCCATTGCGCGGTACAGCTCCGTCGTCATCGAGCTGGGCTCGGTGGATGGCATCTCCTGGCCGCCCGCCGGAACGATATCGACATCCGTATCGTTGACGATCTGACGGAAGCGCGCGATCACTTCTTCGCGCGACTCGCTCGGCAGCCGCCGAACGTCGATCTGTGCGACGGCGGTGTTGGGGATCACGTTGATCTTGACGCCGGCCTCGAGCATGGTCGGCGTGACCGTGGTTCGCAGCATCGCGCTCAGCTCCGGGTCGCGGGTGCGCAGTGAATTTGCGGCCGCCGTCGCGGTGGCCGGGTTCTCCAGCCGGGGAAGCTCGGGCGCCAGCCAGCGATAGTCGGCGAGCCGGGCGAGCTCGTGGAAATAGCGGCGTGTGGTTGTGTTGAGCCGCACCGGCTGATCGGCGTCCGCCAGCCGCGTGACGGCGCGCGCGAGCCTTACGACGGCGTTATCGGCGCGCGGGAGCGAGCCGTGCCCGGCCGTGCCGCGCGCGGTCACGATCACGCGAGACGGCACTTTCTCGCTCGTCTGGATCTGGAACACGCGTGTCTGAGCCGGCGTGTTGAATGCGTAACCGCCTTCGTTGATCGCGAAATCGGCATCAATCTTCGCCCAGGCGTTGCGAATAAGCCATTGGATGCCGGTGGAGCCGGCCTCCTCGTCGGCCTCGCCTAGAAGAATCACGTCGCGGCGCAGCCGGGTCTGTTGGCGCTTCAACTCCACGAGTACGGCCATCTCCGCCGCCAGCAGGCACTTGTCGTCCTGCGCGCCGCGACCGTAAAGGAACCCGTCGCGCACTTCGGCCCCGAACGGGTCGAATCGCCACTGCGGAAGGTCGGCCGGGACGACGTCTGTATGCGCCATCATCAGCAGCGGGCGGTTCAGGCCGTTCCCTCTGAGCCGCGCCACGACGTTGAGGCGCACCGGATCTTCGCCCAGCAGCTCCACGGCGATGCCTTCCGCGGCGAGTGTCTTGCGCACGTACTCGGCGGCGCGCGATTCGTTGCCGGGCGGATTAGTGGTGTCGATCCGGATCAGGTCGACCACGTATCGGCGTGCACGTTCGGGCAGGTCGCTCTGGCCGTGGAGCGGCAGTAGCGCCAGGAGAACGAGCGCGCGCATGGGAAGGCTATCTTAGCATGCGCTGCCGCCTAAAACTCCATTTTCTCGACCAGCGCCGAAAGCTCAGCCTCCGCGTCACTCTTGGCCTTGCGTTCGACGCTTGCGCGGTCGCGAAACGCGACGAGCTTCAACTCCAGCGCCACCAGCTCGGCCGCATATTTCTGTACGGTCTCGCGCTGGCCGATGGAGTTCAACGTGGAAATGTTCTGCCGCACTCGGCTCTGATCCTGTTCCACAGCGCGAACCTCGCGCTCGGTGTCTTCCAGCGCGCGCGTGGCCGCGGCGACTTTGCGCTTCTGCGCGGCGAGCGCCTCGAGCTGATTGCGGCCTTCCGCGCTCAGAGCTTTATTCATGATGTAGCTCGCCAGCAGCTCCGGCGTGAGATTGGTGACCGCCACGGACTGCTCGACCATGCGCTCCTCGGCCACGGCGAATTTCTCCGTGGTATCGGGTTTCACCGGCGCCTCGAAGCGGTAGGCCGCGGCCGTCGTCGAAGAAGGTTTCCGTCCGACGAGCTCGTAGCCGGGGCGTTTGGCGTGTTCGATCACGAGCGTTTTCGGCCGTGCGTCGACGTTGCGGATCGTATAGGTCCGCGTCTCTTCGAACGCCGTGCGCGTGGTCAATACGCCGCGACGGAAATGGATCTCGCGCGCGAGCTGCCCGCCCGACCCGAACGCCGTGGCCACGCGCGTTCCCAAGTCGACAGCGTAGCTCACCAGCCGCCGGTCGCCGGTCTTGAACGTTTCAAAGAGCGCTTCGCCGGCGTAGGCACCCTGATCGAACACCGTCACCGGCCCGCCGTCGAGCGTCTTGCCCGACGAGTTCGTCAGTTCGATCGCGTTCATCGGATTGCGGCCCATCGACTCGGTGTAGATAAGCAGTTTGCGCGCCGCGACCTTCTGTTGCAGGAAGGGCAGCATCGCCGAAGCGTTGCGCTTCACCGTTACCGGCTGCCCAAAGCGGTACTCGAACAGCTCGCCAAGCTCCTGGCCCTCGGTGCTGACGGCGATGCTGCTGGCGCCGGCGGCTTCGTTGCGATCGTCGGCTCCGGCTCGCGCGTAAGCGCCGGGAGCGGCAGGGGCAATCTGCATCTGCGCCTGCTGCCGACCCAACTCGCGGCGCGGCGCCGCGTTCAGCCTTTCCTCCACGGCGCCCCCGTGCACCACGGGTGCCGCGGGGATATCCTCGGCCAACTCGGACACAGGGCGCGTGCGATACCGCGGCTGGTAGAGCGGGCTGATGAACGACACCGGCCGTCCGCTGACGACGGCCAGCCGCACGTTGTCCCAATCCTCGTCGCTTGTGTTGTCGACGATCGCCCAGCCTTCCAGTTGCGCCGTTTCGCCTTCGAGCAGCAAACGATAGCTCGACTTCCAGACCGCCGCCGGCGTCACGTAGCTCGCCGTCAACTGGCGCGCGCCCGTACCCGCACCGGCGTCGATCCAGACGCTGCGCTTCTCACGCGATCGTGATCCGTGCAGCACGGTTAGATACTCGCGAAGCTGCGCCTGAAGTCGCGGATCGGCGAATCGCATCGCCACTGCCGCGGAGAGATCCACTGTGCGCAGGTCGCCGGAATCCGTGAGCAGGACCACCTGCTCGACTTCGCGGCCGATGTTCGTGACGCGGCCGCTGACAATCGTTCCGGCGAGGTCGCCGCCGGCCAGCTTCAGCTCCAGGCGTGCGCCCTTCATCTGCTCGAACAGCGACGCCATTGACGGCTGCCCTTCGAGCTTGAACGGAAAGGCCGCGAGCTTGCGCTCCAGCGGCTCGCTCGAATCGTAGCGAAGCCCGGTGATGGGACGCCCGGCGCGATCGACGACGGTGAGCGACTTGAGTACGTCATTCATCTCCGTGGCCAGAAAATCCAGTTGCGCCGAGTCGCTCGCCGGCACCTCGCCGGCGCGCTTGAAGAAGGCAACACCGTGCTTGAAAAGGGTCACCTCCCGGACCGGCAGCTCGGCGGCCAGCGCGGTGAGGGAAAGGAACGGAATCAGAACTCTCATGTCCGATTATGCCCGCGGCGCGCGGTTCCTTTCACTCCTCCCGGCTGCTGAAGCGTAGTACTACTCGCCCTAAATGAGCGTTGCGACGATTACCAGTTTGTGATCGACCCGTCGGGGCGGCGATATATCGGGATCGGCTGCGAATGTTGGGTCACTTCCGCAGTCATCTTGAGGCGGCTCGCATCGAACTCTACGCCGAGCCCCGGCTTCGGGTTCGGCCATAGTTTGCCGTCCTTGAACACAACGTAGGCGGGAAGGTGCGGCAGCGTGACCGGGCCGGCGCCGGTGAGTTCCATGAGCACGGGGCCCGAGAATGCGCCGCAGGCGTGCACCAGAGCCGCGGTGGCGATCGGCCCGGTAAAGTGCGGCACCAGGCCGACGTAATGCGTCTCGCACAGCGCGGCCAGCTTGAGCATCTCGGTGACGCCGCCGCAGTTCGGAATCGAGACGCGGGAGTAGTCGATCAGGTGCTGCTCGATCAACTCGTTGATATCCCAGCGGTCGCCGAACTGCTCGCCGACGGCGATCGGCACTTTTACCTGCTGTCGGACGGTGCGGTAAACGCCCGGGTTCTCCGAGCGCACCAGATCCTCGACGAAGTACGGCTCGAGGGGCTCCAGCAGCGTCGACAGACGAACGGCGTCGGCAAGGTCGAGGCGCGTGTGATAGTCGATAGCCCAGTCACCTTCCCGGCCCACGCCTTCGCGAATTTCGCGGCACTGCTCGACAGTCCGCTGCACCATGTGCTTCGCGTTGAATGCGGCGCTACCGCCCGGCCCGGTCACCGAGGTTCGAAACGCGCGGAAGCCGGCGGTTACGCAGGCGCGCGCGGTGTCCCGGAGCACACCCTTCCCGGGGAATCCGGTGGAATAGCACTCGACGTGATCCCGCACCAGCCCGCCGAGAAGCTCATACACGGGCACATCGAGCGCCTTGGCCTTGATGTCCCACAGCGCCATGTCGAGCGCGCCGACGGCGTGCACTTTCTCGCGGCCTGGCGGATAGAAGTATGCGCGATACATGTACTGCCACAAATGCTCGATGCGAGTGGGGTCCTGGCCGATCAGAAGAGCCGCGCACTGGGTTACGGTGTCGCGCGAGCCGCCTTCGCCGATGCCAGTGATCCCGGCGTCGGTCTCCACGGTGACAACATGCGAACTCTGGTTGAAGATCGGGCGGCTCGCGGGCAACTCGTAGTAACGCACGCGCGTGATCCTCATTTTCTTGAGCGCGGCTTGCGCCCGGCTGAGGATCGCACCGCCGAAAGCGGAGCGAAGAAGGGATCGTCGGGTCATGATGGAGAGCAAGGTATCACATATCATGAGAGAATGACGGCGACGACCTCACCCGCCCAAGAGGCGGCACAAGCACCCTCGGTCATCGATCTCGAGCGCAAAACACTCGTACAGAACTACGCTCGATACCCGCTACTGCTCACCCGAGGAAAGGGCTGCTACGTTTACGACGCCGGCGGCCGTCGATACCTGGACCTGCTGGCCGGCATCGGCGTGAGCGCGCTCGGCCACGCGCATCCGCGGATCGTCAAGGTGATCCGTGACCAGGCGGCGCGGCTGGTGCACTGCTCGAACCTCTACTACCACGAATACCAGGCGCCGCTGGCGAAGAAGCTCGCCGAGACCAGCGGGCTGGCGCGAGCGTTCTTCGCCAACTCCGGCGCCGAATCCATTGAAGGCGCTCTCAAAATGGCGCGCTCGCACGGGCGGCGGCAGCATGAAGCGAAGTACGAGATCATCGCCCTGGAGAATTCCTTCCACGGCCGCACGATGGGCGCCCTGTCGGTGACCGGCCAATCGAAGTACCGCGCCGATTTCGAGCCGCTGGTTCCCGGCGTGCGCTTCATCGCTGTAAATGATCTGGAAGCGCTCGAGCAGGCTGCCGGCGGCCGAACCGCGGCGATCCTGCTGGAGCCGATCCAGGGGGAGGGCGGCATTCATCCCATGACGCCGGCATTTCTCCGTCGCGCCCGCGAGCTGGCCGACCGATACGACGCGCTGCTGATCTTCGACGAGATCCAGTGCGGCGTCGGGCGGCCCGGCGTACACTTCTCCTACCAGTTGCTCGACCCGCCGGTGCTGCCCGACGTCGTGGTGGCGGCCAAACCGCTCGCCTGCGGCCTTCCGCTCGGCGTGATCCTCGCCAACGAAAAAGCGGCGGCTTCCATCGGCTCCGGCATGCATGGCACCACGTTCGGCGGCGGGCCGCTGGCGTGCCGCGTCGCTCTGGAGTTCCTGAATATTCTCGACGAGCTGCTGCCGCAGATACGCCGCGTCGGTCTGACGTTCCGCGCGCGCCTCGAGGAGATGGCGCAGAAGTTCGAATTCATCCGCGAGGTGCGCGGCCAGGGACTCATGATCGGCGTGGAACTGGCGATGCCCGGCCGGCAGGTGGTGCTCGATGCCATGGCCGCCGGCCTGCTGATCAACTGCACGCACGACGTCGTGCTGAGGTTCCTGCCGCCTTATATCATCACCGAGCGCGAAGTGGGCCAGGCCTGCGCCAAACTGCGCCGGCTTTTCCGCACGGCGCGCCAATACTATCGCCAGCACCAGAGAGCCGGAGGTTGAGCGCGTGTCTCTGATGCGCGAGATCCGCGATTTCCCGGTGCCCACCGGTGCGGTGGCCTTGTGGTGGTTCGGCCAGAACGGCTACATCTTCAAGTCGCACGAAGGGACGCTAGTCTCCACCGACCTCTACCTGACGCATAGTTGCGAGGCTCTGCACCCGGAGCTCGACATGCGGCGTCGCGCGCCGATTCTGATCGAGCCGGAAGACCTGGATGTCGACGTGTACACGTGCACGCACAACCACCAGGATCATACCGACCCGGAGACGGTTCGCCGGCTCCGCAACAAAGACACGATGTTGTTCGCCGGGCCGCATCCGAGCTGCGACGTGTTTCATGGCGAAGGCATCGAGGTCGGACGCATCCGCCCCACCTGGCCTGCATGCGAGCTGGAACATCGGGACGTGCGTATCCACGGCGCCTTTGCTCTCCCCACCGACGACACCGATCTCAACCACATGGGATTCGTGTTCCGCTTCGGCAACGGCCCGCGCGTATACGTCACCGGCGATACCGATTATTCGGAACTGCTGGTCTCCGCCGCCCGCCACAAGCCGGATCTGGTCATTACGTGCATCAACGGCGGCTTCAACAACCTCTCGCATTTCGAGGCGGCGGAGCTGGTGAGTAAGATCCGTCCGCGAGCGGCGATACCGTGCCACTACGACATGTTCGCCGACAACGCCGTCGATCCGAGACAGTTTCGCGCGTCGTTGAGTATGGGCGCACCCGACGTCGAATACGTGGAGCTGGCCTACGGCGTTCCACTAGTGTTTTCTTAGCCCGGTTCTACGGCTAAACTATGGGTAACGCTAAAGTTGCGTGGAGCGTCCACTAACTGGTAAAGTACGAATAGGCGGGTAGTCCGCTCCTCTTCGCTGCTCCCGAGGCCCATTTGTTATTCCACGCTGTTCTGTTGCCGATCCTTGTCGGTTTGCCGCCGCCACCGACCGCCGAGCCCGCAGCGGATGCTCAGGTCGAATCCATTCTCGTCCGATACCTCCAGGCCACCCGCGAACAGCTATCGTACCTGCGGGACGTCACCATGGACGTGGAGATGGAGGGCACTCTGCCGAATCTTAAAAAGACCGGCAGGATGCACGCGCTTCGCACCATCTCCCGATTCGGGTTGATCACCTATCGTGCCCTCACGTTCCAGGGCGACAACACGATCAAGAAGGACGTCATCGCCCGCTACATGCAGGCGGAGACTGAGGCGGTAACCGGCAACACGGGGCTGGCCATCACACCGGAGAACTACAAGTTCAAATACCGGGGCCTCTTCGGCAGCGGCGACTGGCAGCTTCATCTCTTCGAGCTGTCGCCGAAGAAGAAGCGGCTCGGCCTGTTCAAAGGATTCCTATGGCTCCACGCGAGCACTTGTCTGCCCGTTCGCGAGCAGGGCGAATTCGTCAAGAATCCCTCGATCTTCCTGAGGAAGATAACCTTCATCCGCGACTATGAGATCCGTACCGGTGTTGCAGTCCCTTGGCGCATCGAGAGCACAATCGAGACGCGACTCGTGGGCAAGGCACAGTTGAGTATTCAATACAGCAACTACGTGAAACCCGAAAGCTCGGTGGCGACAGACACGGCGCTGTCGCCGCGTGTGCCCGATTCCCGCTGAACTGACGTTCCAGATGAGTCGAACGCATTTTTCAACGGGACCGCTGGCAGCATTCCTGATCCTGCTGGCCGGGCCGCTTCAGGCGCAGTTCGTTTTCGACTTTCCTTTCACCTTTCCCCCGAGCCGGGTCGGAGACCCCGTCTTGATTGACTTCGGCGAGGGATTGGACGACTTTGCTTCCGACCCTGAGTTTCCGTTTTCGTACGTATTTACTCTGAGCCAGGGCGCGCTTCCTCCGGGCATCACCTTGAGCCCCACGGGCATGTACAGGGGGACGCCACAAATTCCGGGAACCTACCAGTTCACCATTCGCTATACGGAAACCTTCGGCCCGCCCGGGGACCAGGAACAGTTCATTATCAACATCATCTCCACCCACGTGATCCTGCCGATCGCCGGCGCGGTCGTGCTCGTGGAGCCCGGCCAGCTTTCGTTGCAGACGGTCGAGGGCGGGGCCGCCGGCGGCCGTTCGATCACGATCACCAACCGGGGCGCCCAGATTGCTCCCTTTACCGTCGCCGCGACCACGATCAATGGAGGCGCGTGGCTTTCGGCGACACCGTTGAACGGCGCCGTTCCAGCGTTCTCG
>Ga0187893_10015287_pt1 | contig 10305 bp, 9 predicted proteins | sample MA1701074metaG_FD_139574 | JGI IMG/M metagenome (GOLD analysis project Ga0187893, IMG submission 139574) | White microbial mat communities from a basaltic lava cave in the Kipuka Kanohina Cave System on the Island of Hawaii, USA - MA170107-4 metaG ... | reverse complement strand
GGGGGCGACGACTACCTCTCCCACCTGAACGCGGCCTCGCTCGAGGTCCTGCGCCATTGCAAGCTCGAGCCGTCGCTCGCCGCGATCGCCCCGGACGCGCGCGTGCAGTTCGAGCGGCTCGGCTACTTCGTGCCGGACGGCGTCGATTCGACACCCGCGGCGCCCGTCTTCAATCGCACCGTCACGCTCCGCGACACCTGGTCCCGCATCGAGAAGGCCCAGCGGAGCGGGGATTAGGAGCGCCGTCCATGTCGCTCTCGTCGTGGGACGACTATCCCGTCCATCAGATCGCCGAACCGATCCGGCACGTCGCCACCAGCGACCGGAACTTCTACGACCGCTACTACTTCAACCTGCATGGCTCGAGCGACGAGCTCTTTCTCGTGGTCGGGCTCGGGCAGTACCCCAATCTCGGGACGCAGGATGCGTTCGCCGTCATCCGCCGCGGCGTACGCCACGTGGTGGTGCGCGCGTCGCGCGAGCTCGGCGATCGCCGCGACACGAGCGTCGGACCATTCCGGGTGGAGGTGCTGGAGCCGCTGCACCGTCTGCGGGTCACGCTCGAGCCCACGGAGCACCCGCTCTCCTTCGACCTCACGTGGACGGGAGCCGTCCCCGTGTTCGAGGAGCCGCGCCAGTACATTCGCAAGCATGGCCGCGTGCTGTTCGACACGACGCGGTTCGCGCAGACGGGCACCTGGTCGGCACGCTGCGGCTCGGCACCGACGTCGTCGCGATCACGCCCGACCGCTGGAAGGGCACGCGTGACCGTTCGTGGGGCGTGCGCCCCGTCGGCGAGCCCGAACCCCCCGGCATCCGCGGGGGCGAAGGCCAGCTCACGGGGATGTGGAACTACTCCCCCATGCAGTTCGACGACCACGCGATCTACTACATCCTCAACGAGACGGACGACGGGCGCATCGTCCTCTCGGAGGCCGTCCGCGTGTGGGCGGACCCGCGGCGCTCCCCCGAATGGCTCGGCCGCCCGGAGTACACGCACGTGCTCACCAAGGGCACGCGCATGATCGAGGGCTCCACCATCGCCTTTCCGCACGCACCGAGCGGCGGGTTCCGGGTCGAGGTGACGCCGCTCACGCACGCGTTCATCGCGGTCGGGACGGGGTACGGCATGGAGCAGGACTGGCGCCACGGCATGCATCAGGGCCCGCTCGTGGTGCAGGGCCTCGAGTACGTGCACGACGAGATCGCTCCCATCGGCCAGTACGGGGTCGTCGACCACGTCGCCCGCTTCACGTACGACGGGCACGTCGGCTACGGCCTGCACGAGCACGGATTCTTCGGGCCGTTTCGGAAGTACGGCATGGTCGACGCCGGCAGCGGCGCCACCTGAGCGACGAGGCGATGCTCGTCGCCGTTCTCTACGCCGCTAGCTTGCTCGTCGCCCTCCTGCTCATCCCGCTCGGACTTCCCGGCCTCTGGCTGCAAGTCGCCGCCAGCGCCGTCGTCGTGGCGACCTCCGCGGGAGCGCTCCTCGGCTGGCACTGGGTGCTCGGGTTCGCCGCCCTCGCGGCGGTGGCCGAGGTCTTCGAGCTGCTGCTGGGGCGGTGGGGCGCGCGCCGCTTCGGCGGGTCGAGCCGCGCCGCTTGGGGCGCGCTGATCGGCGGTCTCGTCGGGGCCGTCGTTGGCGGCGTCCCCATTCCGATCGTCGGTGCCGTGATCGCCTCGTTCGTCGGTACGTTCGTCGGCGCGATCGCGGGCGAGATGAGTGCTCGGCGCAGCGTCACCGGTCTGCGCGTCGGCGTCGGCGCCGTGGTCGGGCGTGCCGTCGGCGTCGCCACCAAGATGGCGGCAGGGGTACTGATCGCCGTCGTCGGGCTCGGCGCCGTGCTCGTCGGCTAGCCTGGCAGGTTAGAGACCGTCGCGCAGCGTCACGACGTCGGCACAGGCTTCCTCGGCGAGCGCGAGCAACGGAAGGCGAGTCGCGTCCGAGACGAGCCGCACCGCCTTCTTGGACGCGAGCTTGCGCGCTGCCGCGCAGCTCTTCTTCTTCACCACTCGGATCGCCTTTCGCGCGCCTTTCGCGTTGCCGTCCGCGACGAAGCCCTCGGCCGCCGCCAGCTTCGTGCGGGCCGCGAGCGTGCTCGCGGCGAGCTTGTCGTGCAGCGGGCCCAGCTCGATCGCGGACGCATCGAGCCGGTCCCCGAAGTCGTCCAGCCGACACGTCAGCGATTCGAAGGTCGGTGCCCGCGTGCACCCCGGCAACGTGACCGTTTGCAGGCTCGCCGCGCAGTCGAGCCGCGGGAACGAGAGACCGTTCTTCGGATCGACGACCGTCACCGGGGACGCCGCTAGGGCACCGGCCAGCTGCGCGGGCGTCAGCGTCCCGTTGGCCTGCACGAGATCGGCGGCGCAGGCCGCCACCGTCGGCGCGGCCTGCGACGTGCCGGCAAACGTCGACGTGCCGCCACCCACGCCGGACGCCGTGATGTACGCACCCGGAGCGAACAAGTCGGTCGTGTCGTTGCTGTTGGCGAAGCACGTGGGACGGTCGACCACCACCGTCGCGTCGGTGCACCCCAGCACGGTCTGCGACGGGAACCCGGCATCCCAGGTCGCCCCCACCGAGACGGCGTCGGCGATGCAGGCGGGCGCGGCCATCTCGGTTGCCGAGGCTTGGTTGCCCGACGACACGACCGTCAACGTTCCATTGGTCCGGAGCGCGGCCACCGCGTCGGCGAAGGCGATGGTGAACGACGTCGCGGTGTCGCACGCGCCGGCAAACAGCGCGGCCGTTCCGAGGCTCAGATTCACCACCCGCGTCTCGGGATGGTTCTGCAGCACCCAGTCCATGCCCGCGACGACGTCGGAGGCGCAGCAGAAGGAATTCGTCGCATCGAGCACCTTCACCGCGACGATGGACGCGCCCGGTGCGCCTCCCGCCGCCGCCACCGTCCCGCGGGACGCGACGATGCCCGTCACGTTGGTGCCGTGGCCATTGTCGTCCTCCGCTGCGCCTGCCCCGGTCTGCGTCGCGGCCCCGCCGGGACAGCAGCCGCCACCGCCGCTGCAGAAGCAGGCTTCGGCCACCAGCGCGCCCGTGAAGTCGGGATGGTCGCCGTCCACGCCGGAATCGATGACGGCGACGGTCACGCCCGCTCCCGTGAAGCCGCCCCCCTTCACGTCGTCCAGATTCGTGACGGGGAGCGATTGGGCGAGCGAGCCCGTCCCCGGGGCATCGAGGTCGATGCGCAGGACCTCGCGGCGTTCGAGGAGCCGCTCCAGGCCCTCCGACGTGACGTCTCCGGCGAGCGCACGCACACTGGCGAAGCGCCGCCGAACGCGGAAGTCGGTCTCGCCGACCGCGCGCAGGATGCGGTCGCCCGTCGCAGCGATCCGGAGCCGACGCTCCTCGCCGGCCGCGGCGCCACCCGATGCCGGCGGCGTGGCGAACGCGACGACGACGCGCACGCGCTCCTGTCGCGCGAGGACCCCGACCACCTCGGCGGCGACCCGAGGCTGCCCGAGGAGCCGGCTGCGAACCGCCGGGGCCAGGTCGGCCCGTACCGGAAGAACTCCTCCGAGCAGCGCGAGCACTGCGCTCGCGAACGCCAGCCGATGCACGGGCCCGTCGACGGCCGTCAGAGCGGCAGCCCGCCGGTCGCGGTTCGCGTCGAACCATGCCGCGTGTAGGCGTCGATCGTGCGCTGCGCGATGCGCCACTGGTGCACCTCGTCGGCGCCGTCGGCGAACCGCGCCCAGCGCGCGTGCTGGGCCATGGTCGCGAGCGGGGTGTCGGTGGAATACCCGAGGGCGCCATGGACCTGGATGGCCCGATCGATGATGCGCCCGAGCGCGTTGGCGACGAAGTGCTTCGCCATCGAGACCTCGCTGCGGAAGTCGTCGCCGCGATCGATCTTGTAGGCCGCGTGCAGCACCATCAGCTTCGCCTGGTAGAGCTCCATCGTCGAGTCCGCGATCATCCACTGGATGCCCTGCTTCTCGGAGAGGAGCGAGCCGTGGGCGAAGCGCTTGGTCGCCCGGTCGACCATCATGTCGAGCGCGACCTCCGCCTGCCCGAGCCAGCGCATGCAGTGGGCGAGCCGCGCCGGGCCGAGGCGTGCCTGCCCGAGAAGATGTCCCTGCCCGCGGCCACCGAGCATGTTGGCCGCCGGGACGCGGAGGTTCTCGATGCGGATCTCGCAGTGGTTGTGGCTGCCCGACATGGTCGCCACGTCCCGCACCACGGTCCACCCTTCCGAGGGCAGGTCGACGAGGAACGCCGAGTTGGCGGCCTGCGGGATCTCCGGCTGGTCCTCGGTCCGCGCGATCAGGATCGCGAACTGCGCGCCGCGCGCACCCGAGATGAACCACTTGTGCCCGTTGACGACCCAGTGGTCTCCGTCGAGGACGGCCCGCGTCTGGATCAGCGTCGGATCGGAGCCCGCCACCTCCGGCTCGGTCATCGCAAAGCACGAGCGCGCCCGTCCTTCGCAGAGCGGTCGCAGATAACGCGTCTTCTGGTCGTCGGTGGCCCAGTGCAGCAGCGTGTGCATGTTGCCTTCGTCGGGGGCCTGGGCATTGAGCGCGAACGGGCCGAACCCGGACTTGGCCGCTTCGGCGGACACGGAGGCCATGGCAACATGGCCCAAGCCCATTCCTCCGAACTCCTTCGGCATGTGGGGCAGCCACAGCCCCCAGCGCTTGGCCGCTTCCCGCATGGCGACAACCTGCTCGATCAGAAACCGCCGGTCTCCCTCGCGCGCCTGGATCTCGGCCTCGCGCGCGCGGACCTCCTCGCTGACGAAACGGCGCACCTTCAAGCGCAGCTCTTCGATCTCCGGGGGAAAGCTGAAGTCGATCGCCATGATGGGTCTCCCGGAGGTCCTGTACCGACTCGACTCCGCGGACGCAATGCGCGGTCAAGAAGCTGACGGACGCCAGCTGATCTAGAGAGCTCGTTGTGCCGATACTCTGGGCATGGGGAGCGAGCAGAAGCGCCTGCAGGTGATCCTCTGGATCGCCTTTCTCTTCGGGGTCGTCTGCTATCCGACGGCGCTGGCCCTCATCGTCCAGCAGGCCCCCCCGACCGCGGACGCCGATCTGCTCGCCCGCCTGCAGCTCCCCTGCATCGGCACGGCGTCCGCACAGACGCTCGGCGCCTACTGGTTCTTTCTCCGCGCCGGCGGCGCCTCCGGCCGCATGACCCACGATCCCCGCGCGCTCTGGAGCTACTCCGCCGCCTGGGCCATCAGCGAAGCCATCGGCCTGCACGGACTGATCCTCGGACTGCTGCGCGCCGACGCCGAGATCAGCACCCTCTTCTTCACCTGGGCCATCGCGCTCTTGCTGATTCTGCGCCCACCGGCGGCACGCGAAGGCGTGGCCGAGGCCGTTCAGTCCAACGCGCCGAGGACGTAGCCCCCGAGCAGCAGGAACATCTCGTCCTCGGTGGTCACGCCCGCCGTGATCGCGCACGCATCGCAGCGTCCGTCGCCGGCACCGGGCGCGCTGTCGCACGCGTCGTCGTCACCGACGCCGCCACATGCCGCGCCGATCCGGCCGGCCGTACAGGCCACCGGCGCGCAGGGCGTCCCGTTGGACGGCGTGACCGAGCGGCGCCGGACGGTCGCGGGATTCGGAGAACCATCCGCCGCGACGCCGTTGTTGTAGGTCGCGCAGAAGCGCAGCGTGCGTTGGTTCGGATCGACCGACGTGAACGCCAGCGGCGGATCGAAGACCGAGAACACCGGGTCGGCGTAGGTGAAATTCTCGTAGATGATCGACCCGTCGGTTCGCTCCACCCAGAATCGCTCGAGGCGTTTGTGGGCATGCGACGTCAGGTTCAACAGGTGTGCGTCCGGCGGCAGGACCTTGTTCTCGCAGACCGTCCGCCGCGTGAACGGCGGGGTGCCGGCCGGATAGTACACCGTCGAGATGTCGCCGATGCGCTGCTCCTGGTGGCGCAGGTCGTCCGTGAACAAGTGATTGTCGTACGCGTGCATGCGCGTGTCGCCGCTCGTCAGGTTGAAGGCGTGCGAGTTCCAGTAGATCACGCCCTTCACCGGGAGGAGCCCGTAGAAGCCCGGAACGCGCTCGACGTACGCCTGGGCCGTCTGCGCCCCCCCGATGATGCTGCCGAGCAACCCTGGCGAGAATTCCGGCGGCCCGTAGCCGATGCACGCTACGGAAGGAGTGGGCGCGCTGGCGCACAGCCCCTCGCCGCAGGCCTCCTGATCCACAGGCTCGCACGGCGAGCCGTCGAGCGCCCCGCCCTTGCAGGTCCATGCCCCGTAGGCCGGGTCGTGCAGCCGGTCTGGCGGCACGTCGACGTAGATCAGCTGGAGATGATGGCTGTGCGGGTCCTGCCGCAGCTCGGCGCCGTTCACGTAGATGGCGTTCCCGAAGGGCGTGAGGAACCGCGCCGGGACCTTCCCGGTCAAGTCGTAGTACTGCGCGAAGCACACCTCGGTTTCGCTACTGGCCGGCAGCGGAAACTCGGGCATGCGAAACTGGACGCCCTCGTCGGGAGCCGGAGGATCGAGCGGCTCGATCGCCATGGGCGTCGGTTCGCCGAGACACGCATCGAGCAGGTCCTGTACGCCGTCCACGACACCGTCTTGCGGGGCGCCCGCGTAGATCCACAAACGCAGTGCCTCGAGTTCGTCGTCCCCGATCGGCGGAAGGCCGCTCGGCATCGGCGTCCCTGCGATCTCGACGCTCCCCGGGGCAACCTTGGCCGCAAGCTTCAACCAGAGCGAGCTGCGCCGGGGCCCCCCGGGGCTGATGCGCTCCAGCGCGCTGCCCGAGGACGGGATCTCGAACAGGTTCGCAAACGCATGCTCCGCGCGCAGATCGAGCTCGCCCTCCGCCGCGGCGCCATGGCACGCAGCCGCCGTGCACCCATGACGCTCGATCACGAGTGCGTAGATGGCGTCCCATGAGCTCTCGAAGCTCGGGCTGTCGCACACGCCACGCGTGCAGGCATTCGTGCAGGAATCGGCGTCGTCGACGTTTCCGTCATCGCACGCTTCGCCGAGCTCCCGCACGCCGTTGCCGCACACCAGCGGCGCGCAGCCTCCGGGAGCGAATTGATTCTTGGCACGGAAGCCGCGCGCGGTGTTCTCGCCCATAGCGCTCGCGCAGTGCCACTCCTGGCCGAGGCGGAACGACACCTCCGCGCGCTGCGGCTCCGCGGCGCCGGTCCACGGAAACTTCGGACCTGCGGCCTTGACCGCGAGCGCGCCGCGCTCGAAGACGACCTTGCGAACGCCTCCGCGCGTCCCCTTACGGTCCTTGTAGACGAACCGCAGCGTGCTGCCGTCGCCCTTGCGCGCCCAGCGCGCTGGATCGAGCTCGATCAGCGCCGAGCGACCCGGGCCTGCAGCGCCGTCGGTGACGACCAGCAGACTCGCACCGACGTCCGCTGGCGCTTCGGCTTCGCTCGGCGTGAGCGTGTCGCTGAAGCCTTCGAACACGAGCTTGCGGTGCGACGCTGCGGACTTGAGCAGGAGCTTCTGCGTCGCCATGCCCACCTTGACGAGGTGCGCCCGTGCCGGCGCCACCGACCCGACCGCGACGACGAGAGCCAAGCCGAGAGCCGTGTGGACGCGCACCCGAGCAGCATCCCCCAGTCAACCGCCCTCTCGCAACTCCCCATCTGGGGGAATTCCGCCCCGGCGCATGCTAGAGTCCCGCGCAGCGCGATGGGCGATCGGCTCGTGATTCCGGTCTTCTTCGACTTCGCCTCGACGCTCTGCTACGCCGCGCACCGCGTCATGGGCCGCCTCGATGGCGAGCTGACGGCCATGCGCGTCGCCCTCGATTGGCGGCCGATCGACCTCGCGCGCATCACCGGTTGGGAGCGGGGGCAAGACGTCGTCGGCGCCCGGCGCCCGCACGTGATGCAGGTGGCCACGGAGCTGGCCGGGCCGGTCCGCATGCCGCCGTACTGGATCGATTCGCGTCCCGCGGCGGCGGTGTGTCTCACGCTGCGCGGGTCCTGCAAGGAGCCCGCGTGGCGGGAGCGAGTGTGGACGGCGGTGTTCGAGGAGGGGCGCGTTCCCGACGACGACGGTGCGCTCGACGCCTGGGCCCGCGATCTCGATCTCGACGTCGCGGCGCGCTCCGTGTCGCTTGCACCCGTGGAGGCAGAGACCGAGCTCGCCCGGGCGCGCGGCGTCGACGGCGTACCGACCTTCGTGCTCGGCGATTGGCCGATGGCCGGAATCCAGGACGACGCGACCATGCTCACCCTGCTCCGGCGGTACTCGGAGCGGCGTCGCCAAAACGTCTGACGAAACCCCAAGAACGACGACAACGCGGCCGGGGGTACCGGCCGCGCCGTCGGGGATGGGGGGAGCGGACGGACATCGCATCGAAGGGACGCCCGTCAACGCTCGGTCTTCCCTGGTGCAACCCGCATGCCTGAGGAGAAGCGCAGGTGCCACGGAATCCCGACGCTGCGCTCTGTAGGATTTTCCTGCCCGGTTGGACGATCTACACGCCCTGGCGCTCGCCGCGATCGCGCCGTACTGCGAACCCGAGCACCTCGAATGGCACTCCCGTTGCTCACTCGCGGCGTGCCATCGCCGCATCGATCGCGCGTCGCAAGTGACCGAGTGCGATCGGCTTCTGCAGGTATGCAAAGGCCCCATCCCACAACACGCGCTCGCGGATTCCCGGCTCGTCGAACGCGGTCATCAGGATGACCGGCGGCGCCCCCTCCAGCTCCTGCAGTCTCTTCGGAAGGGTCGCCCCGTCTCCCGGCATGCGCACGTCGCTCACGATCACGTCCACGTGCTGGCCCCCAACGATCTGCACGGCCTCGTCGGCGCTTTCGGCCACGCAGACCTGGAAACCCAGCACGGCCAGGCCCTCTTCCAGGGCCTCGCGGAAATCGCGGTCATCGTCTACTAGCAGGACAGTTGGCATAGTCGTCGGCCCTGGGCCGGGCTAGCGGCCCAGCAGCCAACCGGAGCAAGACACGGACCAATGGATACCCCAGGGAACCGTCCAGTCGCCCGGTCGCTGGTCTTCGTCGCCGGCTGCACGGTCATCGCCCTGGCGCTCCCGGCCCTGCTGGGGGTAGGCCCTCCGTCGCTCCCGGCGGTCCCTCCGTCGGAGATCTCCTTTCCCGCCATCATATGCGGGCTCGCGCTGATATTGCTGGCGCTCGGCCGCATCGCCATTCCGACCGGCCTCGCGTTTGCCGCCGGTACGTGGACGCTGCTCGTCGCGAGCCGGGTCGTCCGCGAAACCATGGCCGCCGACGCCTTTGCCGTTCCTCCCATCCGACTCTCGGTCCTGATGCCGGCGGCCCTCGTGATCACGTGCCTCGGGCTCCTTCACTTTCCGCTCCTCACCACGGGGACGGCGCTCTGCGGGGTCTGCGTGCTGGCGATCGGCTGCTTCCAGCTGTTGCTCGCGCTCGACGTCGCCGGTGTCACCCAGCTCGTCGGCGTCCGGCCGGAGCAAGCCGCACCACTCGCCATGGCGGCACTGGTCATCGCGCTCGGGATCGGCGTGACGGCGGCCGTTCGTCTGCGTCCGGCGACACAACGCCGCCTCGGATACACGTGGGCTCCGACCGCAGCCACCATGCTGCTCGTCATGGGCAGCGTGGTGCTGTGGCAGGCGTTCGTCCACCTGCAGACCCGAGATCTCGCTCGCCTCACGCGTGCAGCCGCCGGCGTGATGGCCACCGCGCTCGTCCGCGAGGTCCGATCGATCGGTGCCGTGCTCGAGACCCTGGCCGCACGACCCCCGGATCCGGCGCGCTCCTGGGTCGAGGAGGCCGACGTGCTCCGCCGCACGGCGGCAGGTGTGCTCGCCCTTTCCTACGACGACGCCAACCTCGATACCGTCCAACAGATCTGGCTCGGCACTCCGCCCACCGAAGTCCCACCCCCGTCCGACACGGACCGTCTGCTGCTCGAGCGTGCCGCGGGTGCCCATACCCCGATCGCCACCACCGTGCGCAAGGCCGCCGACGGACGGCGTCTGCTCCGCATCATGCTGCCACGTGTCCGGGAGGGGCAGCCGCCCGGGTTCGTCACGGCGCTGCTCGACATCGCACCACTCGTGCGCGAGGCCTTTCCCGGCGGGCTCCAGGACTACGCCGTCCGGATCGAAGCGGGCGGCGAGCGCGTGTTCGACTCCGGCGAGCTCGGAGCCGTGTGGGACGCCCCGACGCTGCAACGCCGCGTCATCCCGCTGCCCGGTGGGACCGAATGGACGCTCGTCGCCAGCCCGTCGCGGGCGCTTCGCCGCACGACGCGGACGGCCATGCCCGAAATCGTCGTCGCATCGACCCTGCTTCTGGCGCTGCTGCTGGGGTCCACTCTC
>Ga0187893_10015286_pt1 | contig 10305 bp, 8 predicted proteins | sample MA1701074metaG_FD_139574 | JGI IMG/M metagenome (GOLD analysis project Ga0187893, IMG submission 139574) | White microbial mat communities from a basaltic lava cave in the Kipuka Kanohina Cave System on the Island of Hawaii, USA - MA170107-4 metaG ... | reverse complement strand
TGTGGTTTAAAGCATATCCTTGCCGGTCCTAAACCATAACTTTGCCGCAGGATTTCCTTAAGGGTGTTGATTTCTGCGCGAGGTCGGCTTCGCTAGCGTTTGCTCCTAATTAACTAAAGCATAATCTTGCCGGAACTGCGAATCCGGGTTTAGGCGGCATCCGCGAACTTCTGCGCTTGATGGAGTGTCAAGAAAGTTGTAGTATTGTGTTATGGCCCAGTCTCATCGGGAAGCGGCGCGGCGGCTCTTCGAGTTCGCTGAACGGCAGCAAGGTTTCTTCACCGCCAAGCAGGCGAGGGCGGCCGGATTCGCCCAAAATACCCATCCCTATCATGTGCAGGCCGGGAACTGGATCCGTGAGCACCGGGGGATCTACCGGCTCGCTCTGTTTCCGGCGGCTGATCGGCCGGACCTTGTGCTTTGGGCGCTGTGGTCCCGGAACCGAAACGAGGAAGTCGAGGGTGTATACAGCCACCACACGGCCCTCAGCCTTTACGATCTGTCAGATCTGAATCCGGCGAAGCTTCACATGACCGTGCCGACGGGTTTTCGGCGCAACAGCGATATTCCCGGCATCCTCGTCCTGCATTATTTCGACCTCCCCGCGACAGACGTGCAGACAGCGCAGGGCTTCAAGTTTACTCGCCCTCTGCGGACGATTCTTGACCTGATTGAGGTTGGCACTGTCGAACCAAACTTCATCCGCCAGGCGCTACGGCAGGCTGTCGACCGTGGTCTGATCACGCGCCAACAGATTCGGAACGCGCAAATGAGCGGACCTGCGCGCAAAACCGTTGAGGGAGTTCTGCGGCGAGCTGCATAATGCCATCACCCAGGGCATATTCGACGGCGGGAGCATTCAGAAGGGCTCTTGAGGAACGCCTGAAGACGGCTTCTCTCACGGATCAGATTGATCTCAACCGGCTCCGGCGACAGGTGTCATTCGACCGTCTGCTGGCAAGGCTGTTCCGCGAAGAACCAGCACCCTGGGTTTTGAAGGGTGGTTACGCGCTGGAGCTACGCTTCAAGGCTGCACGGTCAACGGTGGACATCGACTTGACGTTACAACGAGTGGCGGCAACATCGTCGGGTGTTGACACGAACCAGGTGCGGGAAATGTTGCAGAACGTGGCTGACGTTCCTCTCGGTGACTGGTTCGAGTACCTGATCGGACCACCTGTTCTGGACTTGACCGCCGCGCCTTACGGCGGGGCCCGCTATCCCGTCGAAGCTCGAATGGACGAACGGATCTTTGCCCGCTTCCATCTGGACGCCGGCATCGGCGATGTGGTTATGCAGCCGCTTGATACGATCATCTGCCGGGACTGGCTTGGATTCGCTGGTATCGAATCGTCGCAGGTCTGGATGATCGCTCGCGAACAGCAGTTCGCTGAAAAGATTCATGCCTACACGCTCCCGCGGAACACTGCGAACAGCAGAGTGAAGGACCTGGTGGATCTGGCTCTCCTCATCGGATCGGGCGTATTGGATAAACAGAGGATTCTGGACGCCCTGCGTCTGACCTTTGAGAGAAGAGAAACACACGATTTGCCAGTGGGTCTGGTCCCGCCGCCAGCAGATTGGCAGATCCCGTTCCAAGCACTGGCGGAAGAGTGTGGGCTCCCGACTGATGTCGCTGTGGTGTTTGCGGGCGTGCAGGAGTTCCTTGAAGAAGTGTTGGGACGGCGTACGGAGCGGTAAACGCGGTATGGCATGGAACGATTCAGCATCTCTTCCGTTTGAACCTCCAGAGGAGGAAAACATTCGCCTCCGGGAGGAAAATGCGCGCCTGCAGCGTCTGCTGGCGGTTCACGGTATTCCGATTCCGCAACTCGCGCTAGAGAAACCGGCTCCGACCAAAACCGTTGAGACCGCACCAGTGGATAAGGATGAGAGGGCCAGAAAAAGAATCGCGCTGTTTCGAAACCTGTTTCGTGGGAGAGAGGATGTCTACGCACAACGATGGGAGAGTGCCGATGGCCGGTCCGGATATGCGCCTGCGGCCATAAAGGACTGGAAGGCTATCAATAAGAGCCGCCCGGAGGATCGAAAGAAGGTCGATCAAAAGACGCGGAAGTTCCTCCCGGTGAGCGACGCTGTCATCGGGAACCACCTCTTGGGCAAAGAAACCGTTGGCGTGTATCCCCTCTTACCCGACGAAACGTGCTGGTTTCTCGCAGCAGACTTCGACAAGAAGACTTGGGAGTATGACTCCCAGGCCTTCCTTGAGACCTGCCGGGAGTTGAGTGTGCCAGCTGCCTTGGAGCGTTCTCGTTCCGGCAAGGGCGGCCACATTTGGATCTTCTTCGATCATGCGCTGCCAGCGATTACCGCGCGCAAGCTGGGGTGTGTGATTCTCACCCGCACCATGGAGCGCAGGCATCAGCTCGGCCTGGATTCCTACGATCGCTTTTTCCCCAACCAGGACACGATGCCCAAGGGTGGGCTCGGGAACTTGATTGCGCTCCCCTTGCAGTTTGCGCCACGCAAGGCGGGTAACAGCGTCTTCATTGACTCAGACTTCAACCCGTACTCCGACCAATGGCAGTTCCTTTCGACGATTCGACGAATGCCGGCCGCGGGCGCGGAGGAGATCGTTGCGGAAGCTCAGCGCAAAGGCGACCTGATCGGAGTCCGGATTAGCATCGCCGATGATGAGGACGCACAAGATCCGTGGACCTTGCCGCCTACCCGCAAGCGGAAAGAGCGGCCAATCGAAGGACCGTTGCCATCGAGTGTTCAGGTCGTTCGGGCGAATCTCATTTACGTGGAAAAGAAGGATCTGCCACCGGCCATGCTGAATCGGCTCCTCCGCTTGGCGGCATTTCAGAATCCCGAGTTCTACAAAGCTCAGGCGATGCGGCTCGCGACGTACGACAAGCCGCGTGTGATCGCCTGCGGCCAGGACTTCGCCCAGCACATCGCTGTGCCCCGTGGATGTCTCGTAGAGACCTTGGCTCTTCTCGAGTCGCACAGGATCCGGCCCGAAGTTCGGGACGAACGATTTGCGGGCACACCGATTGAAGCGGAGTTCCAGGGTCAACTCCGGCCCTTTCAGGACGAAGCTGTCGCTAAGATCACCGGTCACGACGAAGGTATCCTCTGCGCGCCGACCGCGTTTGGGAAAACGGCCGTTGCGGCATGGCTGATCGCGAAACGCAAGGTCAACACGCTGGTTGTGGTTCACCGGCAGCAGTTGCTGGATCAGTGGCAGGAGCGTCTGGGGATGTTCTTGAACCTGCCAGCCAAATCGATCGGGCATATCGGTGGCGGCAAAATGGACCGGACCGGTTGCGTGGATGTCGCCGTCATCCAAAGCCTCTACCGAAAAGACGAAGTGAAGGACTTCGTTGCTGAATACGGTCAGGTGATCGTCGACGAATGCCACCACATATCCGCTTTCACGTTCGAACAAGTGATGAGGCAGGTAAAGGCCAAGTATGTTGTCGGTCTGACCGCCACACCGACGCGGAAGGACGGGCACCATCCGATCATTTACATGCAGTGTGGCCCCGTGCGGTTCAGCATGAGCGCCCGGACGATGACTGAAACGACGCCCTTCGAGCACAAGGTGACTCCCCGCCACACCGAGTTCCGGATGGCACCCGAACTCACCGAGGTAACGATTCAGGACATCTATGCCGCGCTTGTGAACGATCTCGCGCGCAACGAGATGATCGCCAACGACATCGTGCGTGCCATAGATTCGGGACGTTGCCCGCTGCTCCTGACCGGCCGGACAGAACATCTTCAGTACTTCGCGACGAAGCTCGCGGGGGCTGCCAAGCACCTCTTCGTTTTGAAGGGCGGTATGGGCAAGAAGCAGCGTCGGGCAACGGCCTCAGCCCTGGCATCGGTACCAGAAAGCGAATCGCGGGTGATTCTTGCAACGGGAAGCTACATCGGAGAAGGGTTTGACGATGCGCGTCTGGACACGCTGTTCCTGGCTATGCCGATCTCCTGGAAGGGCACGTTGCAGCAGTACGTAGGGAGGCTGCATCGTCTCCACGACAACAAACGATTCGTGCAGGTCTACGACTATGTGGACAACTACGTTCTGATGCTGGCCAGGATGTACGAGCGCAGACTGAAGGGCTATGCCGCGATTGGTTATGTCATCGAGCAGGAAAAGCTTCTACCTGATCCTTCGGTGGCGGCACGCCCGTAGACCCGGACCGTTCAAGTGCTTTGGAGTTTTGTTTGGAGTTTTGTCTTGTATCAGGTGAGTATGTGTGCTAGTATGCACCTATACAATGGCTCGAACAGAAACCCCGGAACAGGTCAGACTCTGGTTTCAGGGAGCAATTCAGGATCTCTGGCCCGTGGCCATGGGATCTTTGTCCTTGCGGAAAAGCCCCTGCATCCGAAAGGGCTGCCAGCGTTGTGAATCCGGCCAAGGACACTCCAGCTATGCATTGTATGGCCGAAAGGGGGATCGCCGGTTCTCCATATACGTGCCAGACGACTTGGCCCGGGATTTGGAAGGGGCCATCCGCAACGGCCGCGATCTTCTGAAAGTCGTGGCTGAAGCCGGCCGAAGATACACGTTGGCGTTGAAGAATGAGCGTGTTTTGCGAAACCGAAAGTAACCGGCCGCGCCCATGATGCCCGGCCCAGAGGTGGTGAGTGCTCAACGAGGCTGATTTTGTGGGTTGGTGCAGACGGCTCGCGTTGACCGATACGACGCAGGCATCTGTCGCTGAGGTTCGCACTCGCAATCCTGCTCGCCGTGTTGGAGGCGGTCGCGAAAACGTTTCCGGCCGGTATCCGAGCCGCAAAATGGGCCTGACCATCCAGTTCGAGAGTCATCGCGTTGAACTGCCATTCGTCTATGAAATGGAGCACGATCCCAGCGTGTTGGAGTATTACGACCAGCCGCCTTCTATTCCGCTCGCCTATCAAGCGGCAAACGGAAGACGTCTCTCGGTCATGCACACTCCGGACTATTTCGTGCTCCGCCAAGACTCAGCGGGATGGGTGGAATGCAAGACCTCAGAGGATCTTGAAAAGCTGGCCACCAGCACTCCAAACCGTTACCTTCGCGATGGCAACGGCAGCTGGCGCTGCCCGCCGGGCGAAACGCACGCCTCGGCGTTGGGCTTGGAGTATCGCGTTTGGTCGTCAGCGGACATCGACTGGATTCTCCAACGAAACCTCCACTTCCTGGAGGACTATCTGCGCTGTGATCCTGCAAGTGCATCTGGATTTGTCGACCCGGCCATCAAGACCATGATCGAAGCTAAGCCGGGGATTCTTCTGCGCGAACTATTGGAAGGGGCCTGCGGCGTTCCGAAACCTGACGAGATCTATTTTCTGATCGCCACGGGCAGCGTCTACGTGGACCTCAGCGCCGCCGCGATCGTCGAGCCGGAACAGGTTCGCGTTTTTGTCAATGCAGAAACGGCTGGCGCATACCAACGCGCGCGTCGCGAGTTGGGGGAGAGTGTGGCGATACGCGGTCGAATCGGTGCCCCGGCTGACCAGGCGCCGGACGCGCACAGTGAGGCTTTCCGGCTCCTGGCAGGGGCCAGCGAGCACGATCTGATCGCCGCAAACCGGCGCTTCGATCTTGTCAAACAACACTTGGAGGAAAAGAACGCGCCGCATTCGATTCCGGCGAGAACGCTGCGTTTTTGGATTGCGCAGTATCGGCTTGCGAAAGAGAAGTATGGCAACGGGTACGTGGGTTTGCTGCCGAAGACCGGAGCACGAGGAAACCGAACCAGCCGTTTGCCAGAGGAGGCACGCAAGCTGCTCATTCAGTTTGTCGACAACGATTACGAGGATCTCAGGCAAAAGACAAAGATCGCGTCCTGGGCGGCGCTGAAGCGAAAGTGCGACGAGCATGGCGTCGTCGCGCCCAGCTACGTGACATTCTGCGTGGCCGTGCGAGAGCGCCCAGCCTTCGAGCAAACTCTAAAGCGGAAAGGCCGGCGAGCCGCCTATGCCCTTGCACCTTTCTACTTCCAGTTGGAACCGACTACGCCGCGCCATGGCGACCGCCCTTTCGAGATCGGCCACATCGATCACACCGAACTGGACGTTGAAGTCGTCTGCTCTCACACCGGCCGTCCCCTCGGAAGACCATGGATGACGATCCTCACCGATGCCTTCTCGAGGCGTTGTATCGCGCTCTATCTGACGTTCGATGCTCCGAGTTACCGATCCTGCATGATGATTCTGCGGGACTGTGTCCGGCGCAGTGGCCGCCTGCCTCAGGTCATTGTCATCGATGGCGGCCCCGAGTTCCAGAGCACCTATTTTGAAACGCTCCTGGCCCGCTATGAGTGCACCAAAAAGACACGCCCTCCGGCAAAGGCCCGTTTCGGTTCCGTTTGCGAGCGGCTATTCGGCACCACGAACACTCAGTTTATTCACAACCTCTGTGGCAACACTCAGATCACGCGCAACGTCCGCCAGGTGACGAAGGGCAACGCACCGGTCGGGCAGGCGGCCTGGACCCTTGGTTGTCTTTACGATTACCTTTCGAAGTTCCTGTTCGAGATCTACGACACCATCGGGCACCCCGCGCTTGGACAAAGCCCGAGAGACGCACATCTCGCCGGCGCTGAAAGCGCGGGTTTCCGCCCAAACAGAGTGATTGCGTACGATCAAGCGTTCTTGATGGCAACCCTGCCAACCACTCCCCGGGGCATTGCGAAGGTATCACCGGGGCGTGGGGTCATCATCAATCACGTTTACTACTGGGCCGAGGCATTCCGCGATCCCACCATTGAGAATCACGATGTCGCCGTCCGATACGATCCTTTTGATATCGGCAGAGCCTACGCCTTCGTCAAGAACCAGTGGACGGAGTGCTATTCCGAGCACTATCTGGTGCTGCAAGACCGTTCGGAGAAGGAAATGATGTTGGCGTCGAAGGAGGTGCGCCGACGACGCCAGTTACACTCTCAGGAGCGATTCACACTAACGGCTCGGAAGCTGGCGGACTTTCTGGGGTCGGCCGAAGCGGAAGAAAAGTGCCTTGTTCAGCGTTTGCGCGACCGGGAAAACAAATCAATCCGACGCGACGGTCCCATCGTTGTTTCAAGCGCTCCCTCGGATCCAGAAGTCTGCCTGGGATGTCAGCCTGGCAGCCCTCCGTCGGTGCTGCCAGTGGTCGGCCAGCCTGAGGCGACCGCGGTTTATGGAGACTTCTGATGACGGCCAGCCCATCTCGGAGTGCGGGCGATTCTGAATCGCGGCTCGAACGTTTTCGATCCTTTACAGTGGCACATCCTCGGCTTGTGCAAGCCAAAGAGGCGCTAATGAATGCAATCCGTGGAGCCGAGCCGAATACGCTCATCTTCGTGTTTGGGCCGACCGGAGTCGGTAAGACAACATTGCGATTGAAAACTGAACAATTGATTGCCGCGGAGATGTTGAACGAACTCCGCGAAGACCGCTCCCGGATTCCAGTAGTCAGCGTGGAAGCAGTAGCTCCCGAGTCCGGGAGTTTTAACTGGCGCGACCATTACAAACGTCTCCTTCACCAGCTTGACGAGCCATTGATCGACCATAAGCTGAATCGACAAGCGGATGAGTCGATCACCGCTTCGGCTAAACGCTTCATGCCAACCTCGAGGCGGTAGCTACAGAGTACCGATACGCCGTCGAGCAGGCTGTCCGCTATCGCAGGCCGGTCGCGGTCATGATCGATGAAGCCCAACACCTCGGTAAGATTCCATCGGGCCGCCGCCTTCTTGATCAACTGGATGTAATCAAATCAATCGCCAACCAGACGAAAACCGCGCATGTGCTGTTTGGCACTTACGACCTCCTCGCGTTCCGAAATCTGAATGGTCAGCTCAGCAGACGAAGTATCGACGTCCATCTGGCCCGTTACCGTGCCGAAGATTCGGAAGATCGGCAAACGTTTGTCAATGTTGTTCGGTCTTTCGAGAAGGAGCTTCCCTTTGAGGAGCGCTCAGACGTCATGAGCGACTGGGAATTCCTATACGAGCGGAGCCTTGGTAGTGTTGGCATCTTGAAGGAATGGCTGGTGCGGGCAGCTACGGTGGCGTCTCGAAAGGGGGGCCACCGGCTGACCAGAGCCGATCTGGAAACTCAAGCCCTGTCGGTCGCCCAATGTGAGCAGATGCACGCGGAGACTGCCGAGGGGGAACTCAAGCTCAATGAGACTAGCCAGGCGGTAGCGCAGCTGCGCGGAAGACTGGGTCTGAGCACCTGCGCGACGGCGAAACCAGATCCGAAGCAGCCGGCCTCTCCGGTCAAGTTCCGGCGACCTGGCCAACGGTTGCCGACGCGTGATGTTGTTGGACAAATGGGCCCGAATGCAGCCTCCGTTTGAGTCGTGGTCAGTATCGAGCCCACCGGCGCCGCCGAGGAGTCGGCTCTATTCACTTGAGCCGATTGGCGTCGGCACCGCGACGGTCGAGAGCCTCACCGGCTACGTCGCCCGGCTTGCCGAAGCACATTCGGTAAGCGTGGGGGACCTCGTGGGCCGTGTGCTCTCAGAATTGGCGGATCCCAAGGACCCGATCATCACGACGGCGGCCAAAGCTTTCAGAGTCGGCGGACATGGATTCCGGGCTTGCGGCTATGTGATCAATGGCGTTTCGGACTGCGCCGAAAGATGGGTCCATGCGCTGCAGGCCGCGACGACCCGCCATGACCTACGATGTCTTACCTTCCTTCCGTTCCGATATACGCTTCCAGACCATTTGTTTCGCCGGCGCCGGGCCTGGTGCACACTCTGTTTCGACCAATGGCGGATGAACGGGCAAGTGGTTTATGAGCCGCTCCTCTGGGCAATCAAGGCGTCGTCACATTGCCCGGTTCACGCCCGGCCGCTCGATTGCATTTGCCCCCACTGTGCGCGGAGGTTGAGTCCACTCGGCGTTTTCTCCCGGCCGGGACACTGCGAACGCTGTGACGGATGGTTGGGCGCAGCAGATGCTGATAACAACTGGGCGGTCTCTGACGCGCCAAGCGGAACCGACGAGACGTGGCCTTGCACCCAGGTCGGAGGATTGCTGGCAATGCTTCCTCAAATCAACCCAGCGGCTGCAAGGGGATCGTTTCGCCGTAACCTGGGTGCCTATCTCGAACAGGTCACGGGCGACAATGTCCTTGCCTTGGCACAGCTGATTCGGTGTCCACATAGCATTCTGCAAAACTGGTTGGACGGCACGACGGTTCCTCTGTTGGAGAACCTGCTGCGAACCTGCCAGTTCTTGAATGTTCCCGCTTCGAGTCTATTCGCTCCGTCGGGGCTGACACCGGCGAACATCGCGGCCGCGAAGGAAGCCACTGCTATCGCCGGAAATCGCGGCGTGTTTCCATCCCGGCATGCAAGTGAAATCCGGCAAGCTCTTCTTGCTGCTCTTGATGAAGCCGTACCACGCAGTTTGTCGCAAGTGGCGCAAGGTCTTGGGTACACAAATACCGACAGGCTATATCACGCCGACCGAAAGCTCTGCCACAAGATCGCCGCCAGATATCGGCAGTCGGGCCGCAGCCATTGGTGGAGGAAGCCGGGAGCGACCAGAATTTGCGACGCCGCCCAGCTAAAGGAGATCTTGGAGAGGTCGCTCAAATCGAACGAGCCGACCTCGGTTCATCGGATCGCCGCGAACCTCGGCTACTCAAACGACGGATACATCCACCAGAAGTACCCGGAACTCTGTCGGGCAATCGGTGACAGGATCGCGCTGGCGAAGCAAGCCGAATCCCCCACTATCCGCCGTACCATAGAAAATGCAATCAAGGAACATCCAGCGCCAACCCTGAAGGACGTGAGCCGCCGCCTTGGTTACTCGAGTTCGTCAGTCCTGCGGGCTCACGCGCCGGAACTATGCGATCAACTTGCGGCGAGGCACAGGGCACACGTTTTGGAGCACAGAACAGAGTTGGAAAGCCTAGTCATCGCGGCGCTCGGGGAGACGCCCGTGCCTTCAGTGCAAGATCTGTGCAAGCGCTTTGGCATTACGATATGGTTCATGAATAAGCACTTTCCGGCTGCGCGAGGCTCCGTGGCAGAGAAGCACCGCCTTTGCCTCTCCTCGGAGACGAAGCGACGGCGCGAAAAGCTGTATCGCGACGTCCATGACATCGCGGCCGAACTTCGGAGCCGGAACTTGTACCCATCAGCCAACCGAATCGTTGAGCACCTTCCAGAAGGGTCTAGCCGGGAATGGAAGGCGCTCAATCTGGCAATTCGTGAGGCGCACAAAGCCCTCGGGATCTCGAAGTAGAGATTCAAAACACACCGGCAAGCAAGGGCTGTTGTCGCCCGAATAAACCATAACCTTGCCAAACGGCAAAGTTATGCCTTAAATCACA
>Ga0187893_10015285_pt1 | contig 10305 bp, 7 predicted proteins | sample MA1701074metaG_FD_139574 | JGI IMG/M metagenome (GOLD analysis project Ga0187893, IMG submission 139574) | White microbial mat communities from a basaltic lava cave in the Kipuka Kanohina Cave System on the Island of Hawaii, USA - MA170107-4 metaG ... | reverse complement strand
GCGGGGCTCGCTTTCGGGACAGGTGAGCTGGAACGGATCGCCGCTCGCGATCGACTATGGGTCGCTCGCCGGCGGCTTGCGGTTGAACGCGGAGACCGGACAGTTCCTGAAAGCCGATGCGGGTGCCGCCCGACTGCTCGGCGTGCTGTCCCTGCAGTCGCTGCCGCGCCGAATAACGCTCGACTTTCGCGATGTTTTTTCCGAGGGCTTTGCGTTCGACGCCGTCAACGCGAGCGCCGACGTCAAGGCCGGCGTCCTCACCACGAACGACTTTCGGATGCGCGGCGCCAACGCCACTGTTCTGATCGAAGGCGCCACCGATCTGGGCGGCGAGACGCAGGATCTGCACGTGCTGGTGCTGCCCGAGGTGAACGCGGCCTCCGCGTCGCTTGTGTATGCTCTTTTGGCCAATCCTGCCATTGGCCTCGCGACCTTCCTCGCGCAACTAGTGCTGCGCGATCCGCTGTCAAAGGCGTTTTCGTTCGAGTACGACGTGACCGGCACGTGGGTCGATCCGCAGGTCAAGCGCCGCGAGCGTGCGGCGGCGGCAGGCGGCAGCGACGTTTCGACACAATGATTCACCGATGACCGATTCCAGTTCCCGCCTTCGCGTTGCCGCCGTGCAGATGGTTTCGAAAGCGCACGTCGACGACAACCTGCGCGACGCGCAGCAACTGATCGCCGAAGCCGCGGAAAATGGCGCGCGGCTCGTCGTGTTGCCCGAGTACTTCTGTCTGATGGGCATGACCGACGCGGGCAAGGTCGCGATCAGCGAATCCGATGGCGACGGTCCCATCCAGCGATTTCTGGCGCAGCAGGCACTCGAACAGCGAATCTGGCTGGTTGGCGGCACCGTGCCTCTCGTCTCGCCGCAGCCGGATCGCATGCTCAATTCGACGCTCGTTTATGGCCCAGATGGCAAGCGCGTTGCGCGCTACGACAAGATCCATCTGTTCGCGTTTGCGCGCGGCAAAGAGAACTACGACGAAGCGCGCACCATTTTTCCCGGCTCGCGCACGACGGCGTTCGAACTGAAGCCGGATTCGGGGCCGACGCTCAGGGTGGGATTGTCCATCTGCTACGACCTGCGGTTCCCGGAACTGTATCGAGCGCTGGGGCGGCCCGATTTGATTCTCGTGCCCGCTGCGTTCACCGCGACCACCGGACGCGCCCACTGGGAAACGCTGCTGCGCGCACGCGCGATTGAAAACCTGTGTTACGTACTGGCGGCGGCCCAGGGCGGCAGGCACGAGAACGGCCGGGCGACATTCGGGCACTCGATGCTGGTTGATCCGTGGGGTGCGGTGGTGGCCTCGCGCGACGAGGGCGCCGGGGTTGTGATTGGCGACATCGATACCCACCTTATCGCGCAAAGCCGCACCGATCTGCCCGCGCTGGCGCATCGGGTGATGTGAAAACCTGGACCCACACCTATGACTCCCGCCGACCCTTCGATCGAACGCATGGCCATCGCAAAGGGGCTGCTGCTCGACCCCTACGGACTGGACGAATCGCATCTGCAACGGTCGCTCGGCACGATCTTCGAGCACAACGCCGACTACGCTGACCTCTACTTCCAATACACGCGCAGCGAATCGTTTGCGCTCGAGGAAGGCATCGTCAAGTCGGGCAGCTTTGGCATCGAACAAGGGGTCGGCGTGCGCGCGGTCGTTGGCGACAAGACGGCGTTTTCGTACTCGGACGACATCACGGCAGAAGCGCTGGACGAAGCGGCGCGAACGGCGCGCGCCATCGCATCGGCCGGCGGCGGCGGAACGGTCAAAGTCGCCGCGCGTTTTCCGACCCGCGCGCAGCCGAAGCTGTATGCGGCGGCCGATCCGGTCGCGTCGCTCGATGCAGCGGCCAAGGTCAAGCTGCTGGAGCGCCTCGAACAGTTTGCGCGGGCGCGCGACCCGCGCGTCAAGCAGGTGATGGCCAGCGTGGTCGCCGAATACGACGTCGTGCTGATTGCGCGCACCGATCGCCGTAACGACGGCTTGCTTGCCGCCGACATCCGCCCGCTGGTGCGCGTATCCGTCACCGTGATCGCCGAGGAAAACGGCCGCCGCGAACAGGGCCACTCGGGCGGCGGCGGCAGGCGCGATCTCGCGTACTTCACCGACGATCTGCTGCGAAGCTACGCGCATACGGCCGCCGACATGGCGCTCACCAATCTGCGCGCGCTGCCGGCGCCAGCCGGCGAAACGACCGTTGTGCTCGGGCCGGGCTGGCCAGGCATCCTGCTGCACGAGGCGGTCGGTCATGGACTCGAAGGCGACTTCAATCGCAAGGGCTCAAGCGCTTTCTCGGGCCGCATCAACCAGCGTGTCGCGTCGCGCGGTGTCACGGTGATCGACGACGGCACGCTGGCCGATCGGCGCGGCTCGCTCGCGATCGACGACGAGGGCAACCCGGCCGAACGCACCGTGCTGATCGAAGACGGCGTGCTCAGGGGCTACATCCAGGACTCGCTGAACGCGCGTTTGATGAAAGCGCCGGTCACCGGCAATGCGCGGCGCGAATCGTTCGCGCATCTGCCGATGCCGCGCATGACCAACACCTACATGCTGGGCGGCGACAAGGATCCCGCAGAGATCATCCGCTCGGTGAAGAGCGGCGTGTACGCGACCAACTTCGGCGGCGGCCAGGTGGACATCACCAATGGCAAGTTCGTGTTCTCGATGGCCGAGGCCTACCGCATCGAAAACGGCCGTATCACCACGCCGCTGAAGGGCGCCACCCTGATCGGCAACGGCCCGGACGCGCTGACGCGCGTGACGATGATCGGCAACGACATGCAACTCGATTCAGGGATCGGCGTGTGCGGCAAGGACGGCCAGAGCGTGCCGGTGGGGGTGGGGCAGCCGACGCTGCGGATTGAGGGATTGACGGTTGGCGGTACCGGCTAGGCCCACCCGGGCCTCGCGGCCAAGCCGCGCCGACCTTCTCCCCTCTCCCCCGCGGGAGAGGGGCCGGGGGAGAGGGGCGCCTTACCCGCTCTTCATCGACCCGAGGAATTTTCAGTCGGGTTCAAATAATGCGTCGTGCAAAGACCTCCGCGCGGCCCGAGCTTTTTAAGCCCAACCTTAAAAATCGTGCGAGTTTTTTAAGGTCAGGCTAAAATTCCTCGCGACGCTCCAAAGCCGCGATCCGTGTCCCGTCCCGTCCATCGCTACCTGCGCGCGCAGATCGTCGCCGATCTGGCCCGCAAGATGGTCTTCGTCGGTGGTCCGCGCCAGGTGGGCAAGACCCGTTTGGGGCAGAGCATCGTCACCGACCCACGCGCTTACTTGAGTTTTGACGTTCCGGAGGACCGCACCGCAATTCTGCGCAACGACCTGCCGGCCGTCGACACATTGTTTTTCGACGAGCTGCATCATCATCGCGGCTGGCGCGGATTGCTCAAGGGCATTTTCGATAGCGGCCGGCCAACCCGGCACGTTCTGGTCACCGGAAGCGCGCGGCTCGATTTCTACCGGTACGGGGGTGACTCGCTGCAGGGTCGCTACTTTCATCTGAGGCTGCACCCGCTGTCATTCGCGGAAGTTGGCGGCGCCAGTGCGGGCGATCTGAGGACGTTGCTTGAACTGTCCGGATTTCCAGAGCCGTTTTTCGGCGCCGATGCCTCTTCGGCCAGACGATGGTCTGCCGCGTATCGCGTGCGGATGGTGCGTGAGGACGTGGCCAGCCTGGAGACGATCACCGATCTGAACAAGCTGGAACTGCTCTCGCTCACACTGCCGGAACGCGTCGGTAGTCCGCTATCGATCAATTCGATGCGCGAGGACCTTGGCGTCAGCCATCCAACGCTCACACGCTGGCTCGATGTGCTCGAGCGCCTGTATGCCATCTTTCGCGTACCGCCGTTCGGCGCCCCGCGGTTGCGCGCGCTGCTGAAGGCGCGGAAGCACTATCACTACGACTGGACAATTGTTCCGGAGCCCGCGGCGCGCTTTGAAAACCTGGTCGCGTCGCATCTGCTGAAGTGGGCGGAGTATCAGCACGACACGCAGGGCCGCGACGTCGGACTGCGCTACTTCCGCGATGTCGACGGACGCGAGGTCGATTTCATCCTGACGGATGGGCGGCGCCCGGTTGGGGCGGTGGAATGCAAGTGGGACGACGCCCCGATCAGTCCAGGCCTGCTTTACTTCAGCGCCCGGTTTCCCGACGTGCCCGCATGGCAAGTCAGTGCGGTCGGCAAACGCGACTACATTTCCCGCGAGGGCATCCGCGTCGCGCCGGCGATCAAGTTGCTGCGCGACCTGGTGTGATTGACGCGACTCAGGGCGCCGCGCCGACTTCACCCTTAACCCCATCCCCCACCTGACCTCCCCCTTGAAGGGGGAGGACCTTCTAATCCAGCGTCTGCCGGTACCGCTTCATCGCCACCGCGCCAACGACGACGATGAACACGCCGATCGGCCAGCTATGCGGCAACACATCGGCGAGCGTCGCGCCTTTCAGCATCACGCCGCGCACCATGCGCAGAAAGTGCGTCAGCGGCAGCACTTCGCCGAGCGCCTGCGCCCAGTTCGGCATGCCGCGAAACGGAAACATGAAACCGGACAGCAGCATGTTGGGCAGGAAGTAGAACATCGTCATCTGCATCGACTGCATCTGCGTGCGCGCAACCGTCGAGAACGTGAAGCCGACGCACAGCGTGGCAACGATGAACAGCAGCAGCGCGCCGGACAGCAAGACAAAGCTTCCCGCCATCGGCACATCGAACAGCAGGCGCGCGGCGGCGAACACGATCAGCACCTGCACATAACCGATGGCCACGTAGGGCAGGATCTTGCCGATCATCACTTCGAGCGGGCGCACCGGCGTGGCGAGCAGGTTTTCCAGCGTGCCGCGCTCGCGTTCGCGCGTCATTGCCATCGACGTCATCATCACCAGCGTCATCGTCAGGATGACGCCCATCAAACCCGGCACCACGTTGTAGTTGGTCAGGCCCTCGGGGTTGTAGCGGCGATGGATGCGCACCTCGAACGGCGGCGCCTCGGGTCGCAGAAACGCGAGCGGGCCACGCAGATCGTTCTGTAGGGCGAACTGGGGCAGCGTGGCAAGCGCGGCCACCGCCTGCCCGGTGGCGGACGGATCGGTTGCGTCGGCGAAGACCACGAGCGGAGGCTGCTCTCCGCGCAGCAGTCGCGTGCTGAAGTCAACCGGAAAAACCAATGCGAACTGCGCGTCGCCCGCGGCCAGTCGCGCTTCCGCTTCCGGCTCGCTGACCGTGCCGAGGACTTCGAAATAGCCGGTGTTCTCCGCAGCGCGAACGATCGAACGAATCAGCGGGCCGTTGTCGGCCGCCACCACCACGGTCGGCAGTCGCTTCGGGTCGTTGTTGATCGCGTAGCCGAAGAGCACCAGCTGCATGACCGGCACGCCGATCATCATTGCGAAGGTCAGCCGGTCGCGCCGCAACTGGACCAGTTCCTTGGCGAGCACGGCAAACACGCGTGACCAGGAGAATCGCCTCGGACCGACCGCTGTCATTGGATCTTGTGCGGTGATTCGTTCATCAGCGAGATAAACAGGTCTTCCAGGCCGGAAGCGATTTCTCTCGCCTGCACGTCAAAGGCGTGCCGCGCGAGCCAGTCCGCAAGATCGGCGTGCGCGCGTCGTGTCGTCACATGCAGGCGCGTGCCGAAAGGCACGACCATCCAGTCGGCGCCGGTGCCGAGCGCCGCCGACATCGCTGCTTGATCCGGTCCGGTGATCTCCCACGTGCGCAGCCGCGCAGCGTCGATCACATCGCGCGCTGCTCCTTGAACCAGCAGCTTGCCATCGGCGATGTACGCGATCGTGTGGCAGCGTTCGGCTTCGTCCATGTAGTGCGTGCTGACGAGCACGGTGAGACCCTCGGCCGCGAGGGCGTGAATCTGCGCCCAGAAATCGCGCCGCGCTTTCGGATCGACGCCTGCGGTTGGCTCGTCCAGCAACAAGAGTTCGGGTTCGTGCAACAAGCACGCGGCGAGCGCGAGTCGCTGCTTCCAGCCACCGGACAATGTTCCTGCCAGCTGCGCACGGCGCCCGGTGAGCGCCAGCCGTTCCAGCGCGCCGCGCGCGGCGCCCTGCACATCCGGGAGACCGTAGATGCGCGACGTGAAGACGAGGTTCTCTTCGATCGACAGATCCTCGTACAACCCGAACTTCTGTGTCATGTAGCCCACGCGCGGCTTGATGCGATGCGCCTCGCGCCGCACATCGAATCCGAGGCACGTGCCTTCGCCTTTGTCCGGCGTCAGCAGGCCGCACAGCATGCGGATCGTCGTTGTCTTGCCGCTACCGTTGGGGCCGAGAAAGCCGCAGATGCGCCCGCGCGGTACCTGGATCGAAAAGTCATCGACGACCGTGCGCGCGCCGAACCGCTTGGTCAGACCGCGCACATCGATCGCGAGTTGTTCGTTCATCTGGCACCTGCCGTCACAGCCGTTCGCGTCAGACGCACTTCAACCGGCTGACCGGGTTTGAGCGCGGACGCGGCGGCAGCACTCGGACGCGCCTCGACGAGAAACACGAGTTTCTGCCGGCTTTCGTTGCTGTAGATGATCGGCGGCGTGTACTCGGCCTGCGGCGAGACAAAGCTCACCGTCGCATCGAGACCACGCGGACAGCCATCGCATGCAACGTCGACCGATCCGCCTACGCGAATCATCGGAAGGCGGGCCTGCGGCACATAGAAGCGCAGCTTGAGCGCGCCATCGGGCAACAGGGAGACGATCGGCGCGTTCGCGGCCACGCGTTCGCCGCGGCGATAGGCGACATCAAAGACGAGTCCGGATACCGGCGCGGTCTGACGCATCTGCGCTGCGCGCCACGCATCGCGTCCGAGCGCGGCGCTGGCCGCCTGCGCCTGTGCATCGGCCGCGGCAATTTCATCGGCACGCGCCGGCGCGCGCGCCACCGCGAGTTGCGCTTCGAGCTCGCTTACGCGGGCGGCGTCGCGTTCCTCCGCGGCGCTCAAATCGTCGAGGCGGCTGGGCGAAACGAAACCCTTGCCGACGAGCTCGCGATTGCGCGACACCTGCGCGCGCGACGCGGCGAGACTGGCGCGTGCCTGCACCAGTTGCTGTTCGAGAGCACGCAGTTCCGCGGGCCGGCGGCCCTTGCGCAGATCGGCGGCCTGCGCGCGCGCCGCAGCCACGCGCGCGGCGGCCTCGGCACGACTCAGGGTTTCCACATCCGCGTCAAGCCGGAACAACTCGTCGCCGGCACTGACGCGCGCGCCGCGCGTGACGGCAAGCGATTCGATTGCGCCGGCCGCCGGCGCCGAGATATGGACGAGGTCAGCCTCCGCGTAGCCGGTGAATACGGGCGGTGCGCCCCGATCGCAGGAAGCGAGCAGCGCCGTCACGACAACCGCTGTTGCGGACGCGAGCTTCATCGCACATTCCTCGTTGATTGCGGCATGGGTGCAAGCCCGCGCAACGCCCAGTCGATGCGCGTTTCCGCGGCGGCTCGATCAAGCACGATCGGCAGGATCAGCGCGGCGAGCGCCTTGTCGAACAATCCGCTGCTCGCAAGCCCACCCAGCACGAGAATCGGCGCGCCCAGCGAAGCGAAAAAAAACATCATCTGGTGCAGCGGATTGCCGGTCGCAAGCGCGCCGGTTTGTTGCGCTTCGCCGATTGCGTGCAAAACCAGCGCGGGATGGCGGCCCGCGAGCGACTGCGTGAATGCACGCGCGCCGGCTTCGCCCGCGGCCGCGTCGAGGATCACGTGCGTCAGGAAGACACGGTTGTCGATCAGAAAACCGGCCAGCTCGATCAGCAGCGCGCGCAGTCTTTCGAGCGGCGCATCGTTGCGGTCGACCGTGGTTTGCAGCCGCTCGTAGAACGGTGCGTACCAGTGTTCGATCAACTCCCCGACAAAGGCGTCGCGGGTGCCAAAGTGGTAGACAAAGCTGCCAAGGTTGACGCCGGCCGCTGCGGCGAGGCCGCGAACGGTCAGTCGCCGCAAACCACCGGACTGCGCAAGCGCGAGCCCGGCCGTGAACAAGCGCGCACGACCGTCGGCGGGCGCAGCCGCGCGTCGCCGGCCGCTCGTTGTGCGCCGCGTTGCCGGCCGTCTTGCCTTGCGAGCCACTCGCGCCATGCGCCGATCTTATACGCACGTATAACGAAGCGCTTGTCCGCCGGATCGGCGCCCTGGCGTGGCGCCGATGTGAGCGGCCGACTTCAGCCCTCCCGGACCGCCCTCTCCCGGCCTTCCCCGGTCAGACCGGCGAAGGATCTTCTATGGGAGAAAGACCGGCTTCTGCGCCAGCAATTGCGCCAGGTCCTCCGCCGGCAGCGGCCGGCTGAACAGAAAACCCTGATATGCGTCGCAGTGCTGGCGGCGCAGCGCCTCCCACTGCGTGCGTGTTTCAACGCCTTCGGCGACGACCGTCAATTCGAGGTTGCGAGCGAGCGAGATGATCGCCGCGCAGATCGCCGCGCTCTCCGGCTCCGAGCCAAGCCCGGCAACGAAGGAACGATCGATTTTCAGCACATCGACCGCCAGGTGCCGCAAATACGAGAACGACGAGTAGCCGGTGCCGAAATCGTCGATCGCGATCTGGATGCCACGCTCCTGCAGCTCGGCGAGCATCGCTTTCTTTGCCTCCGGCTGTTCGACCAGCACACCCTCGGTGATTTCAAGTTCCAGGGCCTTGGCCTCCATGCCGCTCGCCGCGAGCACGCGTTCGATGATGTCCTTCAGATTGGCGCGACGGAACTGCCGTGCCGATACGTTGACCGCTATTTTGAGCGGCGCGAGGCCCGCCGCCCGCCAGCGCACGTTCTGTTCGCACGCGGCATGCAGCACCCATTCGCCAATCGGCTCGATCAAGCCGGTCTGCTCGGCCACGCCAATGAAACGCGCCGGCGGCACCAGCCCGAGTTCGGGATGCAGCCAGCGCAGCAGCGCCTCGACGCCCACGATCCTGCCGCTGCGACCGTCGATGCGCGGCTGATAGTGCAACAGCAGCTCGCCACGCTCGACCGCGCGTCGTAGCGCGGTCTCTATGCCAACGCGTTCGCCGAGCGATGCATCCATTTCCGCCGAATAGAGCAGAAACGTTGCGCCGCCGCTGTGCTTGGCGCGATACATCGCGATGTCGGCCTGTTTCAGCAGCGTATCGCTGGCGGCGCCGAAAGCGGAAAGCGCGACGCCGATGCTTGCGTTGACAAACAGTTCAGCCCCGACGACGGTCATCGGCCTGCCGATGCAGTCGATCAGCTTGCGCGCCAGCAGTTCGACCTGCTGGTCGTCGGTCACGTCCTCGATCAGGACGGTGAACTCGTCGCCACCCAGGCGCGCAACCGTGTCGCCGGAGCGCAGCGCGTCGGTCAGGCGCACGGACGTCAGCTTCAGGATGTCATCGCCTGCGTCGTGGCCGAGCGTGTCGTTGATCTCCTTGAAGCGATCCAGATCGAGAAACAGCACCGCCAGCCGGCTGCCGGTGCGCGCGCAGCGTGCGAGCGCCTGATTGAGACGGTCGCGAAACAGATTGCGGTTCGGCAGTCCGGTCAGCGTGTCGAATTGCGCGAGATAGGCGACGCGGCTTTCGGCTTCGATGCGATCGATCGCGGTGCCGAGCAGCGCCGCGATCGTCTGCAGAAAATCGATGTCGTCGCTGCTGAACTTGCGAACCCGTGTGCTCGCTCCACCCAGCGTGCCGAAGACGCCCGCTTGCGTGGTGATCGGCACGCCGATCGCGCTGCGCAAACCGTGTTCGATGGCGAATGCCGGCGTCGCAAACCGCGTTTCGCTGCGAAAGTCCTCGACGACGATCGGTTGCCGCTGCTGCAAGAGATACCCGGAAAGCGATTCGGAGGCTGTCGCGTCGATCAACGTGTGGCCAGTCACGTTGGCCGGCCAGCCTACGCCCGCGCGCACCGCGAGCGAACGACCGTCGGCCAGCAGTTCGCATACGATGCTTTGCTGTACCCAGTCGCCTGCCACGACCACCCCGCCGACGCGTTCCAGTAGGCTCGAAAGATCCGGGCAACCCAGGGCGAACTGACCGAACCGGGCCAGGGTCTGCTGGCGTGACGCGCGCAACTGCGTCGCCTGCTCGGCCAGCACGCGCTCGGTCACATCGCGCGAGACCGCGAGCAACTTGGTCGGACGAGCGTGCGCGTCGAGCATCGGCGTGATCGACACATCCCACCAGCGTGGCGTGCGCGTTGTGGTCGTTGCAAAGTAGCCGAGAAACCGGGCCTCCCCACCCGACCGCGCAAGAGCCACGGCTTCGCGCGCCGCATCGCGGTCCGCGCCGTTCCAGAACTCGATCCACGAGGTACCGATGAACGG
>Ga0187893_10015284_pt1 | contig 10306 bp, 8 predicted proteins | sample MA1701074metaG_FD_139574 | JGI IMG/M metagenome (GOLD analysis project Ga0187893, IMG submission 139574) | White microbial mat communities from a basaltic lava cave in the Kipuka Kanohina Cave System on the Island of Hawaii, USA - MA170107-4 metaG ... | reverse complement strand
TGAGTGTATCGCCCTTACTGACGTGCGGGCCTCTGCATTAAAAATATGTTGAGTGAATCGCCCTTACTTACGTGCGGGCTTCTGCACTAAAACTATGTTGAGTGTATTGCCCTTACTGACGTGCGGGCTTTTGCATCAAAATGACAAACTAACGGCATAAACCACCGCAAGACAAACACCCGCGTAAACGCCCGCGAGAATATCATCCGCGCAGACGCCGATGCCGCCGGGCAAACTTTGAAGATAGTTGATCGGATACGGTTTCCAGATGTCGAAGAGGCGAAAGAAAGCGAAACCGGCGGCAACGAGCAGCCACGATGTTGTGAACGGAATAAAAAGGAAAACGATCAGTTGGCCGATAACCTCATCGATCACAGCCTGAGGCGCGTCTGTGTTTCCGAGCAGTTCGATCGAACGCCCCGCCGCCCAGATTCCGAGAAGACAAAATAGCAGAAACGAGATTAGAATCACGGCGTGTACTGCTGCCACAAGTAATTCAGGCGAGTCCAAGTCCGCCGAGTAACGAAAAGAGCGAAAAACGTTCGCGAGCGTTACATAAACTCCGATGCCGAGCAGCGAACCGAACGTTCCCGGCATCAGCGGCAGATACCCGACACCGAGCGTCGTGACGGCGAGCGCTCCGTAGTCGAGCAGGCCTTCCGGTTTTCGGCGTTCGATTTCGGTTTTCATTCAAGCGTTAAGCCGACGGTCTTCGACCGTCGCTGTTCGGTCGAAGACCGAACGCTAAACTAGAATTCAATTCCCTGCTGCGCATAGATCCCGGCGTGAAACGGATGCTTGATCTCTTTCATTTCGGTGACGAGATCGGCGGCCTCGATCAATTCCTTCGGCGCGTTTCGGCCGGTCAAAATAAGATGAAGATGCGGCTGCTGTTTTCGAACGTCAGCGATTTCATCAAGCACTTTGTTCACGTCGAGAAATTTGTAATCCAGAACGTAAACAATCTCGTCGAAGACAAGCAGATCGTATTCTTCGCTGCGCATTTTTTCGACGCATAGCGCCCAGGTTTCCTCAGAGGTTTTAATATCCTGCGCCGGATCTTTTGTGTCCCATGTAAAACCGTCGCCCATCGTGTGAATTTCGACACCGAGCTTTTCAAGCGAATCGTGTTCACCGTAACGGTCGTTTTTGGATTTCATGAACTGTATCAGACAGCAACGCATCCCGCGGCCGGCCGCGCGAACCAAAACGCCGAGCGCCGCGGTGGTTTTCCCTTTACCGTCGCCGGTGTTCACCATTAGCAGGCCGTGCGTCTCTTCACGATAATCCTCGCGCCGCCATTTGTATCTCTTTTCCTTAGTCTCAGCCATCAAAGATTTGCCCGCGAAATACGCGAAAGGACGCGAAAAATAAAATAATTTTCGCGTTCTTTCGCGTATTTCGCGGGCCAGAAATATTAAGCGATGTTCGGAACATCGGAAATGTAATCCGGGCTTGAGCGCATCACAGCTTCGCGGACGGCGGCGACGAGTTCGCTTTCTTTTTCGTCCCAATCGCCTTCGACGCGAAGCCCGGCCGCATTGCGATGGCCGCCGCCGCCGAATTTTTCGGCGACCCCGGCAACATTAATGTCGCCCTTCGAACGCAGGCTGACGCGATATTCGTTAGGGCCGACCTCGCGCATGTAAACGACCGCAAGAATTTCGCGTGCCGAGAGCGGAATGTTTACAAAACCGTTGTTGTCGCCATCGACCGCGCCGGCGACCTCACGCATTTCCAAAGTTTGCCGCAGCGACGCGACCGTGCCGGATTCGTCACGCTTGACCGTGTCCAAAACCTGCCGCATCAACTCAATCCGCGACCACGGATAGTTGTTATAAACCGCCTCGGAAACCTCGGCCGGTTTCACGCCGGCCTTCACAAGCTCGGAAGCGACTTTGAGCGTGCGGTCGGTAGTGTTTGAAAAATGGAACGAGCCGGTGTCGGTCACGAGCGCCATATAAACGCATTCGGCTATCTCGCGCGTCACCCGTCCGCCGATCGCTTTGCACAGGTTGTAGATCATCTCGCCGACGGCCGAAGCTGTCGAATCGATCCAGTTGATCGTCCCGAAATGTGCGCTCGTGGCGTGGTGATCGATGTTTACAGTGAATTCTTTTTCGAGGCCATCGATGCCGGGCCGTTCGAGGTCGGAACATTCGATGACGAAAACCGCGTCGTAAGAATTATCCAGCGATGCAACATCGCGAATTTTGTCGGCACCGGGCAAATTTTGATATGCGATCGGAACGTCGCCGCGAACGATAACCTCGGCCGATTTGCCCAGACTTTCGAGCAGCCAATAAAGGCCCAAAGATGAGCCGACGCCGTCACCGTCGGGCTTGATATGCGTGGTGATCCCAAACTTCTGCTTGCTTTCAATCAGCTCTACTACTTGACTTAACACTAAACGTATTTTCAATTTGCGATTTTCGATTTGCGATCTTTTAGAGCAGCGACGGCTTTTGGCAATCGCAAATTGCAAATCGAAATTCGAAAATCTACTCCGTCCTTTCCTTAATTTCGCCCTTGCTCGTTAAATCCTGCAGGAGCTCGCCTACGCGAGCCGCGTTTTCTTCCGCCGTGTCGCGGACAAAATGAAGCAGCGGCGCGTGGCGCAAACTTAAATTCATCGCAACCTGCTGGCGGACAAAGGTTGCCGCATGTTGCAGGGCTTTCAATGCCTGGTCGATCTCGTCTTCCGATCCTTCGATCAGCGCATAAACTTTCGCATCGCGAAGATCGGCCGCGACGATCACATCCGTCACCGTTACGGTTTCCAGCCGCGGATCGTCCATCTCAAACCCGACAACCTCGGCGATCTCTTCTTTCAAAGCTTCGGCAAGCCGCTCAGGTCTCCGCATTTCTTTCGATAAATCATCAGATCGAGCGTCATTTAGTTCCTGCTTGATCTCTCTTTCGCCTGTGTCCCTAACCTTTTTCCAGAATCTGTGCTTGAACCATTTAAGGTGCTTCCACCATTCCGGACTTTTAGCCCCGTATTTCGCGTACGCCATGAGCAGCAAACTTAAAGTTCAGTAGCGGCGATTTTTTCGATCACGTATGCTTCGATCTCGTCCTCGACCTTAATATCGTTAAAGTTCACCAGGCTGATGCCGCATTCGAATCCCTGACGCACTTCGTTCGTGTCGTCCTTAAACCGCTTGAGCGATGCGATATCGCCGTCCCAGATGACGACGCCGTCGCGGATAAGCCGCGCTTTCGCCTGACGGCGGATAACGCCGTCGGTCACGCGGCAGCCGGCGATAGTGCCGATGCGCGAAACTTTGTACGTTTCCTGAACGAGCGCCTTGCCGAGAATAACTTCCTTCTCGATCGCATCGAGCATCCCGATCATTGCGGCCTTGATCTCTTCTTCGACCTTGTAAATTATCGAGTGGAGCCGTACGTCAACCTCTTCCTGCTTGGCAATATCCGCAACGCGCGTTTCAGGCCGCACGTTGAATCCGATAATAACAACGGCAGTTCCAGTCTCTTCCGTTTGCGTCGCCGAAGCGAGCAGAACGTCGGATTCGTTTATCGCGCCGACACCGGCGCGGATAACGCGAACCTTCACCTTCTCGGTAGAAAGTTTTTCGAGCGTTCCGCGAAGCACTTCGACCGAACCCTGCACGTCAGCCTTGAGAATTACAAGGAGCTCCTTGACCTCAGCCTGACCGAGCGATTCGATGCCGCGCTTCGTTGTCTTGAGCATCGCAGTCTGACGCGCGTGCATCTGCCGCTGCCCGGCGATGGTTTGCGCCCGATCGATGTCCGATACGACCTGAAACGAATCGCCTGCCTGCGGCACGCCTTGCATGCCTAATATCTCAACCGGCGTCGCGGGTGACGCTTCGGTTACAGCCTCGCCGCGGTCGGAAAACATTGCACGCACCTTGCCGGAAAATTGTCCTACGATGAACGGATCGCCCACGCGCATCGTTCCCTGCTGCACAAGCGCCGTCGCGACAGCGCCGCGCCCCTTGTCGAGCTTTGCTTCGAGCACCACGCCCGAAGCGCGCCGCGTCGGGCTCGCCTTTAGATCCAAAATATCCGCTTGAAGCAAAACGGTTTCGAGAAGCGTGTCGAGGTTTTCCTGCTTCTTTGCGGAAACAGGAACCATCTCAACATCGCCGCCCCAATCGACCGGCTGCAGGCCGAGACCCGCAAGGCCTTGTTTGACTTTGTCGGGGTTCGCGTCCGGTTTGTCAATCTTGTTGATCGCGACGATCATCGGAACGCCCGCGGCTTTGGAATGCTCGACGGCTTCAACGGTCTGCGGCATAACTCCGTCGTCCGCCGCGACGACTAAAATCACAACGTCGGTCGCTTTCGCTCCGCGGGCCCGCATCATCGTAAACGCTTCGTGGCCGGGCGTGTCAAGGAAAACGACCCGCCGAAGCTCATTCGAGTTCTCGGGACTAGGAACATTCACGCTGTATGCCCCGATATGCTGCGTGATTCCGCCGGCCTCGCCTTCGGCCACGTTCGCCGAACGTATCGCGTCAAGCAGCGAAGTCTTTCCGTGATCGACGTGCCCCATAACGGTGACGACCGGCGCACGTGGCAGCATAACATCGTCGGCTTCGGCGGCGATAAGCTCTTCGAACTCCTGCTCGATCACCATCTCTTCGAACGGAACGAAGCTAACGTCGTAGCCGAACTCCATTCCCATCTCGGTCGCCATGTTTTCACCGATCGGTTGATTGAGCGTTGCGAAAATTCCTTTTTTGATCAGGAGCTGAACTATGTCTCGCGGCGTAATTCCCATAGCCTCGGCAAACTCACGAATCGTCGCGCCTTCCGTGAGACGGACGGGTTTGTATTCTCCTTCCGCCCGCGGTCCGACCTGATCCATTATCCGCTCTTCGATGGTGCGAAGCCGCGGCGCGTCCTGATCGCGTTCCGCAAAACGTCCGCCTTTATCGTCGCCTCTCTTTCGTCCACCCGAACGTCCCGGCCGCCGTCGGTTATCGGCCGGCGGCGTGTAGGTCATCTGCGGCGCGGCGGTTTCGCCGGGCGTTCCGCGGAATTGCGGCTGGCCAAAACGATCTCGCCCCGTAGGACGCTCACTCAGTTTTCCAGTTTTCGTCGGTGCTTCAGATACGACACGCTCGCCTGGGCGGACGCCTTTTTTCAGCGCCTCAGGTGTCAGCGTGAGCTGTTTGATCTGCGTGCCGGCGGGCTTTGCAACGCGGCGCGGCGCGGCAGTCGCCGTCTCAGCGGTACCATTCGTTTCCGTCTCGGTTTGAGACGGCGCTTGCTCGACGATCTCAGTCAGCTCGCCCTCCGGAGCTTCGATCGTCGGCGCAGGCTCTTCGATTTTTTCAACCGTCTCGGCCTTTTTCTTTAAGACTCGCCGGACGGGTTTCTTATCTTCGACGACTTCGGTCTCGGCCTCTGTCGGCGCTTCCGTGATTTCAGCCGGAGCTTCGGCCTCTTCTTCAACAACCGGAGTTTCTTCAGCGGTCTCGGCAGCTTTTTTCGTCGCCTTGATGACCTTGATCGTGCGTTTCGGCGCAGCCTCGGCTTTCGGCACGTATTTTTGGCGGATCTTTTCGGCCAGCTCGGCGCTCACTGAATTAGAAGGCACGCTTACATCCGCACCTTCGCGCCGAAGGTCTTCCATAACGCGTTTGGTATCTTGCTTCACTTCGCGCGCCAGATCGTAGATACGGATCTTTTTGCCGATTGCCATAAATATCGTTTGATTCGCCGCTGCGAATCGTTAGTTCGCACTTCGCGAACTAATTATCAAAAAAACTAAACTGCCGTTTCGTCTTTTGCTTTCTCTTCTTCTGAGGTCAAAGTTTCATGCGTTCCCGCGTCGGTTTCCGGTACAGACTCAGCCTCATCGACCGCTTCGTCGGCCGATTCCGACTCAATCGAATCTGCGCTATCCGCTTTCGCGTCTTGCCTTTCCGCTTCATCACGCGATTCTCCGGCTGATGATTCGGCAGGACTTTCTTCCTGTGCAGCATCGGTTTCCGCAGTTTCAGTTTCTTTCGTTTCAGATACGGCCTCTGCCTGCTTTTCTTCGGCACCGGGTCCGGCAGCCTCGGTCGAATCGGCCGACGCTTCTGAATCTTCAGGCTCACCGCCGTCGTCCTCTTCCTTCGCGGCGACAATGGCTTTTGCGGATGAAAGAATCGTTTCAGCCTCGTCCATACTGACGTTTAGAAATTCACTGAGTTCGTCAACGGAAGTCGAGGCCAGCTTTTCGATATCCTCGATGCCGTGCCCGGCCAGGATCTCGGCATGGTTCGGATTAACGCCCTCGAGCTCGGTGATCGGCACGGCTTCGCCGGACGCGATCATCTTGCCCATCTGCTGGGCGATCTCCTTCTTCAATACTTCTTCACTGACGATCTTGATGTCCCAGCCGACAAGCCGTGTTGCAAGTCGGACGTTCTGACCTCTTTTGCCGATCGCGAGACTAAGTTGATCTTCGCCGACGATAACCGTCATGCCGCGATTATCTATATCGGTGATACGAACCTGCGAAACCTTCGCGGGCGACAGTGCGTTCGCCGCAAAAACCGATGGCTCGTCAGACCATTCGATAATGTCGATCTTCTCTCCGCGAAGCTCTTTGATAATCGACTGCACGCGTGAGCCTTTCATCCCGACGCACGCTCCGACCGGATCTACGTCCTTTTCGTTCGACGACACGGCGATCTTCGCGCGATCGCCGGGTTCGCGAACGGCCGATTTGATAACGACGGTTTCGTCGTAAATTTCCGGCACTTCCATTTCAAACAGCCGCTTGATCAGCTCCGGCGAGCCGCGCGAAACGGTGATCTGCTGGCCCTTTTGCTCCTTCGAAACATCGACAATGGCGACGCGAATGCGCTCGCCCTGATTCCACATTTCGCCGCGCGATTGTTCCTTGCGCGGCAGGATGGCTTCGAGATTGTTGCCAAGATCGACTATCAGGTCGCCGCGCTCAAAACGCTTGACCATTCCGTTGATCAACTCGCCTTTGCGGTCAACGTACTCGTCGTAAACCTTTTCACGGATCGCTTCGCGTACCTTCTGCACCAGTATTTGCTTAGCCGTTTGCGCCGCGATGCGTCCCATTTCTTCCTGCGGCAGCGGCAGCAGAAGCATGTCGCCGATCTCGATCTCGTCGCCGGCAAGCTCCTGTGCTTCGGTCAGCGAAAGCTCGAACGACGGATCCTCAACTTCCTCAACGACGGTTTTCTGCGTCGAAATTTCGATGATGCCTTCGTCGTTGTTCCACTCGACCTGGATGCTCTCGCCGGTTTTGTCCTGATTGCGAAACTGCTTGCGCGCGGCCGCCTTCACGGCGTCCTTCATCGCCTCGATCACCATATCGCGATCCAGTCCTTGCTCATTGCAAAGAGCTTCAATGCTCTGTCCGATAGTTGATGTCATAACCCAACTTCACTTTCCAAAATCCTTTTTTTACCGCTTCCTGAATTCCGCATCGAAATCGACCTTCAAATTCGCTTTCGTGATCGAATCAAACGGAACGCTCATTTCGCCGTCCGACCTTGTTTCGATCAAAATATCTTCTCCCTCGACGCCGCCGATCACGCCGATGATCGTCTTAGATCCGTCGCCGCTCGTTCGAATCTTGGCGAGCTTTCCGGTGAACCGTTCAAAATCCGACAGCTTCGTCAATTCGCGTTCCAACCCGGGCGACGAAACTTCCAAGACATATTTCGTCGGTATCAAATCCTCCGCCTCAAGCCGCGCGTCGATCTCCCGCGAAACATCTGCACAATGCTCGACCGTCAGTCCGTCTGCTCGGTCGATAAAAATCCTGACAACCGGGCTGCGTTTCGTTCCGCCGATCTCGAACTTTACAAACTCGAACCCGCCCTTTTCCGCGACCTGCTCCGCAATCGAGCGAATCCGCTCGCTGATGACACCTGATAACATTTCAACCAAAATAAAAAGTGGGCACGAAACCCACTTTACGCACCGCGTATTGCAGCAAACGGCAATTTTAGCCCGAAATAGCTCTCAAATGCAAATTATAGTGTTGTGCGATGCAGAATGATACTGAAGGAGGGTGGTGATTCTAACGTAAAATGATACTGAAATAGGCTTAGGAGTTGTTCATGATGGAGGATGAAGACCGCGGTCGAAGACCGATCGCTAAACAGTCAGGGCTGCGCATCCACGCTGGTACGCATCCACGTTTCCGCTACCTCTTTTTGAATTACAACGAGGCGGAATTATAATTAAGTATAAATCTTTCCGCGAGGTAAACCTTATGTTCAAGAAGCCCTTTTTCTTTTTTGTGATTTTCTCTTTGTTTGCGGTTTCGCTGCCGGCGCAGAATGGCGGGTATCCGAAGGCGAAGAAAATAAATCAGGTCGATAATTTTCATGGTACGCTTGTGAGCGATCCGTATCGCTGGCTTGAGGACACGGAAGCTGCCGATACAAAGGCCTGGATCGAGGCGCAAAATAAAGTTACCGACGCTTATCTAGCCGGCATTCCACAGCGTGACGTGCTGCGAAAGCGTTTCACCGAGCTTTGGAATTATGAACGCTATTCGGCACCGAATAAAGTGACCGAAGGTTTTTATATTTATTCGAAAAACGACGGCTTGCAGAATCAAAGCGTTTGGTATCGCACAAGCTCGATAACCGATACCGGAAAGGTTTTCTTCGACCCGAATAAATTAAGTGCAGACGGCACGGCGGCCTTGAGCGGAAGTACTTTTACAGACGACGGCAAGCTCTGGGCATACGGCATCGCGCGTTCGGGTTCGGACCGCACGGAATGGAAAGTGATGAACACCGAAACCGGCGAGCACCTCGCCGACACGCTATCGCCGAACCGTCAAGGCAGCGTTTCCTGGCTGAAAGACAATTCGGGTTTCTTCTATAACCGCTTCCCGCAAACCGAAGTCGGCGGCGAACTGAAAAGTCAGACATTCAATCAAAAGATTTATTTCCATAAGCTCGGCACGCCGCAGTCCGACGACATTCTCATCTACGAGCGGCCGGACGACAAAGAGCTTTTTGTCGGCGGCTTCGTGACCGAGGACGGCAACTTTTTCATCATTTACGTGAACAAAGGCACCCGGCCGCAGAACATGGTTTACTACATGCCGCTCACCGGCTTCGATCCTTCGACCGGATTGATCAAAGGTTATGTGCCCGGCATCGCGGTTCCCGAAGGCGACATCGCTGCAAAGCGCCGCTCGCAGATTCATCCGCTCGTTATAAATCTGGATGCAGATTACTCATTCATCGGTAATGACGGCCGCACGTTTTATTTCTCGACGGATAAGGGCGCTCCGAGAAAAAAGGTCGTCGCAGTCGATACGATGCTGAAGATGGGAAAATGGTCTGACGTAATTCCCGAAGCTGCCGAAACTCTGCAAGGCGTAGATTTTCTGAACGACCAGTTTGTGCTTTCTTACCTGAAAGATGCGTACACGCAGGTCCGTATTCACGACATGGATGGAAAGCAAATACGCGAGGTGAAATTTCCCGGGATCGGTTCCGCCGGCGGATTCAACGGGCGCCGAAAAGATACGGAAACTTTTTATACATTTTCCAGCTATAACGCGCCGCCGACCATTTACCACTACGACATGAAGACCGGCAAGAGCAAAGAGTTTCGCAAGGCCGCGGTCAAGTTTGACGGCACGCAATACGAAGTTAAACAGGTTTTCTACGCGAGTAAGGACGGCACAAAGGTGCCGATGTTCATCACGCACAAAAAGGGTTTGAAGCTCGATGGAAATAATCCGACGCTGCTTTACGGTTACGGCGGTTTTAACGTGCCGATGACGCCGGGCTTTTCTGTCGCCCGGGTGCCGTGGCTGGAAATGGGCGGTGTTTACGTCGTCGCGAATATTCGCGGCGGCAGCGAATATGGCAAGGCGTGGTGGGAAGGCGGCTCACGCCTTAACAAGCAAAACGTGTTTGACGATTTTATCGCGGCGGGCGAATGGCTGATCGCGAATAAATACACAATCACGCCGAAGCTCGCCATACAAGGCGGCTCGAACGGCGGGCTGCTCGTCGGCGCGGTTTTGAATCAGCGGCCCGACCTTTTCGCCGCGGCGCTGCCTGCTGTCGGCGTGATGGACATGGTGCGGTTCCCGAAATTCACCATCGGCTGGGCGTGGACGTCCGATTACGGTTCGCCCGACGATCCGGCGGATTTCAAGGCATTATACGCGTATTCGCCGCTGCATAACATCAAACCGGGAACGAAGTATCCTGCGACGCTCGTCACGACATCGGATCATGACGACCGCGTCTTCCCTGCGCACAGTTTCAAATATGCCGCCGCGTTGCAGGAAGCCCAGACC
>Ga0187893_10015283_pt1 | contig 10306 bp, 8 predicted proteins | sample MA1701074metaG_FD_139574 | JGI IMG/M metagenome (GOLD analysis project Ga0187893, IMG submission 139574) | White microbial mat communities from a basaltic lava cave in the Kipuka Kanohina Cave System on the Island of Hawaii, USA - MA170107-4 metaG ... | reverse complement strand
TAGTATTAATCCTTCAATCACCTTCACCCTTTCTCAAAGGATCCGGCAATTCATTCATTCTCTCTCTGGCTTCATCTATCTCCAGAATCCCAATCTTCAAACCAGGCGTCAGCACCGGCCCTCCATATTAGAATCCCTGAAAATTAACTCGTCTCCAAACCTCCATCGGTCCGAAAACGGGTCCGCTATCAATCTCATCATATTCAAAGAACGTTTGACTCCCGCCTCCCCCGGTCATACCCTTCAAAGGGGGGTCATTCGCGACTTCTCAAGAAATCTCAGGCTTATGCCCCTTCCTGCGGTCCAGGAAGACCCCTTTTACAAAAGGGAGTGCAAAGGTAACAGTCGAGAATGACTTTACAAGACCAGATTTTCAAGATCTTTTGAACCTGAGCGCTATTTTCTAAAGCGATGGATCGTCTCCGTACGATCGGGACCCGTGGAAATCAGTGAGATAGGCACGCCAAGACGCTCCTCCAAAAAGGTGACATAGGCCACCAACTCAGCGGGCAAATCACGCTCCCCAATGCCCTTGAGACTGCAGTGCCAACCCTTAAGTTCTTCGTAGAGGGGGATGATTCGCTCGTGGATCAATTCATAAGGCACCTGCTCAGTCACGGATCCGTCAGCCAGTTGGTACCGGGTACAGGCTTTGATGACAGGGAAAATGCCCAGCACGTCCGCTTTCATCATCAACAATTGTGTGACTCCATTGATCATGATTGAGTACTTAAGCGAGGGCAAGTCAATCCACCCGCAGCGGCGCGGCCTCCCTGTCGTTGAACCAAACTCATTGCCCTCCTTGCGCATCGCCTCTCCCTCTTCATTAAGCAACTCTGTCGGGAAGGGTCCACTTCCAACGCGGGTGCTGTAAGCCTTGAAAATACCATACACCTCGCCGACGTGACGTGGTGCGATTCCAAGCCCGGTGCAGGCGCCGGCGGTAACTGTGTTGGAACTTGTCACAAACGGGTAACTGCCGAAATCTATGTCGAGCAGCGAACCTTGAGCGCCTTCAGCCAAAATTGTTGAGCCGCCTGCAAGTTCCTTGTTAAGAAAATACTCGCTATCTACCAGGTTGAATCCTTTCAGGAACTTCACAGCATCCATGAACTGAGACTCCAGTTCGGGCCAGTTGTACGTGAGATCGTGCTGCCTGAGGATGCTCATATGAACATCCACAAGCTTCCTGAACTTCTCGCTAAAAGTCGATGAAACGATGTCGCCGACACGAAGACCCTGGCGGCCTATTTTGTCCTGGTAGGAAGGACCGATGCCTTTGAGCGTGGAGCCAATTTTGTTTTCGCCCTTGGCCGATTCCTGTGCCTGGTCCAGCAGTCTGTGTGATGGGATAATCAGCGTCGCCTTTTTCGAAATAAACAGATTAACCCGGATATCGAGTTTGTATTTGGCAAGCTTTTCAATTTCAGCCTTGAACACAATCGGATCCAGGACGACACCATTGCCGATCACATTTCTTGTCTTTGGGCGGAAAATCCCGGAAGGAATCTGATGAAGGACGTGCTTGATGCCGTCAAACTCAAGGGTATGCCCTGCGTTCGGTCCGCCCTGGAACCGCGCCACCACGTCATAACGGGGGGCCAGGACATCAACAATCTTGCCCTTGCCTTCGTCGCCCCACTGCAGGCCGAGCAGCACATCTACTTTCATGCGGGCCTGGTTGTAGAAAATAGGAGAATCATCGGTTGGGCGCCGCGTTACTTTTTTGTTGCCTGCATTGCTTCATCCTCGCTCCGTACAACCTGGAAGATGGCGTTCAACTTGGTGATGGCCAGTAGTTTCTTTACGCTCTCTGAGGGCTTCATCAGGTATACTTCACCTCCCTTGTTTCTGAATTTGGTCAGCAAGGTGATAAGCACACCGATTCCGCTACTATTGATGTACCGCAACCCCGAGATATCGATCACACAGGTGAGCACCTTGTGACTGACGGCGTCGTTGACAGCCTCCAATAGCCGCGTGTCCTTCTCTTCGCCGATTAGGTCACCAGAGATCCTTAAGATCAGTGTGTTTGACCGTATTTCCTGTGCAAAATTCATGTCTTCCTGTTTTCGCAATTGGCCTTCTTGCAACTCGCGTACAAAATTAAGGAGTGGTGAACAACTTCAAACCGCATCAACTCCTCCACAGTATTCTGGATCGTCTGTATTCTCGGATCACAAAACTCCACCACCCTGTTGCAATCCAGGCAGATCAGGTGATCGTGCTGCCGCGAGCCATAGGACTTCTCATACTGGGCCTGGTTTTGGCCAAATTGGTGCCGGGTTACAAGGTTGCAGTGAAGGAGCAAATCCAGGGTATTGTAAACTGTCGCGCGGCTTACCCTGTAGCCCTTGTTTTTCATGTTTACGTAGAGCGACTCCACGTCGAAGTGCCCATCAGTGGAATAGATCTGCTCAAGGATGGCATATCGCTCATGTGTTCTCCGAAGTTCCTTATTCTCCAGATAGGCCGTAAAGATAGTGCTGACTTCGTCGTAAAGTTTTTGATTCAGCGGCATACCGGATGTAAATATAGGGGATCAAAGGATGGATAGCGCATCCTCAGGACCGGCCTACAGTAGCCGAATCGAACCTGGAAACCTTAACCACTCCTTCAACTTTCTCTAATTTTTTGATAAGCAGATCAAGGTGACGGGTGTCATTCACATAGAGCATGATTTCGCCTTCGAAAATCCCCTGGTCGCTCCGAAAAGCGATGGAACTCATGTTCACTTTCAGTTCTTCGGAGATAATCTTGGATACATCATTGATCAACCCGACTCGATCCGTTCCGACCACCTTGAGCCCGGTTAGAAAAGCGACCTCATGCTGTGAGGTCCACTTGGCTTTGATGACACGGTGACCATGATTCGAAAGCAATTCGGGTGCATTGGTACAATTTGTCCGATGAATCTTTATTCCCTCGTTCATGGTGACAAAACCGAATACCTCGTCTCCCGGGATTGGCGTACAGCACTTTGCAAGCCGGTATTCTACCACGTCCATGTCTTCCCCGATCAGCAAAATATCCTCATGTGCCCGTTTCTGTGGAGCTTCCGTGGCTTTCTGTTGGTCCTCGTGCACCTTAGGACGGGAGGTTTCCGGTTTAAAGTCCTTGAACCGTTTCAGCTCTGCCAACCCGATCTTTCCGGTGGCAACTGCATAGTGCAAGTCAAGCTGCGAGGTGACTCCGAAGAAGGCGCGGAGTAAATCATTGGTCTGGTTCGACGCGTCAATCTTGAGTTGCTTCAACTTACGCAAAAGCACTTCTTTGCCTTCCTCCGCCAGCTTTCTCTTGGCCTCCTTCAGCAAGTCCTTGACCTTTGCCCTGGCTTTCTGGGTAACCGCAAACCGGAGCCAATCCTCGTTGGGCTTTTGTTTCGAAGAAGTCAGGATCTCAATCTGATCGCCATTCTTGAGGGTATGGTTGATTGGAACCAGCTTCTGGTTGACTTTCGCGCCGATGCATTTGGCGCCTATGTCAGTGTGAATCTCAAATGCAAAATCCAGGGCAGTAGCACCCGACGGGAGTGTTTTAAGTTCACCTCGGGGGGTGAAGACAAAAATCTCCTCAGTGAAAAGATTTCCCCGGAAGTCGTCAACAAATTCCAGTGCTGTGGTGTCTTGCTTTTCAAGCGTTTCCCGAACACGAATGAGCCATTTTTCCAGGTTCGATTCCTGGTTACTGATGCTGTCCTTGTATTTCCAGTGCGCCGCATATCCCTTTTCTGCAATCTCATCCATTCGCTTGGTCCTGATCTGTACTTCCACCCAGTGACCGTTCTTGGCCATAACGGTTGTGTGTAATGACTCATAGCCATTTGCCTTGGGTGTGCTGATCCAGTCGCGAAGCCGGTCGGGATTTGGAGTGTAGTAGTCCGTCACGATCGAGTACACCTGCCAGCAAAAGTTCTTTTCCTGTTCAAGTGGCGAGTCAATGATGATGCGGATAGCAAACAAATCGTAAACTTCCTCGTAAGGAATGTTCTGTTTGCGCATCTTGTTATAGATGGAGAAGATTGATTTGGGGCGTCCCTTTATCTCATATTCAACCTTCAACCCGTCGAGTTCGTCCTTGATGGGCGCAACGAACTGCTTGATGAACTTGTTCCGTGAGGCCTTTGACTCATCGATTCTGCTGTTGATTTCGTTGTAGACGCCAGCATCCGTGAAGCGCAGGTACAGATCCTCTAACTCGGTCTTGATGGCGTTGAGCCCCAGCCTGTGGGCAAGTGGCGCATACAGGTAGATCGTTTCAGATGCAATCTTGAGTTGTTTATTGCGGGGCATGCTCTCCAGGGTGCGCATATTATGCAGCCTGTCTGCAAGCTTGATGAGGATCACACGCACATCTTCCGAAAGCGTGAAAAGCATCTTACGGAAGTTCTCCGCCTGCTGGGAGGTGCCATATTCAAAGACACCGCTCACTTTCGTAAGGCCATCAACGATCTTCGCGATCTTCTTGCCGAACATGCGTTCGACGTCTGCCAGTTCTATTTCGGTATCCTCGACAACATCGTGAATCAGCGCCGCAATGATGGACGTGGTGCCCAGCCCGATTTCCTCTGCGCAGATCTCGGCTACACTTAGTGGGTGGAAAATGAACGGCTCTCCGGACTTGCGACGCATGTCCTTGTGAGCGTCCAGGGCCAGGGTAAACGCGCGTTTGATGAGCTTGGCGTCGTTACCCTTCAATACCGGTTTGCACTTTCTCAGAAGTCGCCGGTAGCGGTTGATGATCTCCCTTTTCTCCTCCACCGAATCCGTTACAGCCGCTGTTACCAAGCCAATAGTATTTTTGGACTTCTATGCTAACGAATTATCTCTAAATTTGCACTCCTTTTCGCAAAAACATTGATTTTGAGAGGCAAGTGGACCAACGGCCTGCATACAGAACACAGCTGTGGCCCTCAAAGTTTTTCGAAGCGGAAGTTATTTGCGGATGTGGCCCGCCTTCGCTCCGAGACGGAGCTACGGACGGGCAAAGCGTAATGGCATTTTGCGATTGCGTTTCCGGCAGAGGAATATGCCTGACTACGCTCCCGAAACGGAGCTACGTCGGACGAAGCGGATGTGGCGTAATTGGCAGCCGCGCCAGACTTAGGATCTGGTGCCGAAAGGCGTGGGGGTTCGAGTCCCTCCATCCGCACGAGGGAAGATGGAAAGCGCCAAGGCGTGGGGTTCCGATAGTTATCAAGACGGATCCCTCCATCCGCACAAATTTATTTGGTGATTTTGTGACTTGGCGATTTGATGAACCAAAAATGAAGAGACTTTGAATATCACGTTAGAACAAGCAACAGCAACGGATGGAATTATCCGAGTCAAGCTGGCTGAAAACGATTACCAGCCCAAGGTAGATGAGAAAGTAAAGGAGTACTCCAGGAAGATGCACATCAAGGGATTCCGTGAGGGTAAAGTCCCTACAGGTGTTGTGAAGAAGATGTACGGCCGGACAATCTTGGTCGAGGAAGTGAACCACCTCCTTTCACACTCCGTCTCAGACTATATAAAGGAAAAGAAGCTAACCGTACTAGGCGATCCGATTCCGAACCACGAAAAGGCGCGCCAGATCGACTGGGATAACCAGAAGGATTTTGAATTTGAGTTTCAGATCGGCATGGTGGAGAACTTCAATGTGGAGCTTTCCTCAAAAGTGAAGTTGAATTCCTACCGTATCGATGTCGACGACAAGGTTGTCAATGAAGCCATTGAAGATATGAAACGCCGCTTTGGAACTGTAACCAATCCTGAAGTGAGTTCCGCAGAAGACAACGTATTCGGAGAAGTCACTGGTCCGGATGGCGGCGCATCGAAATCATCGTACGTGCAGATCCCGAAGCTGAAATCAGGAGAACAAAAGAAATTCATCGGATTGAAGAAAGACGACACGGTGACTTTTGACGTGGAAAAGCTTACCGCTGACCCCGCCGATCTTTCACGCATCATGAATGTTACGGAGGCAGAAGCTTCGTCGCTGATGGGAACCTATACCCTGAGAGTAACCAACATAAGCCACATGGTCCCGGTTGAACACAACCAGGAACTCTACGACAAGGTCTTTGGCAAAAACGTGGTAACCGGTGATGTCGAATTCGTCGAAAAGGTTCGTAAAACGATATCAGAAAACTACGAGCGAGAAAGCAACCACTTGCTGGAACACGAAATAGAACACTATTTGGTTGACCATACCAAAGTGAACATGCCGGACGCTTTCCTGCGGACTTGGCTGAAGACAACGGGTGAAGGCAAGATTACGGAAGAAGTTTTGGGCAAGGAGTTTGAAGACTACAAGAAGGGCTTGAAGTGGGGCCTGATCAAGAACAAATTGGCCGAAACGCTCAACGTGAAAGTTGAACAGGGCGACGTGCGTGAGCGGGCCAAATTGCTAATTGCGCAACAGTTCGGCGGGCCAGCGATCATCGAACAACTCGGGGATAAATTCAATACCATCGCCGACAACTACCTTTCTGGTCGGGATGGCAAGGGCGAGAACTTCATGCGTGTGTACAACCAGATACGACATGAAAAACTTATGAAGGCCATTAAGGAACAGATTGCCGTAACCGAGAAGGCCGTTAGTCTGGAAGAGTTCCGAAAGGCCTCAGAAGCACACGCGCACGAATAGCCCGTGGTTAGCAGTGAACGCCCAATTAACCGGGCCTACCTATGGCTTTCTTTTTTATAGGGGATTTATTCTCTAACATTGAATGTTATAATGTCGAGTTCTGCTAAACGAAAAACGTACTTGAAACGACAATCAGGGAGTAATAAATAACGACGCGAGACTATGGACAAGAAAAACGAATTCAGAAAGTACGCCGTCAAGCACCTGGGTATCAGCGGTAATACCATCGACGACTATGCGCAGAAGGTCGAAAACATGACGCAATACGTCATAGAGGAACGCCCCGGAAACTTCCGGGCCATCGACGTGTTCACCAGGCTAATCTCCGACAGAATCCTCTTCCTTGGAATGGGAATCGACGACCAGATTGCGAACCTGATCACGGCGCAGCTGTTGTTCCTGGAATCGGCCGATCACAAGAAGGACATCATCATGTACATCAACAGTCCGGGAGGCTCTGTTTATGCAGGACTCGGCATCTATGACACAATGCAGTACGTAAGCCCTGATGTTGCGACTATCTGTACCGGTCTGGCGGCATCGATGGGTGCTGTACTCCTCGCTTCAGGCACCAGCAAAAAGCGCTCTGCGCTGCCCCACGCCCGTATCATGATACACCAGCCCTCCTCGGGTATGCAGGGAACTTCGAAAGACATGGAGATATCGCTAAAGCAGACCATTGAAATCCGCGAAGACCTTTACAAAATCCTCGCAAAGCACAGCGGCCAGTCGTTCGACAAAATCGAAAAGGACTCCGACCGCGACTACTGGATGCGAGCTGTTGAAGCGAGGGAGTACGGTCTTATTGACGAGGTCCTGGAGAAGAAGAAATAAGTTATCTGGTGTTGGTATTGGGTTTGGGGTGATGGCATTTCAAGGTAACGCAATGGTTACCCCAAAGCCGCTCAAAACCTCCAGGGACCAAATGCCAACAGCCAATAGCTGCCAATAGCCAATAGCTGGTTTTGGGCAATAAGTCCTTACCTTTGCATTTTAGCCATGGCCGAAGTAACCTGTTCATTTTGCGGGAGGAGCAAAAAAGATGTTGACCTGATGATCTCGGGTATTCACGCACACATCTGCGACAAGTGCGTTACCCAGGCCACCCAGATCCTGCAGGAAGAGAAGAAGAACAAGGTAGAGGCGGGGAATACACCCAACTTCAAGCTGATCAAACCGAAGGAAATCAAGAAATTCCTTGATGAATACGTGATTGGACAAGACCAGGCCAAAAAAGTTCTTTCGGTGGCCGTCTACAATCATTACAAACGACTGATGCAGCGCAAGGCAGAGGTGTCTGACGTGATGATTGAAAAGTCAAACATTATCATGGCGGGCGAAACCGGTACAGGGAAGACCTACCTCGCCAAGACTTTGGCCAGGATACTCCAGGTGCCGTTTTGCATTGCTGACGCCACGGTCCTCACGGAGGCGGGCTACGTTGGCGAAGACGTTGAGAGCATTCTTACCCGTCTGCTTCAGGCTGCAGACTACAACGTGGAGGCCGCCGAGCGCGGGATCGTCTACATCGATGAAATCGACAAAATTGCGCGTAAGTCTGACAACCCTTCAATCACGCGTGACGTGAGCGGCGAGGGTGTTCAGCAGGCCCTGCTGAAGCTCCTTGAAGGAACCGCCGTTAACGTGCCTCCGCAAGGAGGCCGTAAACATCCGGATCAGAAAATGATCACGGTGAATACTGACAATATTCTATTCATCTGTGGCGGCGCTTTCGAGGGTCTTCACCGGTTGATTTCCCGACGACTGAATACCCGCCCTTTGGGATTTGCATCAGGCGACGGCCTGCATCCAAGCGATATTGACAATGACAACCTGCTGCAGTTTGTGTCTGCACAGGACCTTAAGGCCTTCGGGCTTATTCCGGAATTGATCGGCCGCCTGCCGGTTGTCTCGTACCTTAATCCCCTGGATGCCACTGCGCTGAAGAAGATCCTCATGGAGCCGAAGAACGCGCTGGTAAAGCAGTACAAGAAACTGTTTGAGATGGAGGGGATCGACCTGGAATTCAAAGAAGGGGCCCTTGACTTTATCGTCGATAAAGCAATGAGTTTCAAGCTCGGCGCCCGCGGGCTGCGTTCAATTTGCGAGGCGATTGTTAATGATGCCATGTTTGAACTTCCTTCCGAGAAGGGCATCGACAAACTTGTGGTAAACCGTGCTTATGCTGAAGAAAAATTCAGCAAGTCGAGGTACAGCAAGCTGAAGGTGGCGTAATCCGCCTGTATTCTGCAGGCAAGTAACTTCCGCCTCAGGCGTTCACTACGACTTTCTTAACCACACACAGAGCTGCATGCCTGTGTTGGTCCACTTCATCACTGGCACCAAAACGTAGTCCAGCATCCTAGGCAAGTACGTTTGTGCTACGTAGTATTCAAAAAAGGCGATTTCATAGCCATGGATTTGTGCATGTCTCCTGAATGAGTCTATAGAAAACTCGAAGAGATGAAAGGGCTCGTGCATGGGGCTTAAATTGGTCACGTAGTCCAGACCCCTGATCTTATAGGAGAAATTGACAAGCTTGCTGATTAGCCATTCTGAGGATGGCACTTCAATTTGCATGATCCCTCCTCTCCTCAACCAAGTCATGGCCTTCAAGATTGCCGCAGAAGGATCATGCAGGTGCTCAAGTACTGCACCAAACGTCACAAACTGGAAAGTGTTCTCCGGGAACACTGCATCTTCAAGCGTCGTGAGTTTGAGGCGGTTGGGGTTGATCTTCGTTATCTCAACTGCCCCTTGGTAGAAGGGTTCTGAAGGCTCAATGCCTTGAACGTCAAATCCGGCATTCTCCAAGGCAATCATACACTTTCCAAGACCAGCCCCGATGTCGAGTGCCTTGTCTCCTTGCTTGAAGGGATAAAGGGACTTGACGCGTGCAATTTCTCCGGCAAAGTAGTTCGGATCATAATTGAAGTACGCTTGCTTCCAGTAAGTCTCAGGTGGAATTCCATAGTGATCCTCAAAATACTCAGATATTGGCTGCGGATTAGAGTAGATGAGGCTACACTCGCTACACTTTATAACGGACGTAGTGATGCCGGATTTCTTATGAGGGCTTAATCCTTGTGAGCGGTTCAATCTCTTTCCAAGTATCTTGTGTCCAGCACTTGCGGAGCTGCACATGTTGCAAGTCAAGACTTCTTTGAAGACGTACTTCATGCTGGAGGGTACCCCTGAAATACTTGTTCCTTTTACAAGTTGACTTGAGTCAAGGTTCCATTTCTTCTATATTGCAGGTCCGGACGCAAATCAGATTATTTAAGTGAATCGGCTTGTCAACTATGACTAACGTTTCTAAGCAATAGTACTTTCCAGAAGGCACAAATATTGTTGCTCCTGATCCCTGGGGAAGCAAATTCACCAATTGCTGAATTAATGGAGAGTTGTTTGTATTTCCACTACCATAGTCTGCTTTTGCCCCAAATCTCTTGATACTGTAGATGTCGCGCTCAAATATGCCTATCCGTCTCCCAGGAGAACCTCCGCTAATGCTATCTGGCTTAATGACGCTTCCCCCATTATCCACGAGGGTACTAGTGCCATTACAACTAATATTTCCTAAAAACATTTAAAGCGCAGTTTTGGCTTCCTGCCTCTCTGTTTCGAATGGTAATGTAACGGTAAATTCTTTTCCGTCGCTCCAGATGGCTCTGGT
>Ga0187893_10015282_pt1 | contig 10307 bp, 12 predicted proteins | sample MA1701074metaG_FD_139574 | JGI IMG/M metagenome (GOLD analysis project Ga0187893, IMG submission 139574) | White microbial mat communities from a basaltic lava cave in the Kipuka Kanohina Cave System on the Island of Hawaii, USA - MA170107-4 metaG ... | reverse complement strand
CGAAGCCGGCATTGAGTAAATTGTTGGGATCGGTTTTCGTCCAACTGGCGCCGCCGTTTTGCGAGCGATAAAGTCCGCCGTAGTTGCTGTTGATCGTGTAAAGTGCGTACAGATTTTCCGGCTTGCTGGCGCAAATCGCGAGACCGATGCGACCGATGGTTGACGACGGCCCGGGCAATCCATTGACAACGCCGAGACGTTGCCACGTCGCGCCGCCGTCGGTGCTGCGATAAATGCCGCTCGCTTCGCCGTTGAGCTGTAAGCGATTGGGCCGGCGCACGCGTTGCCACATCGCCGCAAAAAGTATGGCCGGGTTTTTCGGATCGATGACGAGATCGATCGCGCCGGTGGAATCGTTCACAAACAAAACTCTCTCCCAGTTTTGACCGGCGTTCGTGCTGCGATAAACGCCGCGCTCCGGACCGTTGCCGAAATACGAACCGACGGCCGCAACAAAAACGCGATTGGAGCTGGATGGATCAATCACGATCCGGCCAATCGCCGTCGTGGCTTCGAGACCGATCAAATTCCACGTCGTCCCGGCGTCGATTGACTTGAACATGCCCGCGCCGGAAAAATTGTTGTGGCCGCCATTCGCCTCGCCGGTGCCGGCATACAACACGTTCGGATTGTTCGGATCAACCGCGACGTCGCCGATCGGCAGCACGGCCTGATTATCGAAAATCGGCCGCCAGCTCACGCCGCGATCGGTTGATTTGAACACGCCGCCCGTCGCCGCGCCGGCATAAACAATCTTGGTATCGTTCGGATTAAAAGCGAGCGCCGAAATGCGCCCGCCGATATTCGTCGGCCCCGCGAATTTCCATGCCGGCGCGAGCGTCGAACTTTTTGCCAGTTGGCGCATGCGCTGCGCCTGTTGCAATGCCTGCAACTGCGCCGTGGGATCGGCGTCGAAATGCGGATAGGTTCGTTGCAACCACGCCCATTCTGAGGGATAACGTCGCGTTTCGAGCGCGCCATTTTTTTTGAAACTTTCCTTAGTCCCATTGTTTGTCGACTTGTAGCGTGCAAGTTGATTGAGCCAGCCGGTAAAACTCATCGATACGATGATCAACAACGGCGTCAAAAATTTTGCCGCAGATTTGCAGCGCATGATCCGAATGGGCATGATATTATTTTCCGGTGAGATGGAAAACGACAATGATTGGCGTTTTAAAATTACATGAACGAAATTATTAAATACTTTTTATCCGGGCGGCAAAAAGAAAACCCGTTATTGCAGGTTTGACATTCTGCAGGACAATATAACTGATTTGGTGAAATATTACAAGCTTATTGACAAAATCCGTATTTTTGCCTACCTTGCAACCATATTCGGTGAAAGCAGTTTATGAAAAAATTTATTTTCGATTCCAGCGCGCTGATTCCCGCGAGCAAGTATTTGCTGAACGATAAGCCGGTTTGCGAGCATCTGGCCGACTACGTCGAAATTCATATTCCGGCAGCGGTACATCGCGAAACGCTGGCGCAGCCCGAAAAATTTTCCGGCAGCGCGGTTCTGCAAAATTTAATTGCGCAAAATAAGATCACCATTGCCGCCGCGCCGGCGAACGGCATCACCACGGATATTCTTTCGACCTACCGGCTCGGGCCTGGAGAGCAGGAGGCGATTCTGCTGTACCTGCAAAATCAGGAAAAATTTAACGGCCTCGTCCTCGACGATTATGTCGCGACCATCGTCTGCCGGCGCCTGCAAATCGGCGCGCTGTTGCTGCTCGATCTGATCGTGCAACTGGAGCGCGAGCAAATCATGCCGCATGCGCTGGCGGTCGAGCTGATCGCGAAAATAGCGCCACGCTATCATCGCGGTTTCATCGAACATTCGTTGCACATGCTCGGCGAACCCAAAACCGCCGTGGAGCCGGCGCCGGTTTTTGCTAAAGAAAATCTGGAGCGGTTTCTCGCCGGAAAAGTTGCCGCCGCGCAATGGTGGCAACGTTTCGCCTCGGCCCATCGCGATTATGCGGCCGGACTCATCAGCCTGGGGTGGATGGCGCAAAATCTGCATTCTTCGGTTTGGAACATGGAGCGGGTTTTTGACGAAATCAAATTGCCGCTCAGCGCCGCCTCGGATGAATTATTCGAGCTGTGGGAACCGCATCGCGCTTCGAGCCGATGGTTAAAATCTAACCGGGAAGCAAATTGAATCTTATCGCTCTGCTGCAACATTACGATACCATTCTATTTCAGTTTCTCAATCATCTCGTCGCCCATCCGCTCTGGGACGGATTCTGGGTGATCATCACGACGCAAAAATACTGGATGGCGCCCTTGCTCGTTGTTTGGCTCGTTCTGCTTTGGCGGGGAGGACGGCGCGATCGTTTGGCGGCGTTGCTGGTTCTGCTGGCGATTGGTGCGAGCGACATGATCGGTGCGCGCCTGTTGAAGCCCGGCATTGGAAGAGTGCGGCCCTGTTATGAATTGCAAAATGTGCGGCTGTTGGTTTCGTGCGGCGGCAAACACAGTTTCCCCTCCAATCACGCCGCAAATGCGTTTGCGGCGGCAGTGACGTTGTCGTTTTTTTATCGGCGCTATTCGCGATATTTTTTCAGCACGGCCTTGCTCGTCGGCCTGTCGCGGATTTTTGTGGGCGTGCATTATCCGGGCGATGTGCTTGGCGGATTTATTTTAGGAAGTCTCTGCGCTTTACTCTTGTTATGGCTCCATCAAAAGCTGATCCACAAACGAATTCATTTGCAGCAGGCCGTCATAAATCATAAAAGCATTTAGCTCATTCAAAAGCAAAACCCGTATTGCGGAATTCGGACTTTTGGATATTCGGCTGCTGGAGCTTTCCAACGGCAAGTGTGGGTTATGGATAAAGTTTTTCAATAACCCACACGCCGTTTTGCCGCACGTAAACCGTGCGATCGTGCAAACGGCTCGGCTGTGATTGCCAGAACTCGATGCGCTCCGGAATCACCCGGAAACCGGACCAGAAGGGAGGGCGCGGCACTTCCGCGCCGGCAAATTTTTCTTCGACGGCTTTGACACGCGCTTCCAGCTCTTCACGCGCGGCCAGGATACGGCTCTGTCGCGAAGCCCACGCGCCGATTTGCGCGCCGCGCGGTCGCGAGGCAAAATAGGTCTCGGCCTCCGCGTCAGATACTTTTTCAACGCGGCCTTCGATGCGCACCTGCTGCTCCAGCGGCGGCCAGTGAAAACATAACGCCGCCAACGGATTCGCCGCCAGCTCGCGGCCTTTGCGGCTTTCCAGATTGGTGTAAAAAACAAAGCCGTTTTCATCAAAGCCTTTCAATAGCACCACGCGAGCCGAGGGCCGCCCCTCGGCGCCAACGGTGGCGAGCACCATCGCCGTCGGTTCCGGCAAACCCACCTTCTGCACTTGCGCAAAAATTTCTGCAAAGCGACGAATGGGATTGGAGAGTTCGGGCATATTATTCTCAGTTATTTCTGTGCCGCAACATTTATGTTGCATCTGATTTTTAACGGCGCCATGAAGTTCCCTGCAATATAAATAATCGTCATGTGGCAATCAACAATTTTCTCATTGCACTTCTGATTATATTTTCTTATTTTAATAGGTCGAAATTCAGCAGCCTGGAATTTGATAACGGTCGGCCTTCGTCATCCGAATGAACCACTGTTGTGAACGAACTCGGAGCGAAGGCTATTTTATAAATGAACGGATTAACTATGCAGGAATTTTGTCCGCAGCATGAGGAGGATGAATGGACAATCGCGCGCGCGCTTCTTTAACGTATCGCATTTTAACCGATGTGCTCGGCGTGACGCTGGTGTTTGGCGCATATTCATTGAGTACGTTTGAGAACTATACGATTTCAACTCTCGTGAGCAACGTGGCGCTCTATACCCTCGTTTTTGCTGTGCTCATCATGATCTGGCGCCGGCTGGGTAGCATGTTCGATCTCGGGATTCTCGGCGGCAAAGTCAGCGGGCTGATCGGAATGGTGATCGCGCTCAATATCGCCCTGACGCCGGTGTTCCTGAAAATTTTGATTTCCACCAATGTCACGGATCAATTGCTTGCAGCAAACTGGCTAGCCATCAGCTTTGGCCTGATCATGTTGCTCATGATGTTTTTAGTGCGCCGCTCGCACGCCTATAAATCCAAAACGCACTGGCGATTGGTGCATCATGCGCTGTTGATCGCAGGCGTTCTTTTCCTGCTGTCGGCGCTTGTCCCGTTATCATTTGCGCGCTTTGCGGAAATTCCGGGGCGATTTTTGCTCTGGATTCTCGCGCTCGTCGCCACGCCGATCTTGCAGCGGGCAGGCTCGGGTATGGTGGCCAATCCAGCCCAACCGCAACGCGCGTCGGCCTCTACTTCGTCGACTTCGAACGCCGCGACGGCGATGAATTCATCGTCGCATTCTGCCGAGCACTCGGGCGAAGAGCGCGACAGTCAGGAGCATCACCGCCGGCCCCCACGGCGCGGCGGGCGGGGTCGTTTTCATCGGCATAGTGGCCCTTCGCGGCGGCGGATGTGAGGCGTACCCAGACCGCTGGTCTGGTTGATTGTTTGTAACATCGGCTTAGACGGAAAATAAGATTTTAAAATTTGAAAAGAAACGAAAAGCGAAGCCGGACTTGTTCTGACCAGTCCAACTTCACTCATTCTTGAAGGAGAACGCAGTTTTATGGCAGCAGTTTCAGAATTTCGCAACGGTATGGCGATCATGCACAACGGCGACATCTGGGTGGTCGCGGAATTTCAGCACTTCAATCCCGGAAACTGGCGCGCGATGATTCGCACCAAGCTCAAACACGCCAAATCCGGCCGCGTCGTCGAGCATACCTTTCGCATGACCGACAAAATCGAAGAAGTTCGTCTCGACATGAAAGATATGCAGTATCTGTACGAGGCCGACAACAATCTTTATTTCATGGATACCGAAACCTACGAGCAAACTTTTATCTCAGCGGATTTGCTGGGCGACCAGACTCGTTTCCTGAAAGAAGGCAATCTCTGTCATATCATGTTTCATGAGGGCAGCGCGATTTCCGCGGAATTGCCGTTTTTTATCGAATTTAAAATTACCGAGGCCGAGCCCGCGGTGAAAGGCGATACCGCCACCGGTGTCATGAAAAACGCGGTGATCGAGACCGGCGCGAAAGTGCAGGTGCCGCTTTTTATTAAAGAAGGGGATAAGATCAAAATTGATACGCGCTCGGGCAAGTATTTGGAGCGCGTCAATTAGCGGGAGTGCGAAACTTTAGTTTCGCAGTGAGCATCATTCACGGAAGAAAATTTAACCGGTCGTCTGAGTTTTAAATGGCGCTCGGTTATTTTTTTTTCGAACCAAAATAACACGGGCCACCGGGGGAGAAGTTGGTGGCCCGTGCCTTCGACGCGGAGGTAGCTATGGCTCAATTCAGGGCAGAGCCATGAGCATGGGAGTTTTATAGATATTTTAATTAAGAAACTATTCTTCCCCTTCATACAGCTCCTCAATCATTTGCCGGTATTTCTCCGTCACCACTTTCCGTTTGAGCTTTAAAGTCGGAGTCAGCTCGCCGCCGGCGATGGAAAAATCCTGCGGAATGATCGCTACTTTTTTAACGGATTCAAACGACGCCAACTCCGCGTTTTTCTCTTTGACCTCGTTATTGATCAGCTCCTGCACTTCAGGATGATTGGCCAATTCCTCAAAACGGTTGAACGCAATGCCGTTCGCTTTGGCCCACGGTTCGAGGTACTCGCGATTCAGCGTCACCAGAGCGGCGATATATTTTTTGCGGTCGCCGTACGCCATCGCCTGGCTGATGAAGCGCGAGGTGCGGAGAATGCGCTCGATTCTTTGCGGCGCAATATTTTTTCCGCCCGAAGTGATAATCAACTCTTTCTTGCGATCGGTGATTTTTAAAAAACCGTCGGCGTCGACTTCGCCGATATCGCCGGTATAAAGCCAGCCGTCTTTGTCAATCGTCTCCGCGGTCGCCGCGGTATTTTTGAAATAGCCTTTCATGATGCCTTTGCCGCGATACAAAACTTCACCATCCGCCGCGATCTTCATCTCGATGCCCGGCCCCACCGGCCCGACCGTGCCGAATTTGTTGTGATCATAGCGATTCACATTGGTAAACGACGTATTCTCCGTCATGCCGATGCCTTCAAGAATCAGCACGCCGCAGGCATGAAAAAATTCTGCGATGCTTTTGTTCAACGGCGCCGCGCCGGACACGGCCCAAATGAGCCGTCCGCCAAACGCGGCTTGAATTTTGTGCAACACGAGTTTGTTCGCCAGATTATGCTTGAAGCGGAGCAAACCGGAAACGGCCTGCCGGTTTTGCTGCCGGCGGCTCATTTCATAACCCACCTGCAACGCCCAGTTGAATATTTTCGCTTTGACGCCGCCGGCATCCTGCGCGCTCGTCGTGATCTTCGCATAAATTTTTTCGAAGATGCGCGGCACGCTGCAGATAAAATGCGGTTGCACTTCTTTGAGATTGTCGGCAACTTTTTCAATGCTCTCCGCAAACGCAATTGTGACGCCGCGAGTCAAACAAAAATAAACGATCAGCCGCGCAAACACGTGCGCGAGGGGCAGAAAGAGCAGCGTCACAAAATGAGATTCCAAAAACATTGATTGCGCCGCCGATTCCGCCACGAACAGCATGTTTTCGTGCGTCAGCATTGCGCCTTTGGGCACGCCCGTCGTGCCGGAGGTGTAAACCAGCGACGCGAGATCGTCCAGCCGCAGCGCTTTGGTGCGCGCGGCAAATTCAGCGTCCGGTATGTTTTCGCCCTGGCGCAGAAATTCGGCGAAACTCAGCACGCTGCCGTCCGCCGCACTAGCGCCGTCAAAAATAATGATTTGCCGCAGCCGCGGCGCGTCCTGCCGCACCTGCAGGATTTTGTTGAGCTGATCCTGATTCTCCACAAAAATCACTTCGGCGTCGCAGTGATTGATGATGTACGCGCAATCGGGGGGAAGATTGGTGGGATAAATGCCGACCGTCACCGCGCCGCAATTCACAATGCCAAAGTCACATTGCACCCATTCCAAACGCGCCGTGCTGAGAATATTGACGCGGTCGCCTTTTTTCACGCCGAGCGCGAGCAGGCTTTTGGAAATTTTTTTGCACGTCTCCGCCTGCTCGCGCCAGGCCACGTTTTTCCACACGCTGCCGGATTTGTGGCGATACGCGACTTTGTCCGCATTCGCCGCGCTGATGGTGTTGAATAGATCATAAATGGATTGATACTGCATTCCTTCCTCCTGTCATCAAGGGCTTCTTCATCAATTGAGCAATGGCAGTCTAAACAAGTTAGCTTTTTTCAAGATTCATTGAGAGGATGCTGTCCTTTCTCAGCAAGTAATTGACGGAAATTGAGCAGACCTTCCCGATTTAACTTCAGCGTTTCAACCGTCGCGCGTCCGGTGGGCGTTAGGCCGATCACAAAAGTGAACTCCTGAATCCAGGTAAAATGGTCATACCAACGTTGTTTTCTGGGGTGATAAAGTGGAACTATTTTACCGCTGGCGGGATCACGCGCAGCAATCTTGTTGTATTTGTGATTGTTACATCCCTGGCATGCCAACGCCAGATTATTCAGCGTCGATTTGCCGCCCCGATGTCGTGGGATGATGTGTTCGATGGAAAATGTTTGCACCGCATAGCGCATTGGACTGCGACAATATTCGCAACAACCTCTGGCGCGTTCAATGACGGCTCTTTTTTGCCTAATTGAAACGCGTTGTTTATTCATAGCCGGGGCCGTAAATTCCGAGGTCATCCAGCAATTGCGAAAGCGAAATTTTTCGGAGTGATGCAAGTTCCGCCAAATATCCAACTCGGCGTGCTTGCAGTTTTTCGATTTTGTCCGTCAGGCGTAATAATTCAGCATACTCATCTTCTAAAAGAGTCTCCGCGCGCCGTTTGGCGGCCAGTTCATTATATCGTTTTTGAAGAGCAGGAGAAATCCCTTGATTTATTTTTAGCAAAAGCTCAGACTCTGCCTGCGGCAGGCTCGGGACTCTTCGTTGTGCATGCAAGGTAATAACCCGCGAAACAAATTTTTCTAATTCGGATGCGCTTAACTTGTCGGCAGCTTTAAGCAGTTCCTCAGAAGACAATTTTTTCTTCATTTGAACGGCGGGCATACGTTTTCTCCTATATGGATATTTAAACTGATGCGGGAATCGTCGCGCTTTTGAACGATACATATTATTCAGCTAACTGTCAAGAAAAACTTTTTCAAATTTTTTCCGATTTAAAACAAATTCTGAATTCGCCATTGCTTGATAAACCGCCTGCTCATATTCCGGCGGCGAAAAACATTGTTTTATTTTTTCCTCCAGCGGCAAAACCAGCGCCTCGGCCTGCCATTCATAGGTTTTGCCGGTATGCGCCTCGATGACACAGCCGAGATAAATCGCCCACGACAATTCGGCCAGCGACATTTGGTAGAAATCACGCCGCAGCGCGAGCACAATGCCTTTCAGTTTAGGATTGCAATACCAAAAATAGTCGAGATAAAGAAAAGCGTTGTGGAAAAACTGAGGAAAATTTAAAACGCCGTCGAGGTGATTTGGGTGGGCCAAATGCACGAGCAGTTGCAACGCGCGCTTGCCGAGGCCTAAACCGGGGCGGCGTTGTCCGGGCATGGGCGGCCGTTCGGCGTCAAAAGCCGCCGCCGGATTTTGCAGCATCAGCCATTCGATTTTGAGCATTGGCAAAGGCGCGCCGGCAACGAGATTGGGATGAGAAAAAGAAACCTCACGCAAGCGAAATTCGGCGAACAGATTCTCTGCGGCCGCTATCGCGTTGAAAATTTTTAGGGCCTGGTCGAACGCTGCGAGCGGCTCGATGATAATGAGAGGATGAACGCAGCCTTTTGCTTTTAGCGCCTGATTAATATTTTCAGGCTCCAAATTTGGGATCAAAAGTAATACGGTCAAACTCTCGCATAAAAATATCTCCGATTCTTTTTACAACGTTGGGGCAGCAGACGGGCCGCCTGCGTTACGGCTACTTATGCCTGCACTGGTAATGTTTGCGTCTCAAGCTCGTGCAGGCGTTGTTCAAGCAGCAAATTTATCAAGCTTTCCGTACTCAAACCTCGGGTGCGTGCGACGCGCTGCACACGCCCAAAGAGTTCGCGATCGACCGAAATTAAATAACGGCGACGCGCATTATCTGCAATTTCAAATTCTGCAGGTTCTGTCTGATCCCAGTAATCAGCCAGGCTATGTGTATCCCAAAATTCTGCCATGTCTTGATAATTTTTGAAATCAGGGATTTTTTTATTTTCTTCCATACTGGTTCCTTTCGCTATCATCCATGTCGCGAGCACTCAAGATCAAGGCTTCGCGGTTAGTTTTATAGATGAAAAAGACAATGAGATAACGGCCTGCTTCGGTCCGTCCAAGAGCGGAATAAAGATCTTCGCCTGGAACATGGCCCTTTTGAACTTTTCGATATTTGGGTTTGCCAAAAAGGATGTCAGTAACTTCTTCCGGGGTCACATGATGCTTCCAATCCAGCTTATCGACAACGTCCGGCAACCAAATAATATCTATGATACGCATGATAGTTCCTCGGCGCAGACGGGCCGTCTGCGCCACCGTTACTTCACCACAATATTCACCAGCTTCTGCGGCACCACAATCACCCGCTGCACGGTTTTGCCTTCCATAAATTTTTTCGCGCGTTCGCTGGAGAGCGCCATCTGCTTCAAAGACTCTTCTTCAATATCAACCGGCACGATGACCTGATCGCGGAGCTTGCCGTTCACTTGCACGACGACGGTGATCTGATCTTCGGCGATTTCGCTCTCGTCGTAAGTCAGCCACGGCTGTTGATGGACGGATTTGCCCTTGTTCCCCAAAACTTCCTGCCAAATTTCCTCGGCGATAAACGGCGCGATGGGGGAGATGAGGCGCGTGAACGTCTCAATGCCTTTTCTCCACAAGTCCATCGACACGGCAATCGTCCCATTCTCGCTGCGGCATTCATAGAGAAAATTAATATACTCCATCAACGCGGCGACGGCGGTGTTGAATTGGAAATTTTCAATATCATTTGACACGCGCTTGATCGTTTTGTGCATCCAACGCCGGAACGTTTTCTCATCGATTTCTGTTTTCGCCGCAAATTTTGTTTCGAGAGAAATCGTTTCCGTCGCTAGATTCCAAAAGCGCGCGATGAAGCGCGACGCGCCTTTGATACCGGTTTCTTCCCATTTCGATTCGCCTTCAAAGGGGCCGAGGAAAAGAATATAAACGCGCAGCGCATCCACGCCGAGCACTTCGGCGACCGCGTCGGGTGTGATGACATTGCCAAGTGATTTCGACATT
>Ga0187893_10015281_pt1 | contig 10308 bp, 4 predicted proteins | sample MA1701074metaG_FD_139574 | JGI IMG/M metagenome (GOLD analysis project Ga0187893, IMG submission 139574) | White microbial mat communities from a basaltic lava cave in the Kipuka Kanohina Cave System on the Island of Hawaii, USA - MA170107-4 metaG ... | reverse complement strand
GCGACCCCGACCGCACCAAGGACAACCTTCGACGACCTCACCGCCAGCTCAGCCCGTCTCATTTCATGCAACCCTCTATCGCGTGCACCGCACGTGCCATGACCTACGAGTCATCTATCCGGCCAATCGCTACAGTGCAATACCGTTTTCGTCACGAAAAGTCAAGCGATTTTACCTGCAGGAACGAATACAAACGCGGAAAGCCATGTGTCATCGCTAGGGAGCGAAGCGACTGAAGCGATCTCAAACGCTGCGATTGCCGCGCTCCTTTCGGTCGCTCGCAATGACAATGTCACGCGATTCCGTGCGCTTGCATTTGTCACCGCACTTTCACCAGATCGCCCCGCTTCATCGCACCGGCGCCGCCCCTGATCGCTCCGATAGAGAACTTCTCCTGGACATTCGTGATCTGGATTGACCCGATCATCCGCTCGTCGCTGCCCAGCTTGAGCCCGGTATCCGGATCAACCAGGTCTTCCCCCTTCGAGTACACCATGTAGACATCGCCGACCCTGACATTCGAATTCGCCCCGGCATTGATGTAGGCGCTTCCCCCTTCGACCTTCACGATCGAGAACGACGGGATGACCGCTTTGAAGGCGGTCGCCATGATGAAGCGGAGAGCGTCATCCATCGCGGCTCGCGTCGCTTGGCCGATCGGGGTCTGGAAGAAGGCGTCGCCCCCGAAGGTGACGTTTCCGACCCTCGCGCCAATGCCGCCGCCGGCAGCGGGGACCGACCTGGCTGCATTGTGTGACGCGATCACCTGGCCGGTCGAGGTATCGATCAGGCGGATGTCGAGCGCAACGTGGCCGGTCGTCACGGTCCCCTCCGCGCCAAACCCCGGGAAGCGAATCCCGGCTCCTCCGCCACCGGCCCGCTCCTCGAACTCGGTTACCGCGCCTCGCACCACGATCTGCGCCCCCATGATCTGACCGGTCCTCGCCGCCGTCTCGCCGCGGATCAGGCCGCTCTGTCCGAGCTCCTGCTCTTTCACGATGTCGCCGAGCGCCTGCCGCTCGACGACAATGAACTGCCCGGTCTTGTAGAGCTCGCTCGTCAGCATCTCCGCGAGCCCCTCGCCGATCCTCCAGGTCGGCCCCCACCAGGGGGTCTTGACCCTGTTCTCGAACGCGCTGACGGCTATCCTGATCTTCCCCTGTGCCTGCACCTCAATTGGCCACGCCGCCGCTAGGAGCGCGAGCGTCGCCAGGGCCCCCCAGAGCCTCCGATTCCTCCGACGCAGCATCAGTTCCCTCCTCGACCTGTCTCTGTCCCTGAACCGCACCTATATGAAACCTGGCTTCACCCGCTCAGTTCCCCCCGCAGTGGCAAATGGTCGTCCCCGGTTTGATGTGGCATGGGGGAAGGCAGGGACTGCTTCTCCCCATGGGCGGTTTCTGCCCCATCGGCGGCTTCTGGCCCATCGGGGGCTTGCCCTCTGGCGGCACCAGGCCCTGCCAGGGGACCTGAACGGAGGGCTCGCCTGTCGGTATGACACCGGCCGGCGGCTTCATCCAGGGTGGGGGGCACGGCCCATAGGGAATCACGTAGTGCTCTTTCGTCTTCTCCGAGTAGCACCAGACTCCCTGTGGAGTTGCTTGGCCTGGCGCGCCAGGACCACCTGCCTCGGTCGGGCCCGGTTGCAAGCTGGGTTGTGCTACAGGCGCCCCTCCTCCCGTCGTACCGGAGGTCGGCTGTGTCGCTGCCCCTGGCGACCCCTGCTGGAAGGTCTGGCCTGATCCCGTGGCCCCCTTCGTGTCGGGCTTCGATCCGCCCATCCCGGGGTCGCCGCCGGCGTCGTAGCCGCCCGCCGATCCAGCACAATCGGCGGCGCGTGCCGCGGCGGCTGCGATCCTCGGCGAGAAGAGCTCCGCCGCGCTCGCGGCGGCTGTGGCCGCCTGTGCGAGACCGTCCGTTGGCGCGAGCGCATTACACGAGGCGAAGCTCCCTCCCCAGGCTGCAAGCTGCTGCTGGGCCGCCTTGACCCTCCCGCGCGCCTGCTGGATCGTGGTCACCGAGGTCTGCAGTTGCTGGTCGAGCCCCTCCGTGGAGGGCGCAACCACGCCGTTGATCACCGGGATCATCATCTGAGCAGCAGGCTCCGACAGGAACGGGCCCAGCACTCCCATGGCGGCCTTTTTGTTCTGCTCCATCTGACCGATCTCGGACTGCGCCGTACCGATCTGCCCCTGCGCGGCAGTGACGGTCGCCTCGTAAGAGTTCATCACCCCCTCGGTCGCACTGATCTGGCTCTGCGCTGTCGCGAGGGCAGCCTTGGCCGCCTCGCCCTGCTGCCTGGCCGTCTGGCGGTCGGCATTCTGCCGTGTCGCCTGGCCCGCCTCCGCCTGGGCTCGCCTGAGTGCTCCCTGCGCGGAGGCCGCTCTGGATTGGGCCCGCGCTGCAATGGCTTCCGTCTTCGTCGTAAGGATGCGGCGAGCATCGACGTTCGCCGCCTTCTGAACCTGGGCCGCTGCCTGACAGGTCTGGCTCGCCAGCTCCATTGTCTCCTGGTAGAGGGCGCCGACCGCCGCGGCCGCCGCTTCCGCCCTCGCCCTCGCCGCGTCGATCACCCCTTCACTGACAACCTTCGCACAGGCCGATCGCGCGGCATCGACCGCTCCCTTGGCCTGCTGCGCAGCGCCCTCCGCCGCGCCGGCGGCGCTGCTCGCGTTCGACGCCGCGGCCACCCCCGCTTTCGCCGTCGCGATAGCCGCCTGTGCGCGCCCGGCGGCGGCACGAGCGCCGGCAACCAATTCGTTGGCCTGCTTGATGGCCGCGTCGAGCGCCGCTTTTCGCTGTGCCTCCTCTGCCTCCTTGCGCTGGGCTTCCTCCGCGGCCTTTCGCTTCGCCTCTTCCTCGGCCTTCTTTCTGGCCTCTTCCTCCTTCAGGGTCCGTTCCTGCCTCGCCTGGAACTTCCCATAAAGTTTGGGGTCGTCAAAGCTCCCGGTCTGATCGGTAGGCGTAGACTTGCCCCCGTTCCCTATCCATCTGTCATCGTGCGCCTGCTCAGGAGTGAATGCCTTTCCCTGCCATCCATCGACGGCTGCGGCGTTGGACCCCCAGGTTTTGGGATCGCCGACATTCGCCTTCGGATCCAGGCCGATTACCGCATAGTTGTGCCCGGGGCTTTCCAGGATTTTGGGATCGTAGCCGGCCTCCTTCAGGACATGGTAGGAAATCGCGGACGTCTCGTTGCACGCGCCGTACCTGAGGTCCCAGGCCCATTTCGCCCGATCCTCATAGTCGCGACCGTGCCGAGCGCCCGGGATGCTTTCGCGTTCCTTGGTGTAGCGTGCGTCGGTCTTGATTCCCTCACCGACTTCTTTTCCTGTCCAATACCTGATCGCTTCTCCCAGGAAGGCGCCTTTCCGCCACGCCCCTTCCGTCGTGTTCGCGTTGTCGATCCGCCTGTCCACGATCCCGCTCACGTAGTCAGCAACATCCTTGTTGGAAGCTCCCCGCGCCTTGAGCGCCTTTACTTGATTGACGAAATCATCGAGCGTGCCGGGATCGTCTGCGTACGAAAAGAGAGGGCAGAGGACGAACAGCAGCGCGATCGAAGCGACGAGCTGTTTCATGCTTGTTCCTCCCTTTTGATGGCGCCGCCTCATTTGACCGTGATAGCGTGACGGATCCTCTCGAACACCTGTTCCGTGACGATCCCGGCCTCCAAGAGGTCGCGAGGGTCGGGAATCTCTCCGACGGTCAGTTTTCGGTCAACGATGTTTCTGGCGGTGACCGGATCGAGCCGCAAGAACTGCTCCAGTTCCTTCACGGTGGCGAGGTTGACGTTTATCGGATACGGCAGCCGGCGGCCTCGCTCGCTACGCTCGATCGTCGCCCACCACGCGAACGCATGGCCGCCCGTTGACACGGTGTTCCCTCCATCGTAGCATACACCGCTCACAAAGAGCCGGTCTCCGGAGAACGTCCCGTCGCAGACCAGCTCCTCTCCTCCGCTCACGATCTTTCGCATCTTCACCTTCGCTCGAAAACGGTCAACGGTGACAGTTCCTCTTCTCCGCCCGCCTGGGTCGTTCGAGGTGATCGGGTAATAGCCGAACAGGTTCGAGGACCCCTGCCGGACCAGCCTGAAATCGCCTCGACCTTCCTCCCTCCCGTTCCATTCCACTCCCAGGAGGTCCACCTCTGGAGTCCCTTGAGCCTCGACCGCGACCGTAAGACACGAGACGATCAGAACAAGAGCGCTCACTAGACGCGCGATTCTGGAAATACCGAGTGCATATCTGAGTCTCATGGTTTCCTTCCCGGCGCCTGGCGACGATCGGCCATACGCCCGTCCATCACGTCTATTCGCCCCCGTCAGTGGATGGCTGCTCCGAAATCCTCCCAATGGGAGGGTAACTCACGTCTTGGCCCGCGTCACTCCGCCCGCAAAGCCCCTTCATCGCTCGATGATCGCCCGCATGTCGAGGCGGTTCGGAGTAACGTTGGTCAGTTCCAGCCGGAACCGGGTGAACTCTTTGTTAGCCAGCTCATCGGCAACGAAGCTGGTTTTCCCATCATAGTCCAGGGAGAGTTCCGCCGCCCGCCACGTAAGGCTTTGCTGGCGAACGGCCTTGACTCCTTTGAAGTCGCCCTCAAAAAGCATCTTGACGGCCGACAGGCGCGGGCAGGAACCTAACCTGGAAATAGTGATCGGACCAGCTTGCACGGGTAAATCATTTGCTGCCAAAGGAAGTTGACCTGGGCGCGAATCCATGATTTGCCGAGCGCAGGTAGCCATAGAAGACACAAGTTGCTCGGAGACGCCGAGCGCGAGTATTGCCCTCGGACTCGGCCAGCGGCGCCCGGCCCACAAGGGCGTTCCAGGAGCGGGTATCGAGTCCACGACTCGACACCATCCGATCTTCGTTTTCTGCATCTGCTTCCATCCAACGAGATCAAATCACATTCCTCCGCAGTGGCACTTACCTGTGGCCGGCTTGATGTGACAACCCGGCGGGCAGGAGAGGCTGCTCCTTCACATTGGCTTTTTCTTCGGGCCCATGGGCGGCTTCGGCCCCATTGGGGGCGGCTCCTCCGGGGGGACCAGCCCTTGCCAGGGGGTGCGCCCGGGTTCTCCCCCCGCCGTCGTACCGGGTGGTGGCTTCATGTGCGGGGGCGGGCAGGGGCCATAGGGGATCGTGAAGTACTCCTTCGTCATCTCCGAGTAGCACACGATCCCCTGCTGTGGCGGTTGGCCCGGCGTCCCCGTTCCGCCAGGGCCTGCTGGGGGTGGCTTCAGGCCAGGCTGCTCGACAGTTTGGCCCCCGGTCGCACCAGACGTCCCAGGCGCCGGGGGGACGCCGCTGAATGGCTGCTGGCCAGCGCCCTGGACATCAGGCGGCCGCTGGGGGTCACCGGCTATCACGGTCACATATCCGTGGGCGCTCTTTCCGCCGTGGGACGCCGTCGCGAAGAAGTCGCCGGGCCAATCCCCTATGACGGTTGGCCCGGGGGCCCACGCCGCCAAGTGGGTGAGATCTACGTAGACGCCAGGCTGAGTGGAGTACTCGCCGGTTGCTTTGCACGATGACGACTGGCCCACCCTCACTTTACGCGGAGAACATGACACCGTGAAGCTGGTCAAGGTCGGATCGCCGGGCGGTTTGTCCCCGCCCGTGGTTGTCACGGGCGCTTGACCAGGAGTGAGTTTGGCGAGGCATGCCGCCGCCTTCCCGGCGAACCCTTCACCCATCCCGCCCATGCCCAGAAGGGAAACCGCGCCAGCCGCTTTCTCCACAGCCTCATCTGCCGGGCTGATCCCTTCGCAAAGGGGCAATCCATTAAGCGTTGCGATGACCGCGTTGGCCTGACTCATTATCTCACCCGCACGCTTGGCTTCGCGCTCGGCATCATTTGCAGAGGCAGGGGCCGTCAGAGCTGGCTCTGCTCCTCCCAGCCGGCCGACCAACGGCTTGATCCTTTCGTCCGCCTCCCCGAAATCAGAGGGGAAGGCCCCGCGGACATTCCACACCTGCGACAGCATCGCGGCCTTGCGTGTCTTCAGATCGGTCAGGCGATGCTCGGCCCGTTTTGCATCTGTTCGAGCGGTGTCGGCAAAGCTCGCGGCTGAAGCCGCTTCGGCCCTGATGCTGTCAACTATGGCGGAGGCCTGGCTGCGGGCGCCCCTCGCACTCTCCGCCTGCGCGAGGACCTTTTTCAGAAGGTCATTGCCTGCGTTTGCCTTCTTGTAATGCGATGCGGCCGCCGATGCCAATTTCTTCGCGGCTTCATACGCCTCCTTCGCCGTGTTCAGCTCATCTTTTGATTGGCACGCATCGACCATTGCGCCGGCTCCCGTGAACATCCCGTCTGCCGACTCCGCATTCTTCGCGGCATCGGCAGCGGAGGCACCGGTCTGAAGTGCGACCGTTTCGGCATTCTTGCAGGCGGCCGAGGCCTGCTCGATCGGGCGCTTCGACCCGTCAAGCTGTCTGAGGAGGTTCGATGCCTGGTTCGCGGCATTCGACGCCGATTGGGCACCTCCTTTAGCGGCCGTTTCGGCGTCGGCTAGCTGGCCCCTCAAGGCCGCCAGTTCGCCGTCGAACTGTGCCTCAAGTTTACTGACAATCTCCTCCAGTCTCTTGCGATTCGCCTGCTGCTGAGCTCGCCTCGCTGCCTCGGCCTCTTGACGTTGTTTCCGTTCCTGCCAGTCTCTGTTCAGTTCACCCATGCCCTCCGCGATGCTAATCACACCAGAAGCGGCCGTGAGGACCAGCGCACCTGTCGGCCCGATGACGGAGACGATCACCCCGCCCACGGCGAGCCCAACGGCCATCTCGGTCGCGCACTGAGCGGGACTCAGACCACGCTGGTCGCAGCTGTACAGTTGGGCAGCGGTCATCACCACAGCGAGGAAGCCGGCAGCCGGCTTGCCGATGCCGCCCCCTGTTACTCCAGGCTTTGGTGCTCCTGGGGCAGGCACGCGAGAACCAGTAAGCGTTTTCGCACGAGGTGCGCCAGAACTCTGGACTGCACCTGTCTGCCCAGCTTTGGGCAGTTCAGTCTTAAGAGTCGGGGTCCTGGCGCGGGCTGCTGCCTCTGGCGTTTGCGGCGGGGGCGGAAGGTTGCGACCCTGCTGCTGAATAACTTTTTCGAGCTGCTTGACCATCCCACTCGCGTGCTCTTGGTGAGGGCTCCCTGGGCGTTGCTCTATGGTGCGATAGTATTGCAGCAGATCTTCAGGCGTATCGTGGGGAAGTATTTTCTGGATACCCTCCCACCACGTAAGTTCCCCGAGCCCCAAGGGATCACCAGAGCGAACGGGGTTGTTCTTGACATAGAGATACGGATTTAGCTCGAGTGGTTCGTCGAGACGGGGTGCTGCCGGATCAGGAGAGAGGAAGCGCCCGAGCGTTGCATCGTAGTAGCGCGCCCGATAGTAGTACAGGCCGGTGCTCGAATCGAACTCGCGACCGGTGAATGTAAAGGGGTTCCGAATCGATCCGTGCCGCTCTCGCATCTTCCCGAAGGAGTCGTACTCGTAGGTCGCCACAACCTGGCCCTGCTCGTCGGTGAGATGGGTGACGCTCCCCACGTTGTCAGCATGGTAGTAATAGGTCTTGCCGTCCCGAATCATCGCGAGGGGCCGGTCGATCCCCGGCCCGTGAACGTAGGTCGCCTTGACGCTCCCGCCCTCATCTAATTCCTGGATCAGGTCGAAGCCGTCAAAGACAAAGTAACTGAGCCCAGCCTGGTCTCTCTTCCAGACGCGCTCACCTATGGGGGCATAGCCAAACATCGTGGTCGCTCCGTCAGGCCCGGTGACTTTCACGAGTTGGTCTTCTGCGTCGTACTCATAGGCTATACTTCCGCTGGGCCCCTTGCGGCCGGTCAGGTTGCCGTTGTTGTCGTACGTGAACTGCTCAGCACCGGCCTGAACCAGCCGGTCATCGGCGTCATAGCGGTATTGAGTGACGGCGCCTCGTTCCTCAAGTGTCGCTCGATTGCCGCCAGCGAGGTAGCGGTAGCGAGTGGTCCCGCCGGGGCCGACCTCTTCGACAAGTTGATTCACTGAATCGTACTGCAAGCGTGCGGTCCGGCCCTGGCTGTCCTGTCGCTCGACCGGGTTTCCAGCCGAATCGTAGCGGTAACTGACGCCCGCCACCGCCGTGCCATCGCGGGCCCCATAGCTGATCTTGACGATCCGGCCGGCCGAATCGTACTCCCACTGCCCCGTTACCCCATTTGGATACTGAACTGAGCTGAGCCGATCTTTGAGATCGTACGCGAGCGCAATCCGCTTCCCGTCGGGAAGGACGATCGCCGACAACTGTTTGGTAGTGTCGTACTCGTACCGGATCTCTCGCCCGTCCGCATAGATCAGCTTCGACTTCAGCCTGCTCGGGTCGTACGCATGCCGCACGCTCTTCTTGATGGCCGGGTACTCTACCTCGACGAGACGACCCTCCCGATCGTACCGCAAGAGGACCGGGAACGCGCCGTCGTCAGCCTTGAGACGATTCCCCGCGGCGTCGTACTCGTATTTGACCCTTCTGCCGTCGGGAAGCTGCTTCTCTGCCAACCGGCCGGCGCGGTCATAGATATACCCGGTGACGCGACCGGCCGCGTCGGTCGCGCTTATCGACCTGCCAGAGCGGTCATAGCTCTGCTGGCGTTTGTGTCCGAGGGGATCGCTCGTGGTCGTGACATTGCCCATTGGATCATAGGCGACGCGCGTCACGCCCCCGCTCGGGCGACGAAGCCCCACCAGCCGCCCGGCCGCGTCATACTCGTAGCGACCCTCGTCGCCGGACGGCAACCTCACGCCGGCCAGTCCCCAGACCTGCGCGTAGGTATAGCGAGTCAGGTGGCCGGCAGGGTCCGTCAGGCCGACCATATTCCCGAGCGGGTCATACGTATAGCGGGTGACCGCGCCGAGAGGATCGACGGTGGAGGACAACACGCCCGACGCGTCACGCTGGAGCTCGCTCTTCGCGCCCGTGTTGTCTTCGGTGCCGAGGAGATTTCCCAATCCATCATAGCGATACGTAAGCTCCAGGCCGGACGGTCTGCGTTCCCGCGCCAGACGGCCGGACTGATCGTAGTCGAAGTGCGTCGTCCGGCCCAGCGGGTCGGTCAGCGCGGTCAAGTTCCCCAGCGCGTCGTAGCGGCGGGTCGTGACCCGGTTGCCCGGTTCGATCACTTTCGCCTCGCGGCCGGCAGCGTCATATTCGTACTTGGTGACGAGTCCCGTCGGGCCGGTCTCGGCCACGAACCGACCCCGCGCGTCGTATTCGAAACGGGTCGTCGCACCAGATGGATCGATGATCTTCGAGAGCCGCCCCTTCGCATCGTACTCGACGCGTGTGGTTCCGCCCACGGGATTCGTCTCGCTGACCAGTCGGTCCTGAGCATCGTAGGTTCGAGTCGTCACCCCTCCCAACGGGTTGACCTCGCGGACGAGATTCCCTCGGCGATCGTACTCGAACTGCGTGGTCTCCCCCAACGCATTGGCAATGGATTTCAGGCGTCCATCGAGATGGTACGTGAATGCTTGCTTCGGCGTACCTCGACCGCCGGTGGTTGCGATGCTGCCATCCTGATGATACGTGAAGGTCGTGATTGTCTCGCTCCCGACCCTGATGGCAGTGAGATTGCCGTGCAGATCATGCTCGAACAGCTGTCGCTCGCTTCCCGGCTGCGTGATGGCTTGAACGAGGCTGCTCTCCGCGAGGTACTCGAACTTGGTGACCTGTCCGACGGGATTCGTGACGGCAACCGTTCGTCCCAGAGCGTCATAGCTGATCCGCGATATGGCGCCCGTCGGGCCGGTCACCGAGACCGGGCGACCTGCGGCGTCGTATTCGAGGACACTCTTGCGGCCAAGCGCGTCAGTGACGTCCTGACGTCGCCCATCCTGGCTCCACTGGGTGACCGTGACCGCCCCGACCGCATCGGTATGGCGCAGCCGGTTTGCCTTGTCGTCATACTCGTAGCGCTCCTTGCTCCCGTCCGCCCACCGGCGGCTCATGACCCGACCCTTGAAGTCGTAGGCGAACTGGACGCTGCCGACCGCTGGCTCTTCGATCCGGGACAGGCGTCCGTCCTTGAAGTAGCTGTAGCGGGTAGGCGGCGCAGGCAGACGCTGAACTTCGGTGAGGTCGTCACCCTGATAGCCATAACGAACCGTCGCCGTCGTGGACGCCTCCACCTGAGTCAGCCGCCCTGCCTTACTGATGGTGAACCGGAGAAAGCTCCCGTGCGGCCCGTCAATCCCGGTCAGCCGGCCATCAGCACCATAGGAGAGCACCGCCCGGTTTCCGTTACGATAGTCCCGCTCCACCAGCCGCCCCTGGG
>Ga0187893_10015280_pt1 | contig 10308 bp, 9 predicted proteins | sample MA1701074metaG_FD_139574 | JGI IMG/M metagenome (GOLD analysis project Ga0187893, IMG submission 139574) | White microbial mat communities from a basaltic lava cave in the Kipuka Kanohina Cave System on the Island of Hawaii, USA - MA170107-4 metaG ... | reverse complement strand
CCTCATGCGGGAAATTCACGACGATCCAAAGCTCGTCGCCGACCAGCTCGGCCATACCGTTGATGTCTACACGCGCGCATCCGTGGCACGGCGTAAGAAAGCGGTTGATGCGCTCGAATCAGCACTTCCCGTGATGTGAGTAGGGGTTTTGGAGCAGGCTTTGAATTCAGGAGACGCTAAGTTGTTGAAAAGTTGGAGCGGGAGATGGGACTCGAACCCACGACGTCCAGCTTGGGAATTTGCTCATCGCCAATTGGCGATGACAGCCCATACCACCAGCAATCACCCGAGCGCGCCGGAAGCCGCAGTCCTTAAGATAGCGCCTCTGGCCCTCGGCCTGCCCCGTGGCGGTCACGGACAAAACGAGGAAACCCTCATTTTGTCCGCAAGTACGCCTATTTATTAGAAATATTGTAATAACTCCACCCGCATTTGGACCCTGCTTATGCATGTATCTCCTTGCCATGCTGCTATCCTATGAATGGGATTATGCATCAGACAGTTCCCGCCTTCAGCCTGATCCCAACCCGTCGGGAGAAAGTGCAAAACGAAGCCCATCTCTATGAAAACACAAATTGGGTAAGGCGCGCGGCTCTGTAACTGAGCCGCAACCGCAAGAAGGTGTGGCAAAAATCGGTTTGCGCCACGACCGAACATCGACGGACACGAATCAGTGACGTGTCCTCAATTCGTGTTCATTCGTGTGGATTCGTGGCTATCATTTTCTTCGCGGCCTCTGAGGGAGCAGTATTACGATTGAGGGCATGGCGGGGCAACGGCCCCCCTTGGCGTGGCCGGAAATTGAATGTATGATTCTTGTTTTGCCTTTTTGAGCGCAGAGCGCTCTGAGGAAACAAGGATGACGAAGGGAGGAGATTCGTGGCCGTGACTTTAGGTGTGCCGCGGGAAACGTTCCCCGGCGAAAAGAGGGTCGCGCTGGTGCCCAAGAATTGTGAGGCGCTGACCAAGGCGGGAATCTCGCTGATCCTCGAGACAGGCGCGGGTGACGCATCGGGATATCTGGATGAGCAGTACACGTCGCGTGGCGCCGCGATGGGCTCCCGCAGCGAAGTTTTCGGGAAATCGGATATCGTGGTGCAAGTGCGCACGCTCGGCGCCAATGTCCAAGCAGGGCGAGTTGATCTGCCGCTGATGCGCGCCGGACAAACCGTGATCGGATTCGCCGAGCCTCTGACAGCGATTCAGGAAAACGCGGACATGGCGGCGACGGGGGTTTCGCTGATCGCCCTCGAGCTGGTTCCCCGCATCACCCGGGCGCAAAGCATGGATGTGCTCTCGTCGATGGCGACCGTGGCTGGATATCACGCGGTCCTGTTGGCGGCGAAGGCCCTGCCCAAGATGTTTCCCATGCTGATGACGGCGGCGGGGACAATCAAGCCGGCCAAGGTTCTTGTACTGGGGGCGGGCGTCGCTGGCCTACAGGCGATCTCTACCGCGCGGAGACTAGGCGCGGTGGTGAGCGGATATGATGTGCGCGCGGCGGTTAAAGAACAAGTCGAAAGCCTGGGAGCCCGCTTCGTTGAGCTGGCGATGGACGGGGCCTCCGCGGAGGGATCGGGTGGTTACGCCAAGGCGATGGATGAAAACTTCTACCGGCGCCAGCGCGAGCTTCTCACGGAAGTGCTTCGGGAACAGGATGTGGTGATTACAACAGCGGCGGTTCCAGGAAAGCGGGCGCCGGTGCTCATCACAGCCTCGATGGCCTCGGCGATGGCGCCGGGTTCGGTCATCGTGGACATAGCGGCTGAGCGCGGAGGTAACTGTGAGCTGACGCGCGCGGGCGAGACCGTGATGCATAACGGCATTGCGATCCTCGGTCCCGTGAACCTTGCCACCGAGTTGCCCTTCCACGCCAGCCAAATGTATAGCGCCAATGTCGCGTCGTTGCTGAAGTTATTGGCTCCCAAAGGTGAGCTGATTTTGAACCTGGAGGACGAGATCATCCGGGAGACCCTGGTGACTCACGGTGGCAAGGTGGTGCATGCTCGGATCGCAGAAATGATGCAGGAACCCAACCCCGCCACGGCTGGAGGGAGATAATCACATGGCCAAATACGAGTTCGGGTTATATGTTTTCATGCTCTCGGCGTTCCTGGGGTTCGAGCTGATCCGCAGGGTATCGCCGCTCCTGCACACGCCCCTGATGTCACTGACCAACGCGATTTCGGCGATTGCTGTCGTCGGCGCGATTCTGGTCACCGGCGATGCCAATGCCACTCCATTCAGCAAGACCCTCGGGTTCATTGCGGTGGTGGCATCCACGATCAACGTTGTCAGCGGATATCTGATCACGGATCGGATGCTCAAGATGTTCAAGAAACGAGGACCGGAAAGCAAATGATGGAGAATCTGCTTCCCGTTCTTTACATCCTTGCCGCAGCCGGATTCATTCTGGCTCTGAAATGGATGAGCTCTCCGGCCACGGCGCGGCGCGGCGTGATTGCAGGTGAGCTCGGCATGCTGCTGGCCGTGGTTGGGACGCTGCTGCGATTCGAGGTTGTCGAATATCAGTGGATCTTCATCGCGTTCTTCATCGGCTCGGCGATCGGTGTGCCGCTAGCCTACCTCATGCCGATGACCGCCGTCCCGCAGCGGACCGCCATATCGCACGCCTTTGGTGCTCTGGCTTCAGCCCTCATCGGAACAGCCGAATACTACCGGCACACGCCGCACGGGTTTACGATGGCTGCGCTAGTGCTCGAGACGATTCTTGGATTTCTGACGTTCACGGCGAGTCTCATGGCGTTTGGCAAATTGCAGGAGATACTTCCGACAAGACCCATTACGTATAAAGGCCAGAACTTCGTGAACCTGTCGTTGCTTGGCGTCGCCGTCGCATTGGGGATCGGGCTCGTGCTGCATCCGGAGCAAACATGGATGTTCCCGATCTTTAGCGCGCTGTCGCTCACCTTTGGTGTGTTGCTGATCATTCCCATCGGCGGCGCAGACATGCCGACCGTGATTGCCTTGCTGAACTCCTACGCGGGTCTGTCGGCCAGCGCGATGGGCTTTGCTCTTGACAACAAGCTTCTCATCATTGCCGGAGCCCTGGATGGATCGTCGGGTCTGATTCTTTCGATTATTATGTGCCGCGCTATGAACCGCTCGTTCACCAACGTGCTGTTCGGCGCATTCGGACAGTTGCAGACAACAGCCGCTGCCGCCGAGCAGAAGCCATACCGCTCGGCATCGCCTGAGGAAGCGGCCTCGATTCTGGAGGCGGCTCGCTCGGTAGTCGTCATCCCCGGTTACGGCATGGCCGTAGCGCAGGCCCAGCACAAGCTGCGCGATTTGTTCGACAATCTGACCCGGCGCGGTGTGGATGTGCGGTTCGCCATTCATCCAGTCGCGGGCCGGATGCCGGGCCACATGAATGTGCTTCTCGCCGAAGCCGACATTCCTTACGACAAACTCGTGGAAATGGACGATATCAACCCGGAGTTCCCCATGACCGACGTCGCGCTCGTCATCGGGGCCAATGATGTCGTCAATCCCGCCGCCCGCACCGACAAGAACAGTCCCATCGCGGGGATGCCCATACTGGATGCGGATCGCGCCCGGACCGTAATGGTGATTAAACGGAGCATGAGCCCGGGCTTCGCGGGAATCGATAATGAACTCTACTACATGGATAAAACGCTAATGCTGTTCGGGGACGCCAAGTCCTTCGTGGCCAATATCGTAAAGGAGTTGGGAGTGGCCGCCAGAGCGCATTGAAACCCGCGCTCGCCCGGCGGAATCCCACTGATACAATGAAGCTGTCAAGAATGAGTGGCTACCATGCGCCCTGCCGCGTGAGGATCCAAGCGTGACCCCCACCAACATTGCAAACCCGAACTATTTTCACAAGGTAGTTGACTGCCAGTGGGCGTGTCCGGCCCACACCAACGTTCCGGAGTACATCCGGCTGATTGCTCAGGGCCGGTATTCGGACGCGTACATGTTGAACCGGGAGTCGAACGTGTTTCCGGCCATTCTTGGCCGCACGTGCGATCGTCCTTGCGAGCCTGCCTGCCGCCGCGGGCGCCTGGATGGAAAGCCGGTCGCCATTTGCCGGCTGAAACGAGTGGCCGCCGATCTCCGCGGTGACATCACGGACCGGCTTCCTAAGGCGGCTGCAGTGAAGAACGGCAAGCGTATCGCCTGCATTGGAGCCGGACCTGCATCGCTCGCGGTGGCGAACGACCTGATGCCGTTGGGTTACGAAGTCGTGATCTTCGAGAAATTCGACAAACCCGGTGGATTGATGAAGACGAACATACCGTCGTTCCGTCTGCCGGAGAGCGTGTTGAACGAAGAGATCGACATGATCCTCGACATGGGAGTCGATATCCGCTACAACTCTCCCATCAACAGCATGAAGGCGCTGCTCGAAGAAGGATACGACGCAATCTTTGTCGGTACCGGAGCGCCAAGAGGCAAGGAACTCGATATTCCAGGACGGCATGACACGGATCGCATCTACATCGGAATTGACTGGTTGGAAGCGATCGCCTTCGGCCACGTGGACTCGATTGGGGAGAAAGTGCTGATTATCGGGGTCGGTAATACGTCGATGGACTGTTGCCGGTCGTCCCGCCGGCTGGGCGGCAAGGATATCAAGGTGATGGCCCGGCGTCCGCGAGGGTTCTTCAAAGCTTCGCCTTGGGAGTTGGAGGATGCCGAGGAAGAAGGCGTGGAGATTGTCATCAACCATGCGCCGTTGCGGTTTGTAATTGAAAACGGCAAGCTCACGGGGATGGAGTTCGAGCAGCTCGAGTGGGATGCCAGCGCTCGGAAATCCAAGACAATCGACACTGTGATTCTGCCTTGCGACGACGTGATCCTCGCCATCGGGCAGGAGAACGCCTTTCCCTGGGTCGAGCGCGACATAGGGATCGAGTTCGACAAATGGGACGTGCCCGTGGTCAACGAGACGACAATGGAGTCGACGCGGCCAGGCGTGTTCTTCGGGGGTGACGCAGCCTTCGGTCCGAAGAACATCATCTGGGCGGTGGCCCACGCGCATGAGGCGGCGATTTCGATCCACAACTACTGCCGGGACATTCCGATTTCGGACCGCCCGCCGCAAGGGATGAACCTGATCAGCCAGAAGATGGGGATCAGCGAATGGAGCTACTCGAACTACTATGATCCCGTGGCCCGGCAGAAGATGACGCACGTGGATCTGGCCGAGCGGTTCCGGCAGATGACCATCGAAGTGGAGCTGGGCTTCGATCCGGAGCAGACGGCGCGAGAAGTGGAGCGCTGTCTCAACTGCGACGTGCAAACGGTGTTCACCACCAGGCTTTGCATTGAGTGCGACGCCTGCATCGATATTTGTCCCGTGCAATGCCTGACCATCACCGCGAACGGCGAGGAAGCGGACTTGCGCAAAAGGTTGTCGGCCCCGGCGGCTAATCCGGATCAGGACGTCTACGTTTCCGATGCACTGCCGCATACCGGCAGGATCATGGCCAAGGATGAGGACTTGTGCGTCCACTGCGGCTTGTGTGCCGAGCGCTGTCCGACGGCCGCCTGGGATATGCAGAGATTCGATTTATTGATTCCATACGCAGGGAGTGCAGAGTGCACCAAGTCCTACGTCAACGCATAAACGATTTCGCGTTCAAGCTGGCTAACGTAAATGGCACTGGGTCGGCTAGCGCCAATGGCCTGCTGATGCAGGCTATTTTCCGCATGGGGATTCCGGTTTCGGGAAAGAACCTTTTCCCGTCGAACATTCAGGGGCTGCCCACTTGGTACGAGATCCGCGTGAACAAGAACGGCCATACAGCGCGGTCGCTTGATTACGATTTGATGGTGGCGATGAATAACCAGACCTACGCGCGCGACGTCAAGGAGGTGCGGCCCGGCGGGTATCTGCTATACGACTCGACTTGGCCGCTCGACCCCACGCTCCGCCGCGAGGACATCACGATCTTGGGTGTGCCGCTGGCCCGTTTGTGCCTCGAGCATTTCAAAGACGCGCGCGAGCGTATTCTGATGAAGAATATCGCGTATGCGGGATCGCTCGCGGCGCTGCTCGATCTCGATATGGCCGTGGTGGCGCAGCTGCTCGAGGAGAAATATGCCGGAAAGAAGGCGTTGCGCGAATCGAATCATTTGGCGGTGAAGCTGGGCTATGACTACGCCAAGGACAACTTCGCCTGCCCGTTGCCGATTCATCTGGAGAAGATGGAGGCCAACGGCGGAAAGATCCTGATCGACGGGAACACCGCCACTGCGTTGGGTTGCCTCTACGCCGGGGCGACCGTGGCGGCATGGTACCCTATCACACCAGCGACTTCGGTGATGGATGCGTTCAAGCGTTTCTGCGAGAAGTATCGCGTGGATCCGGAGACGGGCAAGAACAATTACGCGATCCTGCAGGCCGAGGACGAGCTGGCGGCCATCGGCATGGTGATCGGGGCCAACTGGAATGGCGCCCGCGCTTTCACCTCGACTGCCGGTCCCGGGATTTCGCTGATGAACGAGTTGTTGGGATTGGCCTACTATGCGGAGATTCCGGCCGTTGTCGTGGATGTGCAGCGTGTGGGTCCGTCGACGGGCATGCCGACACGTACGCAGCAGGGCGACCTGCTCGAATGCGCCTACGCTTCTCACGGCGACACCAAGCACATCCTGTTGTTCCCCTCCAATCCGGCGGAATGTTTCGACTTCGCCGTACGAAGCTTTGATCTTGCTGAAAAATTTCAGACGCCGGTCATCCTGATGTCGGATCTCGATATCGGCATGAACGACTGGGTTGTCCCGGAGTTGCGATGGGACGACACCTACCGGCCCGATCGCGGCCGCGTATTGACGGCCGAGGAGTTGGAGAAGCTGCCGCAGTTCCAGCGGTATACCGGCGAAGACGCCGATCACGTCGCGGCGCGCACCCTCCCAGGCGTGCATTCCAAGGGGTCGTTCTTTATTCGCGGATCGGGTCACAACAAGTTTGGCGGCTACACCGAAATGCCGGACGAGTATCAGGAAGTGATGGACCGGCTGGCGCGCAAACATCGGGCGGCGGCGCGCTATGTGCCCGCTCCCGTGATCGAAAAGAGAGAGGGAGCGAGCATTGGTGTCATCTCGCTGGGCGGGTGCGATCTGGCCGTCCGCGAGGGTCTCGAGTTGCTGGCAGGCCGGGGCGTGGCGGCGGACTACATGCGCATCCGCGGATTCCCTTTCGGCGAAGAAGTGGAGGAGTTCCTGCGGGAGCATGAGTATTCTGTCGTGGTGGAGCAGAACCGCGACGCACAGCTCAGGTCGCTGCTGACGCTTGAAACTAGGGTGCCGAAAGAGAAGCTGCGGAGCCTTCTCGTTTACGGAGGATTCCCGCTGAGCGCGCGATACGTCGTCGAGGAGCTCATGAAGGAAGTGGAGGGATAGCCGTGCCGTCGATCGCCAAGCCAATTGCAGCGCATCCAAGCCTCCAGAAGAATCAGCTCGGTTTGACCATCCGCGACTACGAAGGAGCAATGTCAACGTTGTGCGCCGGCTGCGGGCACGACTCAATCACCGCCGCCATCGTCCGTGCGCTCTGGGAGGCCTCGATCGAGCCCCACAACATCGCCAAGCTGAGCGGCATCGGTTGTTCGTCGAAGACTCCGACCTATTTCGTCAGCGGCGCTCATGGGTTCAACTCGGCGCACGGGCGAATGCCCGCGATTGCCACCGGAGCAAACGCGGCCAACCGCGAGCTCGTCTATATTGGCGTGTCCGGCGACGGTGATTCGCTTTCGATCGGGTTGGGACAGATGTGCCATGCCATCCGGCGCAACGTACGGATGCTCTATATCATCGAGAACAACGGCGTCTATGGGTTGACCAAGGGACAGTTTTCCGCGTCCTCCGACGTTGGCTCCAAGAGCAAGCGCGGAGAGCCGAACCAGATGGCTCCCATCGACCCCGTGATGCTGGGGCTGAGTATCGGAGCTACGTTCATCGCACGGAGCTTTTCCGGCGACAAGGATCAGCTCGTGCCGATTCTCCGGGCGGCACTCTCTCACGACGGCTTTGCCTTGATCGACGTGATTTCGCCATGCGTGACGTTCAACGATCACAAGGGCTCCACCAAGAGTTATCTGCACACCCGGCAGAATCAGTTGCGCGTGACGCAGGCGGACTTCGTTCCTCCGGCAGGCGAAATCCTCGCCCAGATCGGCGCCAAGGGTGAGACCGCCGTAACCATGCACGATGGCAGCGTCGTCCGCTTCACGCAGGTCCCGGCGGGATACAACCCGAAGGATCGGACCGGGGTGTATGGGTATTTGCAGGAGCAGCAATCGCGGGGTGCGGTGCCGACCGGGTTGCTATTTTTAGATGAGTCCGTGGGCGACGTTCACGAGATGAGCAAGACCAGTGAGACCCCATTGTGCCGCCTGCCGTTCGAGAAACTGTGTCCGGGGTCAGCGGCGTTAGCGAAGTTGCAAGCCGAGTTCCGGTAGACCTGTACGCCATGCACCGATTGTGAGGTTTTGGTGAGCATGCGCAAACGCTCATGCCTGGTCTGTGGTCGGACAGCCGACGGCTCTACTCGCGTGCTTCCGTACCCCTCCGCCGGCTTCTGTGCGAACGGGCCTAATTGCCATCGCTAGGCTCGGTAATTCGTATAAAGATACCGGGAGGTCGAGAGTCGATGCGGTCACGCTTTCTAGCCCTGCTACCCGTACTGTGGTTTTCCACAGGTCCTATCCATGGGGCCGATGAAGCATCTCCGGTGGCAAAGGCCTACATCAATGCGGCCCTCGCCGTGATGCAAGAGCACTTTCTGCGTAAGGACAAAATCGACTGGCCCAGCTCATGCAGGATACCTTGTTCCAAGCTGGCGGAGCGCAAACCTCTGTGGACACCTACCCTGCTATTCGCTTCGCTCTGGCGAGGCTCGGTGACCATCACAGCTATTTACAGCTGACGCCAGAGCTTACGCGCGAAGAGAAATCACGGCAGCCGAAATTGATGAACCCTTCCGCCATGCCGGCGGCACTGGTCAAGAAGCCGTCGTTCTCATTTCCGTCTCCATTTCGATCGAGGCGACTTCCGGAAGGTGCAATGGTGGCGGGCGTGTCCTCTCCACTCGCACATATCATCATTCCCTTCTTTTACAGTCAGGACCAGACTGCCATCAATGAATATGCGACGAAGATCCAGAATTTGATCGCTGAGCTTGCTGCGAAACAGCCCTGTGGATGGATCGTCGACCTGCGAGGGAATGGCGGAGGGAACATGTGGGCGATGTTGGCCGGCGTGGGTCCGATTCTTGGAGAGGGTGAGCCAGGCGCCAATCTCCGCAGGGATGGTCTCAAGAAGTGGTTCTACGAAAACGGCACGGCTGGATACAGGAATGACACAGAGGACCCCTACTACGCAAGAACAATGGGTGCGCCGGTGGTTCTTTCCGGCTCCCCTGTTGTTGTGTTGATCGATCGCGACACCGGGAGTTCCGGCGAGGCCATTGCTATAGCTTTTCGTCGCCGGGCTGACACCCGCTTCTTCGGTGAATCCACTTATGGTGCGGCAACGGCAACCTCCCCTTTCAGGCTCAGCGATGGCGCACAACTGTTCCTGGTGACGGGAGTAATGTTGGATAGAACGGAAACGAGTACTCTAGTGGGGTAACACCGGACCAAGAGATCCTGTCGGCAGCTACTATTTCGACAAATGATCCCGTGATACTTGCCGCATCGAAATGGTTGTCGGTGATGAGAGCTTGTCAACCAGCTGGACAATGAATTGCTCAACTGCTCAAAATCGAGGATTTACGAGCCGGCTCGCCGCGCCACCCGAGTCGAGCCGACTACCCGCCCTCCGGTACGAGTAAACGGCATACTTGTTCGTACAGGTTGTCCTGCCGCTTCTGGCCCTGCTCGTTGGCGTCAACGCGTCCCACACTTCAAAGTAGTCGCACCATTCAGCCCACGCCCGCTGGAAGACGCTGCGCATGTTCCGCCGCGGTATGCATCAAACCGCGGATCTCGATGGTCTCACCAAGCTCGAGCGCTATGAGGCGACTGCACGCCGGGCTTTCTACAAAGCGCTCGAAGAGCTCCGCCGCCTTCGCGCCGCACGCAATAGGGAAGCCGCCGTCCTGGATAAGACCGTAGCCGCCAGGGCGGACCGCCCGGTCCTTCACCCCCGGAACGAAACGAAGTCAATTCCCAACCTGTCTTCATCGCCGGTCACTAGCCCCAATACTGTTCATTTAACGATCCTGATTCGCTTGGCGAACTCGACGCGGCGGGTGGGTGAGCGCTTGCGTGTGCGCAGGGGATAGTTGCTCATTTTGCGCTTCACGCCACGTGG
>Ga0187893_10015279_pt1 | contig 10308 bp, 7 predicted proteins | sample MA1701074metaG_FD_139574 | JGI IMG/M metagenome (GOLD analysis project Ga0187893, IMG submission 139574) | White microbial mat communities from a basaltic lava cave in the Kipuka Kanohina Cave System on the Island of Hawaii, USA - MA170107-4 metaG ... | reverse complement strand
TGGCTCTCTGTTCCCTATATTGACAAGCTATGCCTGACTCAGTATTCTCTACAGACTTCCTGCTGCTGGTTCGAGTCCAGCACCCTCTTCGGGCCGTTAGCTCAGGCGGTAGAGCAGCTGCCTTTTAAGCAGCGGGTCGCTGGTTCGAGTCCAGCACGGCTCACCAGAAACAGCCAAGCCCCTTTCCATCGGCCCTCTGTTTCAACCACCACCGGTCCCGTTCGTCTAGTCCGGCCTAGGACACCGCCCTTTCACGGCGATAACAGGGGTTCGAATCCCCTACGGGACGCCAACCTGCTTCGATCTGTGCGGACTTGCCAGTAGCCTAGCCCACCGTTCCTATCCAATAGCTTGTACAATTGCCCACCCAAGATCGCGACCCGATTACTATGCGAAGTTTCAGGTCGGGCCGTGCGCGTTTCTCAGTTCAAATGATTGCCAGAGCTGTGATTTGCCTCTGCTCTCGAATCACATGACGGTTGTTGCGTTCTTCAGCATGTGCGGCTTAGCCATTTTTTAGCAGCAGCGGTAAATTCTTGAGTCTTCAAAGCGACTCGATTCCGATCGCTCGCAGGTAACGGTCGGCCGAGCGTTTGATCGCTTCAGTGGCTCCGCTTGCGATCAGTTGATCGGGAAACGCGCCATAGAGGCGATCGAAGGCGAGCGGTGTCAGTCTGTCTACGATGTTGCGGACGGCGTCTGGGGCAAGCGGGATCAGGTTAGGATAGCTATACATGAAGCTCACCCAGCGCTGATCCTGGCACACAAACGGCTGGTCACCGACCAGCAACACGCCCCGTCGCTCGGCACCCGTCGGCCAATGAAGCACTTGGAATCCTTCGAAGTGGCCCCCGGTGCAAACCAGCGAGAGTCCACCGAAAAGCGAACGATGGCAACCTTCCCAGAAGCATATGCAATTATCCGATCGTATCACCCATCGGGAATCGTCTTGATGCAGGTAGATTGGTACCCCTCCGAACGCCTCGCTCCATTCCACCATCGACGCGTAGTAGTGTGGATGGGAGATCGCGATTGCCCGCAACCCTCCCAGTGACCTGATCGAAGAGATGGTGGCACGGTCAATCAGCGGAACGCAGTCCCAAAGCAGATTGCCCTCGTCGGTCTGTACGATGATTGCCCTCTGCCCGATCGCCCACTTGGGTTCTGTTCGCACGCTGAACAGCCCTGACTCCTCTTCAATGAGAATGTTGCGGTGCTCGTGTCGCAGTCTTTCCATTGTTGTCCAGACCTGTCCCTGATGGCCGATGTACTGGCGCTCGTCGCTGCAGATCGGGCAATGGTTCGGTGTTCCCTCGGAGGCATCGAACTGTGTTCCACAGGTCACGCAGATAAAGTGCTCTTTTGTCATGGATGTGCACGGCTGAGAAAATTCGGATTCCTTTCTAATTTTAGCCTGGAAAAGCTTTCCGAGCGAACACAGCTCAATACCCTGAGAGATCGCTCGAAATCCTGTAGCCGTCCGGCTTGATTGCCAGGGTCATGTGAAGGGAACTAGCCTTAGTTGGGCAACCAACCACCGTGAGTGTCTTTCTAAGCTTCTGAACTGTTGCAGAAACCAGCTCGTCTTTTGGCCGATGAACGATGCAAACGAGCAAAAAGGAGACCTTGACCATGCGAAGCTTGCGAAAGATGGTCGTTACTGGATTCACAGCCTCAGTGTTGCTCGGAACCTCCGGAACACTCAACCTGGTTGATAGCTTCACGGGAACGCATGTTTTGCTGGCGGACCAGCGTGACCGGGATTCCTACCAGCGTGGATATGCACGAGGCAGGGAAGATGCCCGAGCCAACCGGCGACCCGATTCGGGCAGGCGATGGAATGCTGATTTCCAGCGCGGATATAAGGAGGGATACAATCGAGAGTTCAGAGGCACTCGCCGTTCCCGCAATAACGAACGTTATGAGAGAAGCGACAGATTCGACGACGACTGGGGACCTGATCGGTATGACCGCCCGCGATACCGAAACGATGGATACTACGAAGGCCCGGGCCGTATGAACTGGCGAGGTCGGGTCGACGACTACGTAGAGCTGCGGATTCAAGGCAACCGAGCTCGATCTATCGAACGAGGAGGAGCACCGACGTACAACGAATACGCCAGCTTTTCGCGTCCGCTCCCCAGAGCTGATGTGAGAGTGGAAGTCAAGAAACGAGACGGTCGTGGTCGGGTTGCTCTTTTGGAGCAGCCCACGCGCTACAACAACTACACAGCGGTCATCAGAATTGATGACAACAAGGGTGGCGCGGACGACTACGAGATCGAGATGGCATGGCGGTAAACTGAGCTTCGCCAGTGGTTTCGTAGAACCGATCGCAGAAGATTGGGCCCTGTCAACAAGAATCGAGGGGATGGTTTCCCTTGTTCGCCGACAGGGCCTTTTTGTTTGCCCGAAGCCCCGCATCGATCTCGCGGCGCTTTTGTCCCTGACACGCTATACGCGTTTCGTCGATCCTCCCATTGCGTGTCATAGTCCGGCTCACGCAGACCGGTCACAATCGACTAAACGCTGCCAAGCCCCTGTTGAACGCTAGCTTAGCCTTAATGTTTAGATGAAGCTTGGTCGATGTCTTGAGCACTCTACAGAGATGCTTATCTCGGGTGCATATTGTCCTCAGCGATAGGGATGTTTTGCGCAAGTGATTGACAAGCGATGGGTACCCCCTTACGATCGCCCATAACAATTTTTGTCACTTTTCGATAATGTAAGTTTCTCGTTCTGCCGAGAATTTGTCCGGGAGAGTCAAATATGTCGTCAAAAATAGGCGATTTGCTGGTCAAAGAGAGTCTGATCAGCCAACAACAATTGAAGGAAGCGCTTGAGCATCAGCGAGTCAACGGTGGGCGTCTGGGAAATTGCCTGATTAAGCTGGGTTTTGTCACAGACGACGAGATCACTGCCATTCTTTCGCGTCAATATGGGGTGCCTTCCATCAATCTGTCATTTTTTGACGTTGATCCATCGGTGGTGAAACTCATCCCGGTGGAGACGGCGCAGAAGTACCAGATTCTCCCGCTGAGTCGGGTCGGTTCCACGCTGACCATCGCGATGATCGATCCTACCAACGTGTTTGCGATGGACGATATCAAGTTCATGACGGGCTTCAACATCGAGCCGGTCGTGGCTTCGGAGACTGCGATTCGTGAGGCCATCGACAAGTACTACGGCACAACGCATGCGATCGAACTGAAGAAGGTGATGGAGGACATCGCCGTCGTTGATAACAAGCTGATGGAAGCTGGCGACGACACTTCGCTTGAACTGGCCGCGGAAGAAGAAGCGATTGATTTAGAGGGCTTGGAGCAGGCAGCCGAAGAAGCACCCATCATCAAGCTCGTAAACCTCATCCTTTCCAATTCCCTGAAGCGTGGCGCGAGCGACATTCACATTGAACCGTACGAAAAAGAATTTCGGGTCCGTTTTCGTATCGATGGTGTGCTATGCAGCATCATGAATCCCCCGCTGAAGCTACGCGATGCGATCATTTCGCGCATCAAGATCATGGCGAAGCTGGATATTTCAGAAAAGCGTCTCCCGCAAGACGGCCGCATCAAGATCAAGATGAAAAATGAGGGCAAGATCAAAGATCTTGATTTCCGAGTTTCCATTTTGCCGACGCTCTATGGCGAGAAGGTTGTCATGCGCTTATTGGACAAAGACAACCTGATGCTGGATATGACCCGGCTGGGATTTGAGGTTGAGGCCTTGAAGAAGTTCGAGGCGGCCATCCTCAAACCTTACGGCATGGTGCTGGTCACTGGACCGACGGGAAGTGGGAAGACAAACACCCTTTACTCTTCGATTGCCCAGTTGAACAAGATTGATACGAACATCATGACTGCGGAGGACCCAGTTGAATTTAACCTGCCCGGCATCAACCAGGTCCAGATGAAGGAACAGATCGGGCTGAACTTTGCTGCCGCTCTCCGCTCTTTTCTGCGGCAGGATCCGAACATCATTCTGGTCGGTGAGATTCGCGATTTTGAGACGGCCGAGATTGCCATCAAGGCGGCGCTGACGGGACATCTCGTGTTGAGCACGCTGCACACGAACGATGCGCCTTCCACGATCAGCCGTTTGATGAACATGGGCATTGAGCCTTTTCTCGTGGCAACTTCGGTTCATCTGATATGCGCCCAGCGATTGATACGCCGCGTCTGCAAGGACTGCAAGGAAGAGCACAGTACTCCGGCGCAAGCTCTAGTCGATGCCGGCTTTGCGCCTGCCGAAGCCAAAAAGATCGTGATGTATCGCGGCAAAGGATGCAGCACTTGCAATGGGACCGGTTATAAAGGGCGCGTTGGCCTCTATGAAGTAATGGAGATCAACGACGACTTGCGTGAACTGATCCTGATTGGAGCTTCATCGCTCGAGCTGAAGAAGAAGGCGATTGAGAACGGAATGATTACGCTACGGGCGAGCGGGCTTCAAAAACTGCGCGACGGGGTTACTACGATGGAGGAAGTTTTGCGTGAAACGGTGAAATAGTTTTCAGCGGTCAGCACTCAGCTTGTGGGGGCTGGTGGTTGAGATTCGAAAGCCAGATGCTTAAAAAGAAAGGAGCACGATGTCTTCACTGTCTCTCAGCGACTTGTTGAAAAAAATGACGGAAATGGGCGGGTCTGATTTGCATCTGACCACGAACTCCCCGCCGCAAGTGCGTGTGGACGGCCACTTGCGACCTCTAACCGATTTCCAGCCATTGACGGCTGCAGAAACCAAGCAGCTTGCTTACAGCGTTCTCACCGATGCTCAGAAGCATCGCTTCGAAGAACAGCTCGAAATCGATTTCTCGTTCGGAATCAAAGGCCTGTCTCGATTTCGGGGCAATATCTTTAATCAGCGAGGCGCTGTTGGCGCGGTATTCCGCTCCATCCCCTATGAAGTGCGTTCCTTCGACACACTCAATTTGCCGCCGGTCCTCAAGACCATGTGCGAAAAGCCTCGGGGTCTGATTTTGGTCACTGGTCCCACCGGCAGCGGCAAGTCGACGACACTAGCGGCCATGCTGGACAAGATCAACACGGAGCGTCACGACCACATCATCACGATTGAAGATCCCATCGAATACTTGCACGGTCACAAAGGCTGCCTGGTGAACCAGCGGGAAGTTCATGCAGACACTCATGGTTTCGCTAACGCTTTGAGGGCTGCTTTGCGCCAGGATCCCGATGTTGTTCTGATCGGTGAAATGCGGGATTTGGAAACGATCGAATCCGCCCTACGAATTGCCGAAACCGGCCACTTGACCTTTGGCACTCTGCACACGAATTCTGCGGCCTCGACGATTAACCGAGTCATCGACGTGTTTCCATCGCACCAGCAGTCACAGATTCGGGCGCAACTGTCTCTGGTGCTGGAAGGCATTCTATGTCAGGCGCTGCTGCCCAAGGCTTCCGGATCCGGGCGTGCCATGGCCATGGAGATTCTGGTGCCCAACGCCGCCATCCGAAACCTGATTCGAGAGGACAAAGTCCACCAGATTTATTCTGCCATGCAAACGGGCCAGGAGAAGTACGGCATGCAGACGTTCAACCAGTCGCTCGCAGCACTCTACCATAGCAAACAGATCACACTGCAAACGGCGCTAATACGATCGAGCAATCCGGACGAACTTCAGGACATGATTAATCGCGGGCCGGCGTCTCCAAGCCGACCAGTGCCGACCCCGATCGCTGGCCGGAGGTAGGTTCAGATTCTCTTAGAGGATGGGTGCCGGATCGACGCGTAACAACAGTCGCGGAGGCGAGTTTTCATGCCAGTTTATGCGTACCGAGGGAAGTCTAGAGCTGGAGTCGAAGTTCGCGGCGAGCGGGAGGCCGATACGAAGCAAGCGCTGCTGGCGGCTTTGCGACGGGAGCAGATCAGCCCGCTGATGGTGAAGGAGAAGGGTAAGGAACTTTCGCTTCCCAAGCTCGGCGGAAAGGTAAAGACGAAAGAGCTCGCCATCTTTACCCGGCAATTCTCCGTCATGATCGACGCGGGACTTCCTCTGGTGCAGTGCCTGGAGGCTCTGGCACTGCAGCAGGAGAACAAGGTGTTCGCAGGGGTTTTGCAAGCGGTACGGACCGAAGTCGAGGGAGGCTCGACCCTAGCCTATGCTATGAGTCAGCATCCTAAGGTCTTCGATTCGCTTTACACCAATATGATTGCGGCGGGCGAGGCAGGCGGTATTCTCGACACGATCTTGCAGCGCCTTTCCTCCTACATCGAAAAGGCAGTCAAGCTGAAACGTGCTGTGCAGTCGGCCATGGTTTATCCAGTGGCAGTTTTGTCAATCGCGGCAGGCGTCATCATCTTGATCCTCTGGAAAGTTGTACCTATCTTCGTAAACTTATTTGCGAGTTTGGACGCAGGGCTGCCGCTGCCGACGCGAATCGTCATAGCTTTGAGCAACTTTGTTGGGCGATACATCATTTTTATGATTCCAGCCGCGGTGGCGCTCGGCTATGGATTTCGCCGTTACTATCAAACCCCGGTAGGACGCATGACCGTGGACCGTATGATGCTGAAGGTTCCTGTTCTAGGTAATGTGTTGCGAAAGATCGCGGTCGCCCGCTTTTCTCGCACTCTGTCAACATTGATCACCAGCGGTGTGCCGATTCTCGAAGGTCTGTCTATCACCGCCCGCACGGCCGGCAATGCTGTGATTGAGAAAGCCATCATGGAAACGCGGACGTCCGTCGAGCAAGGAAAGACTATTGTCGAGCCGCTGCGTGAATCTGGCGTGTTTCCAACGATGGTGACGCAAATGGTGGCGGTGGGTGAACAAACAGGCGCTCTGGACAATATGTTGACCAAGGTCGCGGAGTTTTTTGAGGACGAGGTGGACGCGGCGGTCGCCGATTTGTTGACGGCGATCGAGCCGATCATGATTCTTGTATTGGGTGTCATTGTCGGCGGCGTCGTCATTTCCATGTACTTGCCGCTGTTCTCGCTGATCTCGAAGTTGTCAGGTTAAGACCGGGGTCAAAGGCCAAGGGTCAAGGGTCAAAGGATCTTCCTTGACCCTTTCGCCTCAGCCTTGACCCTTTTCGTTTGTTGATATGCCTCAAAACATTCGAGATTGGCTTGCATGGCTTATCAAGCTCCGTGTGGTGGTGGCGACGACGCTGCTTGGTGTCATCTTGGGCTTGGAGTCCGCTTCGGTTAACGCCGACTCGGCAGCCGGTCTGTTTCGGACGACGCTCTGCATTTTCGTTGTTGCAGGATTCCACTTTGCTTTGCTGCGTCTCAACCAGAACTATGTCGGTCAGGCCTATTTTCAGGTTCTCTGCGACCTTGGTTTCACTTCCGCCATCGTCTATTTCACCGGCGGTATTGACAGCTACTTCCCGTTTCTTTATTCGTTATCCATCATCATGGGGAGCATCCTACTTTACCGCAAAGGTGCACTGATGGGTGCCAGCCTCAGTTCTCTGATGTTTGCAGGACAGCACCTGCTGACGCAGCACGGAGTTCTTCCTTCCACGGCATATACGCTGATCGAACCCAGGACGGTTAAGTACCTGATCGGAACCAACATTTTCGCCTTCTATGCAGTGGCTTATCTGAGCAGCTACCTTTCGGAAAGTCTCAAGCGGGCTGGTTCTGAATTGGAGGACAAGCGGGGCGAGTTGGCGGCGCTCCAGGCCTTCAATGAGAACATCATCAACAGTATGCGCGGCGGCCTGTTTGCAACAAATCTTGAGGGAGTGATCACGCTCTTTAACAAGTCAGCCAGCGATATCACCGGTTTCGGGCACGACAGTATTGTGGGGACTCACGTCAGCAACGTCTTCGGTCAGGCTGATTGGGCGAATGCCAGCTTTCTCGATGAAACTCTTCCGTTTCGGTTCGAAAAGACGATCAAAAACGGTCGTGGCACCGACACCCATCTCGGCTTCACTGTCTCTCAATTCCTGCTGGAGGATCAGCGGCACGTTGGCTACGTCTACACGTTTCAGGATCTGACAGAAATCAAGGCCCTAGAGGAACAGGTCGCCCGGAAGGATCGCATGGCTGTCATGGGCAGCATGGCCGCGACGATCGCGCATGAGATTCGTAATCCCCTGACAGCCATAGCGGGGTCTTTTCGCGTTCTGAGCGCCGAGTTGCCGCTCGAGGCAGAACAGCGGCAGTTGGCAGAAAACATCTCTGTCGAGATCAGGCGACTCTACCGCATCATTACCGATTTCTTGGCATACGCGAAGCCGATGAACTACTCCCCCCGAACAGTCGATCTCAAAGAGCTCACCTGTGACACGGTCAACTTGATCAAGAACAGTCCAGAGATTTCGCAACACCACAAGATTGAATGTAGTTTCGACTCGAACGATTCATTGCAGTGTCAAGGCGATCCAGACCTGTTGAAGCAAGTTTACTGGAACATTTGCGGAAATGCGGTAAGGGCGATGCCCGAGGGCGGCAGACTCTCGATCCAGCTTGAGGACGCGCCAAAAGGCTCGGTCCGAATCAGTTTTCGCGACACAGGCAGCGGCTTGACACAAGCCGAGCAGGAGAGAATCTTTCACCCTTTCCAGTCTTCGTTCAGCGATGGCGTGGGACTGGGCTTGACGGTGGTTTCACAAATCGTTGCGGCTCACCACGGGGCGATTGAAGTGACGTCAGCCAAAGGGGAAGGCACAACGTTTCGAATTACTTTACCGCGCCAAGCGGTGTCCCATTGAGGTCATAGATGTCAAAACTTCTCATTGTTGATGACGAGCGTTCGCTCCGAGAAGTGCTGCAGGTTGTGTTCAAGAAGGAGGGTTACAACGTTACAGTGGCAGTTGGTTATCAGGACGCTCTCCTGCAGTTGAAATCGAATGTGTTCGATCTGGTCATCTCTGACATCAAGATGAAGGACGGAAGCGGTATTGACCTGCTTCGAGATGTGAAGTCGGCAAGCGCTGAAACGTTGGTTGTCATGATGACCGCCTACGCCACAACGGAGAACGCCATTCAGGCCCTTAAAATCGGCGCTGCTGATTATATCTTGAAAGACAATGAGAACTTCATTGATGAGATGAAGATCGCCGTTTCAAAGTCTCTGGAATTCTACCGATTGCGGCAGGAGCATCGGTTGCTGAAGAGGCACTTCAGCAACGAGAATGGCCTGAGCAATATGATTGGAAGCAGCCCGATGATGAAGGAGCTGTTCAATGCCATCGAGACTATCGGCTCCACACAAAGCACGGTTCTAATTACCGGTGAGAGCGGAACCGGCAAGGAGCTGGCTGCCCGGGCGATTCATCTCCAGAGCAGCCGTTCGGAGATGCCTTTCGTTTCCATCAACTGTGGTGCTTTTCCGGAAACACTATTGGAAAGCGAACTCTTTGGTTATATGAAAGGCGCCTTTACGGGCGCGACGATGAACAAGAAGGGATTGTTCGAGGTCTCAGACCGGGGAACCATCTTTCTCGACGAGATTGGCGAAATGAGTCTCGCGATGCAGGTAAAACTTCTGCGAGTGCTGCAGGAGAGAAAATTTCGGCGTGTGGGCGGCACCGAGGAGATTTCGGTCGATGTGCGTGTTATTGCCGCCACTAACAAAAATTTGGCCAAGCTTGTGGCCGAGAGCAAGTTTCGTGAGGACCTTTTCTATAGGGTCAGCGTGATCCCTCTTGATATCGCACCCCTACGAAAGCGCAAGGAAGACATTCCATTGTTAGCCGAGCACTTTCTCCAGAAGTTCAATGTCCAGATGCAGCGCTCGATTCTGCGAATCAGTGAAGAGGCCATGCGCTGCCTGGAGCGGCATGAATGGCCTGGGAATGTCCGTGAATTGGAGAACACGATTGAACGGGCAGTGGCTTTCGAGACCTCCGAAGAAGTCAAGGCTGCGCGCCTTCCTCCCCAGATCAGTCACATGAATCCCTCCGAGAGCAATGGGTCTGACAAGATCCCTGAGTCAGGCATCAACCTGGAAAAACACATCGAGGATATTGAGAAGTCGTATATCGTGGAGGCCTTGCGAAAGACGGGTGGGGTTCAGACAAGAGCGGCGGAGCTTCTGCGAATGTCGTTTCGCTCTTTTAGATATTTTGTGAAGAAATACGATATTCGATAGGATCCGATAAGGAGCTTGCCAAGCTGCATCTTGTTAACGAAGCGTGATGGAAGACCTGATGATGTGTTAATATAGCAATTGCGTGTGTGCTAGCACGCGTTCGCTTATAGAGGTTCGAAGATCAAGACCACTTTTCGGACCTTCGACGGAGGAAAGCATGGCAAAGAATTCCACTGGATTTGCCCCAAACGAAAGAATCAATCACTCGATTTATGGGTTAGGAACGATCAGCGAAG
>Ga0187893_10015277_pt1 | contig 10309 bp, 9 predicted proteins | sample MA1701074metaG_FD_139574 | JGI IMG/M metagenome (GOLD analysis project Ga0187893, IMG submission 139574) | White microbial mat communities from a basaltic lava cave in the Kipuka Kanohina Cave System on the Island of Hawaii, USA - MA170107-4 metaG ... | reverse complement strand
GGAGGATCTCTCCCAGCGCCACGAGCGCGTCGGCGGTGATGTCGATGTTGATATCGTCCTCGGCGCGCGCGCCGAAATGATTGATTACCCGGCCGAGCAGTTTCTGGGTCGATTGCAGACCGTGCTGTTCGTACCAGTCGAGCGCCAGATCGGCGATGTGATCGGTTTGTTCGTACACCTCCCCGCCATGGGCGATCAAGGCGCTGACAAAATCATCGAGCTGGGGCGGCGGCAACTCCGCGTGTTCCGCGGACGGCTCCGGCTTGGGGTGTTTGGTCTTCTTCGTTTTCTCGGACAACAACTCCAGTTGCTCGCGCAGATCTTCGTCTTCCATGATCATGTCGGCCAGGATTTGCGGCATGCTGCAGAAGCGCGGGTCGAACGGCTTGATCTTGAGTTGTCGCCAGATCTGGTCGCAACGCGCCTTCACGTCGCGCAGCGTGACGCCGTACTTGCGGGCGATGCGGGACTTGGCGTTCTCGTCTTCCAGTTCGAGGCGCGCGACGGCGAGTTCGACGGCGGCGGCCCAGAGCGCGGGGTTGTCGAGGTTTTCGGCGATCTTGGGACAGAACGACTTCCAGAGCTTCAGGGCATTGGTGATCTCGCGAGCGTCCCGGCCCTCCTTCCGCATCCCGCGACGAATCAGTTCCGTGACTTGCTCCAAGGGATTGTTCGATTTCGCCATACTCCTTAAGGTGATGTTTGTGTAGCCTATTCTCGCTGGAAATGCAAACCCGAAGCTCGAGACAAATCGCCGCCCCGTCGGTGGTCGGTGGCTACGCTCGAATCCTGAGATTGACAAGTGGTACGGCCCGCCCTATTCTGCGGTCGTTGGGAAAAGAGGACCACAACATGACCAGCAGGCTCGCCATCTACATCTCGGGCTCCCTGGCGGTTGGAATCTTTGGGCTTTTCCCGACCACCGCCCAACAGGCCACCGCGCCCCCGGCTCCTCGCAACACGCCCCCTCCCGAAGAGGTTGGCCGGCTCACGCTGACCGTCGAGGAAATCCGCAGGGCTAGCAGCAGCGTGCGAGAGGAGGAACGTCGTCAGGTCCTCTTGGAAGAGTACAAGGAAATGATGAGGCGCAAGGCCATGCTGGAGAAGGACCATATCGAAGCGCCTCGGCAGGCCCCGTTGCCCAAGTTTGGCCTCAAGGAGAACGCGGAAGAAACCCAGCGGGCGCTTGAATCTCTGGCGTTGTCGTACGACGAGCGAAAGGCCATGCAGGCCGAGTTGAGTTTGCTGAAACGAATCCGCACCTCGAAATCCGCGAGCAAAGAATCCTCGGCGGAGGGCCGCAGCACGCCCGTCCTGCCCGGCGCGTCTGCCAACCCGGCGACGACCTCGACGCCGGGCGACAGTGCGTTGCGAGATTACACTTCGTCAACGACGCGCAAACTTCAGGAGTACAGCGGCACCAACAGCGTCATTCGACCGCTCGGTGTCACTCTCACTTTCTCGAACCGCAACTACAGCACGTTCAATCGAACCACCACCAAACCGGACGAGGATCGCCGTTCGTTGCCGCCGGTGGTGTCCGGTGCCGTCCCGCGCTCGGGACCGACCATCGCCCCATCGAAACCGACGGACAACCAAACCGCCGGCGCCGAGGCGGTGGCTTCGTTTCCGGGCAGTTATCCCATCCCGACCAGCCCGCTGGACGTCATCCAGCCGCCGAACGCGGAAGTCGGTCCTCTGGGTGTCGCGCGCTCCTCGCTCGCAAACCCGCAGTCCAGTTATTACCTCGATCCCTACCAACCGGCAACGCCGTCACTCGACCCGGCAAATCCTCTCCTCGCGAACACGACGCCGCTGAAACCGGGTGAAACGACCCTCTCCGGTGCGGACAAACAGAACACGACGCCCACGGCGTATTCTCCGCTGACCGCGAACCCGTACATGCCGGTGCCGTTGACGCCGGTCGGACAGGACCACAAGACCAAGTCCGGTTCTGGCACACCAAGCGGGGCCGCGACGACCACGACCGTGCCGGGCGGTTCCAGTTTCCCGACTGCGCCGTTCCTGGCTCCCTCGCCGTTGGGCGCCAACCAGCCGCTCGGACCGCTTTCTCCGATCCGGAAAAACAGCGGGCCCAATTCCGACGGGTACTACGAACCGAAGTCGATAACGGACTTGCAATACGGTCGCTGACCGCTACAGTAGCGCGCTCCAAATCCAGAGGGAATTTATGGCGAGAATTTGTGCAATTTGTGGCAAGGGTCCGCAGAAGGGCAACTTCGTCCTCCGCAGCGGCAAACCGAAGCGGCTCGGCGGCATCGGCACCCACGTGACCGCGATCACCAAACGCCGCTTCATGCCCAACCTCCAGCATGTCCGCGCGCGCGTCAACGGCGGGGTCAAGAGCATGCGCGTGTGCACCTCGTGTTTGAAGTCGGGCAAGGTGTTGAAGGCGTAGGCAGGGGCTTTCGTTATCCGTTATTCGTTGAGCAGCCCTTTCTCCGATCACGAACAGCCAGTAACCGATAACCGATAACAGAGGCTCAGGTTTCCTTCACGTCCACCAGCTTCAACTGAATCGCCCATTCGCCCTGGAACTCGCTCCATTGGGGAGTAAACGCCACGTCCACGCGATCGCTATTCGGCTGCCAACCTCCGACGGCGAACTTGATGCCCTCGAACGTGAGCTCGCCATCGGTCAGCCAGAGTTTGAGGTGACCCCGGCCAACCGTCTGCGGTTTGGTGCGTAATCGCAGGCCGCGCGCGGAGAATACGGGTGGCGGATTGCCGGAGCCGACCGGTTCCAACAACTGCAATTCATCCATGAGCCGGCGACCGATCGCGCGCAAGGGAAGTTCGGCGCAGACCTTGACGGTCGGCTGCAAATCTTCCTGGGCGATCATCTCGCGGGCAACGGTTTCCAGCCGTTCCCGGAACGGGACGACGTTCTCCGCCGCGATGCCCAGTCCGGCCGCTGCGGGATGTCCGCCGAAGCGTTCGAGGTAGGAAGCGCACTGCCTCAGGCCGTCCACGATTGGGAACCCTTCGATGCTGCGGCACGATCCTTTCCCGCTGCCGTTGCCATCGAACCCGATGATCACCGTGGGCCGGTAGAACTCGCGCATCAGCCGGGCCGCTACGATGCCAATGACGCCGATGTGCCAGCCGTCGTTGGCAAGCACGATGGTGCGCTGGTCGGGATCGAGTTCGCCGAGCATTTCGAGCGCTTCCTCGAACGTGCGCTGCTCGATTTCCTGACGCTCGCGATTGCACCGGTCCAGAGTTTCTGCGAGTTCGCGCGCGCGGGCGGCGTCCTCGGTCAACAACAGTTCCAGCGAAAGCAACGCATCGCTCAGTCGGCCCATCGCGTTGAGGCGCGGGCCGATCTGGAAGCCGATGTGGTGAGGATTCAGTCGATCGGGCACGCGCGCGATGTCTTTCAACGCACGAAGGCCGGTCCAGTTTGTGCGCTCGATCTGGTCCAGCCCGGCCCGGACGAAAATGCGGTTTTCGCCGTCGAGGGGAACCACGTCCGCCACGGTGCCGACGGCCACGAGGTCGAGAAACCGCTTGAGGTCGAACTCGGTCACCCCGGCTTTGCCCATCTCGCGACCCAGTTTCAGAAACGCGTGCGCGAGCTTAAAGGCGAGACCGACCGTGGCCAGATGGTACGTGGGATGATGCGCCACGTGCGATCCGGGACCGGTCGTCACTTTCGGGTTGATCAGCAAACAACGCGGGACCTGTTCCGACGCGGAATGATGGTCGAGCACGATCACCTCGACGCCGTGCCGTTGCAGCTCGGCGATTTCCCTGGCCGCCGTCGTGCCGCAATCCACCGCGAGAAGCAACTGCGGCCTCGCCTCGGCCAGACAGCGTTCGATGCCGTCGGAAGTCAGGCCATAGCCTTCGTCCATCCGGCGCGGCAGGAAATAGGACACGGTCGCGCCGAACGCACGGAGCACGCGCACGAGCAGGGCCGTGCTGGTGACGCCGTCCACGTCGTAGTCGCCGTAAATCACGATGCGCTCGCCCTGTTCGATGGCCCGCCAGAGGCGCGCCGCCGCGTCGCGCATCGAAGGGAGCGCGAACGGATCGCCCAGATCGCGAAGGCGCGGCTCGAGGAAACGTTTGGCTTGCTCCGGTGCTCCATGTCCACGCTGAACGAGGATGCGGGCCAACAGTGGCGAGACGTTCAACGCTGCGGCAAGTTCAGTTTCGACCGATGGCTGACTCGGGAGAACGGTCCAACGGTGAAAGCCAGCCTTCATGGAGGAAGTTGGATACTCCAAGCGCAGAGCGGGATCAAAACAAATCGTCCGGAGTGTCCGGAGCAGGTCGGCCATTTCTGGCTGACCAGCTTGGGGCAAGCGGCCGGTGGGTCAGCCAGGAATGGCCGACCTACTCACGCTCGCCGGATGCACTTCGCGGCGATCCAGCCGGCGAGCACCATCAGGCACAGCACAAACCAACCGTGGCGCCGTCCGTAGGTCAACACCGGGAAATGGTTGCTGATCATGATGAACACGACCGGCACCGCCATAAAGGTGTTGTGCTTGGAACGTAGCTTCGCTTGCGATGCCAGCCCGGCGTCGAACTCCTCTCCCTTGCTCGCGGCGGCGATGGTCTTCTTCTGGGCCGCCAGGATGCGGAGCCAGACGTTGGCGGCCATGATCGTGCCCAGGATCGCCCCCACGTGCATGTACGCGGCCCGACCGCTCAGCACGCGACCGAGCCAGTACGCGAACAGCGCAATCATCACGAAGGCAAAAACCGCAAAGCCAATTTCGGAGCGTCCCAACGGGGATTTCGCCGCGAGATCGTACACCAGCCAGCCAACCACCAACGCGCCGACGCCAATCCCAATCGCCTTCCACAACGCGATGTCGGCCACGCTTTCGTCCACCATCACCCCGCCCATGTAATACACAACAACCAGCAGCACGATCCCGCTCAACCACGTCGTGGCCGCTTCCCAGCGGAACCAGTGGACGTTGCCGGGAGAGACGCCCAGCGCCTTCTGTTTTTCGACCGTGTAAAACCCGCCGCTATGGACCATCCAGACTTGGCCGCGTTTGCCTTCCTTCGCAGCCTGCTCTTCCTCGCGCGCAAGCTGACCATCGAGCCAGGTAAAGTAATAGGTGGTGCCGACCCACATGATGCCCGCAAAGACGTGGACCCAGCGTGCAAGAAGATTGAGCCAATCGGTCCAATTGAAGTCCATGATATACGCTTGGCCCTTGTATCCGTTTGGCCCCGGCTCAGCAATCGGATTCTCTCAAGTGGCTGTCACTCGGGCGCATCTCACTTTGGGGAGCGGAGAGAAATGCGTGGTGGCGCGAGCGTCCCGCTGTCGCGCCCGGCTGGCTATTGGAGTGCGACAAGCGGGACGCTCGCGCCACCATGTAAAAGCTCCCGGGAAGAGAGGGCCGGGGTGAGAGGGTCGCGGTACCGACAATCGGGCGAATCAGAAACTCACCGCCCGACAAACTTCGCCATTCGTTCCACCGCCTTCTCGATGTCCGACATCGCGGTCGCATAGGAGCAACGCACGAATCCTTCCCCGCCCGGCCCGAAGGCGCTGCCGGGGACGCACGCCACCTTCTGCTGTTCGAGCAACCTCACCGCGAAGTCTTTTGCGCTGAGCTTGGTGGACTGGATCGACGGGAAGGCATAGAAGGCCCCATTCGGCAGATGGCACTTCAACCCCATCGCGTTGAGCCGTTCCACGATGAAGTTGCGCCGCTGCCGGTATTCGTCGCGCATGCGTTCGATGTCGCCGGCGCCGTTCTGGAGCGCTTCGATGGCCGCTTCCTGGCTGATGATGCTGGCGCAGAGCATCGAGTACTGATGCACGCGCAACATCCCCTCCGTGATCTCGGGCGGCGCGCACGCGTAGCCGATGCGAAAGCCAGTCATCGCATACGCCTTCGAGAAGCCGTGCAGGAAAATCGTCCGCTCCTTCATGCCGGGCAACGAGGCAATCGAGACGTGCCGGCCTTCGTAGGTCAGTTCGGAATAAATCTCGTCGCTGAGCACGATCAGATCGTGCTCGATGCAGAGGCGGGCGATCCTTTCGAGTTCGCCGCGTCCGATCGTTCCACCGGTCGGGTTGGTGGGAAAATTCAGGACCAGCGCTTTCGTTCGTGGCGTGATCTTCGCCACGATCTCGTCCGCACGCACCGCGAAACCGTCCTCAGCCCTCGTGCTGACGGGGACCGCCCTGCCGAAGGCGAGCACAACGCTCGGGTTGTACGAGACATAGCACGGTTCGTGGTAGATGACCTCGTCACCGGGGTTGATGATCGCGCGGAAGGCGATGTCCATCGCTTCGGACACGCCGACGGTGACGAGGATTTCCCGCTGCGGGTCGTACTCAACGCCGTAGTTCCTCGCCACGTACTTGCTGATCTCGCGCCGCAGGCGAGGCAGGCCGAAGTTCGAAGTGTAGCCGGTGCGTCCTTTTTCGAGCGCGTAGATCGCCGCCTCGCGAATGTGCCAGGGCGTTACGAAGTCCGGCTCGCCGATGCCGAGCGAGATGATGTCCTTGTAGGATTGGACAATGTCGAAGAAATCGCGAATCCCCGAGCGCGGAATGCCGCGCACGTGGTCGGCCATGTATTGGCCTGGCATCTTCGCTTTCTGGGACATGAGGGGAGCGACAGTAGCCGCACGGAATCGACAAATCAATCCGGTTATGCGCGAGAGCTCGAAGCGGAAGGGGCGGAGTGCCGTCTCCTTCTGGCTTGCGCGAGGCATGCCTCTCTCGCATGATTGCGCGTCACATCAAACGAAGGACATGGTATGACTCAGCCCAGAGACGATCTGAAAATCCGCAGCCGCGTCATGACCGAGGGCGATTTGCGCGCGCCGAACCGCGCCATGCTCCGCGCCGTCGGGTTCCAGGACGAAGACTTCGAAAAGCCGATCATCGGCGTGGCCAGCGGCTACAGCAACATCACGCCCTGCAACGACCGCATCAACGTGTTCGCCGAGGTCGCCATGAGCAGCATCCGCGAGGCGGGCGGCATGCCGCAGATTTTCGGCACCATCACCATCAGCGACGGCATTTCGATGGGCACGGAGGGAATGAAATGCTCGCTCGTCAGCCGGGAGGTGATCGCCGACTCGATCGAAACGGTCTGCCGCGGACAAAACATGGACGGCGTGCTCGCGATCGGTGGTTGCGACAAGAACATGCCCGGGGCGATGATCGGCATTGCCCGGCTCAATATTCCCGCGATCTTCGTCTATGGCGGCACGATCAAGCCCGGCCACTACGCCGGCAAAGACCTGACCGTCGTCAGCGTGTTCGAAGCGGTCGGCCAGTACGGCGCCGGCAGGATGAGCCGCGAAGATTTCAACTGCATCGAGCGGTTCGCCTGTCCCGGCAGCGGTTCGTGCGGCGGGATGTTCACGGCGAACACCATGAGTTCCGCCATCGAAGCGATGGGCATGAGCCTGCCCTACGGCTCGACCATGGCCAGCCCCGACGACGAGAAAGTGCGCGATTCCGAGGCGAGCGGGCGGGCGCTAATCGAACTGATTCGCCGGCGCATTTTCCCGCGCGACATCATCACACGGAAATCGTTGCTCAACGCCATCACCGTCGTGCAAGCGATCGGGGGTTCGACCAACGCCGTCCTTCATCTGATCGCAATCGCGCATGCGGCGCAGGTGAAGCTGGCCATCGACGATTTCGAGAAGGTGCGGCAGAAGACGCCGCATCTCGCGGACCTGAAGCCTTCGGGTAAGTACGTGGCGCTCGACCTGCACAAGGTCGGCGGCATCCCGCTTGTGATGAAGATGTTGCTCAAGGCCGGGCTGTTGGACAGCGATTGCATGACGGTGACCGGCAAGACCGTCGCGGAGAACCTCAAAGACGCGCCCGATGCGCCACCTTCTGGTCAAGACGTCGTGTTGCCATTCGACAAGCCAAAGTACAAGAAAGGCCACCTGAGCATTCTCCGCGGGAACCTCGCCCGGGAAGGTTGTGTGGCAAAAATTTCCGGCATCAAGCACACGCGCATCACCGGTCCCGCCAAGGTGTACGACTCGGAGGAAGCTGCGATGTCCGCGATCATGGCTGACAGGATCAAGCCCGGCGACGTCGTGGTTATCCGTTATGAAGGCCCGCGCGGCGGCCCGGGCATGCGCGAGATGCTTTCGCCGACCGCGGCGATCATCGGCAAGGGACTCGGCGATTCGGTGGGGCTGATCACGGACGGCCGTTTCTCGGGCGGGACGTATGGCTTGGTCGTCGGGCACGTGGCGCCGGAAGCATATGTGGGCGGGAACATCGCGCTGCTCAAGAACGGTGACCCAATCACAATCGATGCAGAGAAGCGTTCGTTGAACGTCAACCTTGGCGCCTCTGAGTTGGCCAAGCGCCGCAAGAAGTGGAAACCCCCTTCGCCTCGCTACAAACGCGGAGTGCTGGCGAAGTACGCCAAGGTTGTTACATCGGCCTCCGTGGGCGCGGTGACGGATTGAATGGGCCGGGACTGCTTGTCGCACCGGCCCGGGCACTCGTCGGCTGACTCGGAAATGATCGCCGGGTCCATCTGATTCCATCATCCATGCACTGGAAGCTCAAGCTGGCGGCGGTCGAAGAACGCTTGGCCGTCTTCTTCCTTATGGGCGCATCGCTCATTTTCGTCGGCCGAGTGATCGTCCAGGACCTCAACTTCGACGAACACATGCACATCCATTACTTGTGGTTGTTTTCCACTGGACTGCGTCCGTACGAGGACTTCTCCTGCATCTACCCGGCGTTCGGCTATGCGTTCTTGCTCCCCCGTTCCAATTCTTCCCGGAAACGGGAAGCATTTTCTTCTGGATGAGGGCCTTGAATGGAATCGCGGTCGCGCTGATCGGAGTATTGTTTGCCTGGCACGGCAAAGATCGACAAGTTTCTCTTGAGGCATCGCGAGGAATACGTCCAAGCCGACCTCCCCACCGGGCTGGAAAGTGACAGTCCCTTCAAGACGATTACTGTTCTGGTGCGGCGCGACCTCGTAAAGTGACCGCAGCGCGCCACGAGGACGGCGCGAGGATCCCCTCGCGCCGACCTCTGGCGAACGGCTGTTTCAACTCACCTTGATCTCGACTGATTTCGGGCGAGCCTTCTCGCTCTTGGGCATGTGGACGCGGAGCACGCCCTCCTTGAACTCGGCGCTCACCTTGCTGCCGTCAGCGTCATCGGGCACTGTGAAGCTGCGCACGAAACTGCCGTACGCGCGCTCGATCCGATGATACTTCTTACCTTTCTCCTCTTTCTCGAACTTCCGCTCGCCGCTGATCGTGAGCACACCGCCCTCGACCGTGACTTTCACGCCCTCCTTCTTGATCTCGGGAAGCTCAGCCGTGATCACGTATTCCTTGTCATCCTCGGCGATGTCCACCTACGGCGCCCACTCGGCGACCGTCATCGTCTCTTCCTTGCCACCGTCTCCGCGCCGCGCAGGTGCTTGCCCGAAGAGGCGCTCGAGCCGGTTGTGCATGTCTTCGAGTTCCCTGAACGGATCCCAACGAACCAAGTTGTTCATATCGATTCTCCTTCCGTGGCGGTTGTTCTCATGCCCCTTGATCGAAGACCGCCATTTGCCTCGCGCAAGGGTGTTATTGATTTCGCGTTTCCCATTCCTGCATCGACGATGCCATGGTAAGACATGGCGTATTTATGAGGAAAATTGAGGTTCAGGTGCATATCGGAGTGACAAATCAACCCGCCAAGAATGGCGTGATGGACTCAGTGTGACGAGAATGTCACACAAAGAGCGGCGGGCTTGGGCTTCTACTGACCGCCGTTGAACTGCACAAACTCCGGCGCGATCTGCCGCACAAACTGTTCGGCCCGTTTGAGGATCTCCGGGCTATTGGTGCAGCCGAGAACCTCCTTCGCCAGAGAGCGAGCCTCGACGATGTTCAGCGTGCGGATGATCTTCTTGATGCGCGGCACCGTCACCGGGCTTGCGCTGAGTTCGTCCACGCCCAGACCTAGCAACAGCGGGACCAGCAACGGCTCGCCGGCCATCTCACCGCAGACACCGACCCAGATGCCCTTCTGATGCCCGGCTTCGACAACCTGCTTGATGAGGCGGAGGATGGCCGGATGCGTCGGTTCGTACAGATAAGCGATCTTCTCGTTCACACGATCCACCGCAAGGGAGTACTGAATCAAATCGTTGGTGCCGATGCTGAAAAAGTCCGCCTCGTCCGCGATGATCTCCGCCGTCAACACCGCCGACGGTACTTCAATCATCACTCCCACGTCGATGTTCTCGTCGAATGGCTTTCCCTCCCGACGCAACTCCGTCTTCGCCTCTTCGAGGACTTGATTGGCCCG
>Ga0187893_10015276_pt1 | contig 10310 bp, 11 predicted proteins | sample MA1701074metaG_FD_139574 | JGI IMG/M metagenome (GOLD analysis project Ga0187893, IMG submission 139574) | White microbial mat communities from a basaltic lava cave in the Kipuka Kanohina Cave System on the Island of Hawaii, USA - MA170107-4 metaG ... | reverse complement strand
GCGTGTTGAATTTGGCCGCAAGGGCACGTGAAACAAAGAGACCTCGGAATGAGGTCGAGAAAAGCTCAATTCCGAGGTCAAAACCTTCAGGCAGCCCCGCGTCTTACGGATGGAGTAAACCGTGAGTTACTACGTGGATGGGTGTCCTTATCCATGTCTTGTTTCATCTGCGCTCCCTGCCCAAGGATTCGTCTTGACGGACATTGCTTGCGCTACGCCGGAGGTCGGCACCCTCCATGTTTACGAAGTTGAAGGGCAAAACGTATCCGAGAAAACCCAATTGTTGTTCGGTCAGAATTCGTCATGGGCGTTTGGTTCGAGTTATCATTTTCACGCTGGTATTCCATTTGGCGGAGGGCATGGACTTCAAGTTAATGGAGGACTCACCGTCAACGGCTGTACGTTATCTGGCTATATTCCCGGTACGACGGCCACAAGTGTCCCGGCTGTCGGGGGTATGGGACTTCTCGTGTTGCTGATTGGAATGCTCGTAGCGGGCGGAGTTGTGCTCAGAAAGGCGTCGCAACGACAACCTAGCGATGTTGTCCAATAGTTTCATCGCGGGAATTCCCTGGACGCCATGCCCAATTCGCCGAGATTAAACACGGCCGCCCGAACTGCCCCTATTTTGCCCCGCTTCCTACTCTTTCGAACTTCGAACTTCCGTATGTCGCATCGCCACCCGCCTCGCCGACCGACAATCGTCGAGGGTCAACAGTGCCGTACGCACGGCGAGAAATTAGCCCACCAGTTTTTTGGTGGGTAGGAGCGATGGCCAAAGAATCTCCCCCCTCCTCCCCGCTGCCGCCCAGGGCGGCAGCGGGGAGGAGGGGAAAATGAGAGGTGGGGGGCGGCGATTCCCGAGGAGTGAACTCCTGGGCTATTCTCGTGCGTCCCTCCAGGACCGCGCAGGGAGTTCCGGATCGAATTTCCGCAGCATTTCCGGGAACAGCGTCCCGACCTTGCCCGGGTAGAGTCGAACTCGAAATTCCGGGGTCACCACATTCATTTCGCTGGGACGGTGGCACGGTCGCCGACCGATCTGCCCCGCCGTACTCTTCGCCTTCTTTTTGATCGTCGAATCCTGAACTTCCAATTTCGAACATTGAGAATCAAGATTCGAACCTTGAACCTTGAACTTCGAACTTTCGTATTTCGTTTCGCCCTTTCCCCCGCGCGTTTTTTGATAACAACCCGTTTCTTTGTTCGTCTTACCCCCAGCGAAACCCCGCATTCAGATAGGAGGACCACGATGTTCCGAACGATTCCCTTCGCTGCCGCCGCAATGTTGACCGTTGGTCAATCCGCGCCAAATCCTTCGCCCGCTCCCGACCCCGCCAAGCAGGCCGAAGCGCGGCGATTGGTCCTTGAGGCCGGTACCGCCTACGCTGAGAAGGATTACGCCACATCCGCCCGGCTTTATGTCCAGGCGATGGAGACTGGCGTCACCTCAGCCAACACCGCTTACAACGCCGCCTGCTCCTTCGCCCTCCTCGGTCAATCCGACCACGCCTTCAAGTACCTGAACCAAGCCGTCGAGAAGGGTTGGACCGATGTCGAGCACCTAAAAGCCGATGCCGACTTTGAGTTCCTTCGGTCAGATCCGCGTTTCAACGATGTCGTCGCTTTTTGCATTTCCATGCGCCAGGACTTTAGAGACGCGCTGGGCAATCCGGAACTCTACGACGAGCTGCTTCGTCGCATGAAACTCGATCAGGACGCCCGCAACGCCATGCCGGTCGATGTCGCCGCAATGACCCGCATCGACGCCGAAAACACCGCGTGGATGAAGGAGGTCCTCGACAAGCACGGTTGGCCGGGCTTCTCGATGGTCGGAAAGGACGGCGACCAGGCCGCTTGGCTCCTCATCCAACACGCTCCCGATGTTACCTTCCAGAAACGCTGCCAGGAGCTGCTCACCGCCGCCGTCGAGAAGGGTGATTCCTCTCCCGTAGACCTCGCCTACCTCACCGATCGCGTTTTGATGCGCGAGGGAAAGCCGCAGATTTACGGTACGCAGTTCATGGAATTCAACGGCCAAATGAAACCCCACCCCATTGAAGACGAAGCCAACGTCGACTCCCGCCGCGCCAAGGTCGGCCTCGAACCTTTCGCCGTGTACGCCGAGCGGATGCGGTCGCTCGACCGCAAATAACCCGTGCTCGCAGCCGCACACACAAACTTCCGGGCGATTCCATTTCCGAGACCTGTTCAAGTTCCACACCAAGGCCGCGATCAAACCGGCAATGGCATTTATGCCTCCAAATTCACAGAATCCCGACGGTTTGTTTGCCAAGGGTCCATTTTTCAAAGGGCAGGTACACAAGACATGAATGGCCGGAAATTGTTTGATCCGTCCGAGAAAATCAGCTACAATACTGGTTGGAACCTGTTGGGAGGGCCGGTTAGGGACTTCCATGTCGTTTCCTTGTTGCCTTAGTTTTCAGGCGGCGGACGGATTTGAATGTTCAGTGTCAAGGCGGCGACGGGGGCTGTGTGATCCCGGTTGGATCGGGAAAACATCAAAGCGTCTTGACCATTCGTTTCTACGTCGTTCGTCCAACCGTGGGGTGCGGAGGGTCAAAAGTCATGGCATTGCTGCCCCGATTGCGATTTCAATTCGTCAATTTCGCCCAAGTTACCCTGCTGGCCGCCCTTTCCGCGTGTAATCCCGTTTCCGATGGTTTGTTGAACGGCGACGCCGGCGGTTCCGTAAACAACGGTTCAAGCGGCGATTCCGTTGGCGACGTAACCATTCCCGGCGGCGAACAGGAACCGGGGTTCCCGGTGCCCGGGTTGGATGCCGTACGTGCCCGAGTTCGCAATGAAAGCGCGTTTCGCGCAGATGTGACCGTGCGGTTCATCAAGGATGACGCTGTTGTGCACCTCGCGTTCGTGCGCGTGCTTCCATCGACGGTGGCCACGGTCGTCAGTCCGGAATTGGCGGACATCGTCGAACTGTCCGGTCTCGACGAAAGCGGGCAGGCGCTCACCACGGCTACGTTCGTTTTGGGTCAGGATTTCACGTCCGATTCCCCCGCGGAGTACAAAGTGCCAAGCCGCCTCGGCGATGCCGGCAACGATCCACCGGTGGTTTCTCCCGATCCCGACGTAACGCCGACGGTATTGGAGTTGGCCTTGCGATTCCCGGAGGCCGATGTCACCCTGCCATTGGGTTCGGTTATGGACGTGGGATGGTCGGATTTGGCCGACCGCGCTGGTGCGATCGTCTCGGTGTACTTGCGTCACGTCGAATCGAGGGCGTTGACGCCGGCGGGTCCCGGTGTGGGCGCCTTGCTCGATGGATTGAATGATAGCCTGACTATTGTCGTGCAGGGCGTTGAACCGGGCACCTACGAAGTCGTCGGCGTTTTAAGCGATTCGGGCAATGAGGTTCTGTCCGTCGCACCGGGCAAGCTCACCGTTGTACGAGACCCCTTTAACGCCGCGCCGACATTGAGCATCACGCCGCTCGGAGGACTCACCCAATTGCGCAGCGGCGGAACCGTTCGCGTGGCTTGGACGGATGATGATCCGGACGATAACGCGACCATCACATTTTCGCTGGAATCCATGCAGATCGAAGGCGGAGTGGAACGCTTCCCCCTCGGTCCCCCCCTGGCAGAAGACCCGGACGGATCGGCGGCAGACTCGGCGACCTTGACCGTCGAAAACGTCCTCCCGGGCGTCTACGACATCGTCGGATTGATTGACGATGGGCAACTGGTGGGGACCAGCCGAATCACCGCGGTCGTCCGCGTGCTGCCCGAAATCAACAACGATGCCCCGCAACTTCGTCTGACCTATCCGATCGTGAATACCACGGTTCCACGCGGATCGTCGTTCGTCGTACGCTGGACGGATTCGGATGAAAACGACGACGCGCGGATTTCCCTTCTTCTGGATCCCGATCTGGAAAACGTCCCGCTCGACGGGAACGAAACCGTATTGATCGCCTCCTTAGGCGAAGATCCGGACGGCGCCGGCGATCAGGTCATCCTCGGTATTCCCGACGCTCTTCCCGTCCAGACATTTCGCCTGGTTGGTGTGATTTCGGACGGACTTACGCTGGTCATGTCCCAGGCCCCGGGGCACATTCTCGTCAAGCCCGCTGAAGTCGTGGGCGGTCCTCCCGGCGGCGGTGGAACGACGATCGACGATGAAGAAGCACTGACCTGGACAATTACGGTTTTGGATCCTCCTGTCGAATTCGGGCTAGAGGCGTCCGACGTGCTCACCGTCATGGTGCACGAGTACGAGGGAGTTTTCGCAGAACGGCCACGGTTCTTTTTGAGTAACGTCCCCCACGGCGGTTCGGTTCGTGTGGAGATCACACCCGATATTCCGCCGCGATCGCCCGAAATCAAGGAATTCCCGCTGATCATTCCCACCAGCGGCGTGCCGAATTCCGCCTGGCCTCGCATCTTCGATCTGGAGACCGAAATCCATGTGAACGGCGCTATGCACACAACCGTCGCATCCCGCCCGGTTTGGATAATGCAGGACGTGGAAGTCGTGAACGCGGCCCTTGTCAATATTTCCTGCTCGGCGGCGGCGGCGGTCCCCGACACCGGCACGCGGTTCGTCGGTTTTGAATTGACATGGTTCGGCGGCGGTTTCACCACCGACGAGGCGCATCCGCCCGTGGATTTCTGGCTATCCAAGGACGCGCAGATTCCGGCAGGAGACCGGGAAGATCGAACGCATCGCCGAGTCCTCCAGACCCAAGCCAGTCCCAACGTACAGCGGACGGTTCGAATCGATTTGGCCACGCTTGTCGGAAGCGATTCCCGAGCGGCGGGACAGGGTGGATCCCTTGCCGCGAGCGAAGGGCTGGCTGGGTCCGCCATTGAGCCGGGTAAGTACTATTTGCTTTCCGTTTTTGACCCGACCGGCCCGCGGCGAACGGTTTTTGATCCTTATTTCAGCTTGTTTGATCTTTGCAATCAGGCCCGGGCGTCGAGCGCCGTCCCGCCGCCCTAGCCGCCAACTCGATCATCGACGCGGCAAGGTCAGTGCCCGGTTCCGCGGCAGCGGGTTTGACCACGCACACAAAATCCGTCCCCAGCGAAAGTCTTGCCTTGTTCCTCCGAAACGCCTCCGCCAAACGCCTGCGGACCCGGTTTCTCGCCACGGCGTTGCCGACGCGCCGGCCCACGCTTCGGCCCAACCGGGAGTACCCAAGCCCGTTTTCAATGACATAAACCGTCAAGAGTGTATCCGACGCCCTTCGTCCACATTGGAACGCGCGATCGAAATCCGCGCCGCGGCGTAGGTGTTCCTTTCTGGAAAAAGTCTGTTCTCGCCTCATGAATCGTTCGTCCAGTCGACTCACTCCGCCCAAAGAATGCCGAACATTTCCCCTAGCGACCGAATCACATAATGGGCCTGATTCGCGTAGTCCGGTTCGGGGCCGTCGCCGATCATCAATACGGTTGTCGCCCCCGCGGAACGGCCGGTCTGAATGTCGAACAGATAGTCGCCGACCATCCAGCTCCGGGTGGGATCGGCCCCGACTTCACGGCAGATGGAGAGGAACGGCGCGGCCGATGGCTTGATCGCCCCGTCCTCGCGCGTACGGATCGCGTCAAAGGAAAAGCCGTGCTTCCCCAGGATGAAATCGACTTTCTCCCGCCCGTTTCGCGTCAGCAGTCCCACGGGCCCACCCCGGGACCGCACTGTCGAAACGATTTCTACCGCCCCTTCGTAAAGCAGGGCGTTTCGCGCCGCCTCCCATTCATGCCGATCGAGGATGGATTCCGCCCGCACCCGGGCGTCGCCGTCAAGGGTTCTCATTGATTCCAAAATGGGACCTTTGGGCAGGCCGATCTCGGCGCGAATCGCGTCGAAATCCAGCGTCGGCCGGGTCAGCGTTCCGTCGAGATCGAATATGACAGCCGAACGAGACATGCCCCTAGCGTAGCAGGGTGAGAGGCAACCGCCAGAGATTCGCGATGTGGATCGCGCGGCCCGTCGCGGGTAAACTGCGACCCCGAAGCCGGGTTCGGTTGCGCGATATTGGAGGGTCGTTTGGGAATTTCATCAGGCGGGTTTCGCGGCGACGATCGAGGAGTGAATCCATGGCCCATGTGGTGACGGAACGGTGCGTGGACTGCCGGTACACGGATTGCTGCGTGGTGTGTCCGGTGGAATGTTTTTACGAGACGACTTCGCCGGCCATGCTGGTGATCGATCCGGACACATGCATCGACTGCGCCCTCTGCGTGCCGGAGTGTCCGATTCAGGCGATCTGGCCCGAGGATGAATTACCCGAAGTCTACCGCCCCTGGGTGCAAAAGAACGCCGAGCTTTTCGGCGGCGGAACCAAGATCAAAATCAAAAAGGACGCCTTGCCGAGCGCTCTGCCGTTGGCCCCGATTCAGACCCGCGAGAAATCAAAGGGCTGGGCGATTGACGAGCCCAAGGGAGCAGGCGGCGGTGAACACGCGGAGGCGGTGCCTGCCGCGCCGGTTGAGGCGGTCTCGGCGGTTCACCAGTTCCCCACGCCCGCCGGATTATCGTCCTCCGCCTCGGCGGTGTTCAGCGCCACGGCCAACGGAAAATACCGTTGGCGCTCGGCCAAGGGTCTCGCCGCCCAGCTGCGACTCCCCATCGGGTCTGTGCAATCCGACCTAGATCAACTCGTGTCCGCGGGACATCTCAAGAAACAACCGCCCAAGACAAAGGGAACGACGGTTTTCGGCGCAAAGGAACGAGTGGGGGCGTAGGCGGGCGCAATCGTGCCGAGATTCCGCTTTTGACGGTCGGCGGTCGTCGTGGTTTAATCCGACTCCCGATACTCGGGCGATTAGCTCAGTTGGCTAGAGCGCCTGCTCGACACGCAGGAGGTCACAGGTTCAAGTCCTGTATCGCCCATTTGACGTAAGTTCTTGTAAAACCTAAACTTGTGACACGCCCATTGCCGGGCCTATCCGTCAGGGCAAGAAAGATTTGCTCATCAGATTGCAGGCGCGTAAAATCGGCTTTATTGATTGGTAAAAAGGGGAATCGTCACGACTGCGCATTTCGAGTATTCCCAGCCAAGGGCAGTACACCGCCGATTTCCCAACAGAAAGATCGAACATACGGATTGACACCCTTTCGGCAAGACCAGATTCGGTCAGGGTGACGCGCGAAACAATCTTTCGAATCGGGCACGCCCATGCCATCACTCCCGGAGTTAGTGATCTTTCATTCCGAGACAATTCGCAAGATCTTGACTCGCCGCTCGGGCAGCGCAGTCTTGAAACGGACGACCGTTGAGGATCTCTATCAAGAGACGATCTCGGCGGCGCTGGCCAGCGCATCGACGTTTTGCTACCGGGATGACTCGAGTTTTTTCTCGTGGATGGAGACGATTGCTCGCCGGGTCATCGCCCGGCAGTTGGGTTCGAGGCATTCGGCTTTCGACCCAATGCGGATTCGCCGTGACGCTTCGACGGGGATTGGGATTCCCGAGGGGCAGATTTTCGCCGCCGGACGAAGCCCTTCGAGTTCCGCGGCGGTCCGCGAAAGCGAGAGTGCCCTCCAGCGGGCCCTGGAAAAACTCCCGGACCATTATCGGCGGGCGATCGTCTACTATGAAATCGAGGAATTGCCGTTGGCGGAAGTGGCTCTCCGCATGAAGCGGACGAAAGGCGCGACCTGCCGCATTCTAGCGCGGGCTCGCGAGAAACTTCACCAACTCCTTTCCACTTGATCGGATCGACTTACGTGCCGCCTACCGATCTAGAAACGGCCTTGGAGGAAATCCTTACCAGCCGCGAACGCGGACAGCCGGTGAATATCGACGACGTTTGCGCCCGCTTTCCTGACTGCGCGGAAGAGCTCCGCCGATTCATGGCAGACGGTGCGGCCCTGGAGCCCGCATTCGCCCATGCCAAGGCCGGCAATCATCGAAGCGCCGCTGGCTCGAGTCAATCGGAGCGGGATGGCCGCGAGGGCTTGAAAAAGGACTACAAGAATCGACCGGCCATGTCGCCGTCGATCGGTGGCTATCGCTTGTTGGAGGAAATCGGGAGCGGCAGCCAAGGCGTTGTGTATAAGGCGGAACAGCCGGGGACTCGCCGGATCGTAGCCGTCAAAGTGATCCGGGACGGCGTCTATGCCTCCACAAAAGAACGACTGCGATTCGAAAACGAAATCCAAGTCGCGGCCAAACTAAAGCATCCCAATATCGTATCAGTCTTTGAATGTGACAGCGACAACGGCCGACCGTACTTCGCCATGGAATACGCGAAGGGCGATCCATTGGATTTCTATTTATCCCAGCGCACGCTAAGTGTGGAAGACACAGTGCGATTGTTATTGCCGGTATGCGAGGCGGTAAGTTGCGCGCATCAAGCAGGGGTCATTCACCGGGATTTGAAGCCTGCCAATATCCTCGTCGACGACACAGGAATGCCCCACTTGCTCGACTTTGGACTTGCCAAGCATCTCGACCCCGAACTCGCCGCCAATATCACACAAGTGGGGAGCTTCGCCGGCACTTGGTACTATGCGTCGCCGGAACAGGCCGGCGAATACAACTTGCCGGTCGACGTCCGGTCTGATGTTTATTCCCTGGGTGTGATTCTTTACGAGGCTCTGACTGATTCTTTGCCCTACGCCGTATGCGGTGCCCCGCGCGAGGAAATCGCCCGCGTCATTCGATGGGTCGATCCGATTCGCCCGTCGGCCGTCCGGCGGGACCTATCGGGAGACTTGGAGACAATAATTCTCTGCGCATTGAATAAAGATCCGACGAAGCGTTACCAGTCAACGGCGGCGTTGGCCGAGGACCTACGCAGGTTTCTTTCCGGCGACGCCATTGAAGCGCGGCGAGACAGTCGCCTATATTTGCTGCGGAAGACCCTTAAGCACTATCGCGCCTGGGTCGCGGCGATCGTTGTGGCGTTGTTGCTTCTTTTGGCGTTCACGCTTTCGGTAACGGTCCTCTATACCCGAGCCCGGACCGCTCGCGCCACGCTGGAAGCAAGGGCGGAATTCAATCGTTTGGGAGAGAAACACATTCTCGATCGCCTCAGCGATCTGCATGTTCTTCAAAACATTGTTGATGCCTTCGAAAATGGTTCGAACCTTGACCCCTTGCTAAAGCGGCTTCGAAAGCCCACGGCACGTGTTCCGATCGCGGACATTGAGAACTTGATTGTCGGACCGTGCGGCGAGATGCTGATCGGGTCGGACGGTCGCCCAGTTTTTTCTTTAGGCGATGGCAGAGAATGGCTACAAAACTGCGCAGGCGGCTTGGATCGGCTTCGGGGCATTGCGGAATCGCACCGACTCAGTTTCGTATCGGAGAACGCCAGCTCACCCTGGATCATTCAGCAAACGCCCGCGGACTGGTACTTCGTCAAGAAGTTAAGCGAGGCGCTGGCGACATCGTCGCTCGTGCGATCTAGTTTGGGGCATCACGCCGATGCGATGCAAGATTTGGAGGCGGCGCGTTCCCTCGCCCTCGATCTGGGGGATGGGCCGACATTCCTGCACAAGGGCGCTTCCTTGGAGTGCCGCCAAAGGACCTACCGAAGCGTCCTGTTCATGTTGGAAGGATCGGCAAGGACTTCGAACAACTTTGGATACGTGCAACAGTGGCTCTTGGAGGACCCGCCGTTACCGACGTTTCGGTATGTAATGGTGAGCGAAGGGCTAAAAGCTTCCCAGGTTCTAGAGTCGGCAATCACGGAATCTACCCCTGGCGGGCCCGGTCAAGTGGATCTGCCGACGTTGGATCGGTTATCGAACGGGCTGTACACGATGATTCAATTAAGAACGCCGGAGATGGCGGAACTCGTTTCGTCGCTGCGCCCGCGCCAATTTGTCGAGTCGCTGGATGCTTACAGTCGAGAGGTTGAATCGCAATCGCTGCCCGAATACGGGTCATTTGCCCAACATAGTTTGCCTCCAGGTGCGGAGTCTCGACACCTACCCGGAATGAAACTCATTAACCCGCTGCTGCCCAATATCGACGACGGGCTGCGTCTGCGGTCAGAATCCCTCGTCTGGCGCGAAGCGGCTCACTGGGCTGTGCGTCTTTGCGCGTATAGGGCTGAACAAGGATCCTGGCCTGAGACGTTAATGGCCGTGTCAAGCCAAGGTTTCGATGCCTCAGTGAAAATGGACGGTCTCGGTGGACATCTGCACTACGAAGTTGTCAACGACGTTCCCCGACTAACTTCAACCTTGGGAGTCGCAGACCCATCGAACGGCAGCATGCCTCGGGCTGGATCGGCCGGTCCTCTCACGTTGTTCCATGCAACTGGAAATCGGACGGAGGCGGCTGATTCAGCCCATCCATGACCGCGATGACG